>Ga0307470_10000553_pt1 | contig 17803 bp, 13 predicted proteins | sample atmos_gasesAM3C__FD_204565 | JGI IMG/M metagenome (GOLD analysis project Ga0307470, IMG submission 204565) | Hardwood forest soil microbial communities from Morgan-Monroe State Forest, Indiana, United States - atmos_gasesAM3C_05 | ecosystem: Environmental > Terrestrial > Soil > Temperate forest... | reverse complement strand
GCCAGCTCTTGAGGTGGACGAGGCCGCCGAGCGGCGCGATCTCGCCGTCCGGCGGGCAGAGCTCGAGGAGGCCCGACTGCTCGACGTCCTCCTGCTTGGCGGCGAGGACGGCCGGCAGGTCGGCGGCGTCGAGGACGCCGTCCTCGAGGGTGCAGAGGGTGACGATCCGCCGCACCTCGGCGAGGGTCAGGCCGGAGAGGTTGCAGACGAGCTGGCGCAGCTCCGGCTCGCGCAGGCCATAGCGCACGTCGTGGCTGCGCTTGAGCTCGCGGAAGGTCTCGATCACCGTGCGGGCGAGCTCCTCCTCGTCGGGGAGCCGCAGGACGTAGCGGGCGGCGACCTTGCGGAGCTCGATCGGCAGGTCGAGCACCGGCGAGCAGAGGACGAGGGTCACCTGCCCGCCGGTGCTCTCCTGGGCGAGCTCGCGCAGAGCGCGGACGATCGCCGGATCGGCGAGGTAGGGGTGGAAGTCGCGCAGCAGGTAGAGGGCGGGGAGGCGCCGGGCGTGCGCCTGGGAGCGGATGCGCTCGAGGAGCTTCGCCGGCAGCCGGCTGTCCCCCGGCTCGGCCGTCGGGATCTCGAGCGCGGCCGCGTGCTCGGCCCCCGGCTCCAATCGGAGCTGCGACGGCCCCACGAGCTCGAGCCCCCGCGTCGCCGACCAGGTGGAGAAGGGCAGACCCAGCTCGCGCGCGATGCGCGCGAGCCGTTCGGCCAACCGCTCCTCGTCATAGGTCTCGACGTAGAGGATCGGGTACCGCGACTGGATCAGCAGCCGGAGGTCGTGCAAGCTGCGCACAGCTTGGCAAAACCACGGCCGCAGAGCAAATCAGCGCGGGATCCGGTCGTGGGCCAGTTTGATCCGCTGCGGGCGGCCGCCTTCGGGTCCTCCCGCCCGCACGCCCTTCCAGGCGGCCGTCCTCGGGACCAAACTGACCCACTGCCCGGGATCCATGCCGGCCTCAATGGCCGGAGCAGCCCTGCCCGTCGACCACCGCCGTCAGCACCCCGTTGTCGGCGGTGAGCGAGCGGCTGTAGCAGCCCGCCGTGCCGAGCGAGCGATAGGTCTGCGAGCTCTTCCGGTTCTGGTTGCCGGTGAAGTTCCCGCCGGCGTCGAAGAGGAGCGTGTCGGCGGAAGAGACGGCGTTCGAAACGGCCTCCACAAAGGGCAACCCGTTGCCGATCGCTGCTGCCTCGCTCGCGAGCTTCTGATCGACCGTCGTCGTCTGCGAGCTCGAGCCGTCCGCGTTGGCGATCGAGGCGAAGCCCAGGCTGAAGGGATACGAGAGCTGCCTGGCGGCGAGCGCGACCGCGTGGCCCCGCTTGGTCTCGGTCGCCGAGGAGATCGTCGTCTGCTGGGCGATGCTCTGGACGTACTGGGTCGTCGCGACGTCGAACTGCTGCCGGTTAGAGAAGTCGAGCGCCTGCCGGACGGTCGTCTCGACCCTGCCGTGGGAGGTGTCGACGTAGCCCGCCAGGGTGAAGCTGCGCGCGGACCGCGTGGTCACGGTGCCGGTGATCGAACCGTCGGTCGCCGTCGTCAGGTTCTCCTGGACGGTGGGCTGGGGAGCAGCGGCAAGGGTGTTCTGGGTGACCGCCCCCGTCACGTGGCTCGCGCCGTGATCGAGGTAGAGGAGGAGCGAGGCCGCCACCAGGAAGTAGTTGTTGGCGTTGAAGACGCGGACGCCCACCTGGTGGGGCTGCCCGTTGCTGAGCACGCCGGCGAACGGGGTCAGGTCGACGCGGTAGGGGACGAAGTTGAGCGTCTGCACGCCGGGGATCGGCCGCCACAGGAACGGGTCGATGCCGCCCGTGTAGATCCACGGGTAGACCGGAGCGACGCCGGCCGGCTGCCCGTCGACCGTCACCTCGGCCTCGCGGAAAGCGGTGCCGCCGCAGCTGAAGAGCTCGTTCGCCACGTCGTCCGGCACGCAGGTGTACCAGAACTCGTCGCCCGACTGGCTCTGCGTCACGAGATCGAGGTAGGCGCTCTCGACGTTGCCCGGCAGCGAGAAGGTCGGCGCGAGAACGCTCGCGGTCGTCGCGAGGAGGGCCGCGCCGCCGGGAGCGTCGGAGAGGGGCAGCACGGCGTCGGCGGTCCGCGGCGCCGGCACGGAGGCGGACGGCGGATAGAACTGGAGGACGGCGCTGCCGGTGATGATGCCGGTGAAGGTGGGATTGACGAGGTTGCCCAAGTTCACGTCGCCGGCCTGGGGGGTCCTCAAGAGCGCGCTGTAGTCGGTCAGGTCGCGCTCGACGTGCCAGGTGGGGGCGAGGGTCCGCGACGGCTCGGGCGTCGTCCCGTAGTAGACGTTCGCGTGGCCGATGGCGATCTGGGCCGTGCGGTCGAACTGGCGGCCCGCCGAGACCGAGAAATCCGCCTCGAGCACGACCTTGGCCCACGGGCCCGGGCAGGCCGCGGGCGGCGCATAGAGGAAGGGTTTGGGGGAGAAGTCGGCGAAGGTCAGGCCGGAGAAGAGCTGCACGGTGCAGGGCGCCGTGGACGGCCGCGGGATGGGCGGGTCGGCGGTCGCGGTGTTGGCCGAGCCGACGACCGGCGTCGAGGGGGCGGTGGCCACCTGGCCGAGGCCGGGCGCGGCGAGGCATGAGCTCGCGAAGAGCGCCAGGACGGCCGATTGCCAGCGGAGACGCGAGAGCAGAGTCATGGGCGAAGTCACGGGGAATGCTCCTTTCGACGAGATCGGAAGCGTTGCCGTTCGAGAGGCGGGGCGTCGCGAGCCTCTACGACGTGATGTGCCGCCGGCCGCGCGTAGCGCTCTTGGCCTAGAGTGGCGCGGGCCGGGCTGCGGACAGCGCCGGCTCGGCTGGCGCGCGCGCGGGCTCCATTCGCGCGGGCCGCGGGCCGCGCGCCTTGCCCGCCGCCCCCGGTTTCCATAGAGTGGAAGCATGAACGTGGAGCCCTCGGGACGGCCCGTCCCCGCCATCCTCGACGACGCGGTCGCCGGCCGGCGCATCTCGGCGGGCGATGCCCATACGCTGCTCCTCGACGGCGACCTCCTCGACCTCGGGCTCGCCGCCCAGGAAGTCCGGAACCGTTTCAACGACCCCGCCGTCGCCACCTACAACGTCGACCGCAACATCAACTACACCAACGTTTGCGTCTACAAGTGCCGGTTCTGCGCCTTCTACCGGATGCCCGGCGACCCGGAGGGGTATCTGCTGCCCTTCGAGGAGATCGGCCGCAAGGTCGAGGAGACCCTGGCACTCAACGGCACCGGGATCCTGATGCAGGGGGGCGTCCATCCCGACCTGCCGATCACCTACTACGAGGACCTCCTGCGCTACTTGAAGGAGCGCTACCCGGCCGTCCACCTCCACGCCTTCTCGCCGCCGGAGATCAAGTTCATCGCCCGCAAGGAGCGGCTGAGCTTCTACGACGTCATCGCGCGCCTGAAGGCGGCGGGCCTCCAGTCGATCCCCGGCGGCGGCGCCGAGGTCCTCTCCGACGACATCCGCCGCGAGGTGCTCGCCTACCCCAAGTGCTCGGCCGAGGAGTGGATCGACGTCATGCGCCAGGCGCACCGCAACGGCCTGCGCACCTCGGCGACGATGATGTACGGCATGGGCGAGGAGGTGGCGGCGCGGGTCGAGCACTTCCAGCGCATCCGCGACCTGCAGGACGAGACCGGCGGCTTCACCGCCTTCATCTCGTGGACCTTCCAGCACGAGCACACCGACATGCCGGAGGTCCCCGAGACCTACGCCGAGGAGTACCTGCGGACGCTCGCCGTGTCGCGCCTCTTCCTCGACAACGTCGTCCACTTCCAGACGAGCTGGGTGACCCAGGGCAAGAAGATCGGCCAGGTCGCCCTCTCCTTCGGCGCCGACGACATGGGGTCGATCATGATCGAGGAGAACGTCGTCGCCTCGGCGGGCACCGCCTACCGCATGAGCCAGGAGGAGATGGAGCACCTGATCTCCGCCGCCGGCTTCGTCCCGCGCCAGCGCACCAACCTCTACGAGCGGCTGGTGACCCGCGAGGAGACCGCCGTGCTGGCGCGCCAGTACCGCCACGCCGTGACCCCCGCCAATCGCGACATGGCGCCGCTCCTGCCGGTCCTCGCCTAGCCGGCGGCCGCTCCTTCCTCGACGACGCCAGCGCGAATGCCCCCGCGTAGGTCACCGCCGCGCCGGGAGCGCTCGCCGGCCGGGAGCCGTGCGTCGCTCCCCGCGGGAGCGCGGGGCAAGGGGCCGGCGAAGCGCGACTCCGGTCCGCCGGCCGCGGCGCCCGGCCGGAGCGTGCCCTCCTGGACGTGGCTGGTCCTGGCGGGCGCCCTGGTCCTCGCCTTCTACGGTCTCCTGCGGATCGGCGTCGACGAGCCCTGGGGGTACGACGACTACTACCACCTGGGCGTGGCGCGCGAGCTCCGCCACCACTTTCCCCTGCGCGCCTTCCCGTGGACTCCCTTCTCGGTCCTGGCGGAGCGCTTCGCCGACAAGGAGCCCCTGTTCCACCTCCTGCTGATGCCGCTCGCCGGGCTGCCGCTCGGCGTCGCGGCGCTCGCCGGGGCGCTCCTCGGGCAGGCCTTCCTGATCGGCTCGACGGCCTGGTTCCTGTGGCGCCAGCGGGTGCCGCGCGCCGCCGGCTGGCTCCTCGGGCTGGCCGGGCTGGGGCCCTTCTTCGTCCTGCGGGTCGAGCAGGTCCGGCCCCACGTCTGGATGCTGGGGTGGAGCGCGCTGTTGCTCGCCGTCCTCTGCGAGGGCGCGAGTCTCTGGGCCGTGGCGGCCGTCTCCGCGCTCTTCGGATTGACGCACGTCGCGGGCTGGGTGGGGATCGCCTTCGCGCTGGTCTGGGGCCTGGCCGGCCGCCTCGCGGCGCCGGGCGAGGAGCGGAGGATCCGCCTCGCTCCCGCCCTGGCGGCGGCCGGGGGCTGGCTCGTCGGGCAGCTCGTGCACCCGAACCTGCCGCACAACCTGTGGCAGCTCTGGACGGTCAACGTGGTCATCCCGCTGGCCGCGGCCGGGGCGGCGAGCCGCAGCCTGCACGAGGCGCTCGGCGTCGAGCTGCAGCCGATGGCCCTGCCCCTCCTCCTGCAGCAGTGGCCGGTCTTCGTCGCCCCCGCCCTCGCGGTGGCGCGGCTGGTGCGGCAGCCGGTATCGCGCAGCCGCGCGGCCCTCACCGTGACCGCGCTCTCCGTCGCTTTCCTGGTGGGCGCGGCCGTTCTCCTCGGCCGGCTGATCGAGATCGGTGCGGTGCTGGGGATCCTGGCGCTGGCGCTCGTCGCCGGCGAGCGGGCGCGCTCCGGCGAGCGGGTACCGTCGCGGGTGCCCGGCGCTCGGGCGCTCGCCTGCCTGCTCGTCCTGGCGGCGGCCTGGACCGTCGTCGAGGTGCGCGACCTCGGGCGCGGCGACCTGCGGCCCCTGGGCGGCGCGCGGCCTCTCGCCATGGCGACCTACCTCGGCGCCAACGGCCGGCCGGGCGCGCAGGTGTTCACCGCGCAGTGGGCGGACTCGGCGCCGCTCTTCTACGCCGCGCCGCAGCTCAAATCGCTGGTGGCCCTCGATCCGACCTTCTTCTACGCCGAGGACCCGCGCCTCTTCGAGCGCTACTGGGAGATCGCCAACGGCCGCAGCGGCGACCCGGTGGGAGAGATCGCGCGGCGCTTCGGCGCGCGCTACTTGACCCTCTGGAAGGCCCCGGCCTTCGCGCCGCTGGGCATGCAGCTCCGCCGCGACCGCCGGGCGTCGATCGTCTACCAGGACCGCTTCTACGAGGTCTGGGAGCTCGCCGGCTGAGACCGCTGACCTGCCACCGTTCCTGCCGGTCGTCGTCGCCTAGCCTCTCCGTGTGAGCTGCAACCGGTCGCCGCCAGATCAGCCAGAGCAGGGCAGGGCAGGCTCGTCGGCACGACTCCGCCCTGAGCCTCACTCCCACGGGATGTCAGGCATCCGCAGCCGCTCGGCTTTTCTCCCGTCGGCCGGGGAAGTTCTCGAAATGAGTATTCCCGCCTCATCGGAAGTGTGCGCCTTACATAACGAATGACCAGGTTGAGCCCTTCTTGCCGCACTCTATAGCCCGGGGGTGGCCTGCCCCGTCCCAATTCCGGGTAACGAGAGGGTGCCGCTCCGAAAGGGGTTGCTATGTCGTCTCGCGCTGTCCGCTCAGCGTTCCTCTGTCTCCTCCTGGTCCTCGCCTTGGCTGTTCCACCGGCGATCGCCGGCGTCCACCGCCAGGCGCACCCGGCGCTCTCAACGCCGAAGGTAGCGGCGTTCACGGCGCCGGCGAGTCGGGCATGGTCAACCCTGGTCAATATCCTCGCGCACTTAGGCGGCACCATGGATCCCGACGGGGCGAAGACGGCAAGCGCTACCCCGGGATCGCACACCAGCCCGAAGCCGCTGCCGACCGCCGATTCCGGCGGCACGATGGACCCCGACGGCTAAACGCTTCTCCCTGGTGCCGGCCCGCGTCTCTCGCCGGCACCTCTTTTTCCTTGTCTCGAAACCCCCTTGCGCCGCACACCTGCTAGGAAGATACTTAAGCGTCTACTTACGCCCGCGAGGGGTGAAACCATGGCCGATCTCCACGTCACCCGAGAGCTCCTCCGTGCTATTTCCCGCGGGGAGCTGCCGCCGCGCCTCCTTCTCAACCTCGGTTTGCAGCACTTGACCGCTCTCTGTCCTACCTGCTGCCGCGAGATAGAAGCCTGGCAACACGAGCGCGGCTCGATTCTCTACGACTACACTCAGGCGTTTCAGATCCTCCCGGAACTCCTCTCCCAACAGATTCCTCGGATGGCAAGGGAGCGCCGCTCGGCCGAGCGCGACCTCCGAGCGCTCCTCAAACTCCCGGCGGAGGAGAGAGAGGCGCGCATCAAGCGCGCGCGGAACCGCTATCGCGGCGTCGCCCTGGTGCAATCCCTCCTCGATGAGAGCCGCAAGCGGTTTACGAGCGAGCCGCGCGAGGCCCTCCACCTCTCCGAGGTCGCCCGAACCGTTCTCCAGCACACGCCCCAGGTTCCCGGTTACTTCGATTACCTAGCCCTCGCAACCGCTTATCTAGCGAACGCCACCCGAGTTTCGGGCGATCGCCGCCTAGCCTCTCAGCACTTCGGCCACGCTCGCTTCCTCATCTCTCACGAGGGGGTCACCGATCCCGAGATCCTGGCACGCATTGACGACCTGGAAGGGTCGCTCCGCAAAGACCAGCGCCTCTTCCCGGAGGCGGAGATGCTTCTCCGCCGGTCCATCATGCTCTATCGCCTTATCGGCGCCTCGGTCGAGCAAGCTCGGGTGCTGGTGAAGCTTGCAGATGCCTTCGACCTCCAAGGCAAAACGGAAACGGCGATCGAGACCGTAGAAGCGGCCCTCCGGTCACTGACGCCCGAGGGAACCTTACGCCTCTATGTCTGCGCCAGGTTCAACTTGGCTTGGTACCTAACGACCTTGCGGGAGTACCAGGAGGCGGAGCAGCTCATCGCGGCGGACTACCAGCACTACCACCGACTCCGCGAGCCGTGGACTCAGCTTCGCCTTACGTGGCTCCGCGGCCGCATTGACGCTGGCCGCGGGAAGATCGAGGCGGCCGAGCGCGCCTTCCTCCAAGCGCGGGACGGATTCGTAGCCGAGGGGATAGGCTACGACGCGGCCATGATCTCGGTCGAGGAGCTGGCACCCCTCTATCTGGAGCAGCGGCGCACGGCCGAGGTGAAACGCCTGGCCGAGGAGATGCTCCCCATCCTCGCAGCGGCGGACGTCCACCGCGAAGCTCTCGCAGCCTTGATCATCTTCGTTGAAGCCGCCAAGGAAGAGCAGCTCACCGTCAGCCTTGCTCGCGACATTGGCAAGTACCTCCGTGATGCGCGAGCCGATCCGGCCCTCCGTTTTCCGAAGGAGCAGCCCTCCTAGCCGCCGCCGGCCGCTGACCGGCCTCCGGCGGCTGACCGGCCGCCGGCCGCCCCCGGGCTAGGCCGCGTCCGCCAGGTTGGCGCAGCGCAGCAGCTCGCCGAAGCGCGGGTCGCTCCGCAGCGGGTCGTAGAGCGGGTCCACCCGGAGGAAGGGGGTCATCATGCCCGCCCGATCGCGGCACCCTTCGAGCAGCAGGTCGATGGCGCGGTCGACCTCGCCCAGCTCGATCGCCGGCCAGGCGCGAACCCACGGGGCGGAGCTCTCCGGGGTGTGGAGCTGCCGGTAGGTCCAGTAGCTCCGGAGGTCCGCGGGGCGCGGCGCCTGCAGCCAGCGCGCCCGCTGCTGCGCCGCGGCGAGCGCCGCTCGGTCATCCCCTCTCTCCTGCTCGGCGAGGAGGATCACCTGGCACGCCCACAGGAACCCGCCGCGGTCGCGGACCGTCATCGAGGCGCCGTCGATCCGCGCCAGGTCGAGGGTGCGCCGCGCCTGCTCGATGGCTTCGTCATACCGGCGAGCGAGATAGAAGAACCAGGAAGAGTCGGCGCCGACGAGGAACGAGCCCGCGTCGAGCGCCCGCGCGCGCTCGATCTCGGCCAGGGCCTCCTCCGGGCGTCCGCGGGCGGCGAGGAACAGCGCGTATCCGTGATGCGCCTCGGCGAACCGCGGATCGAGGCGCACGGCCCGGCGGAACGCCGCTGCCAGTCGTGGGTGTAATAGAACAGGCGGTTGGCGCGATCGAGGTAGGCGAGGGGCAGCGCGGGATCGAGCTCGAGCGCCCGGCGCTCCGCAGCCTCCATGGGCGCCAGCACCTGCCGGGCCGGGAGCTCGCTCGCGGCCAGCACCTGGGCGAGGCCGGCGAAGCCGGGGGCGGATCCGGGCGCCAGGACGGTCGCCTGCTCGAACGCTTCGCGCGCCTCCTGGCTCCGGCCGCCGAGGGCATGCAGGTAGGAGCCGCGCTGGAGCGCTTCCTCGGCGGGGGAGAGATGCGCCCCACTCGCCGGGCGCCGCCGCTCGCCGGGGCTCGCCGTGCGCGCAGCGCGATCAGGCCGGCCGCGACGGCGAGGAACGCGAGGGCCGCGGCGAGCGCCGGCCGCGAGAGGCTCCTCGCCGGCCGCGGCGCCGTGGTCCGCGCCGCAGCCGGAGCGGCGGGCTCCGCGGGTCGAGCCGGCTCCGGCTCCGGCTTTGGCTCCGGCTTTGGATCCGGCTTTGGATCCGGTGGGAGGGCCGGTGCTCGGCGCTCGTTCGCGACGGGGGCGAGGAAGCGGTAGCCGCGCCGAGGGATCGTGGCGACGAAGCGCGGCTCCTCGGCGGAGTCGCCCAGGGCCAGGCGGATCTGGCGGATGCAGAAATTCAGGGCCAGGTCGAAGTCGACGTAGGTCTCCTCGCCCCAGACCGCGCACCGGATCTCCTCGCGCGAGACGACCTCTCCGGCGCGGCTGGCGAGGAGAGCGAGCACCCGCGCCGGCTGCGGCTGGAGCTTGACCGGAACGCCCGAGCGGAGCAGCTCGCCGCTGTCGAGGACGAGCTCGAAGTCGGCGAAACGGAGCGAGGTGGCCGTGGCCAGTCCGTCGGTGTCCATCGGGTGTCGAACCCCAGCTCCATCGTATACGCGCCGGTCCCGGCGGGGGTTCGTGGTTCAGTTTGGTCCGCTGCGGGCGGCCGCCTTCGGGGACCACCCGGCCGGGCGAGGCTCTCACCCTCCGCGTGGAGCGGCGCGGCTTCGCGCCCGCGGTCCTCTCTGGCGTGGCGGTGCCGCGCCCAGGGCCGCTCGCCATCGAGCTCGCCGCGCGGATTGTAGGCTGCCCTTTCGCTCGGGGCATCTTCCCGCGCGGTCTGGGGGGACGCTCCGCCGATTGGGCGCCTAGTTCCAGCCCTTGTTCGCCTCGATGCAGCCGGAGGTCCCGATCGTGAAGCAGACGTACCGGCTGGCGGTCGCCGTGCAGTTGTCCGTACAGGTGAGCGTGAAGGTGACGGTCTCGGCGGCGTCCGAGGCCGGGGTGCTGTAGGTGTGGTAGGCGAGCGAGCAAGCGTTGGTTGAGCTGCCGTCTCCGAAATCGATGTGACAGGCGCTCGAGATCGCGTTTCCGCAGTCCGCGACGATCGAGAAGCCGCAGTCGGCAGGGTTGTTCCCGCCGCTCCAGCTACATTCCCCGAGAAACGACGCGGAGCAGGAGGCGTAGGCCGCGGTGCTCCCCCCGGCCAGGCCGAGAGCGACGACGAGAAGGAGGCGAAGGTTGCGCATGGCGTTTCCTTTCAAGAATGCTCCAATGCTGCCATCCGGGTGGCACCGGGTCAAGGAGCGTGGTTCCTCCTCTCCGGCGCACCTCATGGGCTCGTCTCCTCGCTCATCCGGCGCTCAGCTCGGGCTCACGCTCCGCTCATGGAGCCGGCGGGCTCCCCGGCCTAGCGTCGAGGTCGTCCGCGGGATCGGCCCGCGGACGCGACCGTCCTCTCCGCCGCTGCGTCCTGCCGCGGCCGGAGAAAGGGAGATGCGATGCAACGAGCTCTGCTGTCCGCCACGATCTGCGCCCTCCTTCTGGCTGCCTACGCCCTGCCGGCCGCGGCGACCGCCACCGCCCACTTCCAGGGAAGCGAGCTCGGCTTCTCGCGGAACGCCGACTTCGACGCCTCGCGAGGCCTCGGCTCGTCGTGCAGCGCCGGCACCCCCTCCTACTCCTGGACCTTCGACGACGGCGGCACGGCGACCGGGAACACCGTCACCCACAAGTGGGCGGCGGGCACGGGAATCGGCTCGGCGACGCTCACGGTGACCTGCTCGGGCGGCAACGGCACCGCGACGGCTTTCCGCTGGGCCTGCTTCAGCGTCTGCTCGTCGGGCGGAGTCCTCCCCGATTCCGGCTACAACTAACCCTCAGAGGAGAGGCGGGCCGGGCCCCCCGGCGGGTCCCGGCCCGCCTGACGGAGACGACCATGATCCCCCCGTGCCGCCTGCACTGCGGTCTGGCCCTCGCCGCTCTCGCGCTGCTCGCCGAGCCGAGCGCCGCGGCTCCGCTCCCCGCGCCGCGGCTCTGTCCCTCGCCACCGGCTGCCGTGAGCCCCGCGAGCTCTCCCCGTGGCCTTTCCAGCCGGGTCCGCGATGGCGAGACCGGCCGGCCCGTCGCCGGCGCGCTGGTCTGGGAGACCGCCCGGCCCGCCGCGCTCCGGCGCGCCGATGAGCAGGGACGGTTTCGATCCGCGGCGCCCGCGGGGAGCCGCCTCTGCGCGGCCGCTCCCGGGTTCGTCGCGCTCGAGCAGGCGGTGCCGCCCCCTGGGCCGGGTGGAGATGCCGGGCCGCAGCTCGTGCTCTGGCCTGCCCGCGTCGTGCGCGGCAAGGTCCTGACCGCCGACCATCGGCCGCTCTCGACGGCGCGCGCCCACCTCGGGGCTGCTCGTCCGCTCGCCGGCGCCGCCGGGGCGATCCGTGCCGCGCTGCCGGACGCGGCGAGGGTCCGCCCCGACGGGAGCTTCGAGCTGGTCCTGGCCGGCGTCGACCGCGCGTTCCTCACGGTGCATGCGGCCGGCTTCGCGCCCGCCTCCGTGGAAGCCGCCGGTCGCGGGCGGCGGCCGATCGACCTCGGCGAGATCGTCCTGGCGCGGCTCGCGACCCTCGCCGGCGAGGTCCATGACGGCGGTGGGCGGCCGATCCCCGGTGCCACGGTCACGGCGGCGGACAGCGTGGGGAGTGCGCAGGCGGTGACCGGTGGGGACGGCGAGTTCACCCTCTCGGATCTCCGGCCGGGCGAGGCTCTCACCCTCCGCGTGGAGCGGCGCGGCTTCCCCCCCGCCATCGTCTCCGGCGTCGCCGTGCCACGCTTGCGGCCGCTCGCCATCGAGCTCGCGCGGGCGCGCATCCTCCGCGGTCGGGTGGTGGACAGCGAAGGCGATCCGGTCGCCGGCGCGAGCGTCGTGGCGCTCGCGCTCCCGCCCTCGCTCTCGAACCCTGCGAGCGCGGCCCGACTGCCTGAGCTCGGCCGGCCGGTGGGGCAGGCGACGGCCGGCGCGGACGGCGGCTTCACCCTGCGCGATCTCGCCCCCGGGCGTCTCCGCCTTGTCGCCAACGCGCGCGGATTCCTGCCCGCGAGCGATGGCGAGATCGAGGTGCCGGAAGAGGGCGAGTCGGACGCTCTCGAGCTGACCCTGCGGCGCGGGGCGGTCGTCGAGGGCCGCGTGCTCACTGCGCGGGGCGATCCGGCGCCGGGGGCGCGCGTACGGGTCGTCGACAACGGCGATCGGTCGTTCGGCGCCGAGCCCCCGGCGACGGCTGCCGACGAGGACGGGCGCTACCGGCTGGCCGGCGTCGCCCCCGGGGCGCGCGCTCTCCGCGCCGAGCGGGACGACGCCCCACCCGCCACCGCGTCCCTCGCGGTGGGGTCCGGCGCCAACCATCTCGACCTGACGTTGCGCACGGGAACCGAGGTCGCCGGCCGCGTGGTGACCTCGGCCGGCGAGCCCGTGGCGGGCGCCGAGCTCGCCCTGCTGCCGATCGATCCGGTCGATGTCGCCGGAGTCCCCTCTGCGCCGCCGCCGCAGACGAGCCGACCGGCCGGCGACTTCCGCTGGAGCGCCGTCGCCGACGGCCGCTATCGCCTGCGGGCGGAGAAGGCGGGCTACGGCGGCGGGCCGCTGGAGGTGACCGTGGCGGGAGAGCCCGTGTCGGGGCTCGAGCTGCGGCTCGAGGCGGGCGGGGCGATCGCCGGCCGGATCGCTGGCGTCTCGCCGGCGGAGCTGCCCCTGGTCGAGGTGCGGGCGAGCGCGCCCGACCACCGCGACCAGCTCGCCGTTCCCGGTGCCGACGGCAGATATCGGATCGACGAGCTGGGGCCGGGGCCGTGGACGGTCGTCGCCCAGCTCGCCGGCACCGCTCGGGTGGCTCGCGGCGGCGCCGTCGTCCCGCCGGGCGGCGAGGCCGCGCTCGACCTCGCCCTGGGCAGCGGGCTGGCGCTCGCCGGGGTCGTCGTGCGCGGCGCGGCGCCGGTCGCGGGGGCCTGGGTGACGGTCTGGAACGCGCTGGGGAGCGCCGGGGCGCCGACCGGCGCCGACGGGCGCTTCCGCATCGAGGGTCTCGCGCCGGGTCCCTGCGAGATCACCGTCGTCCACCCGGCGAGCGGCCTCGAGCGCGACGTCCGGATCGATCTCGAGGCGGACGCCGATCTCACCCTCGAGCTGCCGGACGCCGCGCCGGAGGAGAGGCGATCGGCTTCGCCCTGAGCCTACTCCCAGGGGATGTCCGGCATCCGCAGCCGCTCGACCTCGCGGCCCTCGCCCAGGACGCTCGTCTCCAGGATCTCCTCGACGTCGCCCAAGGTCACCCGGCGGTACCAGAGGTTGTAGGGCCAGACGGCGACGGTCGTCCCCTGGCTGCAGTGCTTCAGGCAGCCGGTGCGGACGACCATCACCCGGTCGCGGATCCCCAGCTCCTTCACCCGGTCCTTGAAGCGGTGGTAGACGTCGAGCGAGCCGCGCGGGCCGCACGAGGGCTTTTTCGCGGCCGGCTCCCGCTCGTTGGTGCAGACGAGGATCTGGATCTGGGGCTTCGGCATGGGCGGATTCTATGCCGTGCCGTAGAATCCCCTCGCCTTCCACTCGCCCTAAGCTCGACCCGGGCTCGAAATGATCCGCTTCCTCGTCAACCCGGCCGCCGGCCGCGGCAGCGGCGGCTCGCACATCCACCGGCTGCGCATCCTCGCCTCGCGCCATGGGGCGGGGCTGGTGATGAGCCGCAGCGCCGCCGACCTCACGCTGCAGGCGCGGCGGGCGGTGGAGGACGGGGTCGAGCGGCTGATCGTCGTCGGCGGCGATGGCACCATGCAGTACGCCGCCCAGGCGCTCGCCGGCACCCCCTGCGCGCTGGGCGTCATCCCCTTGGGCACCGGCAACGACCTCGCCGGCACCCTCGCCATTCCCCCCGAGATCGGGCCCGCGGTCGAGCGCGCATTGACCGGCGCCGTGCGCGCGATCGACCTCGTGCGGGTCGGCGGCGAGCTCGCCATCGGCTACGCCGGCGTCGGCTTCGACAGCGAGGTCACCCGCTTCGCCAACCAGGTCAAGCACCTGCGCGGCCCGCTCGTCTATCCCTACGCGGTGATCCACACGCTGGCGACCTTCAGGCCGCCGCGGATGCGCGTCGAGCACGACGGCGGCGCCTTCGAGGGCGGTGCGATGTTCGTCGTCGCGGCCAACCTCCCGCGCTTCGGCGGCGGCATGCGGATCGCCCCCGACGCCGAGATCGACGACGGGCTGCTCGACCTCGTGATCGTCCGGGAGATCCCCCGCCGCACGCTCCTCTCCGTCTTTCCCAAGGTCTACACGGGAAGCCACGTCGCCCACCCGGCGGTCACCCTGGTCCGCACCCGGCGGGCGGCGATCACCCTCGACCGCGCGATGACGATGTTCGGCGGCGGCGAGCCGCTGGTGCCGATGAAGGCCGGCGAGGCCGTGGAGGTCGAGGTGGCGCCGGGGGCGCTCCGGGTGGTGAGCTGAGACCCGGCGCCCTACAGCCCGACTTCGAACTCGACGCCCTGGGCGAGCGGCAGCTCGCTGCCCCAGTTGATGGTGCAGGTCTGGCGGCGCATGTAGGCCTTCCAGGAGTCCGAGCCGGCCTCGCGGCCGCCGCCGGTCTCCTTCTCGCCGCCGAAGGCGCCGCCGATCTCCGCCCCCGAGGTGCCGATGTTGACGTTGGCGATGCCGCAGTCGCTGCCGGTGGCGGCGAGGAAGCGCTCGGCGGAGCGCATGTTGAGGGTGAAGATCGCCGAGGAGAGCCCCTGCGGGACGTCGTTGTGGAGGCGGATCGCCTCGTCGAGGTCGTCGAACTCGAAGAGGTAGAGGATGGGTGCGAAGGTCTCGTCGCAGGTGATCGGCATGCCGGCGTGCGCCTCGGCGAGCGTCGGCTCGACGAAGAAGCCGGGGCGGTCGAGGGCGCGGCCGCCGTGGAGGATGCGGCCGCCCTCGGCGCGGATGCGCTCGACCGCCTTCATCATGGTGTCGACCGCCCCGCGGTCGATGAGCGGGCCCATCAGCGTGCTGGGGAGGGCGGGGTCGCCGATGGGGATCGACCGGTAGGCGGCGACCAGGCGCCGCTTCATCTCGGCGGCGATGCCGCGCTGGAGGAAGAGGCGGCGGGTGGTCGTGCAGCGCTGCCCGGCGGTGCCCACCGCCGCGAAGAGCACGGCGCGGTGGGCGAGGTCGAGGTCGGCGTCGTCCATCACCACGATGCCGTTGTTGCCGCCGAGCTCGAGGAGCCCGCGGCCCAGCCGGTCGGCGAGCACCTTGCCGATCTCGCGGCCCATGCGGACCGATCCGGTGGCCGAGACCAGGGGGATCCGACGGTCGGCGACCAGCCGCTCGCCGACGCCGGTGCGGCCGCCCAGGATCAGGTTGAAGATCGGCGGCGCGCCGCTCTCGGCGAGCACCCGGCGGGCGATCTTGGTGACCGCGAGCGCGGTCAGCGGCGCCTGGTGCGACGGCTTCCAGATCATCGAGTCGCCGCAGACCGCCGCCACCATGGCGTTCCACGCCCACACCGCGACGGGGAAGTTGAAGGCGGTGATGATGCCGACCGGCCCCAGCGGGTGCCACTGCTCGTACATCCGGTGCTGCGGCCGCTCGGAGTGCATGGCCTTGCCGTAGAGCTGGCGGGACATGCCGACGGCGAGGTCGGCCATGTCGATCATCTCCTGCACCTCGCCCTGCCCCTCGGAGAGGGTCTTGCCGACCTCCAGGGTGACGAGGCGTCCGAGGTCCTCCTTGTGGCGCCGCAGCTCCTCGCCCAGGCGGCGCACCACCTCGCCGCGCCGCGGCGCCGGCCAGGTCCGCCACGCCTCGAAGGCGGCGACGCTCGCGCGGGCGACCCGCTCGTAGTCCTCGACGGTCCCCAGGCGGACCGCCGCCAGCGGCTCGCCCGTCGCCGGGTTGAGCGACTCGATCCGCTCGCCGCGGGTCTCGATCCACTCGCCGTCGAACGCGCCGGGGTTCTCGGCGCCGAGGCCGAGCGCGGTCAGGACCTGAGCGGTCTTGGGGGCCAAATTCTCCGTGATCACGGGCATCTCCATCTCTCCTCCGCTCCAGCCGCAGACGACCAAATATATCGCAACGGTCAAGCCCCTTCTCTCCGGCGGCCCTAGAATCGGCCATGCTCGCGCTCCTCCCGGCCGCTCTCGCCGCCCTCTTCGGCGCCTGGTGCGGGACGCTCTCGGGCGGGGCGACCGCCGCGGGAGCAGCCGCCTCCGCCCTCGCCGCGCTGGGCGCGCTCGTCGCGGCCGGCGTCCCCCTTCCCGACCCCCTGCGGCTCGGCCGCGCCGGCCGGCTCCTGCCCGCCGCTCTCTGGCTCGCCGCGGCGGCGAGCGCCTGGGCCTCGCCGGTGCCGCGGGCGGCGCGGGTGGGCCTCCTCCTGCTCCCCGTCTTCCTCGCCCTCCCGGCTGCCGTCGAGCGCTGCTGGGCGGACGAGGCGGCGGTGCGGCGGGGGACGCGGGCGCTCGCGGCGGCCGCCGGAGCGGTCTCCCTGGGCGCCCTCGCCGCAGCCGCAGCATCCAGAGCTCCCGGCGGGCGGGCCGCGCTGCCGCTCGGCCACCACAACCTGCTCGCCGCCTGGGTCGTCCTCCTGCTGCCGCTCGCCCTCCTGCCGTGCCGGGAAACCGGGGGCTGGCGCTGGCTGGGCTGGGGGGCGGGGCTCGCCGCCATCGCCGCGCTGCTCGCCAGCCGCTCGCTCGCCGGGCTCCTCGCGGCCGGCGTCGAGGCGGCCCTGGCGCTCGCCTGGCTGGGGCGCCGCGCGGCTCTCGATCGCCCCGCTGGCCGCCACCGGGCCGCCCTCGCCGTGGCATTCGGCCTGCTGGTCCTCGCCGGTTTCCTGGCTGCGGCGCTCATGGCGCCGCGGTTGGGCGCTCTCGCCGCCGGCCGCGACCCGTCGGCCCGCGCCCGCGCCGTCTACTACGCCGCCGGCTGGCGGGGCTTCCGCGCGCGGCCCGCCCTCGGCTGGGGGCCCGGCGCGACCCCCTGGACGATCGCCCGCTTCCTCAGGCCGGCGCCGGGCGTCGACCCGCCGGGCGAGATCGTGCCCGACCTCCACTCGCTGCCGCTCCAGATCGGCTACGAGCTGGGCGCGCCGGGGCGCCTTCTCGCTCGCGCCCTCGCCGCCCTCTTCGCCCGCCGCCGGCTGGCCGAGCTGTCCAGCGCGGCGAGGCCGGCCGAGGACCCGGCGCTCGCCGCCGCCGGCCTCTGCGGGCTCGCCGGGGGCGCCGTCGTGGCGCTGGCGAGCGCCGCCGTCGCGGTGACCGCCCTGCCCTTGGCCGCCGCTCTCGCCGCCGGCGCCGCCCTCGCCGGGACGCGCCCGCCCGCGACCGCCGCTCCCACCGCGGGCGCGCCACGGGCTGGACGGCTGGGGGCCGCGCTGTGGGCCGCGCTCGCCCTCGCCTGCCTGGCGCCCCTCCTCGCGGCCGAGCTCTCGTACGAGCGGGCGACGGTCGCCGGCGAGCCGCGGGCGCGGCGGCGGGCCCTCGAGCGCGCGGTCGCCCTCGATCCGGCGTTCCCGCTCTACCGGTCGCGGCTCGCCTGGCTCGCCGAGGACGAGCCCGCCGGGGCGGCGCTCGCCTCCCGTGCCGCGCGCGCGGCCTCCGGCGTCGCGCCGCTCTGGCTCCAGGCTGGAGTCCAGGGGCTGCGGGTCGGGACGCCGTCGGCCTCCGCCGCCCTGCGCCGCGCCTGCGCCCTCGACCCCCTCTCCCCCTTCGCCCCCTTCTTCCTCGCGGTCTCCGCGCCCGCGGCGCCCGCCTCATCCGGTACTGCGGCGCTCGCCGCCCGCGCCCTCGCCGCCGAGCCGCGCCTCGCCGCGGCGACCCTCTGGACGGGCCGCGAGGATCTCCTCGCCCGCGCCGTGGCGATCGCCGCCGCCTGGCCCGGCGTCGATGCGGGCTGGCGCGGCGCCCTGGCCCGCGCCGGCGAGCATCTC
>Ga0307470_10000552_pt1 | contig 17808 bp, 17 predicted proteins | sample atmos_gasesAM3C__FD_204565 | JGI IMG/M metagenome (GOLD analysis project Ga0307470, IMG submission 204565) | Hardwood forest soil microbial communities from Morgan-Monroe State Forest, Indiana, United States - atmos_gasesAM3C_05 | ecosystem: Environmental > Terrestrial > Soil > Temperate forest... | reverse complement strand
GCTTACGGTCGTAGTAGGTGGCCTGCCGCTTACGCTCACAGCCAGTGGAGGCGCTCTCATTATGGGCCTGGTATTCGGCTGGTTGCGCGCGGTTCGTCCTACATTCGGTCGCATCCCCGAGTCGGCCATGTGGGTCTTTGACACCGTTGGCCTATCGGTCTTCATGGCATGCGTCGGATTGGCGGCCGGGCCCAGTTTTTTTTCGGGGCTGCAGAAATCGGGACTTAGCCTGGTCCTGGTAGGTTTGATCGTGGCTATTCTCCCACACACTCTAGGCATTTTGTTTGGCCGCTACGTTCTAAGGATGAACCCCATCATTGTCCTTGGCGCGTGTTCCGGCGCCGGCACGGTGACCGCCGCGCTTCGCGCGATCCAGGAAGAAGCGCAGAGCGAACTACCGGCTCTCGGCTACACGGTCCCCTATGCTATTGGTAACATCGTGCTGACGGCATGGGGTCCAGTCCTTATCGCGATGATGTCGTAGTAGCGTGGGCTAGTCCTAATCTCTTAACCTAATATACGCCGCCATTGCGATGGTCGTTCCAAGCCTGATACCCGCGCTTCAATTGTCCGTTCGCGCGGGCGTGGCGGCGACTCTCGCCCTTGTCCTTGCGCAGCTCTTACACTTGCAACATCCGCTTTATGCCATGATCTCCGCGGTCATCGTCACGGACCTCGATGCTTCGCAAACGCCGAGGCTCGCTCTGCCGCGATTCACGGGAACGCTGATAGGAAGCGGCCTTGGCGCCACGGTTAACACGTTTCTGCCGCCATACCTATGGACGGTTGGACCCGGCATCATGATGGCCATGCTTGTTAGCTATCTAGTGTCGGTCCCGGCTGCGGCCAGGATAGCTGGTTACGTATGCGGCATCGTCCTGCTCGACCACGGCGATTCGCCCTGGACCTATGGGTTCTTCCGAATGATCGAGACGGCGTTGGGGATTGGCGCCGCGATGCTGGTCAGCGCAATCCCGAAATTACTGCAGCACAATGCGACGAAAGCCGACAAGTAAGGAGGTTGCGGCGCGATGCATAGCGAATTCACTCTCCCTCTTTATATTGACCTAAGCGCAACGTGCCTCTACGCCATCACCGGCGCATTGCTCGCCATTCGACGACACTATGACATAGTCGGCGTGTTCGTGCTGGCTCTCGTAACTGGTGTAGGCGGCGGCCTGATTCGTGACGGCATCTTCATTCAAAACGGGCCGCCCATGGCCATGAGCCATGCCGGTTACCTTTTGGTTGTTATTATCGGATGCATCGTGGCGACCCTGTTTCGCAATCAGATAAGTCGATTGCGCGCCATCTTTCTAATTGCGGATGGGCTTGGCCTGGGTTGCTACGCCGTTGTCGGCGTAGAACACGCGCTAAGGGCGGAGCTTCCTAGTCTGACCGCCGTCATGATCGGCGTCGTGACAGCGTGCGGCGGCGGGCTCCTCCGCGATGTCCTGGTCCGTGACGAGCCGCTCCTGTTCAAACCAGGCCAGCTCTACGTGCTGGCGGCTCTGATTGCGGCCAGCCTGTTTTCCGTGCTCATCCTTTATTTCAAGGTACCGGCGACCGAGGCTGCGCTTCTGGCGATTGGTTCTTGTTTTATTTTCCGTGTCCTTGCGATTGCTTTCAATTGGAAAACGGTCTCGGTATCGCCGCCACCGCCACGGGATGAGTAGTCAATCCTTGCGAAGTCCAGTCAAGCGCCCGCCACAACCGATTCAATCGAAGCGAGGAACTCGTCACTGTTAACCGGCTTGAGAAAAAAGGCGGTGGCTCCCGCCTCCATCGCCTGGGTGCGAACGTGCGCATCGTCGTTGCTGGTGAGAAGAATCACCCGCGTAGCAGGAGAGACATCTTTCAACTGCGTTTGGACTTCGAGTCCGTTCATGACGGGCATCAAGATATCGAGCACCGCCACCCGGGGCTTGAGCTTCCGCGCCTGGTCGAGAAACGAATTTGGATCGAGAAAGGTTTTTACCGCCCAGCCAGCAGAGCGAAGAAGGCGCCCCGTTGCCTTGAGGACCGAAGGGTCATCATCCAGAAGGCAAACGAGGGCGGCAGCGTCCTGGCCGTTAAGAGACATCTCGCAACTCCTGTTTTGCGATCAGTCCATCGCCTTCCAGCCGTTCGAGGTCATTCCATGACATCATGCTGTTCATCGCTTTGTCTTTTTATCTTTGAAAAACTGGCTGAAAACGCCGCGCGACTTGGGGCGAGCCACACCTGCCGGATCCGCAAAAATCTCGTTCTTACCAATAACGCATTTGGTGCAACCGGTGGACTTGCAAAAGTGGAGGAAAAAGACATCTCCAGCGCGATCTTTCTTAGCCGACCTCCGCCAACCGACTTGCGGATCCAAGAGTCACCGTCCACGAGACAGACGACAGGCGCCGGCGGCGATTCGGACATATCCGAATCTAACGAGCTGGCCACGCAACGGATATGGGACCTTGGGCGTAAGACCTTTTCTGATAGGGAGCGACCTCAGCCTTCTCCGCCAAACGCACCATCTCGATGACTGAATGGACGCCGAGCTTCCGCGTCACGCGGCCCCGGTGGACCTTCACCGTCTTTACGGCCAGGCCGAGTTCGGCGCCGACCTCCTTGTTCAACATTCCGGCGGTGAGGAGATGCATCACCTGGAATTCGCGGGGCGTTAATGAACCGAGCAATCGGCGCGCTTCCTTCTTTTCCGCAGCCGAGTGGCGGCTCTGCGCGGAAAGAAACAGGGCGCGTTCAACGCATTGCATTAATTCGCGAGACTTAAATGGCTTGGGGAGAAAATCCACGGCGCCTGCCTTCATCGCTTGCGCGCACATCGGGACGTTGCCGTGACCGGTGATGAACACGAGCTGCTCGTCCCGCTGATGTTTCAGAAGAGTTTCCTGCAGCTCAATCCCACTTAGCCCGGGCATCTGCACATCCACCACCAAACACGACGGCCCCGGATGCTCGGGGCGCATCAGAAATTCAGCAGCCGATTCGAACCCTTCGTTTTCGTAGCCGGATGCGCCAAGCAATCGCTTCAGCCCCTTGCGCACTGATTCGTCATCGTCGATCACGAAGACCATTCCCGTTTGACCGTTCATGCGCCGATCCCCTTGCTCGCCGGCAAATGGAAATAGAAGTGTGCTCCCCCGCCCTGAGCGTTTTCCGCTCCGATCGTGCCGCCATGTGCTTTGACAATGGACTGCACGATCGCCAGGCCCATCCCGAGACCGTCCTTCTTCGTGGTAAAAAAATGCTGGAACATGTGTGTGCGCGCGCTTTCGGAGAAACCGGGGCCGGTGTCGCTCACATCGATCCGGACCGTCCCGTCGCCATTTCGGGCCGTGGCGATTTGAATACTGCGCCGGAGCGACGGCGCCTCCCGCATCGCTTCGACCGCGTTGTTGATGAGGTTAATCAGGACCTGTTGGAGCTGGGTGGGATCGCCGTCAATCGCCGGCAAACCCGGCTCGAGTGAGGTTTGCACGTTGCAGAATTGAGCCGCGGTGTCGTGCTGGACCATGCGGATCACGTTTTCAATTAGAGCGTTCACGTCGATTTGCTGGCGCGTCGCCGCACCTTTCTTCACCGCGTTCCGCACCCCTTGGATGATGTCATGCGCGCGGCCTGCATCCGCGACCACGTCGGTGAGGATCTCGTGAAGCTGAGTGGGGTCGAGGTGACCTTTGTCCATGAAATGCATGGCGGCGTCAGCGTTGCTTACGATCGCGGAGAGCGGTTGGTTGAGTTCGTGCGCGAGAGAGGCGGTCATTTCACCGAGCATGCTGACCCGTCCGAGCAGCTCGACCTGCTCGAGTTGATGGCGCGCTTCCTCTTCCGCCGCTTTGCGCGCGGTGATATCTACCAGGTTGACGAGCACGAGAACTCCTTGCGCCGCCTGAATCGAATTCCAGCCGATCTCGAGGGGAAACTCGCTGCCGTCCTTGCGTCGCCCAACCAATTCCTGCGCGGCTCCCCCGCCCCCGGCCAGGAGTGCGCTGAGAAACCCGGTCGAAGGCGAGGGATGAGTGTCGCGCGGCGGTTCCGGCACCAGGGTTTCAATCGGACGGCCCAGGAGTTCCCGGCGGGTGTAGCCAAAGAGCTCTTCGATGTGGGTGTTGATCAGGACGATGCGGCCTCCACTATCCACCAGGACTGTGCCGCTCGGTGAAGCTTCCGTAGCCAGGCGAAACAGATCCTCGGCTTCCTTGCGTTGGGTGACATCCATCGAGACGCCAAGGAGGCGCTTTCCGCTACCACCGCCGTTGCTGATGCACCGAGCGCGGCCGGCGAGCCAGCGAATGTTTCCATCGGGCAGGAGGATGCGAAACTCGTTGTCGTAACCGCCTTCCGTCTCGATCGCCCTGCGGATCGCCGCGTCGCGTTCCTCTCGGTCCTCCGGATGAACACGACTTTGAAAATCGGTGTAGGTTACGTCGCGGTCCGGCTCCAGGTGAAACAGCTCGCGGATCTTCTCCGATGTCCAGAGTTGGTCGGTAGCTGCATCGATTTCCCACACGCCCATCTGCGCAACTTCTGTCGCCAGGGCAATACGCTCTTCGCTTTCGTGCAGCGCTTCCTGTTGCCGGAGCAGATCGGTGATATCGACACAGGCTCCGATGTAACCCAAAAAGCTATCCCGCGCGTCATATCGAGGTAAGCCGCTGTTAGTAATGGTGCGATACTCACCGTCGTGCCGGCGGAGGCGGTACTGCATGACGAAGTCCTCGCGCTTGTCAAAGGCGGCCTCAAAGGTCTGGACGCATTTCTTAAGATCGTCGGGATGCACTCCTTCGGTCCAGCCGTTCCCGGTTTCCTGTTCCAAGTTCCGCCCGGTGAATTTCAGCCAGCTCCAATTAAAGAAAGTGCAAAGCTTATCCGGACCTGCCATCCACATCAGCACCGGCGCGGCATCCGCCATCACGAGAAAACGTTGCTCGCTTTCCGTTAACGAACGCTCTGCCCGCCGTCTTCTGATCAGGTTGGCGAGCAAGCCTGCGATAAGAAGCGCTTCCAGGATGACAACGGTTGCACCGCCGACGATCCAGTCGCGATACTCTTCCCACAGACTTGGCGTTCGGTAAAGGACAGTGCTCCCTAGCGGAAGTAGTTTTTCATCGATCTTCCATCGCCGGAGCTCGCGCCAATCGTAGTGGGGCGGCAAAGGATCGATCTGCGTCGGCGGAAAATTCGACGTTGGTTCTCCGTGCAAGATGCGAATCGCAACGTCCGCGGCTTCCTTTCCGATCCGGTCGCTCTGGTAAAGACGCCCACCTACAATGCCCAGCCCCAGTTGATAACTAAAGATAGAATTGATAGGAGCGTTCGCGACCTCGTGAAGACGTTGCATCGCCTCGTCGGAATCGTGGGCTATGCCCAACGCGTCACGCCGCAACAGGAGAAAAAAAATGTAGGAGTCCGGCGGGAGCTTGGCTACGCGCTCCACGATTTGGTCGAAGGAAAGATCGTTGTAGTAGGTGAATTTGATTCGGCCCGCAAAAGGCTCGGCTGCTTTTTGAAAAGCGTCCTGCCAATCACGTTCAAGCGGCGTCGTACCCACCACTACCTCGATATTTTTTGTCGCCGGCGCAATTTGCAGCATGTCCTCGATCCAGGCGGAAGTGTCAAAAAACTGTCCGATGTAGGCCGCATTCTTCTCGAGCGCGCCCCGCGGCAGTAAGCGGCGATCCAGTGAAGTATAAAGGACGGGCGCTTCCGGAAAAATTCGGTCGCGATAGGTGGCCACGAAGACAGCTGCCGGTGCTCCTATTGTCACGACCAGGTCGGGTTGCCATTTGGCCTGCCGCTTTTGCAAATAATCGACGATCGCCTCCTGCATATCGCGGTCGGCATACCGCGCCATGTCAAGCGAGACCTGGTCGAGATCGACTGCCTCGCCCATCTTTACCCCAAGCTCTGCCTCGAAGGCGGCTGAGACGGCCTTGGACGGCGGCGTAGCATTGCCAAATGAATGAATGAGAAGGACTCGATTGGGCTTCGCCTCCGAGGCCTGCGCGCTGACGATTAGAGCGAATGCAACAACTGTCGCGTCGAACAAAAAGAACTGTCGCCGCCACGTCCACTTTGGATGACTAACGAATCTAAACATGAGTCCGGGCGTACTTAGAATGCAGTGAAAAGACTCGCCTGAAGGTTCAATGCATTTCCTTCGAAGCGCTGAGAGGGGTTTACGATCGATGGACCAAAGTAATTCGCTTGCGAAGGGTTCGCTGTGTAATTGATACCGAGAGTAAGGTAAACTCCGGCCCTGAGATTCGCCAGGTAACCGATGGTCGCCGACCATGTGGCAGACTTTCCGTATGTCCCGAGAGCATTCAGGGTATTTAGGTTGTCGACCAGATAAGGGCTGCTGACCTGATAGTAACCAACTAGCGAAACGAGGTCTTTCGGGCGCGACGCAAACGGACCTTTCATATACAAGCGTCCTTCATAGTACTGAGTGATCGGCGTTGTTTGCGGCCGCGCATACATGATCGTCGCGCCCGCGTAGAGACCTCGATAGGCCGTGGCCGTCGAGCTTGGCGAGGCCTGCCAAAGTTGCTGATCCGCCAGCAGGTAGAAGCCGTAGTTTCCTTCCTTTGTCGGGCCGATCGGACCGCGGACCAATCCACCATCTGCTACTGATTTCGTAAAGTCATGAAAGGTCGAACTGTTATACAACGCACCTAGCCGGATCCATGCGTAATGCGAGTCAGGCGTCGCGGTCTGTTTATAACCGACTTCATTCACGAATAGCTCACCCGTTCCCGGCGCTCCTACCTCAGCAGTCGGGCTGTAGTTCGATGTATTCACATTCCAGTCGAAGCGAGTCGGGTTCAGAGCATCGGTGTCGAAAATCGAATTACCTGTAGGTCCATTCACGACCAGGCTGCGCATGACCGCAGTCTCATTATAAAACTTTCCTATGTGTCCTGTAATGCGGAACGACCACGTCGAGACGGGGCTCACTGACATGCCCAGCTGGGTAAGAATCGTGTTAGCCGGACCCCCCGTCGTCACAAAATTGTTGCCGACGGTTTGGCCGGCAAATTCGTTTTGATTGGCCAGGAGCCCGAATTTTATTTCGAGCTGTCGATCGAATAATGTCTGGTAGTAAGCGAGGAAATTGGTCGTCAGCGTGTCAGGAACGAATCCTTGCCACGTCGAGAAAGTATTGAAACCGGAATACTGCAATTGGCCATCGGGAACGCCAAAGCGACTCAAGTCATAAGTCAGGACGAGCACGCTGAAGTTGTTGAATGAGGGCTTCTGCCCCCAATAGCTCTGCGTGCTTTCATAGAATGGATTGAATCGCGGACCTTCTCGTGGTGTGTCCAAAACATTAACTTGGAAGCGGGTCACGTTATATTCAATCAGACCGATTCCCACCGAGGCCAGGCTCGAGCGCCAGCCGCCGTAGTCCTGCAGGAGCGTGTCGCCGAATGAAGGGAAGGCCAGGTTCCAACCCTTGATACCAGACATCTCGTCCATCTCGGCGAACGACGGCCGCGGTTGTGGGGGCTCTATGGCCGACACGCCTCTGCAGAAAATTAACGGGACTGTCACAACGGCGAGATAGGACAGCGCACGCCGCACTTTAGGAATGTCAGGCGGCGGGGACCAAACATGCCATCGTGGAACGAAGCACTCGGATTGTCTGCGATGAATTGAAAGAACCTGTCTGGCCACGCACGGACGGCCTGCGGGAAAAGTTTTTCTGCAATTCGCGGCTCCCGATGCAGCGATCACCGGCGCGGCGCCCCGCTCGCGCGAGGGACGCGCCTCGGCGTTTCCGTTCCAGATCACGGTTACTAAGAAGGTAATTTTATCAAAGGCCACGCACGGTAGGAAGCAAACTTTCGGCAGTCATGCTCTCGCCACTTGTGGGGGTCGGGCCATTGGACCTTGGTCTTATGTCTCCCGGTGTGGGGCAGAGTGTAAAAAGGAGGTGACCCAGCTCTATCGCAAACGATGTCTCAGCTTGCTTCGCCATCTACCGCTGTTGTTGGTTTGACGCCAACTCAAACGACAGCTCGGTCTTCGCCATCGCCGTGGGTGCGGGGACCGGTTTGGGATAGCTTCTGGATGTTGAGCGCGCTCTGGCTCGCGCCCATCGCTCTCTGGCTTGCCTCCGGATATGACGAGGCGGAATCGAGTCCGCTCGATCTCCTCTACTTCGGTCTTACCGCCTTGTTCTGGCTCGGTCACCGGTTTTGCAGCACCTGGCTCGCCTACTGCACCGAAGCGTACCGCCCTCTCCTGCGGACTCAGCCGATTCGCTTCGTCGTTCTTCCGATTCTGATCACGCTCGCATGTTTTGCCTTCTTCCTACCGGCGGACGCTGCGTTGCCCTGGACGCGCGCGGAGCGGTTGGTTGCGCTGGCCATCATCGATTATGCGTGGGTGACGTGGCATTTCGCCTCCCAGCATTTCGGCGCGCTCTCTCTCTATCGTGCCCGCGCCGGCCGCGCCGCCTGCGCGCAAACGAGACGCTTCGATCGGCTATTTGCGCTGGTTGTTGGAGGCGCTCTTGTTTTTGTCGCGGATCTCCTGGCGGGCGCGGTCGCGTATCAGGATGAGTGGATCGACTATTGGTTCTTTCCCACTTGGATGGTGTCGGCGCAGGATTCCGTTCGCACCGGCGCTACCGTAGTGCTCGTCATCGCCACGGCCGCGGTGTTGTTTGCGGAGCTGCGCACCTCACAATGGTCGTTGCCGCGCATCCTCTACATTATCGGTATCGCGGTGATGGTGGGAATCGCGCTTCGGCCGCGGAGCTTGTTTCTTTTTATTGTCCTTTGGACGTCACAGCACTGGATTCTCGCCACGGGCCTGGCATCGCAGACCCCAGGGGGCGAGTCGGCTCCCAGGCGCGGTCGGATTCGCGGGGCGCTGCATGGATTGAACATTCGGCCATGGGCGGTGGTGCTGTTGTTGGGGGTCCTGTCCGTTCTCCTCCTCCCCTTGTTCGAAGTGGAAGCCAATCGCCAAGCGGGCACCTATTACGGTGACCGAATCTTTGGCGCGCTCGCGACCGGCTTGCGGACCTCGTCGTGGGTGCCAGGCCTGGTTGCTTTGGGTTTTGCCACCGGGTTCATCCATTACCTGCTCGATCGCAGCGTCTATCGAATATCGGACCCGCAAGTGCGCGCCGCAGCGCGCGGTTTACTCGAGAACAGGCGCAAGACTACGAATGCGGGCGAGTAGGCCTAAGGTCCTATCGACCGTCCGCATGCCGTCCGTGCATTCTGGGTTCCGCCGGAAAATCTCAAACCAAGGAAACTCTAACCGGCTTACATGATTTCGAAGCTTTTCATCGCATGGTCGTTGGTGGCGCTGTGCGTGGTCGTCCATGCCATGGGTATGACGACGGCGCTGCGATGGGTCAGCCATTGGTCCGCGCGCCTGGGAACACGCTATTGGTTATTGACCTGGAGGCTCGTCCGGACGGCGGGATGGATTATTCTCCTGCATCTGGTCGAGATCACCATCTGGGCTCTCTTCTACGCGTGGGATCACGGCATGCCCGATCTCCAATCCTCGCTCTACTTCAGCGCGGTAACTTATACCACGACGGGTTACGGCGACCTGGTTCTGCCTAGCGAGTGGCGCCTGGTCGGCGGCGTCGAGGCGCTCACCGGAATCCTGATGTGCGGCTGGTCTGCGGCCGTCTTTTTTGCCGTGGTGAACCGGATGAATCCGACGCAACCCAAAGCGGAACAAACCTGACTTATGTCTCTAAAACCATCTGTTTACTGGCTGTTCGTTTTCATTCCGATCACCGTCGTCCTCGAACACATGGGCCACCTGCCGCCGCCGATGATTTTCTTTTCGGCGGCGCTGGCCATCGTGCCGATCGCGGCGTTGATCGTGCAGTCAACGGAGCAACTTTCCCTGCGCACCGGGGATGCGGTGGGTGGCTTACTCAACGCGACGTTTGGCAACGCGCCGGAGCTAATCATCGCCACGGTGGCATTAAGGGCCGGCCTCCTCGATATGGTGCGCGCGTCGCTCATCGGCGCCATTCTCGCCAATCTGTTGCTCGCTTTGGGCCTCTCGTTCTTCCTCGGAGGTCTTCGCTACCGCGACCAGAATTACAACTCACTCGCCGCGCGGACTTATAGTTCGATGATGCTGATCGCGGTGATCAGTCTGCTTGTGCCCAGCACCTTTAGCCGGATTCTGGCGCCGGAAAGCACCATTCGGCAAGAGCAGCTGCTCAATATCGGGATCGCGGTGGTTTTGCTGGTGGCCTACGGGCTCTATTTGCTCTTTTCGCTCAAGACCCACCCCAAGGCGTTTGCCAGCGTGGAGAGCGAAGGCGATGCGCACCACCACGAGGGTGAACAGTGGAGCACGGCCCGCGCAATCAGCAGCCTCGTCGGCGCGTCCGTGCTAGCCGCGTGGATGAGTGAGATTCTGGTCGGCGCCGCCGAAGGCACCGGCAAATCCCTCGGCATGACGCAAACTTTCATCGGCATCGTCTTTCTTGCCATTGTCGGCGGCGCCGCGGAGAGCGGCTCGGCCATTGCGATGGGGCGCAAGAACAAGATGGACTTGTCTGTTGGCATCGCGTTGGGCAGTAGCATTCAGATTGCGCTTTTCGTCGCGCCGGCGCTCGTCTTACTCAGTTATTTCATCGCGCCGCAGCCGCTCGAGCTTTCCTTTAACCGCGCCGAGACCGGCTCGTTGTTCATGGGCGTCTTGATTGGCACGCTGGTCTGCGGCAACGGGCAGTCCAATTGGTACAAGGGCGTTCAACTCGTGACGGTCTACACGATCATCGCACTCATGTTTTACTTCATCCCGGGAACTGCGCACTAACCCGAAAGGGAAATGCCGATGGCTGAAAATCCCGCCAACTCATCCCGGAAGAAATGGATTGAACCGGTCGTAGTAATCGTGATGGCGCTGACCACTTGTTGCACAGCCTGGTGCTCCTATCAGTCCGCCGCGTGGACCCGGCGAAGCAATCGGCTGTTGAACGAATACAACGCGTTGGAACGGCGAGCAGCGCTGCTCGAGGTGCAGGGCAACCAGGCGCTGATCGTGCACTCCTCGATGTTCATGCAGCTCCTTGCCGCGCGGCAGGCCGGCAACACGCAGCTCGCGACATTTTATGCCGAGCGTTTTCCACCCGACGTGAAGAAAGCCTACGATGCCTGGCTCGCGCAGAAGCCATTCGAGAATCGCGCCGCCGATCCGCATCCGTTCGTACCGAGTCTCTACGAGGTGCGCGGCACCGAGGAGGCGGCAGCGGCGAGGGCCGATGCGGCGCAGCAACTCGCCGCGGCGCGCGAATCGGGCAATCGCTCCGGGCAATATCTCGCCAACACCGTTCTCTTTGCCACGGTGCTCTTCTTCGCCGGCACGGCCGGGAAGTTTGAGCAACCGCGCGTGCGCCTTTCAGCCGCAGCCTTCGCCGTGGCGGTCTTTGTTTTCGCCACCGTCCGAATGCTTCTCATGCCCGCAGCCTAACGACCAGACAACCAATCAACCATGAGTGCCAACATAGAATACGAGCGTGATCGCCTTGTCGTCCTTCGCATCCGCGGAGAGTTAAAAAAATCGGAGCTCGATGCCGCTCAAACCGAAGCCGCGCGGGAGATTGCCGCGCGCGGACCAGTCAGACTGCTCGTGCTGCTGAAAAACTTCATCGGCTGGGAACGCGGCGAGCAGTGGGGTGACACGGATTTCTTCTTCAGCCACCGCAATGACTTTGAAAAAATTGCGGTCGTCGGTCCTTCCCGCTGGGAACCACAGATCCTTGCTTTTACTGGGGCCGGTCTTCGCAAAGGACCGGTGAAATTTTTTTCCGAAGCAAACGAGCCAAAGGCGCGCGCGTGGCTCGCTGAATGAACGAAGCCGCCATCCAACAAACATGAAGATATGAAGACGAAAGAAGTCATCGAAGCAGCCCACCAATTATCCAAGCCCTACCGCGTCAGAAAGGGGAAAAAATTCCGGCTCGAGGATGTCAATCCGGGCGATACCGGCAAGCTCAATCCCGACGACAAGGAGCACGCCAAGGAAATGCTGCGCGAGGGAGTGGAGGCGCTCACTGAATTGCAGGACATGCTTTACGGCCAGGACCGTTGGTCGTTGCTCCTAATCTTCCAGGCGATGGATGCGGCGGGGAAAGATGGGACCATCAAGCACGTGATGTCGGGTGTGAATCCGCAAGGATGCCAGGTCTCGTCGTTCAAGGCTCCCACCAGTACGGATCTCGATCACGACTATCTCTGGCGCTGCGTCAAGGAATTGCCCGAGCGCGGGCGGATCGGCATTTTCAACCGCAGCTACTACGAGGAGACGCTCGTCGTGCGCGTGCATCCGGAATTTCTCGCGGGACAAAAACTGCCGAAGCGGTGCGTTACGAAACGCATCTGGGAGGATCGGTTTCAGGACATCCGCGGCTTTGAACGCTATCTCACGCGCAACGGAACCATCGTGCGGAAATTTTTTCTCCACGTCTCGAAGGAGGAACAGCAGAAGCGTTTTCTCGAGCGGCTCGACCAGCCGGAGAAGAACTGGAAGTTCTCCGCGAACGACGCCAAGGAACGTGGCTTCTGGGACGACTACATGAAGGCCTACGAGGAGATGATCCGCGAGACGGCGACCGAGGATTCACCGTGGTACGTGGTGCCGGCGGATAATAAATGGTTCACGCGCGTGATCGTGGCCTCTGCGGTGATTGATGCGCTGGCTTCGCTGGATTTGTCCTACCCAAAAGTCGATGGCGTGAAGGCCAAAGAACTCGCCGAAGCGCGAAAGGCTCTGCTGGCGAACAAATGAGCGCAGCGATCGCGACCACCGCCGCCCCGACGCGGCCGGGGCGTTTTTCGGGAATCTTTCAGGCGGGCCAGTGGCTCCGCACCTACAAACCCGCATGGCTCCGCGCCGACCTCGTCGCCGGTTTCACTCTCTCGGCCTATCTTCTGCCGGCGGGCCTCGGCGATGCGTCGCTGGCTAATCTTCCTCCCGAAGCGGGACTCTACGCCTGTCTTTTTGGCGGATTGGTCTTCTGGCTCTTTTGCAGCTCGCGGCACACGACCATAACCGTCACCTCCGCCATCTCACTGCTGACCGGCGCAACCCTCGGCGGAATTGCCGGTGGCGATCCGAGCCGGTTCGGCGTTCTCGCCGCGGCGACTGCAGTGCTCGTCGCGCTCATGTTCTTCGTCGCCTGGCTGGCCCGGGCCGGCGCGATCGTCAACTTCATTTCGGAAAGCGTGATGATCGGGTTCAAGTGCGGAGTCGCGCTGTTCCTCGCCAGCAGTCAATTGCCGAAGCTATTCGGCATTCACGGCGCGCACGGCAATTTCTGGAAGAACACGAGCAGCTTTTTCGCTCACCTCGGCGAAACCAATCTTAACTCGCTCACCATCGGCGGCGCCGCGCTCGTGGTGCTCGTGCTTGGCAAAATTTTCCTCAAGAACAAACCGGTCGCATTGTTCGTGGTGGTGGGCGGCATCCTCGCTTCGGGCTGGCTCGGCCTGGCGGCACGTGGAGTAAAGCTGCTCGGCGAAGTTCCCGAGGGTCTGCCCGCTCTTGGTCTTCCGCCGCTTCGGTTGTCGGATTGGGACGAACTTCTGCCGCTCGCGTTCGCCTGTTTTCTTTTGGCGGCGGTCGAGACCGCTGCCATCGGGCGAATGTTCACGGCGAAACACGGCGGCCGGCTTGATGCGAACCAGGAATTTCTCGCGCTCGGCGTGGCGAATCTCGCCGTCGGTCTCGGCCGCGGCTTTCCCGTGAGTGGCGGCATGTCGCAATCTTTGGTCAACGAAGGCGCCGGGGCGCGAACGCCGTTGTCAGGCGCGTTCGCGGCCGGGATCATTTTAATCGTCGTCCTTTTCTTTTCCCATTTGCTCGCGGCATTGCCTCAGCCGGTCCTCGCCGCCGTCGTGCTCGTCGCCGTGGCCGGACTCTTCAAGGTCTCCGCGCTCAAACATCTCTGGCAAAGCGATCGCACGGAATTTCTCGTCGCCATCGCGGCCATCGTTGGCGTGCTCGGGCAGGGATTGCTTCGCGGCGTCATGATTGGCGCGATCATTTCGCTCGTGTTGTTGATCCGGCGTGCGTCGCGGCCGCACGTAGCTTTCCTCGGGCGCATTCCCGGCACCCAACGTTTCTCCGATCACGCCCGCCATCCCGACAACGAATTGATCCCCGGCGTGATGATCTTCCGACCTGAGTCGGGCCTGATGTATTTCAACATGGATCACGTCCGGGACTCGATCGTCAATCGGGTCCGCGCGCAGACAATCGCGCCGAAATTAGTCGTGCTGGATCTTTCCGCGGCCCCGCGAGTGGACATGCACAGCGCCCGGATGCTCGGGGGCGTAGCGACCGAACTCAAAGCGACTGGTATTCAAATGCTGGCCGTGGAGGCGCGCTCCTCGGTGCGTGACCGGTTACGGAGCGAAGGCGTCGACGACGAGCTTGGCGGCATCAATCGGTTCACTTCCGTCGCGGATGCTCTGAGCCAATATGGCGGAGAGTCTCCTTGAACTATTCGCCTCAGTAATCTCGGGAAAATGCGCTGAAGGTCAGCGAACCGGACCTTCTTTACTCGCGTAATAAGCTTTGATCTCGGCGATCGAAAGTTTGCCGTCTTTGTTTGTGTCCGCCTTCTCCATGAACTCTTTCGCCATTCCCTTTTTGCGGCCGTAGGCCAGCGCTTCGGCCATGGTGACAACGCCATCGGCATTCGCGTCGCGCGCGCGGAAAGCCTCGGCCTGGGCGGCATCCTTGCCCCCCGCCATCCATTCCGCTCGCGTGAGTTTTCCATCCTTGTTCTTGTCTCGCGCGGCAAAAAGTTCCCCGACGAGAAACGCATTCAGCTCATCGAGAGAGAGCATTCCGTCGTGGTTCCGATCCGCCTGTTCAAAGCGATCCGGTGTTTTCCCCATCGCGAGGGCCAGGGGCACGGCGACGAGCGCGATTAGCGTAAGAGAGATTTTTTTCATGGTTTGTTATGGTGCGGGAGCCAGGCGCTTTCGCAAGCTTTGTCTCCACGGCATACGACCAAGGTCCGATAGGCGAAAGCGCCAGCCCTTATTATCGATCACGGTGGTGAAAAGGGTCTTAGATCCAATCGATCGTGTTTCCGAAGTTCTTTTCGGTCTGATCATGGTCCTTACTTTCACCGGCTCGCTCAGCGTGGCCGAGGCCGGGCGCGAAGATGTGCGGACGATGCTCATCGGCGCGCTGGGATGCAATCTGGCCTGGGGAATCATTGACGGGATTTTGTATTTGATGGGTTGTCTGGCGGAAAAAGGGCGCGGCTTGCAGGCGTTTCGCGCTGCGCACAAAGCTACTGATCCAAAAGAAGCACAGGGTCTCGTTGCGGACGCGCTGCCGCCCGTGATCGCGTCCGTGATGAAACCGGAGGAACTCGAAACGATGACCCGGCGTCTGCGCGATCTGCCGCTGCCGCCCGCCGGCGCACGCCTGGAATCAGATGATTGGCGCGGCGGCCTCGGCGTTTTTCTCCTCGTGTTCCTCTGCACGTTCCCGGTGGTGATTCCATTCATCTTCATGCGCAACGCCGTGCCCGCCCTGCGCGTCTCCAATGCCATCGCCATCGTGATGTTGTTCCTGACGGGCTATGCGTTCGCACGCCTGACCGGGCATCGCCCGTGGTTGTTAGGTATTTCAATGGTTATTCTTGGAATGGTTCTCGTCGCTATGACGATGGCACTCGGAGGATGAGACCAATGCGAATCGTTATCCTGCTCGGCATCGGCATGGTCGTTCTCGCGAGTAAGGCGCGCTCAGGTGAAACCAAGGACCTCGCTCCCGAACTAGCCACGGAGGCCAATGAGAAAGCGTGGAGCTTCTCGCTTTCGGCCACCACCTATGTCGTGCCTGACTTCCAGGAATATGTGCAGCCTACTTTCACGGCGGATCGTGGCTGGCTCCATCTCGAGACCCGCTACAACTACGAGAACCTGCACACGGGTTCGCTCTGGCTCGGCTACAATTTCTCGGGCGGCGAAAAACTGGAATGGGAATTTACGCCGATCCTTGGAGGCATCTTCGGCGACACGACCGGCATCGCGCCTGGCTACAAGGTATCGTTCAGTTATTGGAAGCTGGAGTTATCATCCGAAGGCGAATTCGTCTTCGACACCCGCGACAAGGAAGGAAGCTTCTTCTATAACTGGAGTGAGTTGAGCATCTCACCCGTGGATTGGTTTCGATTTGGTTTGGTCGGTCAGCGAACTCGTGCCTACCGAAGCGACGTCGATATCCAGCGAGGACTACTCATAGGTTTCTCCCACAAGAAAGTCGATTTCACGAGCTATGCATTCAACCTCGACCACGGCAAGCCGACCTGGGTCTTTGCGATAAGTCTAAATTTCTAAGTCCGATGAACACAGCTACTCTTGGCGAAGCGCGCTTTCCCTCGAAACTCAGTCACACTATCAGCGACGAGATCACCATCCCGGAGCGAATTGAGAGTGGCGCCGACCCGGGTTTTCGGTTCGAACTGGCCGGACCGCGCGCCTATCTTTTCTTCGACGCTCCAAAGACGCGCGCCGGCATCGTGACCTGCGGCGGCTTGTGTCCCGGTCTTAACAATGTGATTCGCTCGCTTTTCCTCCAGCTCTACTACGGCTACGGGGTGGAGGACGTGATCGGTTTCCGCAACGGCTATGGCGGACTCGATCCTGCCTGTGGCATGGAACCGGTAAAGATCACGGCCCCGTTCGTCGATTGCATTCATCAAAAGGGCGGCACCATTCTCGGGACATCGCGCGGACCAGTTGATATCGCGAGAGCGGTCGACAATCTCATCGCGCGGAAAGTAGACATTCTCTTCACCATCGGCGGCGATGGCACGCAACGCGGCGCCAACGATCTTTGCCAGGAAGCACGGAAACGTGGCCACGCGCTCTCGGTCGTGGGCGTACCCAAGACGATCGATAACGACGTGCCCTTTGTCTCGCGAACCTTCGGATTTATCAGTGCAATTGAAGAAGCATCGCGGGTGCTCGACTTTGCTCACACTGAGGCGCGGAGCGTAGCCGGCGGCATCGGTCTTGTGAAACTGATGGGCCGGCATGCCGGCTTCATCACGGTGGGCGCGACCATCGCCAGCCAGGACGTGAACTTCGCGCTCATCCCGGAAGTCCCATTCAAGCTCGACGTTTTTTTGGCGGCATTGAAGGAGCGCGTGCTGATGAAATCGCACGCCGTAATCGCGATCGCGGAAGGCGCAGGGCAGGAATTGCTCGGCGCCGCCGCATCCGAGCGCGACGCTTCGGGCAATTTGAAACTCAAGGACATCGGTCCGTTTCTCCGCGCCCAAATCGAGACCTTCTTCAAGGCCGAAGGGATCCCGATAGCCGTCCGCTATTTCGATCCCAGCTATCAGATCCGGAGCCGCCCGGCTAACTGTGAAGACGCAGTGCTCTGCGATCTCTTCGCGCGCCACGCCGTGCACGCTGCCATGGCCGGGAAAACGGGAGTCGTCATCGGGTTTCTGCACGAACGCTTCATTCACGTTCCCATCGAACTGCTCGCTGCTCGCACCAAGCGCGTCGATCCCGCCAGTGGCTGGTGGCGTTCCGTTCTCGCCACGACGGGCCAGCCGGAGCGTTTCTCTTAGAACCTCGCCACGAAGTACGACGAAGGTCCAATAGGCGGCGCGAACCTGACCAATTCACGCTCATCGGATTCGAGCGAATCCTATGAAGATCGCAAGGTTCGTCGGCGTTTTCTTTCTGATTCAAATAATGGCGTGGCCTGGTCGCGAGCTGGGCGCCGCTGACAACGACATCGAGCAGATGAAGGCCGAGCTGAAAGCTCAGC
>Ga0307470_10000551_pt1 | contig 17832 bp, 15 predicted proteins | sample atmos_gasesAM3C__FD_204565 | JGI IMG/M metagenome (GOLD analysis project Ga0307470, IMG submission 204565) | Hardwood forest soil microbial communities from Morgan-Monroe State Forest, Indiana, United States - atmos_gasesAM3C_05 | ecosystem: Environmental > Terrestrial > Soil > Temperate forest... | reverse complement strand
GCGCCTGTTCAGGGTCTGCAGCCAAATGCAGATACGTGAACAGGGTTTGCCCGTTGCGCAGCTGCTTGCACTCCGTGAGTTGCGGTTCCTTGACCTTCACCACGAGATCGCTGGTCGCGAAGATGTCTGCGGCGCGTTGCGCGATGACCGCGCCGGCCGATGCATAGTGAGAATCCTCGAAGCCGATGCCGGCCCCGGCGCCGCTCTGGACGAGCACCTGATGTCCGGCATCGACGAGCTCACGAACGCCCGCGGGGACCAATCCCACCCGATACTCGTGAACCTTAATCTCTTTGGGGACGCCGATTTTCATAACATCGCTCCGCTGGCGGGTCGTGGGGGGGACTTGCGCTAGGGTACGTAACCTTGGAGTTGGAAAATTGCAAAAACCAGTCCGCCAACCCAGGATAATGGCAGAATATGAGGAAGGACGCCCATATCAAGCAAGAAACTGCCACCTTCGCCAGAGGCCACATGAAATTGGATCGTTACGACCGCGCCATCGTCCGTGCCCTGCAGCTCGACGGCCGCATCACCAACAGTCAGCTGGCCGAATCCGTCAACCTGTCCGAATCGGCGTCCTTGAGGCGAGTGCGGGCCCTCGAGGAATCAGGATTCATCGAGGGATACACCGCGCTCATCAACCAGCAGAAGGCGGGCTGCCCCGTCAACGTGTTCGTCAACATCACGTTGGAACGCCAGGAACAGGCGCATCTGCACGCTTTCGAGGAAGCGGCACGCAAAGTTCCCGAGGTCATGGAGTGTTATCTCATGTCCGGGGAGTACGATTACCTGTTGCGGGTCGTACTGGCGGACACTGCGGATTTCGAACGGCTGCACAGCCAGCATCTCACGCGATTGCCCAATGTTGCGCGGGTGCATTCCAGCTTCGCACTGCGCACGGTGCAAAAATCGCGCGAGTTGCCGGTTCGCTGACCATGCTCGCCGCGCGCGCGGCGGGACTTCAAGTCTTGGGCTTGAGAACCAGCGAGAAGCTTATTTTCACGGCATCGGCCACCCACTCGGTGCTCTTCCAGTCGCCCTGACCCGCCCCGAAATCCAAGCGCTTGAGCTTGGCGCTTCCCTCGAGTTTCGCGCCCGCGGCTGCCGGTGTGAACTGAAAATCGATCGGTACGTCCTTCGTCACCCCCCGCAGAGTCAGGGCGCCGACGGCCGAATAACCGGCCGCGGTCTTGGTGATGCTGCGGGTGACGTAATGCGCCGTGGGCCAGTGCGCCACATCGAAAATGTCGGACCCGCGGATGGTCGTGTCGCGATCCTTGTCCGCCGTATCAACGGTCTTCAATTCGATCATCACGTCGAATCGCGAGTTCGCGAGAGCATCCGGCGCAAACTCGATGTCGGCGCCGAATTTGCGGAACGAGCCCTTGAATTCCGCGTCGGCCTGCACGCCGGCGAATTCCAGCCGACTCTGCTGCGGGTCGACGGAGTAGTTGGTTGCGGTACCCGCGGCGCCCGCCGCGGCCGGCAGTGACAGGGCGGCAAGCCAGGCCATCGTCGGCATGAGGTGTCTGGTCATCATCTTTTCTCCGATTTGATTCTCTCTGAGTTGACGAAGGGCATCATGCGCAACAACACGTTGTCCTTGTTCCAGAAATGGTGTTTGAGCGCCGCCAGAATATGCAGTATCGCGATCGTCAGCAGGACGCCCGCCAAGGTGTCGTGCGTGGACCGCAGGAATTCGAACGCGGCCTCGTTCTTGCCGATGAGATTGGGCCAGGTGAACCATCCGAACCAGCTCACCGAATAGCTCTTGGCGGAGGACATCATCCATCCGGTCAGCGGCATCGCGAACAGCAGCACGTAGAACGCGACATGGGTTGCCCGCGCGAGCTTGCTCTCCAGGGGGGACATATGGTCGGGCAGCGCGGGAGGCGGGTTCTTCAGCCGCCATAGCAGGCGCAATATCGCCAGCATCAGCACGGTCATGCCGAAACTCTTGTGCCGCGCGAGCAGCGCCAGCTTGTGCGCGCCGATCGGCAGATCGTCGGCCAGGGTGGCAAGCACGAACTGGGTCACGATCAGGGCGGCGATTATCCAATGAAATGTCTGTGCGACCGCTCCGTAGCGAGCCGGTGAACTTTGATTTGGCATGCTTCCGTCTCCGCGTGCAGACTGCACCCGACTTAGTTTAGCAAGTCGGCGGGGCGCTGCTCGTGTTCAAAAGCTTCGGTGTCGGTGTTCTGGCGTTGTCGTTGGCCGCGTGCGCCGCCGTGAAGGTCCGCCCCGCGGCGCCGCCGAGTCCCGAAGAATCCATTTCGAGGCCGGGTCTACCGTCCGGCAAGATCTATCGGATCGATCCAAGCCAGTCGGAACTTCGCGTCCTGGTATACCGGGCGGGTCCCCTGGCGCACTTCGGACACAACCACGTCATGGTCAATCGCGCGATCCGCGGCGCGGTCAACCTGGCGGACGCGCCAAGCAACTCCGTGTTTCGGCTGACCGTGCCGGTCGCCGCCTTCGTGGTCGACGACGCCCAAGCGCGCCGCGAGGAGGGAGCGGATTTCGCCGGCGACGTTCCGGACGACGCCAAATCCGGAACCTTGCACAATATGCTGAGCGCGGCGCTGCTGAACGCCGATCAGTTTCCCGCGATCACGGTCAGCAGCGTCGCCGAGTCCGGGACGCAGGGCGCCTCGGGCGCCGGTAAGTGGACCGCCACCGTCGACATCAGCATCGCCGGGCATGATTCGAAAGTCGACGTGCCGTTCGAACTGCACATGGATTCTCGCCGCTTGTCGGCCACGGGATCGCTGGAATTGCGCCAAACGGCCCTCGGGCTCACTCCGTTCAGCATGATGCTGGGCGCGCTGCAAGTTCAGGATGCGATGACGGTCAAATTCGACATCGTTGCGCTGTCCGACTAAGGCGCCTCGCGCGCTCGGGCTTTTGCACGCGCGGATTCCTGCGCCCGCGGGCCTTTGCAGTCAGGACATGAGAATCGGCGTTCCCTCGGGCGCGATCAGAACTGCAGCGGGTATTTTCCGCAGTGGCGGCGGTAGTTCCCCGGCCGGCGTAATGCCGATTGCCGCGAGGCGCGCCAAGGTTCCTCCGACATCATCGACCTCGAACCGCAGCATCGAACGCCGCAAATGCGAGGGATCATAGAGCCCGAGGTCGACATGGTCGCTGGTGCAGGATATGTGCGGCAGGTCGTCATCCCGCTCGTCCATCCCGACGAAGCCGAATTGCTCCCAGTACGTCTTTGACGCCTCGAGATTCGGAGTCGGCAGCGCGATTTCCAGGAAATAGCCGCACTGCGACGTGTCGGTGCCGATTCGTTTGCTCGGCGAGAAGGTGCGCGCCTCGATCAGCCTCACCAGCTGACCGGCAGGGTCGAACCAGCCGACCTCGTTGAACACGTCATTGCCGAGATGGCGGAACTCGAATTCCAGGCCGAGATCTTCGAGGGCTGCCAAATGCCGGAGTAGATCCGGCTTGACGAATGTCATCGAGGGCGCCGGGATCGCCCCTTGATGCAGTCCCAGGCAAATCCTGCCGTCCGTCACGACCGCGTAGGGATGCACCCATGCTTCGCCGACTTCCGCCTGGGAGAATCCGAGCCGGGTGTAGAAATCCAAGGAAGCCTGAATATCCGGCGTGGCGAGCGAAAACTCGAGGAACCGTCCCAGCACGGGTGTCTAACTCACTCCGCCGACGCACACGTACTTCAACTCCGTGTAATCGAGAATCCCGTACTTCGAGCCTTCGCGCCCAATCCCCGATTCCTTGACGCCGCCGAAAGGCGCAACTTCCGTGGAGATGATGCCGGTGTTCAAGCCGACGATTCCGTATTCGATGGCTTCGGACACCCGCCAGCTCCGCGCCAAATCGCGCGTATATAAATACGCGGCCAAGCCGAATTCGGTGTCGTTGGCCATGGCAATGGCCTCGGCCTCCGTCTGAAACTTGAACAGCGGCGCCACCGGGCCGAAGGTTTCCTCGCGCGCCACCAGCATCTTGGGCGTCACCTGGGTCAAGATGGTGGGTTCGAAGAACGTTCCTCCCAGGGCATGCCGCTTGCCGCCCATGGCCACCGTCGCGCCCTTTGCCACGGCGTCCGCGATGTGTTCCTCGATTTTGGCCACCGCCTTGGCATCGATCAGCGGCCCTTGGTCGGTGACGCCGGCCAGCCCGTCGCCCACACGCAATTTTCCGACGGCAAGCTCGAGTTTCTTTGCAAACTCGTCGTACACGCCGGCCTGCACCAACAGACGGTTGGCGCAAACACAGGTTTGGCCGGTGTTTCGATACTTGCTGGCGATGGCTCCTTGAACCGCCGCATCCAGATCGGCGTCGTCGAACACGATGAACGGCGCGTTGCCGCCGAGTTCCAGCGATATCTTTTTCACGGTGCCGGCGCATTGCGCCATCAGCTTCTTGCCGATCTCGGTGGACCCGGTGAACGTCAGCTTGCGCACCGCGGGGTTGGATGTCATCTCGCCGCCGATTGCGGCGGCGGACCCCGTGATCACGTTGAACACGCCCTTCGGGATCCCCGCCCGATCGCTGAGCTCCGCCAGCGCCAATGCGGAATACGGGGTCTGGGTCGCCGGCTTGCAAACCATCGTGCACCCCGCGGCCAGCGCGGGGCCGGCCTTGCGCGTGATCATGGCCGCCGGAAAGTTCCAGGGCGTGATGGCCGCGACCACGCCCACGGGTTGCCGCAGCACGAGAATGCGCTTGTCGGCTTGATGTCCGGGAATGATGTCGCCGTACATGCGCTTCGCTTCCTCCGCGAACCATTCGATGAAGGAAGCAGCGTAGGCAATTTCTCCCTTGGACTCGGCCAGAGGCTTTCCCTGCTCCGCCGTCATCAGCATGGCAAGATCCTCTTGATGCGCGAGCATCAGCTCGAACCAGCGCCGCAGCGCGGCGGCGCGATCCTTGGCGGTGCGGGCCGCCCACGCGGGCAGCGCCGCAGCCGCGGATGAAATTGCGCGACGGCATTCGGCGGCACCCATATTCGGTATCAGCCCGAGCTTTTCGGCCGTGGCGGGGTTGTGCACGCTCAAGGTGCCGCCGTTGTCCGCGGGCCCCCAGCCGCCGTCGATGAAGCACAGCTGGCGCAGCAGCAGAGGATCTTTGAGTTTCATAAATCTACCTACGGTGTGGACGCAAAGGATAACTCGTTCATCGACACGGTCAACGCTCGAGAATGGCCGTGACACCCATGCCGCCCGCGGTGCAGATCGAGATCAATCCGCGCTTGGCCCGGTATTCATCGAGAATCTTGGCAAGCGTGGCGACGATGCGGGTGCCGGTCGCGGCGAAAGGATGGCCGATCGCAAGACTGCCTCCCTTCACGTTGAGCTTGGACCGGTCGATGGTGCCGAGCGCGCCGGGCAGTCTGAGCCTGTCGCGGCAGAAAACGGGGTCGGCCCAGGCCTTGAGGGTGCAGAGCACTTGCCCCGCGAAAGCCTCGTGGATCTCGTAGAAATCGAAGTCCTGGAGCGTAAGCCGCGCGTCGCCCAACATCCGGGGCACGGCATAAGCCGGTGCCATGAGCAAGCCCTCCTTCTTGTCGATGTAATCCACGGCGGCAACGGCGCCGTAGCTCAAATAAGCCAGAACCGGCAAGTCGCGCTCGCGCGCCCAGGTCTCGGACGCGAGCAATACCGCCGACGCACCATCCGTCATGGGGGTGGAATTCCCCGCAGTCAAGGTCCCGGCCTCCGAGGTATCGAATACCGGCTTGAGCTTGGAGAGTTTTTCCAGAGTCGTGTCGTCGCGGATGTTGTTGTCTCGGGCCACGCCCAGATAGTCGCGCACCAGCTCCTTGTAAAACCCGGACGCATAAGCGGCGGCAGCTTTTTGATGGCTTTCGAGGGCCAATTGGTCCTGTTCGGCGCGCGTAACTCCCCAGCTCTTCACCATGAGCTCGGTGCTCTCGCCCATCGACAAGCCGGTGCGCGGCTCCGCGATTCCGGGCAGGACCGGCCGCAGATCTCGCGGGCGCAATCCGAGCCAGGGACCCACGCGTGCGCTCAAAGTCCTGCCGCGATAACTTCGCAGCAAACGTTGCTGAAAGCTCTTGGGGTAGACCACAGGCGGATCGCTCACCGTGTCGACTCCCGCGGCAATCGCGCAATCGATCTGGCCGAGGGCAATCTTGTTGCCGAGCAGGATCGCCGCCTCCAGGCTGGTGCCGCAGGCACGCTGCAAGTCGAGCCCGGGCGTTTCCGCGGCGAGACCCGATCCGAGCGCCGATTCCCGCGCCAAATTCCACTGGCTCGAATGTTTCATGACCGCGCCCGCCGCCACGTCGTCGAGGCGCTGGCCCTGCAGTCCGTAACGGTCAACCACGCCGCGCAGCGAGGCCGTCAGCATCTCCTGATTGCCCACCTGAGAGTAGGCGCCGTTACCGCGCGCAAACGGAATGCGCACGCCGCCGACGATCGCGACGCGCCGCGGACTTGCTCCGACCAACATAGTGTGACTCCCGAAAAGTGAAGCTTGGGAATTATGGACCTAGCCGCCAGCTTATAATCCATCGATGATCCTATTTTCGTCCAAGGTTTCGGCCGTACTCGCTCTTTTGGGGCTCGCCGCGTGCGGCGCGGCGCCTGACCCCGCGCCCTCCCAAGCGGCGAACCCGGCAGCGCCGCGCGACGAGCTGCGGCGAATCGTCGACCGATATTGGGACGAACGATTGCCCCCCGGCAATCCACTGTCGCCGCAGTACTTGGCGGATACCCTGGCCGTGCAACGGCGCTTCCTCGCCGAAGTTCAGGCCGTTCCGCGCGCCCGCCTGGACGCAGATGCGGCATTGACCTACGACATCTTCAAGAGACGGCGCGAATTGGACATCGAGGGCCTCACCTTTCCGAGCGAACTCCTGCCCGTCGATCCATTCGAGGGAATGCCGCTGCAAATGGCGCGCGCGGCCCTGGACATGGTCCAACATCCCCTCAAGACGGCCAAGGACTATGAGAATTGGCTGCTGCGCATCGACGACTATGTCAGGTGGTCGGGACAGGCGATGGCGAACATGCGGGAGGGAATGCGGCGCGGGTACACCTCGCCGCGCGTGCTGATGGAGCGGGTGCTGCCGTTGCTGCAGGGTTTCGGCGAGGATACGTCCGCCAATCTCTTCTATGCACCGCTGCGAAGCATGCCGGAGACCATCAGGGAGCCGGACCGGACGCGTTTGACCTCGAGCCTCGCCGGCGCCGTCAAGGACAAGCTGCTGCCCGCCTATCGTGAATTGCATGATTTCATTCGACGCGAGTATCTGCCCCGGGCGAGGTTCAGCGTCGCGTTGTCGGCGCTGCCGTTGGGGCCTGCCTGGTATGCGGCTCGAGTCAAACGCGCGACCGGTACCCAACTGACCCCGGGCGAGATTCACGGCATAGGCGCGGCGGAAGTCGAACGTATTCGAGCGCGCATGCTCGCTTTGTCCGTGGGCACCCCTCTTCCGCCCAAGGCGGAGGTGTTGAACGCCTACCAGGAGTTGAAGCTTCAAGTCCTCGCGGCAGCGCCGCCGCTGTTCTCCGCGGCTCCGCGGTCGGACTTCGAGATGCGAACGTTTGGCCCCCTGAACCCGCAGGCGGCGCTCCTGGCATACCTGAGCGCTGCACCGGACGGCGGAACGCCCGCGATTCTCTATGTGAATACCGGGTCGAGTGCGGGACGGCCCGCAAACATCGAGATCGCGGGCTTTCTTCAGGAAGCGATACCGGGACGCCACTATCAATCGGCATTTCAGCAAGAGCGGATCGACCTGCCCAAGTTCCGGCGATTCGGCACCGAGCCCGCCTTCGTCGACGGCTGGGCTCTGTACGCGGCGTCGCTGGGCGACCAGCTGGGTCTGTACGCCGGCGACGAGGCAAAGAGGGGCGCGCTCGCCGGCCAACTGACATGCGCGGCGGCCCTGGTCGTGGACACGGGATTGCACGCGAAGGATTGGACGCGCGCCCAGGCGTCCGATTATCTTCGCGCGCAGTTGGGCGTCGATGCGGCCGATGCCGATCTGATGACCGACCGCTTCGTGGCGCTGCCGGGGGACGCATTGGCCTGCAAGATCGGCGAACTCAAGTTCCAGGCGCTGCTTGCCCACGCGCAGCAGGCGCTCGGTACCCGCTTCGATATCCGCGAATTTCATTCTGAAATTCTCAAGGACGGCGCCATGCCCCTCGATATCCTCGAGGCGAAGATGCACCGATGGACGGAGGCCCGACGTTGATGCCGGCAGTCCCGAACAACCGCCAGGCGGCGATATCCATCGAACAGTTCCGGTTGATCGGAGTCAGACTATCCAGTGCGCCGTTTTATTCCCATCATTGTCCTCCTGTTGGCCGCCATTGGGGCGCGCGCGGCGAGCCTTGCTCAGGAATCCATGCAGCACGGGGATATCGACGTCGACGTAACGCTCGACGCCGGAGAGCAGAGCGGCAGCGCGACCGCATCGGTCAGAATTCATGCCCGCCGCGAGGTGGTCTGGTCGCTGATCACGAGCTGCGCGGAGGAGTTGCACTTGGTTCCGGGTCTCGTCGGCTGTGAGGTGCTCGAGACGGCGCCGGACACGTCCTGGCAGCGGATCCGGCACGTCATGAATTATTCCTGGTACGTTCCCCGCCTGACTTTCGAGGTTCGTGCGTCCTACGACCGGCCATCGCGCGTCTCGATCGAACGCGTCTCGGGCGACTTGGCGCGCCTGCGGGGCTCATGGGCATTGCAAAGCGACGGGGACGACACGATCGCGCACTACGCGCTCGACTTGGCGCCGGGTTTCTGGGTTCCGCGCTGGATCGAGCGCGCGGCCCTGCGGCGCGACCTGCCGAAAATGCTGCGTGCCCTGCGCACCCGTGCTGAATTCGTACAAAAGCAGAAAGCGGAGTAGTACGCATGTTGCGCCGATTGGTCCTCATGGGGGTTGCGGCTGCCCTGGCGCTGAGCGCCTGCGAACGTGAACCGGAACCGCCGCCGAAGCGGGTCAAGCAAGTGTTCCATCTGAATCCGTACGAGAAGGACTTCGGCTATTCGCAGGCCGTTCTCATCGACAAAACGCTGTATATTTCCGGCTCGGTGGCCGCCGATCAGAACGGGCGTTTGGTGGCATCGGGCGATATGGCCGGGCAAATGCGCGCCGCTTACTCCAATATACGCCGCACGCTCGCCGCGCACGGGGCCGGTTTCGACGAGGTCGTGAAGGAAACGATCTACGCGACCGACATGGACGCCTTGCTGAAAGCGTCCGACTTGCGGTTCGAGTATTACGACAAAGAGCGGCTGCCGACGACCTCATGGGTACAAGTGCAGCGTTTGGTGGATCCGGGATTCCTCGTCGAGATCGAGGTGGTCGCCGAGCTGCCGTAGATTGACGATCGAGGATCGAGGTATTGCGAAACGTGGTTGATAAGAAATTCGAGCGCCGTCTCGCAGGGTTGATCAATTCCGGCGAGCGAGGCGTACTGCGAGGCGGCCGCAAGGGCGTCGAAAAGGAGTCGTTGCGCGTCTCGCCCGCCGGCGACATCGTGCAGACACGGCATCCCCCCGCTCTGGGCGCGCCCCTCACCAACGAAAACATCACGACGGATTTCTCGGAGTCGCTGATCGAGCTGGTGACCCCGCCGTTCGGCGAGACCTGGGAATTGCTGCAGTACTTGTGCGACATCCATCAATTCGTGTACCGCCATTTGGATGATGAATTGCTGTGGGCGACCAGCATGCCGTGCGCGCTCGAGGGCGATTCCAGCATTCCGCTCGCGCAATTCGGTACTTCGAATGTCGGCCGCATGAAAACCATCTATCGGCATGGTTTGGGGGTGCGCTACGGGCGCATCATGCAGGCGATTTCCGGCGTGCATTTCAACTACTCCTTTTCCCCGCGTCTCTGGGGGGTGCTCGAGGACATCAATCAGTCCCGGGAGCCGCAGCAGAGCTTCGTCTCCGCGCAGTACTTCGGCGTGCTGCGCAACTACCGCCGTTACGGTTGGCTCGTGCTGTACCTGTTCGGCACGTCGCCGGCGGTGTCGAAGAGCTTCTTCGCGGGACGCGCAGCCACTTTGGCGTCGCTCGACGCGGATACTTTCTACGAACCGTTCGGCACGTCGCTGCGCATGAGCGACCTCGGCTACCGCAACAAGAATCAGGCGACGGTGAGCGTATCGGTCAACAGCTTGGACGAGTACGTGCGCGATCTCTCGCGGGCGATCGGCACCCCGTATCCTCCCTACGAGAAGATCGGCGTCAAGGTCGACGGCGAATATCAACAGCTGAACGCCAACATCCTGCAGATCGAGAACGAATACTACAGCTTCATCCGGCCGAAGCGGGTGGCACGCTCCGGCGAGCGCCCGACCAAGGCGCTGCAGCGGGGCGGAGTGGAGTACGTGGAAGTTCGCGCCCTGGACGTGAGCGCATTCGATCCGGTCGGCGTCAATCAGAACAAACTGCGCTTCCTGGAGGCGTTTCTCGCACTATGCCTGCTGCGGGACAGCGCACCGATCGGGGAAAGCGAACAGGCGACCCTGGATGCCAACCATTTGTTGGTGGCCCGGCGCGGCCGCGAACCCAATCTCATGCTGAAGCGCGACGGCCGCGATTTCCCCATGCAGAATTGGGCGCACGAATTGCTCGACGCAATGCAGGGCCTGTGCGAATTGCTCGATCACGGCGAGTCCGCACGCCCGTATACGTCCGCCCTCGAGCAGCAGCGCGCGAAAATCGAGGATGTAGAGCGCACGCCCTCCGCGCGGCTGTTGACGGACATGCGGCAAAGCGGCGAATCGTTTTTCCAGCTGGCTCAGCGAATGTCGAAATTGCACAAGGACTACTTCCTCGGCCTGTATCCGCCCAACGAACGGCGCCTGGCGGAATTCGCGGCGGCGGCCCGCGAGTCGCACGAGGCGCAGGCGCGCATCGAGGCCGCCGACACGGCCGATTTCGACACCTATCTCGCCCACTATCTGGCCGACTGAGTCCGGTCCCTGGGCCGCCCGGGGGTACGATCCCACCGATTTGACATAATGCGGGCCGCGGTTTCACGGCTATTTTGCTCCAAAGAGTGGCGCAGGTCATTGAGTGCGCCGCCACGGTTCAGTACGGTGTGGCGGATGAGCAGCGCTGACCGACTTCCCACAGCAGACCTGCCGGACACTCCGCAGGCCCGCCAGTTGCGCGCGGGCTTCCCCTGGCTCACTTTCAATCCGGAGCTCGAAAGCGAATTCCGCTGCGCCCATCTCGACGAAAACCTGCTGCACACCCGCGTGAACTTCTGCCTGGCCGTGGTCATTACCATCGCTTTTTCCGCCATGGAATCGATAGTTCTCGGCCCCGAGCTCAACCGCATTCCGAGCATGATCCACTTGCTGGCGATCATTCCGATTCTGCTCATCGGGCTCGCGTCGAGTTTCTCGGCGCGGCGTCATCGGATCTATCCGCCGCTCGCGGTGGTCGCATCGACGTTGCTGGGCCTCGGCGTGGGCGCGATTCAGATCATCGCCACTCTGGGCGGAATCTCGATTCTGTTTCCCTGCTTGATGCTCACCATCATTTTCATCTACTTCATGGGCGGGCTCATTTTCTATCATGCGGTCGCCGCGAATGCGGTCGTGATGTTCGTCTATCTTGCCGCGGGCACGGTTCTGCAGCTGCCGGGCCGCGAGTTCGCCTACGATGCAATGGCGATGGTCGCCGCCAATCTGTTCGGCGCGTCGATCGTGTACATGCACGAGAAGACCAGCCGCATGCGCTTTCTCGAGGCCTGCCTGCTGCGCGAAATGGTGGCGCGGGACGGTCTCACCGGCATCCAGAACCGGCGCATGTTCGATCAGCATATTCAGCGCGTCTGGCAGCAAGCCGTGCGCGAGGAGGAGCGCGTGGCAGTGCTCCTCGCCGATATCGACTGTTTCAAGGACTACAACGATCGTTACGGACACCAGGCGGGCGACGAATGCCTGCGCGCCGTGGCCGTCTCGCTCAGCCAGTGCGCGCGAAGACCGCTGGACTTCGTGGCGCGTTACGGCGGCGAAGAATTCGCGGTGGTGCTGTACGAAGCGAGCCGCGAATATGTCGCCGAGGTGTTGACGCGAATTCAGCGCTCCATAGCCGAACTCAACATTCCGCACGAGGCGTCCCGTGTTGCCACGCGGCTGACGGTGAGCATCGGGGCGGCCTTCATCCTGCCGACCGTCAATCGCACTCACGACGGCCTGATCCAACTTGCCGACGAAGCCTTGTACAGCGCCAAGGAACAGGGCCGAAACCGAGTCGTCGTGATGGAGGCCGAATACCACACCCTGAAGACCGGCCGCTTCGAAAAGCGCCGCGGGCAGCGCGGCGTCTAGTCGTGCCCGGCGACCGTGCAGGTCAAGGCCGGTAGATCGCGATTCGCGCCGCCTCGCCCGCCCGTCTGCTGGCGCGAAACATGCCCTCGGAATTGAATTCCATGGCGATCTCGCCTTGGGCGTCGATCGCGATGACTCCCCCCTCGCCGCGCAATTGGGTGAGCTCCCCGTGCACGACTTCGCGCACCGCCTCTGCCAAGGCGCGGCCGCCGAAGCGCATCCGCGAACAGATGTCGTGCGCCACCGCGGCGCGGATGAATACTTCGCCGTGCCCGGTAGCGGACACCGCGCAGGAGCGGTCGTCGGCGTATGTTCCGGCGCCGATGATGGGCGAGTCGCCGATGCGGTTATAGCGTTTGCCCGTCATGCCGCCCGTGGAGGTGGCCGCGGCCAACCGGCCGTCGCCGTCCCGTGCGACCGCTCCCACGGTGCCCACGTGGGATATGGTGAGAGCCGACAGTCCGGCCTCGCCGTTGCGGATGCGCTCGAGCTGCCGCCATCGCTCGGGGGTATGAAAGTAGCTGCGCGGGACCAGCGCGAAGCCGCGGCTCAAGGCGAATTCTTCCGCGCCTTCGCCGCTCAGCATGACGTATTCCGAATGCTCCATGACGGTGCGCGCCAATTCGACCGGATTCCTGATGTGAGTCACGCTGCACACCGCTCCCGCCGCCAGAGTTCTGCCGTCCATGATGGAGGCATCCAACTCGTTGCGTCCGTCGAGCGTGAACACCGAGCCGAGGCCGGCGTTGAACAGGGGGTTATCCTCGAGGCTGACGACCGCGCGCGTTACCGCGTCCAGACTCGTTCCGCCTCCCTGCAGCACCGCGTACCCGGCGTCGAGCGCCGCGGCCAGACCGGCACGGTAGGAGAGCTCCTTCTCGCCTCCCATCTCAGCGCGCGGCAGGGTGCCTGCGCCGCCATGAATCGCTAGCCCAAACATTTTAAGATGCGTCCTCTGTTCGCTTAGACGCCGCAAGGCTATCATCATTCGTTGATGAATCCATTTCCCAAGACGGGGGCCTTCAAAAGCCTTCTCATCGCGAATCGCGGTGAAATAGCCATTCGCGTCATGCGTGCCGCCACCGAGCTCGGCATCCGCACCATCGCCATTCATTCGCAGGAAGACCGGTTCTCGCTGCACCGGACCAAAGCCGACGAAAGCTATCTGGTCGGGGACGGCAAGGGCCCGATCGACGCTTATCTCGACATCGACGACATCATCCGCGTGGCCGTCGAAGCTCGCGCCGACGCCGTTCATCCGGGTTACGGCTTTTTGTCCGAGAGTCCCGAATTTGCGGAGGCTTGCGCCGCAGCCAAGATCGTCTTCGTCGGACCCCTGCCGGACACCATGCGCAGGCTGGGCAACAAGGTCGAAGCGCGCAATTTGGCGGCCGCCGCGGGAGTGCCGGTGATGCCGGCGACGCCGCCGTTGCCCGCCGACGAGGCCCAAGTGATTGCCATGGCGAAGCTCGTCGGCTATCCGGTGATGCTGAAGGCGAGCTGGGGCGGCGGCGGCCGCGGCATGCGCATCATCGAGGACGACCGGGAACTCATCGAGACCGTCGCGGCCGCGCGGCGCGAAGCCAAGGCGGCCTTCGGCAAGGATGAAGTCTATCTCGAGAAGCTGATCCGGCGCGCGCGCCACGTGGAAGTGCAGATCTTGGGCGATTCCCACGGCAACCTCGTGCATCTGCATGAAAGGGATTGCACCGTGCAGCGCCGCAACCAGAAGGTCGTCGAACGCGCACCGGCGGCCTTTCTCGACGACGCGCAACGGGCCGAACTATTCGAGGCGGCGCTCAAGATCGGCCGTGCCGTGGGCTATCGCGCCGCCGGCACCGTCGAGTTCTTGCAGGACGCCGACACGGGCAAGTTCTATTTCATCGAAGTCAACCCGCGCATTCAGGTGGAACACACCGTCACCGAATGCGTGACCGGGATCGACCTGGTCAAGGCTCAGATCCGGATCGCCGCCGGCGCGCGGATCGGCACCGCGGAAAGCGGCGTGCCGCCGCAGCAAGAGATACGCGTCAACGCCCACGCCCTGCAATGCCGCGTCACCACCGAAGACCCGGAGAACAGCTTCGTGCCGGATTACGGCCGAGTCACGGCCTACCGCAGTCCGGCCGGATTCGGCATACGGCTCGACGCCGGGACCGCCTATTCGGGCGCCATCATCACGCGCTTCTATGATTCGTTGCTGGTGAAGGTGACCGCCTGGTCGCCGACCCCCGAAGAGACCATCGCACGCATGCACCGCGCCCTGTGGGAGTTTCGGATTCGCGGCGTGGTGACCAATTTGCGGTTCCTCGACCAGCTGATCACGCATCCGCGTTTTGCATCCGCCGATTACACCACCAAGTTCATCGACGAAACTCCGGAATTGTTCCGCAGCCCGCGCAAGCGCGATCGGGCGACGCGGTTGTTGAGCTTCATCGGCGATGTGATCGTCAACGGCAATCCGGAGGTCAAGGGACGAGCGCGGCCCAAGCAGGCGGTGTTTCCCCGGCTGCCGCGGGTCGCCTTGAGGCCGCCGCAGGCCGGCACCAAGCAAAAGCTCGACGAGCTGGGACCGGAGAAGTTTGCCGACTGGATGCTGGCGGAGCGCCGCGTCCTGTTGACCGACACGAGCATGCGCGACGCGCACCAGTCGCTGCTGGCAACGCGCTTCCGTACCCACGACATGGCGATGATTGCGCCATATTACGCCGAGTTGCTGCCGCAGCTGTTGTCCGTGGAGTGCTGGGGCGGCGCGACTTTCGACGTCGCCCTGCGCTTCCTCAAGGAGGATCCCTGGGCGCGCCTCGCCGCGCTTCGCGAAGCGATGCCCAATCTCCTGCTGCAGATGCTGTTTCGATCAGCCAATGCCGTCGGCTACACCAACTATCCGGACAATGTCGTGAGGCATTTTGTCGGACGCGCGGCCGCCGCCGGTATCGACGTGTTTCGAGTATTCGATTGCTTGAACTGGGCCGACAACATGAAAGTCGCCATCGAGGCGGTGCGCGATGCTGGAAGGCTCTGTGAGGCGGCAATTTGCTACACGGGAAACTTGACCAATCCCCGGGAGACCAAGTACGACCTCGAGTACTACGTCAAGCTCGCCCGGGAATTGCGGGCGATGGGCGCCCATGTGCTCGCGGTCAAGGATATGGGCGGACTCTGCCGGCCGCGGGCCGCGGCGGCGCTCGTCAAAGCGCTCAAGGAGGAAGTGGGGCTGCCGGTTCATTTCCACACCCATGATACGAGCGGGATCGCGGCGGCCAGCGTGCTCGCCGCCGTCGAAGCCGGCGTCGACGCGGTGGATGGGGCGATCGACGCCCTGTCGGGCCTCACCTCGCAGCCGAATCTAGGGTCCATCGTCGAGGCGCTCCGATTCGGTCCGCGCGATCCAGGGCTCGACGCCGACAAATTGCGGATGATCTCGACCTACTGGGAACAAGTGCGCCGCGGTTATATAGCGTTCGAAAGCGACATCCGCGCGGGCGCCTCCGAGGTGTACGTGCACGGCATGCCCGGCGGGCAGTACACGAATCTGCGGGAGCAGGCGCGGTCGCTCGGGCTCGACGATCACCGCTGGCCGGAAGTCGCGCAGGCCTATGCCGAGGTCAATGAGATGTTCGGCGACATCATCAAGGTCACGCCGACGTCCAAGGTGGTCGGCGACATGGCCATCACCATGGTCACCAGCGGGCTCACGCGCGAGGCGGTGCTCGACCCGGCGGTGGAAATTGCATTTCCCGATTCGGTCGTGCGTCTGTTTCGCGGGGAACTCGGCCAGCCGGTCGGCGGTTTCCCCGCGGCTCTGCAGAAAAAAGTGCTGGGCGGAAAGGCTCCGCTCGAAGTGCGGCCGGGCGAATTGCTGGCGCCGGCGGATCTCGACGCCGAGCGCCGGCTTGCGGAGAATAAAGTAGGCCGGGCGATTACCGAAGATGAACTCGCTTCCTATCTGATGTACCCCAAGGTATTCGCCGACTATGCGGCCAACCGCACCGCGTTCGGCGATGTCAGCGCGCTGCCTACGGCCGTTTTCCTCTACGGAATGGAGCCGGGCCAGGAGATCAACATCGACCTTGAGCGCGGCAAGACGCTGATCGTGCGCTACGTGACCACCAGCGATCCGCATGAGGACGGCACACGCACGGTATTTTTCGAGCTCAACGGCCAGCCGCGTCCCATTCGCGTCGCGGACCGCAGCCAGGTGGCGAAGCGGCCGCCGCGGCGCAAGGCCGAGCCGGGCAATGCGAGCCACGTGGGCGCGCCCATGCCGGGCACCATAGCCACGGTGCCGGCGCATGTCGGCCAGACGCTCGCCAAAGGCGAGGCGCTCCTGACGCTGGAAGCGATGAAAATGGAAACGACGGTGCGCGCCGAGCGCGACGGAGTGATCAAGGAGATCCTGGCCCGGCCCGGCGCACAGGTCGACACCAAGGATCTGTTGGTCGTCTTCGAGTAGCTCCTCGAAGGAGGCAGGGCTACTCCTCTTGCTGCCGCTGAGGGACGGCGACCAGGAGCCCGTCCAGCTCCGCCGTGACCTGGATCTGGCAACTGAGACGGCTGTTGTCGCGCGGTTCCCAGGCGTTCTCCAGCGTGCCCTCCTCCATTTCCTCGCGCGGTTCGAGCTTGGCGAGCCAGGAAGGATGGATATACACGTGGCAGGTCGCGCAGATGCAGGCGCCGCCGCATTGCGCCACCACACCCTGTACGCCATTTTGACGCGCAGCCTCCATCAACGTGATACCGATCGGTGCATCGATCTCACGCCGGCCGCCGCCGGGCTCGGTGAATACGATCTTGGGCATCAGACCGCTTCTTTGAGTGCAAGTTCGCCGTCCGCCAATTTACCGACATCGAACAGCGCGCGCTCGGCGATGAGTTTGCGCGCGGCCATGTAGTCCTTCGAATGGTTGACGGCCTCTACCGCAAGCAGTTCCCTGCCTTTGAGATAACAGACGCTGAAGCTGCGCGAGGCGGGATCCCCCCGCAAAACCAGCCGGTCGTAATCCTGCGAGAGCCCGACGATGAGCAGCTTGCTGTCGAACTGATCGGACCAGAACCAAGGTACCCGATCGTGCACGACCGGCCGATCCAGCATGTTGAATGCGGCGGTCTTCGCCTGCTCAAAGGCGTTGTCCACGGATTCGAGGCGCACCCGCCGGCCGAAGCGCAGTGAAGGATGATTGGTGCAGTCGCCGGCCGCATAGATCGCCGCATCGCTGGTGCGGCAGTATTCGTCGACCAGGATGCCGTTGTCGCAGGCCAACCCCGCGGCGCTCGCGAGATCAGTCGTGGCCACGGCGCCGACGCCGACGATGACCAAGTCCGCCGCATGGCGGCTGCCGTCGGCGCAGACCACGCTCTCGACGCGTCCCTGGCCTTCGAGGCAAACCACCCGCATGTCGCAAATCAGAGTGATGCCGTGCGCGCGATGCTCCTGGGCAAAATATTCCGAGACGCTGGGCGCGACCACGCGATTCATGACGCGGTCGGCCATTTCCAGCACGGTGACCTCGCAGCCCAT
>Ga0307470_10000550_pt1 | contig 17845 bp, 14 predicted proteins | sample atmos_gasesAM3C__FD_204565 | JGI IMG/M metagenome (GOLD analysis project Ga0307470, IMG submission 204565) | Hardwood forest soil microbial communities from Morgan-Monroe State Forest, Indiana, United States - atmos_gasesAM3C_05 | ecosystem: Environmental > Terrestrial > Soil > Temperate forest... | reverse complement strand
GAGCGCCGCCTCGCGGGAGGTGGCGTCGGCGAGGCCGGCGGCGAGCTCGGCGAGGCGCGCGGCGAGGTCGCCGGCGCGGGCGAGCAGCACCCGCTCGAGGAGGGCGCGGTACTCGACCTCCTTCTCCTGGTAGCGGCGGGCGGCGCCCGCCTGGCGCTTGAGCGAGCGCAGGGCCCGCTCGACCTCGGCGACCACGTCGTCGAGGCGCAGGAGGTTCGCCATCGCCTCCTCGAGCTTGACCTCGGCGATCCCCTTGCGCTGCTTGTAGCGGGTGATCCCCGCCGCCTCCTCGATCAGCTTGCGGCGCTCCTGCGGCTTGCCGGAGAGGATCATCCCGATCTTGCCCTGCTCGATCACCGAATAGGCGCGCAGGCCGAGCCCGGTGTCCATCAGCAGGTCGCGGACGTCCTTGAGGCGCGCCAGCTTGCCGTTGACGCGGTACTGGCTCTCGCCGCCGCGGAAGACGCGGCGGCTGATCGCCAGCCGCCCGTCCTCGGAGCCGGCGACGCCGGGATCGGTCGAGAGCGAGAGCGTCGCCTCGGCCATGCCGAGGGGCTTGCGCCCCTCCGCGCCGTTGAAGATGACGTCCTCCATGGTGGCGCCGCGCAGGCTCTTGGCGCTCTGCTCGCCGAGCACCCAGGTCATGGCGTCCGAGAGGTTCGACTTGCCGCAGCCGTTGGGGCCGACGATGGCGGTGACGCCGCCGGCGAACTCGACGGCGACCGGGTCGACGAAGGATTTGAAGCCGGAGATTTCGAGCCGCTCGAGTTTCAGCATGGGTGAGGCGGACGATAACAAAGCGGCGATGGCACCACAAGTCGTAGGGGAGAGGGGAGGGAGGAAATACCAGATGTCGTGGAGGCGGTGGTGCGACCCAGCGGCTATGATCGCGCCGCGCCCGGACCCCCTCCCCATGAGACACCGCTGATTCATGCCCGAACCGGCCGCGACGGCCGTCTTCGTCGGCTCGCAGGCCGCGGCATTCGCCGGTCTCGCGGCGACGGCCTACCTGCTCGGCCGGCTGCTGACGAAGAGGCTGCCGCTCGCCCCCGGGCTCGAGCGGGCGGCGGTCGCCGTCGCCGCCGGGCTCGCCGGGCTTGCCCACGTGGGGATCTTGCTCGGCTTGATTGGCTGGCTCACCCGGCCGGCGGTCGTCGCAGTGCTCGCTGCCGTTCTGCTCGCCGGCTGGCAGGGCTGGCGGGAGCTCGGCGACGACCTCCGCGCGGCCGGGGGAGGGCATCCAATCGGCATGGGGCTTGGGGCAGGCGTGGTCGTCGGCCCGCTCTTCCTCCTCGCCCTCTATCCGCCGACGGCGTTCGACGCCACCCTCTACCACCTGCCGTTCGCCCGTGCCTTCGCCGCGAGCGGCGCTCTGCCTTTCTTGCCCCACCTGCGCTTCCCCGTCTTCCCGGTCCTCAACGAGCTGCTCTTCACCGGCATGCTGCTGGTGGACCGGGACGTCGGCGCCCACCTCGTCGAGCTCCTCGCCACGCTCGCGACGGCAGCGCTGCTGGTGGGCTGGGATGGGCGACGGTGGTCCGGGCGGCTGGGCGCCGCCGCCTTCCTCGGCAATCCGATCGTCGTCGGCCTGGGGACCAGCGCCTACGTCGAGCCCGGCCTGACCCTCTTCGCCGCTGTGGCGCTCTACGCGGCGCTCCGCTATCGGCGCTCGGGGGAGCGCGGCTGGGTGGCGCTCGCCGCCGCCTCCGCCGGCGCCGCGGCGGCGACCAAGTACCTCGGCCTCTTCTTCCTGCTCGCCGCCGGGGTCGCCGTCGCCGCGCGGCGGGGGGCGGAGCCGCGCCGCCGCGGGATCGACGTCTTGCTCTTCGCCGTGGTCGCCGGCGCCATTCTCCTGCCCTGGTATGGACGGATCGTCTGGTATACGGGCAATCCGGTCTTCCCTTACTTCGCGGGGCTCTTCGGCGACTCGCCGTGGACGCTGCCGCGCCTCTGGAACCCGGGGATGCGGCCGGGATGGCTCGCGGCGCTCCTGCGGCTGCCGTGGGACGTGCTCTTCGCGCGCGCCCGCGCCGGCTCCGCGCCGCCCTTCTCCCCCGCCTACCTGCTCGCCCTGCCGCTCCTGCTGCTCGCCGCCGTCCGCGACCGGCGGGTGCGCGGCCTCCTCGGCCTCGCCGCCGGCTACGCCCTGCTCTACTCGCTCCTCCCACCCGACGCGCGCTACCTCGCGCCGCTCCTGCCGCTCCTCTCGCTGGCCCTCGGCGCGGCCCTCCTGACGGCCCCATGGCTCGCGCGGTGGCGGCGAGGGCTCGCCGCGGCGGCTCTCTTGCTGGTCCTGCCGGGCTGGGCCTACGCCAGCTACCGGATCGCGCTCCAGGGCCCGCTGCCGGCGACCGCGGCGGCGCGCGCGCGCTACCTCGGGTCCCACCTCCCGCTCTACCCGGCGCTCGCCGCGCTCGATCGCCGCTGCGGCGACCGTTATACCGTCTACGTCTTCTTCGCGGAAAACATGCGCTATTACGCCGCGGGGACCTTCCTCGGCGACTGGTTCGGGCCGGAGCGCTTCGCCACCCTCCTGCCGGCGGCCGGCGATCCCGACGCCCTCGCCGGGCGGCTGACGGGACTGGGGGCGGGCTTCGCCCTGGTGCCGCGCCACCAGACGGGGATCGCCGTGCCGGCGACGCCCGCCTGGCGCCGCCGCTTCCTGTCCATCTACTCCGACCCCGCCGCCGAGGTCTTCGCGGTGGTCGACGGCGGCCAGCCGGCCGCGGTCGCCTGCCAGAGGTAGGCGAGCGCCGCGCGCGTCTCGCGCTCGAGCCGGCACGCGGCGCAGACCGGCAGCACCTCCTCGACGAGCCGGACCAGCTCGGCCACCCGCCCCTGCTCGGCGTAGAGCCCGGCGAGATCGAGGGCGACCAGCGCCGCCTCGCGCTCGGCGCCGGCGGCGAGGAAGCCGCGGCGCGCGGCGAGCCACGCGGTTTCCGCCTCGCCGGCCTGGCGGACCTGGTGGGCGATCCGCCCCTTGATCCAGCTGCCGTGGTGGCGCGCCTCGGGGAAGCGGCTGGTCAGCGGATGGCTGCGGGCGAGCAGGCCGCGCGCCTCCATCACCTTGCCGTTCGCCGCCAGCAGGGAGAGCAGGCGCCGCCAGGCGCCGACCGCCAACCTCGGCTCCTCCGCGGGATCGATGCGGTCGAGGGCCTGGTAGAGCGCCTCGACGGCGCTCTCCCAGCGGCCGGCGCGCTCGCGCACCTCCGCCAGGCGCACCAGGCTGCGGCTGGCGCGCTGCGGATCGCCCATGTTGGCGAACAGCCGCGCCGCCCGCGCCAGCAGCCGCTCGGCCTCGGGCGCCGCGCCGCGGGCGTCGCGCAACGCGGCCTTCAGATGCAGGAGGAAGGCGCGCTCCAGCGGATCGCCGGTGCCGCGGCGCAGGTGGACGTGGGCGTTGGCGAAGGCCGCCTCGGCGGCGTCCAGATCCCCTCTCGCCTGGAGGGCATAGCCGATGAGCGCCCACGCGCGGGCGCGCATGTCGTCGATGAGCTCGGCGCCGTAGACGTCGGCGTCGAGCCGGCCGGCGAGCTCGATCGCCAGGCGCGCGAGCGGCTCGGCGTCGTCGTCGGCGTCCTCGGCGGCGCGCTCGACCAGCAGCTCGAGCACCCCCCAGGTCTGGAAGCGCGCGTGGTTGGCCAGGATCACCCCCTGGCGCGCCGGCGGGTGGCGGGCGAGGGTCTCGACGAGTTCCGGAGCGACGGCCCGCTCGCCCAGGATCGCGCTGCAGCGGTCGTCGCGGGCGCGCGCGCGCGAGGCGGCCTCGGCGCTGCCGGCGGACACCGCGACGGCCGGCAGCCGCCGCTCGAGGGCCTCGCGCTGGCGGGCGCGGAGCAGGGCGAGCAGCCGCTCGCCGCAGGCGGGGCAGCGGCGCAGGTGCTCGACGAGCCGCGGCTCGCGCGGGGCGCGGAAATGGGCGACTTCGAAGAGCAGCAGCTCGTGGGGGTGAATCCTCATCGCTCGACGTCCGTGGCCTGTTTTCGGCCTCATGTCCCCTCCGAGAGCAGCAGCAAGCGAGCCCGAGGAACGGTGCGGATGGCATCGCTCCTCCCAACTGAAGGTGCGCCAGAGCACAACAGACAAGCCGCTCCGGCTCCGCCGGCATCCCTCCGGCCGCCGCCGAAGGGCGCGCCGGACGGGCGTTCAGCGGTCCGCGGCAGCCGCCGCGGAGACGCCGCGGCCTACGAGGTGCAGGTAGAAGCCCGCCCAGAGGGCGAAGGGGAGGCCGAGCTTGTAGGGCAGGTCGAGCAGGTGCTTGCCGAGGCCGTAGACGTTGCGGGCGAGGGCGCCGTAGTGGGCGAGGCTCCAGGTGCCGAGCTGCGTCGCGTAGAGGAACTTGACGTAGAGGAAGACGAGGAAGATGTCGAAGAAGACGGTGGCGAGCACCGCCCAGCCGAGGTTCTCGAGGCGCCGCCGCCAGGAGATGCCGGGCACGGCGAGGAAGAGCGCCGCGAGCAGCACCAGGTGGAAGTGGAGGTCGGTGACGCGGAACGACCCCGCGAGCGCGCGCCCGGGCGGGAAGTCGCGGCGCTCGACGCCGGCGTCATCGGCGTCCAGGCGGTGGAAGATGGTGACCGCGGGGCGCTCCGTGAGGTGGAGGAGGTTGGCGCCGCTGGCGAGCAGGAAACCGTTGTAGGCCGGCGTCGCGAGCGCCCATGCGGCCCAGACCGGCAGCAGCCAGAGCAGCACGTTGCACAGGTAGCGGGGCACCCACGAGCGGGGCTCGGCCGCGGGGGCTGCCGGCGGCGCGTCGGTCCGCGCGCCGCGGCTCTCAGGCCGCCGGCTCACCGTCGGCGGCGAAGCGGTTCGCCCAGTAGATCCAGACCAGGACGCCGAAGAGGACGACGAGCGTCTGCCAGATCACGGTGTGCGAGGCGTCGAAGAGGCGGGGGAGGTAGGCGCCGGTGAGGAAGAGCGCAACCACCCGCACGAGGTTGACCACCTGGATCGCCGCGATGCCCAGCCCGAGCCCGAGCAGACGGGCGCGCCAGGTCGCCGGGAAGGCGAGCACCGCGGCGAGGAAGATGAGCATCGTCTCGACGCCGTTGCAGCCGTTGCGGATGTTGACCGTGAAGCGCGGGCTGCGGATCACCGTTCCCTGGAGCGTCGTGTGCTGTCCGAGGAGGTCGAGCGCGGCGCCGCTCGCGCGTGCGATGCCGGCGGTGAACGGCTCGACGGCATGGTCGTTGACCCACTGGAGCGAGACCAGCGCGAAGCCGGCGCCGAGGAGGAGCAGGAAGAGGGCCAGGAAGCGGATCTCCCGGCGATAGCGCCGCCACCACCCCGGGCCGGGCTCGGCGGCGGGCGGCGGGGGAGCGGTGAGCGGGGCGCGCTTCTTGGCCATCGGTACGAGCTCGGGCGCGGTGCGGCGCTCTCGACCTGTCTCGGGTCGGCCCCGATCTTAGAGGAGGGGCCGGCGGAGTGTAAAGGCGGAGAGGAGCGAATCCCGGTCGGGCGCCCGGCTGGCACAACGCTAGATGGAGGCTTCCGGCGATGTCGATCGGGAGCCGGCTTGAGACGGCCCGCTGCGTTCGGGGGCCGGGAAGGGGAGATGAACGATGAAAAGAACGGGAATCGCTTGGGGATGGGGCGCCGGGCTCCTCCTTTGCGCGGCGATGGCGGCGCGGGCCGAGGCGCCGGCCGCGTTCCTCGCTTCGCTCGCGGGCGGCGCCTGCGCCACGCCGCCGGCGCTCGCCTCGGTGCTCACGGAGCCGGTGGCGCCGGGCCTGACGCCGGCAGCCCAGCCGGACGCCTGCACCCTGCCCTGCACCATCGTCGGCGTCTGCCAGAGCTGCGGCAACGGGACCTCGAAGCCCTGCACGATCACCCGCTGCTGTGGCCAGACGACGACCCGCTGCGGCGCCTGCACCACCAACTGCGTGCCGCCGCCGGATTAGCCCTCCCCCGGGACCGCGCCCCTGCCCGCCGGAGGCGGCGGGCGGGGCGGGTCCTTCAACGCCCGTCGAGGTCCAGCCGGTAGAGCCCGCGCGCCGCGGTCGCGGCGTAGAGCAGGCGGTTCCTGGCGTCGAGCGCGAGGTGGCCGTCGAACTCGGGCGGCAGGCCGTCGCCCAGCCGCTGCCAGTGCGCGCCGCGGTCGGTCGAGCGAAAGGCCCCGACGCCCTGCAGGTCGCCGCCGAGCAGGGGGTGGACGACGCCGGCATAGAGGACGGCGGCATTCGCCGGATCGACGAGGATCGATTTCACCCAGGAGCCCGCCGGTAGGCCCTTTCCCAGGCGGACGAGCGAGAGCCCGCCATCGCGGCTCAGGTAGGTCCCGCCGGTGGTGCCGAAGTAGAGGACCTTGGGATTCGCGGGGTCGAAGGCCAGAGAGAGGAAGCCGCTGCCGTCCGCTGGGGCTCCGCCCGAGCTCCAGGTGAGGCCCCCGTCGGCGCTGCGGAGGACCGTGCCGTAGATCGCGGCGACCACCTGCGGGTGGGTGGGGTGGACGGTGAGCGCCAGGGAGTCGACCCCCAGGCACGTCCAGTCGTCGCCACCGTCGGCGCTCTTCCAGGTATGGCAGGCATCGTCCTGCCCGTTGACCGCCAGGCCGGTTGCGTAGACCGTCCGCGCCGAAGTGGGATCGACGACCACGTCGGTCAGCAGCCTGCCCAGCGGCACCGGCCGGGCCGCCGCCTTCCAGTGATCGCCGCCGTCCAGGCTGCGCAGCATGCCGCTCCCGGTGGCGGCATAGAGCACCCGCGGATTCAAGGGCGCGGCGGCGAGGAGCGGCGTCGGCAGCGGCGGTGGGTTGGAGACCGCCGTCAGCCCCTGGTTGACCGACCGCCAGCTCGCGCCATGGTCGGCGCTGCGGAAGATGCCGAGGTCGGAGAAGTAGACGGTCCCCGCCGCGTCCGCGGCGACGGTGAGGGTGACGGGGCTATGGACGGCGACCCCGAGACTCGCGGGCGTCCAGGACGCGGCGCGGTCGATCGAGCGCCAGAGGCCGCGGTCGCCGGCGGCGAGGAGGGTCTCGGTCGCGCCGGGCACCGCGAGGAGGGCGAAGAGGGTGTCCTGCGGGCGGTTGCCGAAGGCCGACCAGTGGTCGCCGCCGTCGGCGCTGCGGTAGGCGCCGCGCCCGGTCGCCAGATAGACCGTGGCGGGGCCGTCGCCGAAGGCGAACGCGAAGACCGTGGCGGGGATATCGCGCCGCACCCAGGTCTCGCCGCCGTCGACGCTGCGGAAGAGCCCGCCGCCGTCGATGCCGTCGACGCGCCGGGGATCGGCAGCGTCGTAGGCGAGCTGGGTGGTGGGGATCAGGGTGGATTTCTGCATCCAGGTGGCGCCGCCGTCGGTGCTCTTGAAGATGCCGCGCTCGGTGCTCTCGAAGAAGAAGACCGTGGCGAGGAAGGTGTGGCGCGCGGCCGGATCGAAGGCGAGCGCCTTCACCTGGGCGCCGTCGAGCGCGAAGGGGCTCCAGGCGTGCCCCGGCCGGCGCACGAAGATCCCCTGCCCGGTCGCGGCGTAGAGCGCCCCCGGGTCGCGCGGGTCGAAGGCGAGCTGGTAGACGTAGGGCCGCGGCGAGTCGCCGAGCCCGTCGGAGGCCGAGGTCCAGGTGGCGCCGCCGTCGGCGCTCTCGTAGACACCCCCGGGATTGAAGTCGCTCGTCGAGGGATCGAGAGCGGCGGCGAAGAGATGGCTCGGATTCCCGGGGTCGACGGCGGGCGCCTCCGGCGCGAAGCGCGGCAGGGAGAGGCCGGCGGCGCGGAGCTGCCAGGAGCCGCCGCTGTCGGTGCTGCGGAAGAAGGACGGTCCATCGCCGATGCCGTAGAGCACGCGCCTATCGGACGGCGCCGCGACGAGGCTGAAGACCGGTCCGCCGCCGGGTCCCACGGCGGTCCAGCGCGGGCTCGCCGCCGGGACGGGGCGCGCTGCGGTGGCCGTCGTGAGAAGCGCGAAGACCAGCGCGGTCGCGCGCCGCGATGCCGTCGATCTCTGGCTGCTTGACGCTCTGGGCATGTCGTTCTCCTTGGAGAGGGTGTGGGGAAGTGCGCATACCTAGAATAACTAAGTATTTAGTGCGTGTCCAGAGGGGCGCGTCCCGCAGGCGACGCGCGGGGTCAGCCGGCGTCGAGCAGAGCGCGCAGAGCGGCGGGATCGTTGGCCATCCGGCGGGCGAGGAGCGGCCGCTCGCGGAGGGCGGCGAGCGGCTCCGGGAGGGGCACCGCGATCCCCAGGTCCTCGTAGAGCGGCAGGAACTTGGCGGGGTGGGCGGTGGCCAGGAAGATCCCGGTCTCGCCGGGGGCGAGGCGCTCGGCGAGGACGCCGTAGGCGACGGCGCCGTGGGGGTCGGCGAGATAGCCCGCGGCCTGCAGCTCGGCGATCCGCCGCACGGTGTCGGCGTCGCTCTGCGCGCCCCAGCGCAGGGCGCGGCGGAGGGCGGCGAGGCCGCCGCCGGAGCCGGAGCGGGGGCCGGCGAACAGGTGCTCGATCCGCTCCCAGTTGTTGGGCGCGCCGACGTCCATGGCGTTCGAGAGGGTCGCGACCGAGGGCCGCGGCCGGTAGTCGCCGCTCTCCAGGTACTCGGGAACGGTGGCGTTGGCGTTGGTGGCGGCGACGAAGGCCGCCACCGGCAGGCCCATGGCGCGGGCGAGAAGGCCGGCGTAGAGGTTGCCGAAGTTGCCGCTGGGGACGGCGACGACGGGAGCGGCGGTCACGCCCCGGCGGCGGAGCTGGGCGACGGCCTCGGCGTAATAGAGGGTCTGGGGAAAGAGGCGCGCGACGTTGATCGAGTTGGCGGAGGCGAGGCCGTGGCGGGCGGCGAGCGCCGCGTCGGCGAAGGCGCCCTTGACCAGCGCCTGGCAGTCGTCGAAGCTCCCCGCCACCGAGACCGCCGTCACGTTCTCCCCCAGGGTGGCGAGCTGGCGCTCCTGGAGCGCCGAGACGCGGCCCTCGGGGTAGAGCACCACCACCCGCACCCCCTGCCGCCGCCAGAAGGCGTGGGCCACCGCCGCCCCGGTGTCGCCGCTGGTGGCGGTCAGGATCGTCACCTCCCGGCCGGGATCCCGCACGAGGTCGAGCACGGCGGCGAAGAAGCGGGCGCCGAAGTCCTTGAAGGCGAGGGTCGGCCCGTGGAAGAGCTCGAGGGCGAAGATCTCGTGACGGCCCCCGGGCTCCCCGGCCGGCACCAGCGGCACCGGGAAGTCGAGCGCCTGGTCGACCGCCGCGGCGAGCTCTTCGCGGCCGAGCTCGCCGCCGAGCAGGCGGTCGAGGAGGACGACGGCGCGCTCGCGCCAGCCCATCGCCAGGAGCTCGGGCCAGTCGGCGAAGACGGGCGGCCGCTCCGGCACCCACAGGCCGCCGCTCGGCGCGACGCTCCGCAGGACGGCCGCGCGGAAGGTGGACGTCGACCGCGGCTCGCGGGTGTCGACCAGCCTCACGGCGCGCTCGCGGGCATCATCGGTCCAGGGTGCTTCAGGCGAGCAGACGGGCGCCCTGCCGGTCGAGGCCGCAAAGGCGGGTCTCGGAGGCGAGCCCGGCGTCGCCGAGGGCGCGCTGGAGCGCCGCGGCGACCTCGCCGGCGTGCGGGCGCGACTCGGCGACCGCGAAGAGGGCGGGCCCCGAGCCGGAGAGGCCGCAACCGAGAGCGCCCGCTGCCAGCGCCGCGGCCTGCGCGGCGCGAAAGCCCGGCACCAGGCTGGCCCGGTGCGGCTCGGTCAGCACGTCGCGCAGGCAGCGGCGGAGGAGCTCGCGGTCGCCGGACTCGAGGGCGTGGACGAACCCCGCCAGGTTCTGGGCGAAGGCGAGGGTCGCGGCGAGCGGGAAGCAGCGGGGGAGGACGGCGCGGCTCCGCGCGGTGGGCAGCTCGAAGGCGGGCATGGCGAGGACGAGCACGAGGTCGTCGAACCAGGCGAGGGCCCGGCTCTCCGGTGCGGCATCGGGTTGGCCGGGCTGGCCGGACGGGCCCGGCACGATGAGCTGCATGCCGCCCTCGAGCGCGGGGACGACGTTGTCGAGGTGGACGGCGCCCGACACCAGCGACTCTGCCCGCCCGGCGAGCGCGTGGAGCTCCGGCCGCGAGAGCGGCTCGCCGCCGGCGGCCGCGAGGATCCCTTGGCAGGCGATCAGGGTGGCGGCGACCGAGCTCGAGCTCGAGCCCAGGCCGCTCGAGCGCGGCAGGTTCTTCTCGAGGTGGAAGGCGAGCGCCGGGAATCCCTCGCCCTTGGCGCGCCGGGCCTCGCGGACGAGGGCGTAGGTGCGCAGCACCAGGTTCTGCCAGGGGTCGGCGGGCAGGCCGGCGGCGTAGCGGCCGGAGAGGGTGAGCGAGGGCGCCGGCGCCGGCTCGGCGCGGACGACGTCGCCCCACAGCGAGCCGTCGAGCGGCGCGATGGCCGCCCCCAGCAGGTCGAAGCCGGCGGCGAAGTTGCCGATGCTCGCCGGCGCGTAGGCCCGGATGATCATGCCGCGTCCCTCCCCGGCGGCCGAATTGTACCCCCCGCGCGCAGCGCTCCCGCGCCGGGAGCCCAGCCCCGGGCCGCTCCCTCACTCGCTAGGTGCGCGGCGGCCGTGCGGGCGGCTCGACGTTCGCCGCGTTGACAACCTTCCGGCCGCCGACTAGCATGCCGCGGACCTGGAGCCCACATTGGCGAAGCGACCGACGCCGAAGACCACCCTTCTCGACGCCGAGCAGATGGCGCGGGTGATCCGGCGGATGGCGGGCGAGATCGTCGAGCGCAACCGCGGCGTCTCGGACCTGCTGCTGATCGGCATCCGCACCCGCGGCGTCCCGCTCGCCGAGGCGCTCGCCGCCGAGATCGAGCGCATGGAGGGGCACGCCGTCCCCCTGGGCAGCCTCGACATCACCCTCTACCGCGACGACCTCTCGACCGTCGGCCCGCAGCCGCTGGTCAAGGAGACCCGCCTGCCGCGGGCCATCGACGGCTGCCTGGTGGTGCTCTGCGACGACGTCCTCTACACCGGCCGCACCGTGCGCGCGGCGCTCGACCACCTGGTCGACTACGGGCGGCCGCGGGCGGTGCAGCTCGCCGTGCTCGTCGACCGCGGCCACCGCGAGCTGCCGATCCAGGCCGACGTCGTGGGCAAGAAGGTTTCCACCGCCAAGGACGAGATCGTCGAGGTCAACTTCCGCTCGACTGACGGCGCCGACCGGGTGCGGCTGCTCAAGGGGAGCAAGCCCTGACGCCGCCCGCCGCAAACCTCGAGCCGCGCTGGTCGCGCAAGGACCTGCTGGGGATCGCCGAGCTCACGCGCGGCGAGATCGAGCTCATCCTGGACACCGCCAAGTCCTTCGTCGAGGTCGGCGAGCGGCCGATCAAGAAGGTGCCGACGCTGCGCGGCAAGACCGTCGTCAACCTCTTCTTCGAGGCGTCGACCCGCACCCGCTCGAGCTTCGAGATCGCCGAGAAGCGCCTCTCCGCCGACAGCCTCAACTTCTCGGCCTCGGGCTCGTCGCTCTCCAAGGGCGAGAGCCTGGTCGACACCGCGCTCAACCTGCAGGCGATGGCGCCCGACCTGATCGTCATCCGCCACGCCTACCCCGGCGCCCCGCACATGCTGGCGAAGCGGCTCAAGGCGGGGGTGATCAACGCCGGCGACGGCGCCCACGAGCACCCGACCCAGGCCCTCCTCGACGCCTACACCATCCGCGAGCACAAGGGGCGCCTGGCGGGCTTGAAGGTCGCCATCGTCGGCGACATCGAGCACAGCCGGGTGGTGCGCTCGAACATCCACCTGCTGGGGAAGATGGGCGCCAGGGTGACGGTCGCCGGCCCGCGCACGCTGATGCCGGTGAGCATCGCGGCGATGGGGGTCGAGGTCGCCTACGACCTCGCCGACGCGGTCCGCGACGCCGACGTCATCATGATGCTCCGCATCCAGCTCGAGCGGCAGGGGAGGATGGCGATCCCCTCGGTCAAGGAGTACTTCAACCTCTTCGGCCTCACCACCGAGCGCCTGAAGGGCGCCAAGGACGACGTGATCATCATGCACCCCGGGCCGATGAACCGCGGGGTCGAGATCACCAGCGAGGTGGCGGACGGGCCCTACTCCGTCATCCTCGAGCAGGTGACCCACGGCGTCTCGGTGCGCATGGCCGTGCTCTACCTGCTGTCGGGCGTCCACGAGGAGGCGGCCTAGGGCCTGCGATCCGATGCGGCTGCTGATCCAGGGTGGGCGGGTGGTCGATCCGGCGCAGGGCTTCGACGCCGTCGCCGACCTGCTCCTCGCGGACGGCGTCGTCGCCCGCGTCGGCGACCCGGGCGAGCGGCTGCGGCCGGGCAAGGCCGCCGAGGTCCTCGACGCCGAGGGGCTGGTCGTCGCCCCCGGCCTGATCGACCTCCACGTCCACCTCCGCGAGCCCGGCCAGGAGTACAAGGAGACGGTGCGCACCGGCACCATGGCGGCCGCCGCCGGCGGCTTCACCGCCGTCGCCTGCATGGCCAACACCGAGCCGGTCAACGACAACCGCTCGGTCACCGAGCACATCCTGGCCGAGGCGCGGCGGCACGGCTATGCGCGGGTCCACCCGGTCGGCGCGGTGAGCAAGCGCCTCGCCGGCGAGGAGCTCGCCGAGATCGGCGAGATGGTCGCCGCCGGCGCCGTCGCCGTCTCCGACGACGGCAAGCCGGTGATGAACGCCGAGCTGATGCGCCGGGCGCTCCTCTACGCCCAGCACTTCGGCATCCCGGTGGTGCAGCACGCCGAGGACCTCCACCTCTCGAGCGCGGGGGTGATGCACGAGGGGGAATGGTCGACGCGGCTGGGGCTCCCCGGCATCCCCGGCTCGGCCGAGGACGTGATGGTGGCGCGCGACCTGCTCCTCCTCGAGGACACCGGCGGGCGCTATCACGTCGCCCACCTGTCGACCGCGCGCAGCCTCGCGATGGTGCGCCGGGCCAAGGCCCAGGGTCTCGGGGTGACCTGCGAGGTGGCGCCCCACCACCTCGTGCTGACCGACGAGGAGGTCGCGGCGAGCGGCTTCTCGACCCAGACCAAGATGAAGCCGCCGCTGCGCTCGGCCGCCGACCGCGAGGCGCTCCTCGACGGCCTCGCCGACGGCACGGTCGACGCCATCGCGAGCGACCACGCCCCGCACCACGCGGACGAGAAGGACGTCGAGTTCAACCTGGCGCCGTTCGGCATCCTCGGCCTCGAGACGACGCTGTCGCTCTGCCTCGACCGGCTGGTGCGGCCGGGGGTGATCGGCCTGCCGCGGCTGGTCGAGCTGCTCTCGACCGGGCCGGCGCGGGCCTTCGGCCTGCCCGGCGGCACGCTCGTCCCGGGCAGCCCCGCCGACGTCACCCTCTTCGCTCCCGACAAGCGGGTGACCGTCGACGCCGGCCGCTTCCGCAGCCGGTCGCGCAACACCCCGTTCGACGGCTGGAAGCTCCGCGGCGCCCCGGTCGCCACGATCGTCGGCGGCAAGCGGGTCGAGCTGCCGGCGCGCTAGCCGGCCGCGTCCGCCGCCGCGCGGCCGTCCGGCCGGAGCCGTCGCAGACTGGCGAACAGCAGCGCGCCGAGCAAACAGACGGCGAAGCAGGCGCTCCACAGCGCCGTCGGGCCCCAGCGCGCGAGGACCGCGGTGCCGGCCCAGGGTCCGAGGGCGAAGGCGATCGCCGCGGTCATGCTGTAGGCGCCCATGTAGGCGCCCCGCCGCCCGGCGGGCGCCAGGTGCGCGGCATAGGCCGAGGACGACGGGAAGAGGATCATCTCGCCGAGGGTGAAGGTCGAGGTCGCGATGGCCACCCCGCCCACGCCGCGCGCCAGGCCGAGGCCACCGAAGCCGAGGGCGGTGAAGAGGGCTCCCAGGGCGAGCGAGCGTTGGAACGGCCAGGCCGCCATGGCGCCGTTCAACGGCACCTCGAAGAGCACGATGGCCGCCGTGTTGAGGGTGAACATCAGCCCGTACACCGCCGGCGAGAGGCCGAGCGTCTGCACCATGAAGAGCGGCATCGACGAGGCGTGCTGGAAGAACACCACCAGCACCACCGTCACGCCGATGAGGAAATAGAGGAAGGCGCGGTCGGCGAGGACGGAACCGGAGGCTGTGCCCGCCGGCGCGTCGCCGGCGCTCCCCGCTGCGGCTCCCTCGCGCCGGCTCGGCGGCAGGGTGCCGGCGCGGCGCAGGCGGGGGAGGGCCGCGAGGAGGAAGCTCCCCGCCGCGAGCGAGGTGAGCGCGTCGACCCAGAAGAGCGCCGTGAACGAGCGCGTCGCGAGCAAGCCGCCCACCGCCGGCCCCACGCTCATGCCCAGGTTGATCGCCAGGCGCGTCATCACGAAGCCCATGCGGAGCTGCTCGGGCGCCAGCCAGGAGCCGACCGCGGTGAGGCTCGCCGGCCGGTACATCTCGTTGCCGAGGGCGAAGACGAGGGTGGCGAGAGCGATCGCCGCGGCGCCGCGGGCGAAGGGATAGACGAGGAGTACGCCGCCGGCGCCGAAGAGGCCGCCGACCATCACCGGCAGCGGCCCCACGCGGTCGGCGAGGCGGCCGGCGACCGGCGAGACGGCGATCGCGGCGACCCCGTAGACGGCGAGCATCGCGCCGGCCTGGCGGATGGAGAAGCCGCGCGCCCGGGTGAGGTAGAGGGCGAGGAACGGCAGGACCATCGTCCCCGCGCGGTTGACCAGCGTCGCCGCGAAGAGGAGCCAGAGCCTGCCGGGGAGGCCGGCGAGGCCGCGCCAGGGATTCCAGCGCGCCAGGAACGCCGGCTCGCGCGGGGAGGGCTCGTTCGGCGCCGTCGGCATGGAGGGTTCCCGCGCCGCAATGTACCATTCCGTCCTGAAAATGAGCGCCCGAGGCCCCGCCCCCACCGGTCTTCTTCTCGGCCTTTTCGCCGGGCTCGCGCTCGCCGCCGGACCGTCGCCGCCGCCCGACGCGGCCGGCCTCATCCCGCTGCCGGGCGTGCGGGTGACGCTCTTGGCGCCCCGCGACCTCGCCGGCCGGCCGGAGATCGTGGCGCTCGCTGCGGCGCTCGACCGCGCCGCGGCGGAGATGGCGCCGCGGGTGGGCGGCCTGGAGCGAGCGGAGGTCCCCCCGCTGACCGTCGAGGTGGCGCCGGATTATCCCGCCCAAGGGCGCGATACCGGCCGGATCGGCGCGGCGGTGCCGGGGGTGCGGACGGATCTCGTGATCGTCTATGCGCCGGCCGATCTCTTCGCCGACCGCTTCGCCCTCGCCCAGGCGCTCGTCCGCCGCGCTGGCGTCGCCGCGCCGCCGGCGCTCCTGCGCGGGGCCGCCCTGTGGCTCGCCGGCGACTGGTACGGCCGTCCCTACCGCGAGTGGCTGCCGCTCTTCGCCGCCGCCCGCGCTCTCCCCGCCGCCGCCGAGCTCCTCGCCGATCCCGATCCGGCGGACGGCTCGGAGCTCCTCTCGACCCCGGCCGCGGCGGCCGTCGTCGAGCGCCTGCCGGGCGCGACGGTGGCGCGGAAGCTCTCCCGTCCGCCCACCCCCGCGGCGGTCGCCGCGGTGCTGGTGGATCTCGCGCGGGGCAGCGCGGCGGCTCCAGTGGCCCCGCCCGCCCGGCTCCCGTTCTGGAAGGGCGTCTCGCTCGCCATGCTCAACAGCCTCGACGGGGGCTACCACGCGCCCGGGGTCGGCGACCGCCTGGATCGCCTGCGCCGCTTGGGGGCCGACGCGGTCTCGCTCATGCCGTTCGCCTTCCAGGAGGCGCGCGACCGGCCGCGCCTCGCCTTCGTGCACCGCAGGCCCCAGGGAGAGACCGATGCCGGGCTCGTCCACGCCGCGCGCCTCGCCCGCGCCCGCGGCATGCGGGTGCTGTGGAAGCCCCACGTCTGGGTCGGTGGCGACGGCTGGCCGGGCATGGTGGCGATGGGGAGCGAGGCCGACTGGGCGGCCTGGTGGGCGGCCTACCGGCGCTACGTCCTCCACCACGCCTTCCTCGCCCGCTGGGCGGGCGCCGACCTCTTCTCGGTCGGCTGCGAGCTGTCGCGCACCGTGCCCCGGTCGGTCGAGTGGCGCGAGCTGATCGCCGCCGTGCGCGCGCTCTTCCCGGGCGCCGTCACCTACGCCAGCAACTGGGGCTCCGACCTCGACCAGGTGACCTTCTGGGACCGCCTCGACTACGTGGGCGTCGACGCCTACGACCCCCTGGCCGCGAGCCCGGCGGCGAGCCGGGCCGATCTCGCGCGCGGCGCCGCGGCGCTCGCCGACCGCTTCGCCGCCATCGCCCGCCGCACCGGCAAGCCCGTGCTCTTGACCGAGGTCGGCTTCGCCGCCCGCCGCGGCGCCTGGGTCGCCCCGCACCAGGAGGGGGGCGATTACTCCGAGGCGGATCAGGCGACCGCCTACGACGTCCTCCTCGCCGCCCTCGATCGCCGCCCATGGCTCGCCGGCACGTTCCTCTGGAAGGCGTTCTCGGGCGGCGAGGAGCGCTGGGGCGAGCGGCCCGATTTCCGCTTCCTCGGGCGCCGGGCGGAGAGGGTGATCGCCGGGTACTATGGAGGCAAAGCGGGAGACCAAGCGGTAGGTCAAGCTGGCGGTCGGGCGGGCGATCGGTAGCGGCTCAGCTCGGTCCCGAGGACGGCCGCCTGGAAGGGTGTGAGTTGCGCATGGGCCTTGGGCGCACCCGCGAGGACGAAACGGCCGGAAGTTTCTGGGTAGGGGAGGGCGGGGCCGAAGGCGCCGCCCGGAGCGGACCGAGCTGAGCCGCTTTCCGGGCGATCGGCGCGAGCGGGGAGTAACCGTTACAATCCCGGCATGGATCACTCCGAGCTCCTCGCCACCGCCCTCGCCGCAGCGCAAGCCGGGGCGGAGGTGACCAGCCGCTACTTCCGCACCGCCTCCCTCGAGGTGGCGCAGAAGGGGGAGAACGACTTCGTCACCCGCGCCGACCGCGAGAGCGAGGAGGCGGTCGTCGGCGCGATCCTCGGCCGCCACCCGCGCCACCGCATCCTCGCCGAGGAGGGCGGCGCGCGCGGCGGCGACGGCGACTGCGAGTGGCTGATCGATCCGCTCGACGGCACCACCAACTTCCTCCAGGGGCTGCCGGTCTATTGCGTCTCGGTCGCCTGCCGGCGCGGCGCGGAGATCCTCGCCGGCGTTGTCCACGACCCGCAGGGCGGCAACGTCTTCGCCGCCGCGGCCGGCGGCGGGGCCACCTGGAACGGCCGTCCGATGGCCGCCTCGCCCGCGGCCGGCCTCGCCGGCGCCTTCCTGGCGACCGGCTACCCCTTCCGCGCCCACGCGACCCTCGACGTCTACCTCGAGGTCTTCCGCGAGGTCTTCCTGCAGGCCAAGGCGATCCGCCGCTGCGGCGCCGCCGCCCTCGACCTCGCCTACACCGCGGCCGGCGTCTACGACGGCTTCTTCGAGTTCCGGCTGTCGCCGTGGGACATCGGCGCCGGCGTCCTCCTGGTGCGCGAGGCGGGGGGACGGGTGACCGACGTCGACGGCGGCGAGCGCTGCTTCGCGACCGGCGACGTCGTCGCCGGCGGCGCCCGCGTGCAGCCGGCGCTCCTCGCGGCGGTCCGCCACCACGCGAGCGAGGCGCTGCTCGACCGGATCTCGCCGCTCGGCCGGCCGGTCGCCGCAGAACCGTGAGCCGCGCCATGCGGCGCGCCGCGACATCCCTCGCCGGCGGTGGCCACCGCCGCCCTCGCGGGCTCGAGATCCAGATCCACCCGGCCGATCACACCCGCCGGGTGCGCACCCTGACCTGGGGCCGCGCGGCCTGGACCGCCTGGGCGCTCGTCGCCCTCGGCTACCTCCTCTTCCTCGCCGCCGCCCTCGCGCTCGCGCCGGAGGTGCTGCGCGCCTTGGCCGGCGGCGAGAACTATCCGGCGGCGACCGGCGAGCGCGCGCGCCAGGGCGCGCGGCTCCTGGGGCTGGTCCGCCAGCGCGACGAGCTGGCGCCCCGCGGCGTGGCGG
>Ga0307470_10000549_pt1 | contig 17854 bp, 27 predicted proteins | sample atmos_gasesAM3C__FD_204565 | JGI IMG/M metagenome (GOLD analysis project Ga0307470, IMG submission 204565) | Hardwood forest soil microbial communities from Morgan-Monroe State Forest, Indiana, United States - atmos_gasesAM3C_05 | ecosystem: Environmental > Terrestrial > Soil > Temperate forest... | reverse complement strand
CAATGGATCAGCATACAGGAAAAATACCGCCAAAATTGGGCACTGAAATATCTAGATTTTACCCAGGAGTTCATGAATGCTGAGGGATGTGAACATGAGTCTCCAGGAGAATGGTTTAGACTAGGCTCGCAGCTTTATTTTTTAGGATGGGCAAACGTGGACGAGTCAGATTTCGAAAAGTGGGCGCTGCTTGATGTGGTCAAATATAAGCTGATAGTTGAGCAGTCTGGCGGGTTACATAAAATAGGAGTCAAGCAACATAATAATAAACATGGCCGGGCTAGCTTTTATGCAATTCCGATCCGCAAGCTGGAATCAGCCTTTGTGTACGACTATCGAATGTATGCAAGAGCAGCCGCATGAGCCGCCCTTGGATGCCATTCTACATCGGCGACTATCTCACCGATACCATGCACCTGACGACGCTAGAGCATGGCGCATACCTGCTTCTGATAATGAATTATTGGCGCAACGGCGGTTTGCCTTCCGACGACAAAAAACTCGCTGCAGTAGTCAGGCTTCGATTGTCAGCATGGCTGAAAATCAAACCGACGATTCAAGCATTTTTTTCTGACGATTGGCGCCACAAAAGAATCGACTTTGAGACCGCGCGCGTCGCCGAAAAAACCATTTTGGCGAGCAAATCTGCGTCAAAAGGTTGGCATAAAAGGCATATAAATCAACAAAACATGCATGCAAACGCATTGCAAACGCCATGCGAACTCGATACATCTATGCATAGCAAACGCAATGCGAACGCTATGCTATCACAATCACAATCAGAATCAGAATTAGAGATAATAACTAAAATACCGCGCTCGCGCGCGAGGAATGAGCTTTTTGATGAGTTCTATTCTGCCTATCCAAAACGGCTCAATCGGAAAGCCGCTCTTTCCAGGTGGGAGACAACCCTGAAAGGCGGCGTGGATCCACAGCGTATAATTTCTGCCGCGCAACGCTATGCTAGAGCTTGTTCTTCCGCTTGCGTTGAAAAGCAGTTCATAAAAGCACCAGATGTTTGGCTGAATAAAGGCTGCTACGACGATGAAGATTTACCTGGTAGGCCGAACGCGAATGGCCAGGATAAGGCTTATGTGCCGGTAGAAACTAAATCACCCTGGCGAATAGGAGCTGACGGGAAATGGACCAAGGAAGCGCCATAAATGCTGCGTGATGACGCTACGGGCCTCACTGGCGGCCAAAACTGGCGTGACAGGCATCCACCTGGCCAGCGGCGGAATCGGGCTTCCAGGGCCTATTTGCGGCGATTTATCGATGATACGAGAAATTCAGGAATTCCTTCAGAATTTGAGCATCGTATTTGGACGGCTTGCAAGACGGACCGCGCGCTTTCAGATCCTGATAGTCGTTTCCAGGGGAATCGGCCGTTACAGCATGCGATATGGCGTGAGGCGGTGAAGGAGTGGACGGAATACGGCGCAGAAGAAGTCAAGGCCCGGTTCAATCCGACTCGGGCACAGATTAGCGATTGGGAAATCGTCATGTCGTGGTTCGCGACGCTCGACAAGAAGGATTTCAGAATAATCTGGCTCCGCTCGTGCGGATTTTTCTTCACAGAAATCGCGGATAGGATGCTGAGAACGTGGGGAACGGGCTTATCGCATGATACGGCTAAGCGAAGATACGAATATGCTATGCTTAAGCTTCTGGCGTTGGACGCGTGCAGTCAGTAAGAGCGGAAGAGTGCATCTATCGCATATTCGTGGCGTGATTGATGCGTAGACTTGCGGGCCGGAATTCTATAATTTGTACTGGTCAGAATTCCGTCAAAGGCCCAAATGATCGATTTGCGTGATTATACAAGCTTACTTACTCAGTCAGTAGGTAGGCTTGGTGTTTGTGCTGTATATGCGATATCTGCAGCTACCACTAATTTGATAAAAATTGGCTATTCGGAAACCATTCGAAGTAGGTTTTCTGGTCTTCAGACTGACAGTCCTGTTGAACTTAGTCTTGACTATGTTCTCTGGTGCCCGGACAAAAATGTCGCAAAAATAGTCGAGGAAGCCTGCCACAATAATCTTTCAAAAAGAAGAATTAGGGGCGAGTGGTTCGATATTTCTCTGCAAGATGCAATAACGGCAATTGAAGCCAATTCTTCTCGGCTTTATCCCAAAAAAGAATTCTACACTCATACGGAATTTGTGCAGAAATACACTCCGATCTCTAAGAAAATTGCTGAATCTGTTGAGCGAAGAGCGGATGAAATGAAAATCCGCGCGTTAAGAGGCTCACTAGGCTATCAAATTCAAAGGGGTGGATACCTGGCACGGATCCGGATTTAAACCAATAGCCGCGCCGTTAGGAGATCCCCAGGCTTGCCTAGATCAAGGGGTTGAGCGGGCGGCTGTTTCAATTACCTAACAATTTATCTTTGATGGATGGGCCAGAAATTTCGCGCTCGAAATGACTTCGATCTAATAAAGGCCAAGCTTGGTCGTTTCCTTAGTGCGGACGAGATTCCAATGTGGCTAGAGCAGCCTCACTTTTTGTTGCGCGGTCAAACTCCAGATAATTTCATTCGCGCCGGTCGTGCTGTTGAGGTGCAGCGTCTTATTGCTCTCGTATTTGATCACAGGTGATGCTAATCTGTGAAACCTGCGGCCCGTCTTGTATGTTGACGTGGTGTGGTTTGCTCGCTATCGTCGGGTTTCTCGCCCTAGTTGGATGGTGTTTTTTATGAGCGCGGGAGGATGGTTGCAGTTAGCCTCCATTCTGTACTGGTTTCTGATTGTCACGCTGACGATGGCATTAATACTGTTAAGCTTCAAATGGCGCTAATTGCCGGACTGGCATTGAAGCGCTTCGTTAATATCGAGCTGAATGGGACGATAAGTCGCGCGTCGCCAGCACTATTCATCATCATGATTGGTCTAATCGGCCTGCGGATGCTATGCGCTATTTTGCGTAATAAGCCATCACCTGATTGATATCATTTAGCAACGAGCAGCACGGCTAGCCCCTGGAGCTTAACGCTCCGGGGGTTCTTGATTCAACTGGCAAAGGTAGGAAACCATATGCCCAGAGTTCTTTTATCGTTGATCGTACTGTTCTTACTCTCTGTTCCAGCGCTCGCATATCCCAACCCACTCACTTGCACCCGTAATTTTTATGTCGCAACGACAGGTACGGACAATTCCACTTGTGGAGCATCTGGTTCTCCTTGCGCCACTCCAATGGGTGCGGATGCTGCAACTAGCATTGGGGGCACTGGCGCACCTTTAACTGGCGGTGACTGCGTGAACGTTGCTGCAGGCACCTACAACGCTGCAGGCGTACAGTTCAACACGAGCGGTACGTCGAACCAGGCAAACGGATACATCACCTACCTCGGAGCGCCAAATCACGCCTCGAAGATTGTTTCCAATGTAACTTCAGGTTTTGGCGGGTTCATGTTGAACTTCGTCAATAACTATGTGGCATTTGTCGGCTTTGAAATTGACGGGCATAATATCCAAGGATTCTCAGGAACCTACAACCCTAATACTTCGTATACATATAACGCATACGGCAGTATTATGTATCCTCGTGGGCCTACGCACCATCATATGTGGCTTAACAATATTGTCCATGGAACTGGTGGCACTACTATTGGCAGCGTGTCTCAGGACTACGAACTTATTGCCGGCAATGAGATTTATGATTTCTCTGGGAACAATGGCTGCTCGACATCCGGTATCAGCTTGTATGAGAATACCGCGATTCCAAACTTTACGCCGTCGCTGCCTTGGGATACCCAGACCTACCACTTCCAAATTCTGGACAATATCGTTCATGATGGCGGCCTATTGCCTAATCTGGATGGCGAATGTGGCAATCAGCGGACTGATGGCAATGGGATCATCATTGATGATTTCCAGGATGCTCAAAATCCTCCCCACGTCCCATATCCCTATAACGTGCTTGTTGCTGGGAACGTAGTGTGGGACATTGGTGGCCGCGGGATTGAAGAGCAATCTTCGACCAATATATTCGTGGCAAATAACACGGTCTACAAAACGTGCATGGATTCGACGGTTGCCAATTGTGCGGGGCTCGAGATACTCGGCAATAACGATGCTGGGACAACCGGGAATTGGATAAACAATATTTCGATCAGACCTACGGGAGAGTCCTCCGGCACCTATGCAATGCGCATCGATGGTGGGGCTAGTGCCGCAACTCACATAACGAACAATCTTACCTATGACCTCATCTCTGGCGGCAATAGCCTTGGCGTGTTCAGCACCGGCAACGACTCTGGGGTCGCAGCGACGATCGTTGCGAATAATAAAATGGGCACTAACCCGACGCTGACCAATCTTGCATCGCATGACTTCCACCCGCTTGCGGGCTCGCCTGTTTTAGGAACTGGTATCGCGCTGCCTAGCGGCGTTCTTCCTGGTCCAGTGACACAGACGGTGGATGGATTCACTCAGCCAAGTCCGCCAAACATCGGCACCTATATTTTGGCTGGTAGCGGTGGGACAACGGTTCCCATGTCCGTCAACTCTGGTGGCCCTGCGGCTTCACCATTCGTTGCTGATACTGACTTTACGGCTGGAAGCACAATCCAGAACGGCACCGGCACAACTGACCTCAGCGGTTGCACTGGGAAGTGTGCGCCTAATGCGGTCTATCAGACTGAGCGGTATTCACCTTCAGCCGGAGCTTCATTCTCATATATGTTTCCTGGCTTGACGGTTGGCACAAATTACTTGGTTCGGCTGCATTTCTCGGAAGATTGGGCAGCTGATGAAGTTGTTGGCGGTCGCCTCGAGGACGTGTCTATCAATGGCGTCAACGTGCTGAGCAGCTTCGACATTTATCATACTGCTGGCAACGTTGCTCATAAGGCAGTCGTGCAGGACTTCACGAAAACGCCTGACAGCAGCGGGAATATGACGGTGGCGTTTGTTGCTCATGCAGGCAGCCCTGACCAGTATGCCAAGGTTGACGGAATTGAGATCCTTTCGGCTGCGGCGCCTACCTTACAAACCTTGACGCTATCTTCCAACACTATGCACACATGTGCGGCGCAAGGAACTCTAATTGGGAACATTAGCAGCACGACTGCCGGTTCGACGGTGACGATCGGCACGCAATCAACTGCCAATGCGTTGCAAGTGGCTCAGGTGGGTGGCGTATGGCAGCTGCAAGTGGGCTCCGGCGCGCTATGCGGTGCCCATACCTACACGCTGTCCCTTGCTGAGACGCTGACTGGGGCGACCGGTTCTCCCAAGACAACGTCCGGCTTGAGCGTTACCGAAACCTGTCCCTGATGTTCAGAATAGCTTTAATTGCTGCTCTGGGCATTTTATTTTCAGGGCAGGCATTTGCGACTACGGCGGCGCCACCTCACTATCCGTCGCCGCTCACTTGCACGCGTAATTTTTATGTGAGTCCCAGCGGTACCGACAATTCGACTTGTGGCGCCGGTCCGATGAGTAATGCTGCCAATTGCAGAACCCCATGGGGCGCGGATGCAGCGACGAGCATTGGAGCTACTGGGACCACGCTGACTGGTGGCGATTGCGTCAACGTTCTAGGAACTACCCCAACCCAGAGCACGCTCGGATCGAGTGGCTGGACCAATTATGATATGGGCAATGGGAAGACCTGGAACCGTTCTGGCACCGCTAATTCACCAAGCGGTTACATAAATTATGTTTGCTCCATTAATCACGGTTGTAAGATGACCGCCAGTGCGGCGGCTGCCAATACGTTCTCAATCCCATGCATCCAAGGCAATTACGTAGCATTTGATGGTTTTGAGATCGACGGTGGCAATATACAGGGTTACAATGGGTACGCCAACACTAACACGAACACCTATTACGCGGCCCTTCAGTTATTTTGCATTCCTAGTGGTACCGTTCATCATCACATACATATAAATGGCATTTATCATGGCTCGGGTGGCGGGGTTGGTGGAAGCATCAATGGTGATTATGAATATTTGATTGCCAACGAATTCTATGACTTTTCCGGTGTAAACCAATGCCATACATCTGGTGTTAATTATTACGAACCTACGAAATTTACGGTTGGCTCTCCTACGACTTGGGATAATCTCCCAGCTCATATCCAAATCCTTATGAATGTAGTGCACGATGGTGGGGAGACGTCGGCTGAATCTGGCAGCTGCTCACCTCAGAGTACGTCTCATACTGATGGTAATTGTATAACGCTGGATGACTGGCCGCACGCTCAGAGCGATAACATAGCATACACGCCTAGAGGTTTGGTAGCCTATAATCTTGTTTATAATTGCGGTGGCCGTGGTATCCTGCAGCAGGGTGCAACTAATGCTACTTTCATAAATAACACTATATGGGCAGCTTGTCTTGACCAAGTATTTTCATCTGCTCCTCCAACTATTGGTGGATGTCCAGAGCTAGGCGCCCTAGCTGTTAATCTAAGTAGCACTACGTCTACTATTCAGAACAATATCATTGTTAGAACGACTGGTGCAGTTGGAGATTCATCTGGCACTTATAATACAGGTGGGTTTGCCTTCCGTATGGATGGGGGTACTGCTACTGGCATAACAAATAATTTTGACTATGACTTCAAGATCGGCGGGAACTCGTTGGGGGTATTCTCGACAGGAAGCGATGCCACGCAAACGGCTACTTTGGTGGCAAATAATACTCTTAACACCAACCCGCTTCTTAATAGTCCGATAACTGATTTCCATCCTATAGCGACATCTCCCGTGCTTGGGAAAGGAGCTTCTAACTCGACCGCTCAGCCTGTTGTGGCGCTTACGACGGCTGATGGCATCATCCCAAATTCGCCGCCTGACGTTGGGGCCCTGTCAAGTGCCAGCGCTCCTAGTTTTGCTGGTCCGGCAAGCATCAATGCGGGTGGCCCTGCGGTTGGCATTTGGCTTGCGGATATCGGTGCTAGTGGCGGGGCCACGGTTGCCAATAATCCAACCGGTGCGGTCGATACGAGCCTTGTTGCTAATCCGGCTCCCACCCTGGTATATCGATCAGAGCGCTATGGCAATTTCAGTTATGCAATTCCGCAACTTAAGGTTGGGAATGCATATATTGTCAACCTTCATTTCACGGAGGATTTTGAGACTGCGTCTGCTCAACGATTGATGGACGTCAGCATCAACGGCACCAACGTGCTTTCGTCCTTTGATATTTTTGCTGCGACGGGTGCTCAGCACAAGGCGATCGTTAAGACCTTTACCGCGACCGCAGACACTAATGGGCTGGTTACCATTGCCTTTTCTCCGCATACTGGATCCCCCGATGGGAATGCGAAGGTAGATGGCGTGGAGGTTCTAACTCCCGTTCCGGTTCCGCCTATTCCTGGCACTTTCAGTTATGTAGCTGGGCGTTGGTATGTGCTGAATATACCTACCCCGGCGGCCACTGCTCCAGTTGCTCATCTGGCTAATGTTATTCGTTGCACTCCTGTTTCTATGCGGAATACGGCGACCATAAACAATGTTTCGGCGCGCATTTATACGGCTGACGCATCTGGTCATCTGAAGTTTGGCATTTATGCCAATGGCAGCGATAATCGTCCGGCTGCGCTTGTAGCTAGTTCAGCCGCAATTTCAACGGCAACTGCCGGGAGTGCACCTACTGTAGCGCTCAGTGTGAATGTTCAGGGAGGGCCTGCCGGTACGAACATATCTGATAAGATTTGGGTCTGCTCGAATACGGATAGTGCAACAGCATCTTTTGCCTCCGTTAGCTCAAATGAGGGTGATCCTGCTACTTCGATAGGTACGGCGACGTCGGCTAACATTCTTCAGTCTGTGGGCTCTGGCGCGGTGATAAACCACATCAGCTGTTCTGGTGCTAATTGCAATGGTGGATCAAGCACTTATGGGACATTTCCGGCAAGCCTTGCTGCATCGACATGGACAGAGCAAACATCCGTTAACATGCCTATGATAGCGGTTCAATTCGTATCGGTGCCATGAAACTTCGCAAGCCTCTTGATCAAGGCGACCTTGACGGGTTCTGCGGGCTTTATGCTATTAGCAATTGCGTGCGTTTGTTATATCCGCAACAGATGGATGATGACGCGAGTAATGCGCTTATGCGAGTGTTGTGTACGTCACTGACAAGATGGCCCTCGATCGTGTGGGATGGAACCGAACATGAAGACATGCAGCTGATGCTGCACAACGCAGGATGGCATTGCAGGTTCAAACCTATGTCTTTTGAGTGGGAAGCGCCATTTGAGCATCATCGTGTCCGTGGGTGGTCTAATTTCCAGGACCGCATCGAGGGCAAAATCGCGGGTGATAATGCGTTTGCAATCGTTGGGCTCAGTCAGCCATGGGAGCATTGGACGGTCGCGCACCGGTTTACCAAGAGGCATATCATTTTGACGGACAGCTGCCACGTGAAGGAAATTCCACTCTCGCAATGTGGGCTTAGCGGAGACCCTGACGCGACGTACCAGTTTGATTACAAAGACACGTTTATTTTGAGCAGACCTTGATTAAGCGTCTATTAATTATTGCTGGTCTACTAGCCGCGTATTTCATTCTACTGCCTATCGTGTGGAGCATATTTAAGCCGAGGACACAAGAAGCTAATTTCTATTACGTACGGCCGCCGGCATATGACTGGGAATTTAAACGCGAGCAGCAAATCTGGCCAGGCTTATGAGCCAAGGGAATGGAGAGGTTAGCTCATTAGAAGCGCACCGCCGCCGTCACGAGATAAACCAACGCTATGACAATATGATAGCTAACTTCAAGAGTCAGTACCATATGGGCGCGATGATGTTGCACATGGAATTGCAAGTTAGAATTGCTGTGGCTCAATCTAATCGCGACACGGAATTAAGGGATTTAGAATCGCTTGACTGATAGGGCGCTAGCCACTAAGTTCGATCTTGCGACAGGACTTGAACTTGCAATCTCGACCCCTCTGCCATGCTGAGGTTAAATGCGTGGGTAGCTTTAGGCGCGACCGGATGGCGACCGGGAACGGTGCCAAGTGGGATAAGCACCCAAAATAAGCCCACACAAATCACCGTGGTATAGTTCATGAATGAGAACGAGATCCTTTAGGCGACATCAAACCGATAGCCATATGTGGCGGCGGCTAAAAGAGGATCGTAACCAGCACTATACCGATCTATCCTGCCCATGCCATCATGATCCTAAGGCTATGGCACGGTTCAAAGAACAGCCACAAGTCTGTAGCCGTCGCTGCTGCGGTAATGTGAGACGGCATGAGAAACAGAAGCTCACGATTGCAGAGAGAAGAAACTTACAAGCTTGGGCATGAAATATGAAACCGATTGATATTCCTTACAAAACAGCTGATGAACTGCAAATCACCGAGAATGAGCTGCAGAAGCTGATTTGGGGTGTCGAGAAGCTTCTCAGCCTTGGCCCCGAAGAATTTAGTATGCGAACTTGGTGCAGTTGCATTGCTGGCGTTACAGGCCTGGGCGGCAGCCGTAGTTATAGCCAATCTCTCGCAAGGCTATTCCTGCCATTGAGCGTACCTCAGCCTAACGCATGCTGGGATCATTCCAAACAGTCCTGGGATGCCACACCAGATGAAGCAGCGAAAGCCGTCGTGCGGTTCCTGCAGGGGGAATGAGATGGATAGCGGTGAAATGTGGATCTTATGCCTGGGATTAATAATCGGATGCGCAGCCGGATATTGCCTTGGATGGAAAGACGGATCGAGAGATCGTGATCATTGCTGCTAATTCAGCACGGTGAGGATCGATTGCGTGCTTTTATGGGCAGTAAAGATATTTCTACTTTTGTAGTCAATAGCTTAGCGGAGATGATCAGATAAAGCTGAAAGTGTTAGCACGAGCTAACTTGTATATGCTGAGCTAAAGCGTATAGCTATAGCTATATTTCTTAGATGCAACACGCATCTCTTATGTGACCTAAGTGATTATCATTAATAGGGATTCGGCTATGAAATTGGTACTAGCAACGATCGTTTTTGGTTGGTTTTTATCGTATGCAAATGCACAGGATGTTGGTGTACCTGGCGTCTTTGATTTTCATGGACCGATAAGCAGAGACCGCGATCGCCATCATGATGATTGGGACAATGACTGGCGGCATGCGCCTCGCGGGTATTGGCGGCACCATCATCATCGCTGCTGGGACGAGGACGAGGGTGAATGGAAGGCATGCTGAGCGTTAAGGAAAAGGCTAGGACGCCGCGGTTATTTGCGCTTGAGAAGTCTGTTAGAGCGCATAAGGAACGCCTTGATTTGCAACGGGAAAGCATTCGCGACTTTGAGAAGAGGATTGCTGAGCTTGAGGCGCGTTGTCATGATACTAAGACAGATAAAACGTCTTGATCTTATTGGGTTATCTATCTCTGGGTAACGGTTACCCCTATAAGACCATTGATTTCATTGGATTTTCCTGATGGCGGGACGACCTGAATATGCGCCGACTGATACGCAGCGTGCGATGGTTGAGAGCGCTGCGGCTTATGGTGTTCCTCAGGCTGATATCGCTGAGTGTCTTGATATTAGCGTGAACACGCTGGTCAAGCATTTTCGTGACGAGCTGATAAGTGGCAAGTTCAAGGTCCATGTGAAGGCGGGCAGTACCGTCGTTAAGATGTTGGATTCTAAGGACGAGCGTGTTGCTCTTGAATCGGCGAAATGGTACACGGCGCGGCGCATGGGCTGGAAGGAAACGACTGTTACCGAGAACACTGGCAAGGACGGTGGACCGATAGAAGTCAGGGATACGAGCGCGGTTGACCTAATTCGAGAGCAAATTGCGAGTGCAACTGAGCGTTTAGAGGACAAAACCGGCGGAAATGGCGCGGAAACGGCTGATGAGTGACCCAAATTTGGCTCTGGACGGCCGAAATGGCTGTTTTGGCTACTACCATAGCTCAGAGCCAAACAGGCCTGTCAGAGAGCTTCTATGTCGATGAGTGATCCATTTCCAGGATTGCCGCGGCGCGTCTTATTCGTGGATGTAACGAAACCTGTGGCCGTTACGAAAATACCTGTTACGAAAATCGAACCCGTTACGAAAATAGCTAGCGTTACGAAATTCGTTACGAAAATGGATGGCGTTACGAAAACCAGAGGCCGGCCGGCCAAAGGTGATAAGCCTAAGACTGCCGCCGAACGCATGAAGCTGTACCGCGCGTCTAAGAAGCTTGGATGAGCGATACGGATCTTGCTTGGTTGGGAATTGCTGCGTTCTCAGGCATGTTGGCGCCGAGGCTAGGGTTCGTGGCGATGTTTGCCTACTTTTTTACGAGGTCGTTTCATGGAATGCCTTAAGTTGAGGGGAGTTTAACATGTCTACTGTGCGCGTGCCATTGCCTTGGGTTACTCCGGACGAACCTCAAGTTTGGATGGAGCCGAGGCCTGATGATGTCGGGCTGCAGGACGGGATGCTTTCCTACTATCAATCGCAGATACCATTTACGGAAGGGCACGAGGGCGAGCGGCTTGCTCGAGAGTATTTTGATTGGCGTGACATGTTAGGGATGAAGAAGAAGTAAGTAGCGGGAAGCCTAAGATGCTGGAGCTTATGATCGACTTCATATTCTCTATCCTTGAGGCAGCTCGTGGCGATGGCAATGCAGACTGAGATGATATATATAGGGATTATCTCCAGTGACGCCGGCCTTCAAACGGCGATACCTCCCCATTTTTACACTAAATAAAACCCAGTGACTGCTAAGTTTAAGGCTGCAATGACTGACGAGGTATTAGCTACTGTGGCCGCCGAAAGAGCCAGGGTAATCAAGTTCCTTGAGGGGCTTGTTATTCAGAAGAGGGAGAAGGCCATGATGGCGGCTCGGAAGCGCGCCTGATGGGAAGTGTCTTTGTGGTTATCTGTTCGTCGGGAGAGTACAGCGACCGCGTTGAGTGGGTTGCGGGGGTATACACTGACAAGGAAGAGGCAATCAGAATTACCACTGAGATGATGTCCATATCGAAAGCGGCTGATGTGGAATATGACTTATGGCACAGAAAGCAGTCTGCTATCTTTAGGCGCTTTAATAATGGCCGACCGCAGCATTGGAACGAGCCTATTACCGCAGAAGTACAAAGTGTCATTGATGCAGAAATAGGTAGAGAACCACCTAAGGGCGGGAGTATAGACGATTATTATATAACTGAGGCTCCGCTTGACCAATGGGGACGCTGGGAAGGCATGTTGGGTGAGTGAAGTTCCGTGGGTCCACGCCATTATTTGTTGGGTTGTGATGCTGGTTATTTTTTGGGCGTATAAGAGATAGATGACGCTTTGGCTTTTGCTTATCATCTTGGTGTGTTTTGTGATCGTAATCTCGCTTGCAATCTATTGAGGCTTCCTTTACATGGGTTTTGTGGCAGTATCTAGATATTCGGGTCGGGAAGAGATTTCCGGCCCGATGCCGTTATGGGGGGAGCAGCTTGCTAGGGCGCGTGAATGGGAGCTGCTTCGGTTGGCTGCGGCGAATCCGAATCTGACTTTATGGCCACCAAACTTAGTTCAATGGATAACTGGCGTGTTAGATGGCGGTTGATTGCGCGTGATTTCTATCCGGATCCTCAGTTGTCCGTAGTGCATGATTATCGTGACGCATGGGCGGCCAGAATGCTGGCGGCGGGTGCTGAAGAAGCAATATTAGCCATGAAGACTGTGGAATGGTTCCCGGTAAATGTCGTTGTCGCTCCTCGAATCTCTGACGAAGCTGCCTGTCGAGAAGCAAGAGGCGATACTCGCACTTCTGACTGAGGACCAGGCTGCGAATCTTAAGTATGATTGGTCCTTTTATGCGCGGCCTAACCAACTACTACCTTCAGGCGAATGGCTTACCTGGCTATTGCTCGCTGGACGAGGCTTCGGTAAGACTAGAGCGGCTGCGGAGGCCGTACGACAGTTGGTCTGCGGTTCAACGCCGCTCGAAGGAACCGAGTATGGACACATCGCCATTGTCGCTGAGACAGCAGCTGATGCTCGAGACGTATGCGTTGAGGGAGAAAGCGGAATACTTTCTGTCCACCCTAAGGCATTTCGACCGCTTTACGAACCCTCTAAGCGACGACTTACTTGGCCTAATGGTGCACGAGCTACTCTCTACAATGCGACAGAGCCAGATCAGCTTAGAGGCCCTCAACACAGCCTTGCTTGGTGTGACGAGCTCGCCAAGTGGCAATATGCAGAAGGAACATGGGACCAGCTGCAATTCGGGCTGAGATTAGGGAAACATCCGCGGCAGATAGTCGCGACGACGCCTCGTCCTCTCGCAATATTGAAGCGCATTCTTGCCGACAACTCAACGGTTGTGACGCGCGGCAATACTCTACAGAACAAGGCGAATTTGGCGCCGAGCTTTTTCTCGCAAGTCGTGAGGCGGTATGAGGGCACGCGATTAGGCAGGCAGGAGCTGAATGCTGAGATTTTAGACGATATTCCGGGCGCCCTATGGACGCGAGAGACTATTGATATGGCAAGGCGCCCGATAGAGCTGCCCGGTATACAACGTGTGGTTGTAGCTGTAGATCCTAGTGGCGCGAGGAGCATGGATGATGAGGCCGCTGACTCCATTGGTATTGTTATCGCTGCTTTGGGGAGTGATGGCCGCGGTTATGTACTTGCTGATCGCTCTTGCAAGCTTTCTCCCGCCGGTTGGGCGAGAGTAGCGGTCAAGGCATACCATGAATTCCGAGCCGATCGTCTTATCGCTGAACGTAATTTTGGCGGCGCGCTAGTTGAGCATACGATACGAACTGCGGACCCTAACATATCCTATCGGGAGGTTATAGCTTCTCGAGGAAAGATCGCTCGTGCTGAGCCAGTTGCTGCTCTTTATGAGCAGGGTCGAGTATCGCATATTGGTGATTTGGCTGCGCTCGAGGACCAGATGTGCCAGATGTCGAGCACTGGTTTTCTGGGGGAGGGTTCACCGGACGCTTGCGATGCTCTCGTTTGGGCGCTATCAGATTTGATGGTAGCGTTTTATGCGCCGCAGTTTGTGTTTGCGTGACCAAATGAAACTATTTATCTGGGAGGGTGCTGGCGTATTATCAGATTATACTGATGGGATGATTTTTGCCATTGCTGACGATCTTGAAAGCGCTCGCAGGATAATAGACGAAAGTGCCTGTGAGGGCGAATATCCGGCAACCCCGACGGAGATAGTTGACCTGTCGAATTTATCCTATCTTGAGCCCAAGGCTTGGTATTGTTGGGGAGGCGGGTGATGGAAGAAAATCAGCGCAGGCGGATTCAATTGGGGCTGTTTCTGCTACTCTTGGTGCTAGTCAGTTCTCTGTTCGGGCATTGAGGCAGCAAGTGTATGCGCCGCAGTTTGTGTTTGCTTGAGCAAAATGAAGAAGAAGCCAACCCAAGAAGCATGCATTGCTCTAGCGCAATCGTTGAGGCAATTTTATGTCGATGTGACGAATGAGCCACGCCCATTCTATATCGAGGCCAAAGACCTTCAAACATTAAGCCAACATCTGAAAACAATCTCATTGCTTGAGAAGCATCATGCGCGCAGTGAGGCGGCCAAGAGAGGCTGGGAAAGACGGAAGTCGGCGCAACCCAGTTGCTAAGGCTGTCAAGCGGCTGCGACCTAAGGTTGTGCCATCCAAGAGAATATATTCGCGAGTTGTGAGACATAAGCGTAATTATAGCGATTAAATTAGCCTCAAAACGAATTTAACGGAGGACACTGACATGGGCGTTAAGACAACCTTAGCCGGACTTACTATTTCGGCTGCCGGATTGACGCAGGCCCAGGCCATTGGTTGTGATATTAATGGCATGCTTTCAGAGTTGCAATTGCATTGCGCGGAAGTGATTACTCAGCTGACATTTCTCAAGAATGACATTCTGACTCCAGGTGCCGGCGATGCTGGTAATATCACGACGATTAACACGCAGATTACGAATTTGGGCTAATGCCGTACATTGATAATCCGCCTTCGGTTGTTTTTGTCGATACGGTTCCCGCGACAAGTCCTGAGTTGAAGATGCGTCTTGAATTAGAGGCGCTACGCAAGGAAATTGCGGAGCTTCGCAAGGAAGTCGTGAAACTTAGGCAGCTTCTCGAGGCTAAAGGGTTCTAGGTGGAAGAGATTGTTGAAGCTGGTCCTGAATATCCTGTCGGAACCATTCTTATAAATGGCCTGCCGTATACCAGACTACCGGACGGCACACTAAAGGCGCGATTTGATATCTATCCTGATGGAACGATTCATCCGCATTTGACAGTGCACACTAGGATGGAAACGTCGCGGTGAGCGTTGCGGCGAGGCGCCGTGCTGGGAAGCGTATTGAACTTCGATACCCGGCGGCGCGGCGTGCTGCTCTTGAAAAGGCTGCTCGGAAGGAAGCTGCGAAGGCTATTACAAGAAAGTCGAAATAAAAATGGTTAAATTTGTCGAAGACGTTTGTGTTGTAGTTTTCGGCCCGATAGGAGCATTCATAGCATGGGATGTTCTTATCACGACACTCCTTATTCGTCACTGTTAGTAGAAATAGGGCCCCGTAGTGTGAGCCATGCACGGCGTTAAACCGGTTCCGCGAGGCCGTCAGACGCAAGCCCGGAGTAGCTAACCGGCGGGGCCTCCACTCTTTTGTTGTGAAGCGTCGCGGGCTGCTCTCCGCGCATGTAGACCCAAAGGGATTTCGCTCCATTGCTGGCAGCTTCACGTATGTTTTATACCACTCAGTTCAGAGGATGTAAATGTCTAAAAGACTAGTTATTTCAACTATCTTGACACTCTCTCTGGTCCTACTCCCGCTTGCAGCTAGTGCGCACGGCGGAGGCGGAGGTGGCGGAGGCCATGGTGGCGGAGGCGGAGGCTGGCATGGAGGCAGCGGTGGTTGGCACGGCGGTGGCGGTGGATTCCATGGTGGAGGCGGCGGCTGGCACGATGGTCATGGTGGCGGATTTCACGGTGGACATCGCGGCGGTGGGTACTGGCATGGTGGCGTATGGTACGCATGTCCATGGTGGATACCAGGTTATGAGTGTTGGTGAGGATGATGTACCTGGATTTTAATTCTCGTAGGGTTTATCTGCGCGATCCAACATGTGAATGTTGCGTACTTAACGTTGCATCTGATCTACGTTTTTTGAACCCAAATCCGGCGTGGCCTGACTGGGCAGAAGACCATAAAGAGTTTCAAACAGGACTTATCCTTAAAGATTTTAGCATCGACTATTTGGTGCACCCGGCTTACCGCAAAGGTAATTAACATGAACGCGTTAATAGCGCTAATCGTGCCAATCGTTATAGTTGTCGTCGTGGCGTTGATAATTGTTTGGGTTGCAGAGAGGTTTTCGCCAGATCCATTGGTTACCAAGATTGTTCATGTGATAGTCTTCGCGTGCGTGATTATTTTCCTGGTCACAAAACTATTACCGCTATTGACAGCCGGTTGAGCTTGAAATGAATGGCGCGCCAAGATTTCGTGAAAGGCAAGCGACCCGGGCGCAATCGTAGGGAGCCGCAACGTGATACGATCGCATTTCCCAGCCTTGTGCAGGTGGGCCAGGTTGGTACGGCGCGACGCATTGCATTCAAGCCGACGCCTAGAAATTTGCGCTGGTTCGGTCAGCAGCCTTATACGCGCCGCGCAATTAATACGATTAAGAACCCTATTGCCTTGCTGGACTGGGAAATTGTCCCCATTCCTGGCCTAGATATGAACTCTGAGCTGGAAAAACAGGCGGAAATAGCCGCTTATTGCTTGGATCATCCGAATATCGATGACAGTTTCCGCACCTTCACAGAGCAGGTCGTTGAGGACATCCTTATGGGTGCCGGCGCGATTGAGATGCAGGTCTCTGGCGATCAGTTGCGTCCATTGTGGATGTGGCCGGTTGATGGTCTGACGATACAGATTTTCCCAGGCTGGGCCGGGGGCTCGAACGAGGCGCGCTATATCCAAATCGTTGGGTATGGCAATTTCGTCGGCAATGGCATCGGCCAGCAGGTTATACTTCGCAACGATGAGCTGATTTATATCAGGCCAAACCCTAGTTCTTCAACTCCATTTGGGCGTGGTCCGGTCGAGATCGCGTTCAATACGATATCACGCATTTTAGGGGTTGGTGAGTTTGCCGGCAACGTTGCGACTAATGCTCGTCCCTCGATCGCGTTGGATATGGGCAGCGGCGCGTCAACTGAAATGCTTACGGCGTTCCGTCAGTATTGGCGAAATGAGGTTGAGGGTCAGGGCCTTATGCCTCTCATGGGTATGACGGAATTTGATAGTCAGGGGAAATCGCGTGGTCCAAACGTATTGAGGCTTTATCCGGAAGGCGATAATGGGCTCTATCTCAAGTACCAAGAGTTTCTGCACCGTGAACTCGCTGCGGCTTTCGACATCAGCCCGCAAAATCTTGGCGTAGAGAGAGATCTCAATCGAAACACCTCCGAGGTCGCAGAAGACAGGGACAGGCAGCAGGCTATCAAGCCTATAGCGCATTTGCTTGAATCGCACATAACTCGCGAAGCTATCCATGCCAAACTTGGTTTTTCGCAACTCAAATTCCAGTTCGTCGGGATCGAGCAGGAGGACGAAGAAGCCCTCGCAAAGACTTATGAGCTTGAATACAAGAATAATGCGATAACGCCTAACGAATACCGTGAAGCGCGTGGCATGGAGCCGATGGATAACGACTGGGGCGAAAGAACGTTTGCCGATATGCAAATTGCCATCTCTGCAGCGCGTGGGTCGGCCAAGATTGATGATCCTGACATAGATGACGGAAAGCCATCTGCGAAGTCGAAGGACATGCCGTCTCGAAAGCCAAAACCAAAGAGGCCGGCGCAATGACAGATGTCACTGAATATAATGGATCGTCATCGGTTTCTATGACAGATGTCCATGAGGATTATGTAATTG
>Ga0307470_10000548_pt1 | contig 17881 bp, 14 predicted proteins | sample atmos_gasesAM3C__FD_204565 | JGI IMG/M metagenome (GOLD analysis project Ga0307470, IMG submission 204565) | Hardwood forest soil microbial communities from Morgan-Monroe State Forest, Indiana, United States - atmos_gasesAM3C_05 | ecosystem: Environmental > Terrestrial > Soil > Temperate forest... | reverse complement strand
CATTGGACGCCCGAAAGCGTTCAATGGGACTGGTGCGCCCCGGGTGAGAAGCTTAAGCTCATCGGTGACTGAAACGCGCGGTCAACCGATCCCATGTGTGCCTCGTTATGTAGCCGGCGGCAACAAATCCGCTGCAACTTAGGGGACAACCTCCCATGAACTCATGCTGGAAATTGGCGGCCGTCATCGGCTGCGCCCTGTTCGGTTCGGTGCTCATATCGCCCACGAGTTCTGCCGACGAAGCCCCGGCACGAGAACGCGGGCTCTGGCAGAAACACGAATACTCGTTCGTGTTTCTGGGCTTTACTTCGACGTATTCCTGCGACGGTCTTGCCGACAAGCTCAAATTGCTGTTGACGGCCGCCGGAGCCAGGCCCGACTCCAAATCTCAGGCCGGTGCATGCGCAAACGGCTTCGGACGTCCGGACAAGTTCGCGCGGGCCGATCTGACCTTCTACACGCTTGCCCCGGGCGGAACCGACGCATCCCCGGCCACCAAGCAGGTCGACGGCGTTTGGCGTCCCGTGTCGATTGCCGATCGCTCGCCCCGGGAGCTCGGCACCGGCGACTGCGAACTCGTGGAGCAGTTTCGCGACAATGTGCTGACGATGTTCGCCACGCGCAACGTCGACGATCACACCACGTGCGTTCCGCACCAGAATTCGGGATCGGTCATTGCGCTGCGATTCGAATCATTCGCGGCGGCGCCGCGCGATAAGCGCGCCCACTAGCATGGATAGAGCCGTATAAATAGCCATTCCCGCGCTGATTCATTTGGTGTAAGGCCTTTCTTCCTGGGCTCTCACCTGCGGTTTCGAATCGAACCGGCGATGGCTGCAACGGCCATGCTCGTGGCGAGTTGCGCGAGCGGACCTCCCGCCGCCGCGCCCCCGACGAACAACCCTGTTGAGGTCCGGGCGATGATCGAGAGATCGGTGCCGCGCACCGCGTCGGACCGAGCGGGCTGGGCCGGCGACATGTATGCCGCATTCACCATGCTGGGGATAGACCCCACGCGCGAAAACGCTTGCGCAGTCTCCGCGGTGATCGAGCAGGAGTCCGGATTTCGTGTCGACCCCGTGATACCGGGTCTGCCGGCCATTGCGTGGCGAGAGATCGATAGCCGCGCCGCGCGCGCGGGCGTTCCGCACCTGATAGTGCACGCTGCGTTGCAGCTCAAGTCCCCGAGCGGACGCAGTTACAGCGATCGGATCGACGGCGCTAGAACCGAAAAGGATCTCAGCGACATCTACGAAGACTTCATCGGCGCCGTACCCTTGGGACCGACACTATTTGCAGAGCGAAACCCCATACGCACGCGCGGACCGATGCAGGTCAATATCGCCTTTGCAGAGCAGTACGCGGCGGCCAGACACTACCCGTATCCCGTGAAATCGAGCATCGCCGACGAAGTGTTTACGCGGCGAGGGAGTCTGTATTTCGGCACCGCACACCTGTTGGCCTACCCGGCGCGCTACGACGCTTATCTATACCGCTTCGCAGACTTCAACGCCGGTCAGTACGCCAGCCGCAACGCTGCCTTTCAGAGGGCCGTCGGCGGCGCCTCCGGGACCCCGGTAGCGCCCGACGGCGCGCTTCTGCCGCACGGCGGCGACGCGAACGCGCCGGGCAGCACCGAGCTGGCCCTTCGCGCGCTCGGTAAGCGGCTGAACATGGGAGACAGCGCCATCCACGACGCCTTGGAACAGAGCAGGAGCGCGGACTTCGAGCAGACGCAATTGTACCGAGGCGTATTCGCCCTCGCCGAACGCGCGGAGGGACATTCCCTGCCTCGCGCATCCATCCCGCGCATTCAATTGCATGGGCCGAAAATCGCCCGAAGTCTGACTACCGAATGGTATGCCCGCCGAGTCGATCAGCGCTTCAAACGCTGTCTCGATCAATAATCAATCGCCGGCGCTCGACACCCTCACTTCGCCGCTCCGGTCCGCCGTTCGCGGATGAACCGCTCGCTCGTGATCTCGATTGCCGCGTGTTTGCCCGTTGCGCCCACGTCTTTGCGCGGCTCGAAACACTGCTCGGCGAACCGCTCGCGCTCGGCTGAGCTCACGCGTTTGATGGCCGGCTTGTCGTAGAAGGTGGCCAGGTAGCTCGCGACCGCACCGGCGGATATCTCTTCCGTAAAAAACCCCAGGCGCAATGCGTGCACGATGCGGCCTTGATCGATCCCCGCCACGGAGTACAAGCGGTAAACACTGAAGATATCGAGATTCGGCAAAGTGTCCGGATCGAAGGCCTCCTCCGCCAGCGACAGCTGGATCACAAACCAGCGTGAAGCGTCGGCATCTTCCAGTTCCAGCTCCGTCAACGCGCGAACCGTTTGCGTCGCGTCGAGGCTGGGTACGCGCTTGCCCGACTCTTCCGCTTGTCGCGGGACCGGCGCGTTGAGCGGAGGTACGGGTGCCATCGGCTTGGCGGGAGATGCCGGCGCAGCGATGAGCGTCGGTATCGCGGGTGCCATCGGCTTGGCGGGAGATGCCGGCGCAGCGGTGAGCGTCGGTATCGCGGGTGCCATCGGCTTGGCGGAACCCGTCGGCGTATCGGAAAGCGTCGGCCCCGTGGCCATCGTCGCTGCCGCTGCGACCATCGGCTTTGCGGCGGGACGGGGCGACACGGCCGGGGCGGCCGGCGGCAACGAAACCGGGGCAACCGACAGTTTTTCGGCAGGCTTCTCGATGGGCGCGGTCGGCTTCTCAGAGGCCGGCGGCAACGCACCGGTCTTCGCACGCAGAGTCGCTATCGCCCGCAAGTCGTCGTCGTCCGCAGTAGCCGTCAGAGCGCCCGGATAGATGTCTCGCACTATCATCAGGACGGCTTCGGCTTCGTCTTCACTGCCGAATGGACCGAGCCGCAGGCGATAGCGAGGACGTCGATCCTCCGTACGCTGCAGTTGATACATATGCGCCTGCTCGCAGCCGGCGATGCTCTTTGCGGGCACAGTGATCGGCGCGGTCGACGCGCTGAGATTGATGACAAAGGGTCCCGGACCACCGAGGCGGGTCACTTCCGGCAAAGGCGCGAGCAAGTCGTCAATGGTGAGGTGCCAAATTTCCCCGGTCATTGGCGTATTTGTCGGCGCAGCCATGAATGTCTTCCACATACGGTTGGAGTGCCGTGACGATAGTGGCTAAGCAGGCCTGGTGAAACCGTGACCGGCGTCTCCTCGCGGCAACAAAGTGGATGAGACGGCGCGTTATGTCCAGTGATCAATCTAGGTGGGAGTAAACCTTACGCCCATCGAGATAGGTCTCCGTTACCTGGGTATTGTGCAAGTCGAACGGATCGATCGCGAAGATGTCGCGATCGAGCACGATGAAGTCGCCGCGCTTGCCGGCCTCGAGGCTGCCGGTCGTGCGCTCCTGCTTCAGTGCCGAAGCGGCGTTGATGGTGTATGCATCGACCATATCCTGGAGCGTCAGACTCTGCTCAGGCAGCAAGGCCGGATGGCCCCGGCCTTCGCTCCGGGTGATGGCATGCTCCATGGCCGCGAACGCGTCGAAGCTGCTGACACCCCAATCGCTGCCGCCGACGATCAGGGCGCCGGCATCGCGCAGCGAGCGCGCCGGGTAGAGATACCGGGAGCGCTGCGGGCCAAGATACTTGATGGTTGCCTTCTCGATGTAGCTGTCGTCGCGCTGCGCCCAGAGCAGCTGAAAATTGGCGATCACGCCCAATTTCTTGAAGCGCGGAAAGTCGGCGGGATCGATGAGTTCCAGGTGCGCGATCTGGTCGCGATTGTCCAAGGCGCCATTGCGGCGCCTGGCGTCCGCAATGGCATCCAACGCCGAGCGAATCGCCCGGTCGCCGATCGCGTGAATGTGCACGGTCAGGCCGGCGGCGTCCGCGGCAGCCACTATTTGATTCAGGTCGTCCTGCACGAAGTACGAAGGACCACGATTGTTGGTTGGGCGCCCCCGGGCGTCGAGATAAGGCTCCAGCAGGGCCGCCGTCTGCGACGGATACTCGATGACTCCGTCCGCGAATATTTTCACGGCATCGGCGCGCAGGAAGTCGGGATCGACTGCCCACTTCGCGCGAAACGCGGTTGCGCGCTCGATCAATGCCGCTGCGGGCTCGCGAAGATCCTTCAAGTGAAACGAGCCGCGCACCCGCATATTCAGCCGGTGAGAATCGTAGAGGCGTTTGTAAATCTGCATGGTGTGATCATCGACGGCGGCATCCTGTACGGAAGTGATGCCGGTTGCGCGCATGGAATCGAAGGCCTTGTCGAGCTGCGCCGCCTCTTGCTCGAGACTGGCCGCGGGCTTGGCGGCCAGCGCGATCTCGGCGGCGATGTCGCGCAGCGTACCCGTCAGCCGGCCGGCGGCATCGCGCTGGATATGCCCGCCGGCGGGGTCTGCGGTTCCCGCCGTGATGTGCGCGAGGCTCAGTGCGGGCGAATTGGCCCAGACGGTGTGTCCGTCCGATCCGATGAGCAGCATGGGGCGGTCGGCCAGCATCGAGTCGAGGTCCGCCAGGCTGAGCGTCAGTCCGGACGGATTGACCATGACCACTTCAAACCATTGAGAGCGCTCTCCGGGCTGGTTCCTGAGACACTTGGCGACCCGGTTCTTGATTTCCGCCGGCGTCAGCGCCTTGTCGTCGAGACTGCACTTGCCCAGATCCTGCGCGCTTTGCGCGGGATGCGTGTGGGCATCGATGATGCCCGGCAACACCACCCTTCCGCCGAGATCGACGATGCGTGTGTTCTGGCCGACGAACGCGCCGATGGCCGGATCCGTGCCGACTGCCACGATGCTGTTCCCGCGCACCGCCATCGCCTCCACGACGCTTCGGCCTGCATCTTCCGTATGAATCTTGCCGTGAACCAGCACGAGATCGGCGGGCGCCGGTCCCGCCACGGAAGCAAACCCGAGCACAACCGACAACAGGCCCAACGCACAACTCATCATCCGAGTCACCGCATTTTTCCTTGCCGCACAAAATCCATGACCTCGCCGGCGATCAAATCGAGCATCTGCGCAATGCGCGGCACCTGGCAAATCCCCGCGACGTCGAATACGTTCTCCGCCGAGTTGATGGCGGCACCGAGCGGTGTCGGCCAGCCGCGCAGCGCATGCACGATGTCGCGGAGCGCACCCAAGGTATTCACGGCCCCAGGCCACCCGCCCGCCGTTGCGATGCAGCCGACGGGGCGGCCGCTGAAGTAAGGCCGCACATCCGAGCGTAAGTCTTCCGCATAGTCCAACGCGTTTTTGACGAGGCCTGAGATGCCGCCGTGATAGCCCGGCGAGCCCAAAATGATGCCGTCGGCCAGGGCGAGCTCCGCCACCAGGTCCCGGGCTCCTTCGCTGCGTTCCGGATTGTCCGGCTGGTACAGGGGCAACTGCAGCGCGGAACCACTGATGAGTTTGGTCTTCGCTCCGGCGCGTTCCGCAGCGGCGAGCACGTATCGCATGGCTCGTTCGGTCGAGGAATTGGCACGCAATGTGCCCCCTACGGCAACGATGTACGGTGAACTCAAAGGCCTACCCACGTATAAACCCACGTAGCCGAGATCCTACACGGTATCGTTGATCAGTGAGCCGCGTCCGCTCCCCGCGCGGTGAATGGCGGCTTGGTGAGCCAGACAAAGGGAATCAACAGCAAGTACATCCACCCCAGGACGTGGAACACGTCATTGACCCCCAGGGTCATCGCCTGATTCGTGATGACTTGGTCGACATATTGAAACGCGCCTGTGCCCGAAATCCCACGGGCCGCGAGGTCGGCCTGGTACCCGCTCCATGCGTCGGCTGAGGTGCGTATATGTTCGGTCAGCACGGCGTGGTGGTAATCGGTGCGCCGGTTCCAGATCATTACCGTGACCGCCGTTGCAACGCTGCCCGACATGGTGCGCACGAAATTGCTCAGGCCCGAGGCGGATGCCAACTCGCTCGGCGGAATTCCGGACAGCACTATCTGATTCAACGGCAGAAAGAAAAACGCGATGCCCAACCCTTGCAGGAAACGGGGCGTGGCAAATTGGGCAAAGTCCGCGGTGTCGTTGAGGGTGGCCGCCCAGAAGATGGCGAAGCCGAACACGCAGAACGCAAAACTGGCGGCGAGGCGCAGATTCAAGCGGTTCATATTCCGGCCCACGATGGGCGCCGCCACCAAGGCCAGCAGTCCGACCGGGGCCACCGCCAAGCCGGCCCAAGTGGCGGTGTAACCGACCGTGGTTTGCAGCCACAGCGGAAAGATGATGTTGACGCCGGACAATGCGAAATAGGAGACGCCGATGACGCAGGTGCCCACTCGAAAATTTCGCCGGCGGTACAAATGCAGATCGATCACGGGATGCTTGTCGGTGAGTTCCCACGGAATGAGGAACGTCATGCTGACGAGTGAGACCAGCGCCGCCGTTATGATGACGGGCGAACTGAACCAGTCCTTCTCGTTGCCGTTGTCCAGCATGAATTGCAGGCTGCCGACGCCGATGATCAGCAGCGTGAGCCCGATGACATCGATGGGCAGCTTCACTCTCTTCGATTCGCGATGGCGCAGGATCGACCAGCTCGCCGCCGCGGAAAACGCCCCCACCGGCAAATTGATGTAGAACAGCCAGGGCCAGGACAGGTTGTCCGTGATCCAGCCGCCGATGATGGGGCCGAAAATGGGCGCAATGATGATCACCATGGACCACAGGGCGATCGCCATGCCGCGCCGTTCGATGGGATAGTTACGCAGCAGGATGGCCTGCGCCACGGACATCATGGGACCGGATACCAGCCCCTGGATGAGGCGCGCGCCGACCAGCATCGGCAGGCTGGTCGCAAGACCGCACACGGCCGAGAAGCACATGAACAATAAAATGGAAGTCACGAAGGTGCGGACTTCGCCGAACCGGCGGCCGATCCAGCCGGTCAGCGGCTGCATCACGGCCGCCGCCAGCATGTAGGAACTAACCGTCCAGGTGCCCTCCGACGTGCTGACTCCGAGGCTGCCGGAGATGGCCGGCACGGAGACATTGACGATGGTCATGTCAAGAATCTCCATGAACGACGCGGTGGCGATCGCCGCCGTCAGGAACAAGAGCTTGCCGCCGTGCAGGGGCGGATGCTCATATGCTGCGCCGGGCCGGGCAGGCTTAGGCATGCGCGGCCTTCAGCGATCTCGCCCAAGATTGCGGTTCACGACGGCATCGGCCTCGGCGTCGGCTTTGTCGAGATCTTGGGCGTACACCTCGGTATCGCCGACCGGCCTATCGGCCGGACGCGTCGCCAGCACCGGACCGCCGCGGCTGGTCGTATCGACCGTCACGGTGGCGGATAGACCCACGCGCAGCGGCGAGTTGACCAGATCGCCGTCGTCGATTTGAATTCGCACCGGCACGCGCTGCACCACCTTGATCCAATTGCCCGATGCGTTCTGTGCGGGCAGCAACGAGAATGCGGCGCCGGTGCCCGCCGACATGCCCTCGACGCGGCCGTGGAATATATAGGTTCCGCCGTAGAGATCGCTGCGCACCCGGACCGGCTGGCCGATACGCAGGTTCCTCAATTGCACCTCCTTGAAATTCGCATCGACCCACAATGTGTTCAGCGGGATCACCATCATGAGCGCCTGTCCGGCCTGGATGCGTTGACCCACCTGCACGCTGCGCTCCGCCACATACCCGGTGACCGGGGCCACTACGGCATTGCGTCGTGCGGCGATCCACGCATCGCGATACGCCGCCTTGGCTTGCAGCACCGCCGGGTTGTCCGCCACTTGCGCGCCATCGACCAGCGCGTGCGAGGAAGTCGCTTGGCGCACCGCCTGGGTCAACGCGGCACGCGCCAATTGGACGCTTTCGCGCGCGTGCCGCACTTCTTCCGGCGCGATGGCACGCTCGGCCAGCAGCGGCTCGCGTTTGACAAGATCGGCCTCCGAACGCGCGAGTTCCAGCTTTCTGGTCTCGATGACCGAGTCGTATTGCTCAGCCGTGGCTTTTTCCTGGCGCACCTGGCGGACCGTCTGCGCCAATGCGCTGGCCGTGCGGCTCAGATTGGTCTCCGCGTCGACGGGATCGAGGCGCACCAGGACCTGGCCCGCCATAACCCGCTGGGTGTCGTCCGCAAGCACCGTGCCGGAGACCTGCGGCGAAATCGCCACTTTGTTGCCGCTCACATAGGCATCGTCGGTCTGCTCGCGCTTCGCCAGCACCAACACCCAGTACGCTGCCCACAGCCCGCCCAACGCGATGAAGATCGCCGCGATGAGAATGAGGATGCCGCGCCGTTTGGCCGCAGTGGGCGTGGCTGCCGAATCCGCGGGATCGACGGTTGCATTCATGGTGTGGTCGCGGCGGCGGTCGAGTGGGAATTCGCAAGCTTTTGCGGGCTTTCGTAACCGCCGCCGAGGGCGCGCTGCAGACCGATATCCGCCGAGAGCGCGGCCGCATCGAGTTGCAGCAGCGCATCGCGCTGCTCTATCCAGGACTCCGCCGCGGTGAGTTCGGTCCTCGCGTCGGTGATTCCTTGCGTCACGCGCGCCGCGGCGCTGCGCTGCAGCCGGCGCGCCGCGCCGGCCTCGATCGCACGCTGCGCTCGCTGTGCCGCAATTTGCGCTCGAGTCGATGCCTGGGTCGCCACATCGCGAGCGGCGCTGATCACCGTGTCGTTATAGGTCGCCACCGCGGAATCGATCGCGGCCTGCGTGGCTCCATAGCGGGCCCGGAGCCGGCCGGCATCGAATATGGGCAAATGAACGGCAGCAGTGACCTGCGGTACCCGGCTGCCGTACTCGAACAGCTTGCGGGCATTGATGCTGGAGAGACCCAGCAGCGCGTTGATGGTCACGTCCGGAAAGAATTCGGCGCGTGCGGAATCCCGATTCTTCTCCGCGGCTTCCACGCGCCAGCGGCTGGCCGTGATATCCGCCCGGCGCGAAATCAGATCGATTTTGACATCGTCGGGCAAGTTGCCGGAAAGCGCGGGCAGCGGTTTCGCCTGCAACGGCGGCAATTCCGCGATGGACCGGCCCACCAACGCGGCTAGCGCGACCACGCGCAGCTTCGCCGATCCCTCCAATGCCGCGATTTGCTCGCGCGCTAAGCCTAACGCTAGGTCGGAGCGGTCCGTGTTCTCCGCGGCGTCCAAATCCGCTCTGACGCGGGCCGCGGCGATCGCGCCCTCCTGTTCCACGACGCCCGCGCGCTCACGCGCCAGGACGAGACGGCCCTGATCGGCCTGCCAACCGTAGTAGGTATCCGCAATCGAACCCGCCAGCATCAATTCGGCGGCGCTGTGATCCGCTTGCGCCGCGTGCGCCTGGTCCATGGCGGCTTCTATGGCGTCGCGCTGCTTGCCCCACCAGTCGAAGGTGTAGCTAGCCTGCAGCCCCAGATCGAACTGGTTGTACCAAGTGAACCCCAGCAGGCGCGGCGGGAACATGCCGTTGTCGCTCAATCGCTGCCGGTCGGCATCGGCATTCGCGTCGACGCGCACGCCGGATTCCGCGCCTGCGATGCGCACCGATTGGCGCGCTGAATCGTAGCGTGCATGCGCCGTGGCCAGAGTCGGAGAGGACGCGAGGCCAAGCTCGATCAATTGATCGAGAGTGGGATCCTGATAGCGCTTCCACCATTCCTTGGCCGGCCAGTCGCCGCCGCCGCCAATATCGAGGCCGTCCAAAGGCGCCGCAGCCGGTAATTGCACGGCCTTCTGTTTCGACGGCAGCCCGGCGCAGGCGACGCAGAAAAGTGCGCTCAGGGTCGCGGCGGATCGCCAACCCCTCATTCGGCCTGCTCCGGAAGCGTTTGCTTATGCGCTTCCTCCAGGTTCGCATGCAGGCGCTTGAGCTGCGAGATCAACAGCCGCTGTTCGGCTTCGGAAAACTCCGCCAGCATGCCGCGCAACGACACGAACAGCTTGGGCAGCAATCGGCGCACCAGGTCCTCGCCTTGTTCCGTGATTCGCAGAACGATGCGCCGCCGATCTTGAACGCTGAGCACACGCGTGATGAGGTCACGGCTCACCAGGGCATCGCTGATGCGCGACATGTTGGCAGGGCTCTGGTCGGCTCGCGCGCACAAGTCGCTTGGATGCGCGACGCCGTCGGGCTGGGAGAACAGCGTGGTCAGCACGCGAAACTCCGCTTCGACGAGGCCGAAGGGCCGCAGCCTCTGTTCGAATCCCGCGGCCATCTCGCGGCCCAGGTGCAAGACCAGGCGACAAAGCAAGATCCCGCTGAAAGGCAAGTCCGGCACCCGCTCGCCCAAGGCTCGCAAATTCGCCTCCAGTTTGTCGAAGGGGCTATCGGGATCGGGATTATTCATTTGCACTCTAACAATTCAATGCGATATAGTTTATCAAATGAATATCTATTTTGTAAGTATTTCCCTTGCATTGGAAAATGGCCCATGTCATTTTTTGGCCATGGATGTATGCCAGCTTCGGGCCATGGACGACCTTAGCCGGCCCCCTGAACCTCTCATTACCCAGGCGCGGCGACCGCTCTCCGCTCACCGATTCGGCCCGTCCACGCGAGTTCAGCGGAGCTTGAAGGGTTTTTCGCTCGGAACTGTCGATTCCTTGTCCCCGTGTTCGTCATAGAGCTTAGGACCATGAAGACCATGAACCAGCCCGTGCCGAAGACCGCCGGCGTGGCCGCGTGTGCGGCGGCCGCCGCCGGCCTGCTCGCCTCCTGCGCGGTGGGACCGAATTTCAAAGCTCCCGCGGCGCCGAGCAACGCCGGCTTCGCACCCGCCGGCCAGATTGCGCCGAAGACCATGGGAGCGCCGCTGCCGGGCGGCGAAGCGCAGCGTTTTGTCGACGGCTTGGACATTCCCGGTCAGTGGTGGACCTTGTTCCAGTCCGCGCAGCTCAATGCGCTCATCGAGCGTGCGCTCAAGAACAGTCCGACACTGCAAGCCGCTCAGGCGGCACTGCGGCAGGCGAACGAGACCGCTGCTGCCCAGCGTGGAGCCTACTATCCCAGTCTATCGGGGACGGCCCAAAGCGAACGCCAAAAGGGAAGCGGGGCTGCTTTCGGCATTCCCGGATTTCCAAGTTCCTATTTCTACAATCTCCAGACCGCTTCGGTCAGTGTGTCGTATACGCTCGATGCATTCGGAGGCACGCGACGGCAGGTGGAAGCTCTGCAGGCCCAGGCCGAATACCAGCAGTTCGCACTCGAGGCAAGCTACCTCACTCTCACCGCAAACATAGTGACGGCGGCCGTCAACGAGGCCTCGCTGCGGGCGCAGATCTCGGCCACGGAAGACATAGCACGCTCGCAGCAGAGACAGCTCGACATCACGCAGCGTCGCTTCGCCGCCGGCGGTACCTCCCGCGCCGACGTGCTGCAACAGCAAGCGACGCTGCAAGCCACGCTCGCGACTCTGCCGTCCCTGCGCAGTCAGCTGGCGCAGGAGCGCAACCAGCTCGCGGCCTACATCGGCGACTTCCCGTCCAACTATACGGGGGCCGAATTCAACCTCGACTCGCTCAACATTCCGCAGGACCTGCCCGTCAGTCTGCCGTCAAAACTCGTCGAGCAGCGTCCGGACGTACGCGAATACTCGGCGTTGCTGCATCAGGCCACTGCCCAGATCGGGGTTGCCACGGCCAATATGCTGCCGCAGATCACGATCAGCGGAAGCTATGGGCAAGATGCGGCGAAATGGGCAAACATATTCTCACCCTCCTCGAACGTGTTCAGCCTCATCGGCTCCATCACGCAGCCGATTTTCAAAGGCGGACAGCTCGTCCACCAGCGGCGCGCCGCCGTGGCCGCCGCCCAGGAAGCGGCCGCCAACTATCAGGCCACCGTCATCACCGCATTTCAAAACGTATCGAATACCCTGTACGCCTTGCAGGGCGACGCGGATGCGCTCGCAGCGCAAACCACCGCTGAGCGCAGTGCGGCGGACAGCCTCGCCTTGGTTCAAGCACAGTACAAGAGCGGGGGCGCCAGCTATCTGCAGGTATTGAGCTCGGAACAGACTTATCAAACCGCGGCCATCGCGCTCGTGAAGGCGCGCGCGCAGCGCTACGCCGATACGGCCGCGCTGTTTCAGGCACTCGGCGGCGGCTGGTGGAATCGAAACGATGCGTTGGCGGACATTTCGGCGACGCCGCGTTCCCGGCAAGCGCAGTGATGATCGCTCAGCGAACGCACGACGAATACTTCAGAAAAACCGAGAGAAGCTCCGTGAAGAAACGCATGATCATTATGATTTTGGGGGTAGTTCTCCTCGTTGCCGGAATCGGCTTCGTGGTTTTCCGGAACATCATGCAGCAGATCGCCCAGGGAGCGGCTCCCCAACCTCCGGTGGTGGTGACGGCCATGAAGGCCGCCACGCAGGAGTGGCAGCCCCAACTGAACGCGGTGGGCAGCTTGCGCGCCCTGCGAGGTGTGGATGTAACGACCGAAATCGCGGGCTTGGTGCGCGAGATACGGTTCAAATCGGGCGATGAAATCAAGGCGGGCGCGGTCCTCGTCCAGCTGAACGCGGATTCCGATCTCGCCCAGCTTGCCTCGCTCAAGGCGGCCGCGGACTTGGCGCAGGTTACGCTGGACCGCGACCGGGTTCAGCTCGGCGCCGAAGCGATCTCTCAGGCAGTGGTCGACGGCGACGAAGCCGACTTGAAGAGCAAGCGCGCCCAGGCCGCCAGCCAGCAGGCGACCGTCGACAAGAAGACGATTCGCGCGCCGTTTTCAGGACGCCTCGGCATCACGCTGGTCAATCCGGGCCAGTACCTGAACCCGGGCGACAAGGTGGTCACGCTGCAGACCATCGATCCGATCTTCATCGACTTCAATCTGCCCCAGCAACAAATCAGCGGGGTATCGTTGGGTCAGACGGTGACGGTGCTGAGCGACGCCTATCTCGGACAGACCTTCAGCGGCAAGGTGACGGCGATCGATGCGAAGGTCGATACCGCCACCCGCAATGTGCAGATCGAGGCCACGGTGGCGAACCCGAAGAAGCTGTTGTTGCCCGGCATGTTCGGACGCGCCGCGGTCGACACAGGCGAGAAGAAGAGCTATCTGACTCTGCCTCAGACGGCGATCACCTACAACCCCTACGGCGCGACCGTCTTCGTCACGGCCGACAAGAAAGATGCCAAGGGCAATCCTCAGCTCCAGGCGCAGCAGGTGTTCATCACCCCGGGGCCGACGCGCGGAGATCAAGTCGCGATCTTGAAGGGCGTGTCCGAGGGGGCGATGGTGGTCACCAGCGGGCAGCTTAAATTGAAGAACGGCTCGCCGCTGCGCATCGACAACAGTGTGCAGCCGCTGAACGACCAAAACCCAACGCCTCAAGAACAGTGAGGCCCCCGCCATGAACTTTACCGATCTCTTCATCAAGCGTCCGGTACTCGCGGTCGTCATCAGCCTGCTGATCCTGGTGCTGGGTTTACGGTCCGTCGGCAGCTTGCCGGTCAACCAGTATCCCCACACCGAAAACGCGGTCGTTACCATCAGCACCGCTTACTACGGCGCAGACGCAGAGACCGTGGCGGGTTTCATCACGCAGCCGCTCGAATCCGCGATCGCGCAGGCGCAGGGCATCGACTACCTGTCCTCCTCGAGTACCACCGGAACGTCGACGATCACGGCGACCTTGCGGCTGAACTATGACTCGAATCGCGCGCTGACCGAAATCAACACGCAGGTCAGTTCGGTCAAGAACCAATTGCCGCCTCAGGCCCAGCAGCCGGTATTGACGGTGCAAGTCGGCCAGACCACCGACGCAATGTACATGGGGTTCTACAGCGACACCATCCCGAGCAACAACGTCACCGACTATCTGGTCCGCGTGGTCAAGCCGAAGCTCGACTCGGTGGAAGGCGTGCAGACCGCCGAGATTCTGGGCGCCCGTCAATTCGCGCTGCGCGCCTGGCTGGACGCCTCGAAGCTCGCGGCCCACAACGTCACGGCGCAGGACGTGTTCACGGCCTTGGGCAACAACAATTATTTGGCGACCGTGGGGAGCAGCAAAGGCCAGATGGTCACGGTCGACATGACCGGCGGCACAGATCTGCATTCGGTCCAGGAATTCCGGCAGTTGGCCATCAAGCAGGTGGGCGACTCGATCGTGCGCCTCGAGGATGTCGCCGAGGTCACGCTCGGCGCCGAGAACTACGATCTGAACGTCGCGTTCAGCGGCAAGCGCTCGGTGTTCATCGGCATCAAGGTGGCGCCGAAGGCGAACATCCTGACCGTCGCTAAAAATGTCCGCAAGGCTTTTCCCGACCTGCAGTCCCAGCTGCCGACCGGCGTCACGGGAAAAATCGTCTACGACTCGACCGAGTTCATCAACACATCCATTACCGAGGTCGTGAAAACATTGGTGGAATCGCTCGTCATCGTGACCATCGTCATCTTCCTCTTCCTCGGAAGTCTGCGCGCGGTCATCATACCCGTGATCGCCATGCCGCTGTCGCTGGTCGGTACCTTCTTCGTGATGCTGGTATTGGGGTACTCGATCAATCTATTGACGCTGTTGGCGTTGGTGCTGGCCATCGGACTCGTGGTCGATGACGCCATCATCGTCGTCGAGAATGTCGATCGGCATATGAAACAGGAGCACCGGTCGCCGGTCGATGCCGCCATTGTCGCGGCGCGCGAGCTCGGCGGCCCCATCCTGGCCATGACGGTGGTGCTTGTGGCCGTGTACGTGCCGATCGGCTTTCAGGGCGGTCTCACCGGCGCCCTGTTCACAGAGTTCGCGTTCTCGCTGGCGGGCGCGGTGGCCGTGTCCGGAGTCGTCGCGCTGACGCTCTCGCCGATGATGTGCGCGGTATTCTTCCGCCCGAGTCAGGATACCGGCCGATTCGTCGAGCTCATCGATCGAAATTTCGAGTGGTTCCGCGGGCGCTATCACCGCGCGCTGCATGCGCTGCTCGACACCTGGCCGGTCGTGATCGTGATGGGCGTCCTGCTCGTGCTGGTGCTGGTGGCGTGCTTCAAATTCACCAAGTCGGAACTGGCGCCGGAGGAGGATCAGGGCGTCGTACTCGCGCATATCCAAGGGCCGCCCAACGCGACTGCGCAGCAGATGCAGACCTACGCGGACCAGGTGTTCAACGTTGCAAGCAAGGAGCCCGAGTACAATCAGATGTTCCAAATCACGGGCGTTCCGACCATCAACCAGGGCATCGGCGGCGTGCTGTTCAAGCCGTGGGATCAGCGCACCCGCAACGCACATCAACTGCAGCTCGACCTGCAGCAGAAATGGGCGCAGATCGCCGGTGCCCAGGTGTTCGCGTTCCAGTTCCCGCCGCTGCCGGGCTCGAGCGGCTACCCGGTGCAGTTCGTCATCACGACGACCGAGCCGTTCCAAAATCTCAACGACGTCGCCCAGGCCGTGGTCGCCAAGGCCTTCAGTCAGCATGCCTTCTATTTCGCGGACATCGACCTGAAACTCGACAAGCCGCAGGCGACCCTCGAGGTGGATCGCGACAAGGTTGCCGCCTTGGGCCTGAGCCAGTCCGACGTAGGCAGCGCGTTGGGCGCCGCCTTGGGCGGTGGGTACGTCAACTATTTCTCCATCGCCGGGCGCTCCTACAAGGTGATTCCGCAAGTCCAGCAAGTGGACCGGCTGAATCCCGAGCAGGTACTGGACTACTACATCCGCACCCCCTCGGGCACGACCTTGCCCGCGAGCACCGTGGCGCACATCAAGTATTCGGTCGAACCCGAATCGATCAATCGGTTTCAGCAGTTGAACTCGGTGACGATCGGCGGTGTCAGCGGCATGGCCCAAGGAGATATTCTCAAGCTCCTCAAGGACACTACCGCTCAGGTCGCTGGAAGTGGATATACCGTGGATTACGCGGGTCAGTCGCGCCAGTTCATCCAAGAGTCCGGTGGTTTCTTCGTCACCCTCGGCTTCGCGATCATCATCGTGTTTCTGGCGCTCGCGGCGCAGTTTGAAAGCTTCCGCGATCCGATCGTGATTCTCATGTCGGTGCCGTTGGCCCTCTTGGGTGCGGTGATGTTCATGACCATGGGGTTCGCCTCGCTCAACATCTACACTCAGGTGGGTCTGGTGACACTCCTTGGGCTGATCAGCAAGCACGGCATTCTGATCGTCCAGTTCGCGAACCAGCTGCAGCGCTCGGGACGCTCGAAGCGCGAGGCGATCGAAGAAGCAGCCTCGGTGCGCTTAAGGCCGATTCTCATGACGACTGCCGCCATGGTCCTCGGCGTCGTGCCGCTGGTCGTCGCTTCAGGCGCGGGCGCGGCCGGCCGCCATGACATGGGACTCGTGATCTTCACAGGATTGTCGATCGGCACGCTGTTCACATTGTTCGTCGTTCCGGGCGTGTACATGCTGATCGGCGCCGATCATTCGGCACAGACCGTCTCGGAGATCGGTCTGCCTCAATCAGAGACGTGATGTGCCGTCAGAGATCGTCAATGTACGATCTCATCGTTCTTATGATTTATAATTCAAATGCTTACACCATACTTATGACTGTGTTTCTAGAAAGCTCGGGGGAATCCGCAAAAAGTCCGTTGTCGAACTCAGTTCGTCGACTCCTTCAAAGAGTTGACAAATTCCGCGTTGCGTTTCCGTGAATGTCTTGTATATTCCGACCGCAGAGTCTTGATTTAACAAGATTCGGGCGGGGGGTTGCGGCCTCGAAACCACTTTAAGGTTTCGTCTTTGTCAAGCTGATGAGGCGTCCATGATCAGAGCCTGGGAATGTTTCCATTTCGCCACACTCGAGCTCGTGCGCTCGATCCCTATCAAACAGCGCCTGATCTCCGCCTACCGGCGTCATCTCGCCCTACTGTCGGAAGAACAATTGCCGGACGAAGCCCACGAAGCTTTCAGCCAAATCATGCGTTGCCTGCAGGGCGTGCGGCCCCTGCCGGGTGAGGACGCCGTGGCGGCATCCGTGCGCAAGATGTCCAATCAGGAAGCCGATGAATGCGCTGCGCTCATCGTCGAGATCTTCGGCGTGATGTGCCGGCTGCATGTTGCACCGAGCCGCCCGAGCGCGGTTGTGCAATTGCACAGCGTGGATTCGGCACCCGCCGATTACGAAGCTCCCGCGCTAGCCGCTAGCGCAAGTTAGGTCAGTACTCGGTACTCCTTCGGGTCCATTGCGCTGCGCGCCTCGCCCCTTCGGGGCCGCCCCTTCGGGCGTTCAATTCGGCCTGCGGCCGAATTAGTCAAGCTTGAAATCTATCGAGTCCCAGCGCGTCGTTTCCTGATGCCGGGCTTGACGGCGCAGAGCATCGATCAAGTTGCGTTCGTTCCATGCGCTCACCTCATCCGCCAGATCCTTGATGGCCTTCGGTAACGGATCCGTCGAACCGAAATTTTCCATGGCGACGATCGGCCGATCGGCAGCCTTGGCGAAGTTCATCTGAAACAGCACCAGTTCGGGTGCAATCTGGTACACGGCCGGCAGCACCACGATCACCTCGCTGGGGGAGATCTGCCGCCGCAGGTCTTCACGCTGCGACTCTTTGTCGATCGGCCGTTTCGCCTGGGGCTGGCTGGTGTTGAGGTAGTAAAAGGTTCCAGACGCTTCGAGATATTCGAACACTCGCCCGTAGTCGTCGTTTTCCACCCATGCATGGGTGACGAACAGGCGAATAGGATTGACGCTGGTCGACATATACGTAGTGTAGCCTGACGATGGTCATGCGCGAAGCATCCGGCGCCGATACAATGAGTCGGGTGCGATTGCTGATTTACAATATACGATATGCCACCGGAACCGGGCCCGCGTTCCATCTTCCCCTGCCGGGCGCCGGCTACCTTCGCTCCAGCCGACAGGTTCTGTCGCGGATTACCGACTTCATCAAGCAGCAGGACCCTGACGTGGTCGGCCTGATCGAGGTCGACACCGGCTCGATCCGCACCGGAATGGTCAATCAGGCCGACTTCATCGCGCGCTCTCTGGGC
>Ga0307470_10000547_pt1 | contig 17908 bp, 14 predicted proteins | sample atmos_gasesAM3C__FD_204565 | JGI IMG/M metagenome (GOLD analysis project Ga0307470, IMG submission 204565) | Hardwood forest soil microbial communities from Morgan-Monroe State Forest, Indiana, United States - atmos_gasesAM3C_05 | ecosystem: Environmental > Terrestrial > Soil > Temperate forest... | reverse complement strand
CGTTTTGATCTGCGCGCACATCGTTTTGATCTGCGCGCACATCGTTTTGACCCTCGCGCACATCGTTTTGATCTGCGCGCGCATCGTTTTGACCCTCGCGCACGTCGTTTTGATCTGCGCGCGCATCGTTTTGACCCTTGCGCACATCGTTTTGATCTGCGCGCGCATCGTTTTGATGTTCGCGCGCAGCGTTTTGATCTGCGTGGGCTCACTTTTGACCCACCCGCGCTTCATTTCGAAGGTCGCGTGGTCAGTTCCTGACCCATTGCACATCGTCTTGATGCGCGCATCGCTCCATTCGTTGACGTGAACCCATCGATCTTCATCACTTCGGCACGGTTCCGGGCTCTCTCGCGCTAAAATCACCGAAATGTCCATTCTCGCCGTCGACCGCCGCGCGTGGCGGGCGCTCTTCGCCGCTCAGATCGGCTGGATGCTCGACGCGATGGACTTTCTGCTGTTCAGCTTCGCCATCATCCCGATCCGCGAAGAGTTCGGCCTCTCCAACGGGACGATGGGGGCCCTGACTTCGGTGGCGCTGATCGCCAGCGCCATCGGCGGCATGGTCTTCGGGCGCCTGGCCGATCGCCTCGGCCGTGTGCGTGCGCTGACGCTGTCGATCCTGCTCTACTCCGCGGCCACCGCGGGCCTGGCCACCAGTGGCGCGGTCTGGCAGCTCGTGGCCTGGCGCCTCCTCGTGGGCCTGGGCATGGGAGGCGAATGGTCGTGCGGCTCGGTGCTGGTGGCGGAGACATGGCCGGCCGAGCATCGCGGCAAAGCGATGGGGTTGATGCAGTCCGGCTGGGCCATCGGCGCGCTCATCGCCGCCGCGGCCTCGGCGCTGATCATCGGCCGCTACGGCTGGCGCGTCCTCTTCCTCATCGGCGCGCTCCCGGCCATCGCCGCCTTCTTCATCCGCCGCAATGTCGAGGAGCCGGCCATCTGGCGCGAGCGGCCCGCCGAGAAATCGCGATGGAGCGAGATGTTCGCCGGGCCCTTCATCAAGCGCACCGTCATCGCCACACTCCTCTCCAGCAGCGTCCTGGTGGCTTTCTGGGGAGTCACGTCGTGGCTGCCCACCTTCCTGGCCACTCCGCTGGCGAAAGGCGGGGCCGGGCTCACCGTGGCCAGCTCCGCAAGCTGGCTGATCGCGCTGCAAGGGGGCGCTTTCTTCGGCTACATCAGCTTCGGTTGGATCGCCGACCGCATCGGACGCCGCCCCGCCTTCACCTTCTTCATGATCGCATCGACGATTCTGGTTCCGCTCTTCGCGTTCTACGCGCGGACGCCGCTGATGCTCCTGACCCTCGGCCCGCTGCTCGGATTCTTCGCGCACGGCTACTTCTCACTCTTCGGCGCCATGCTGGCGGAGCTCTTCCCCACGCGCATCCGCGCGGGCGCGCAGGGCTTCTGCTACAACGGCGGCCGCTTCGCCTCGGCGATCGGAACGTACGCCATCGGCAAGTTCTCGACGACGCACAGCTTTGCGGTCGTGATCACCGGCGCGGCGCTTTTCTTCGCGCTGGGCGCAATCCTGGTGTGGCTGCTGCCGGAGACGAAGGGCTCGCCGCTGGAAGCGACGCCATGATCGATCTGAGCGCCGACCTCGGCGAAGGCGCTCCGGACGAGCCGGAGATCTGGCCGCTGATCACCTCGGCGAACGTGGCCTGCGGAGGCCACTACGGCGATACCGATTCGATGACGCACGCGGCCCGCCGCGCTCGCGAGCTCGGCACCCACATCGGCGCGCATCCGTCGTATCCCGACCGCACGAACTTCGGCCGTAAGTCGATGGCGATGCCGCCGGACGCCTTGCGCGCCACGCTCATCGAACAGATCACCGCCCTGCGCGACATCGCCGGACCGCTTCATCACGTCAAGCCCCACGGCGCGCTCTACAACGACGCGCACAAAGAAAGCGCGCTGGCGTCGATCATCATCGACGCCATTCGTGCCGTCGATCCCACCGTGCCCATCGTCTGCAGCGACAAGTCCGCGATGGCCGCCGCCGCCCGCGCCGCCGGTACTCCCGTCATCCGCGAAGCCTTCGCCGACCGCCGCTACAACCCCGACGGCTCGCTCGTCGCCCGCAGCGAGCCCGGCTCGCTCCTCGGCGTCGAAGAAGCGGCGGCACAGGCGGCGCTCCTGACAAAGGAAGGGTCCGTGATCGCCCGCGATGGGACGCGCATCAGTGTCCCGTTCGACACTATCTGCGTTCACGCGGATATGGAGCATGCGGTGGAGAGGCTGCGGGCGATTCGGAAGGTGCTGTAGAAGGAAGGACAACCTCATGAGCAATTCTATGTCGCTGTACCAGATTCGCAGAGAAGGTTGGCAGGCTCTTACCGAACGCCTTGGGCCAGCGGGAGCGATGCGGTTCATGATGCAGTACGACGCCGGCTACGGCGACTACACGGAAGAACGCAGGCATCTCTTCGCAGATCTGACGATCGATGAGGCTATCGAGACGTTAAACAAAACGGCTCATTCCGAAAAGCCCCGCTGACTCCCATTACCTGCGATTACGATACGCGCCATGAAACGTATCGCCGTCGCTCTCCTCTTCATCGCCGTCGCCATTGCCGCCGCGGCGCAGCAGTTCGACCTCTCCATCGACAACATCATGCGCGGCCCCGGCCTCTACGGCTGGAGTCCCGAGGAAGTGCGATGGACGCCGGACGGACAGCATGTCTACTTTTCGTGGAAGCTCTACACCGACACGCTCGAAAAGGAGCGCGACACGTACGTCGTGAATCGCGACGGCGGCGGACTGCGCAAGCTCAGCGATGATGAGAAGAAGGACGCTCCGCCGTTCAACGCACAGTGGACGCGCGACAAACATCGCGCCGTCTATCTCGACGATGGCGACGTCTTCCTCTGGGATGCCGCCACCGGCAAGCGCCGCGCGCTGACGCAGACCAGCGACATCGAATCGTCGCCGCAGTTCACCTTCGACGAGACGCGCGTGACCTTCGTCCGAGCCAACAACGTCTTCGCCATCGACCTCGGCGCCGGCTCTCTGACGCAGCTCACGAACATCGTCGCGCCGGACGACAAGGGTCCCAACGTCACGCTGTGGGACGACGCGGCGAAGAAGGGAACGCCCAGCCAGGAGTACATCAAGGGCGAAGAGCGGAAGCTGCTCGACATCGTCGACCGCCGCGCGAAGAAGCGCGAAGAGGACGAGGCCAAAAAAAAGCGCGAGCATCCCATCAAGCCGTTCAAGCTCGACAAGAAACAGACCGTGATGAACGCCCGCCTCACCGCCGACGGCAAGTACCTGGTCCTGGTCATCAACAACGAATCCGACAAAGCCAAGAGGACCATCGTTCCGAACTACGTCACCGAGAGCGCCTACACCGAGACCATCCCCGGCCGGGAGAAGGTCGGCGATATCCAGACGCTGTCTCGCATCGCCGTCGTCAGCGCGGCGAACGGTGATGTGAAGTGGTTCGACCATGGTCTAAAGCCGCTCCCGCCTTCCGCCGACGCGCAGAAGACCGCCACGCCCGCCGAGGAGCATGGCAAGGGGAACGAACAGAAGAGCGAGAAGAGCGAGAAAACAGAACCGAAGGAGCGCGAGGTCAACATGCGCGCGCCAATCTGGTCGGAGGACGGCAAGCACGCCTTCGTCGTAGTCCGCTCCTCGGACAACAAAGACGCGTGGGTCATGGACTTCGATCCCGCCACGGCCAAGGGCCACGCCCTCGTGACGATGCACGACGACGCCTGGCTGCGTTTCGCCGACGCGCGGTCGTTCGGATGGGCCGACAACGAAACGATCTACTACCTCTCCGAGGCAACGGGCTTCATGCACCTCTACACCGTCCCGCACATCGGCGGGCCACCGAAGCAGCTCACGAGCGGCAACTGGGAAGTCGACTCGGTGACGCTGTCCGACGACAAGAAGGCGTTCTACCTCACCACCAGCGAAGAGAGTCCGTTCGTTCGCCACCTCTACCGGCTGCCGGTCGCCGGCGGGGCGTCGACGAAGCTGACCTCGATGCCGGGCGAAAACGGAGCGGTGGTCTCGCCCGACGGCAACGCCATCGCCAACGTCTACTCCTACACGAACAAGCCGCCGGAGCTATACGTCAGCGGCAAGCGCGTCACGACGTCGCCGGCACCCGACTTCGCAAACTATGCATGGACCGACGTCCCCATCGTGCGCGTTCCCGCGCGCGACGGCGCCGAGGTGCCGGCGCACATTTACAAGCCGGCCAACTGGAAGCGCGGCGGCCGCGCGGTCATCTTCGTCCACGGTGCCGGCTACCTGCAGAACGTCAATCGCTTCTGGTCGAGCTACTCGCACGAATACATGTTTCATCACCTGCTGATGTCGAAGGGCTATCTCGTGCTGGACATCGACTACCGAGGCTCGCGCGGTTACGGCCGCGACTGGCGCACGGCCATCTACCGGCACATGGGCGGGAAAGATCTCGACGATCAGGTCGACGCCGCGCGATGGCTGGTGAAAGAGCACGGCGTCGATCCGAAGAGGATCGGCATCTACGGCGGCAGCTACGGCGGCTTCATCACGCTGATGGCGATGTTCACCACGCCCGACGTCTTCGCCGCGGGCGCCGCGCTGCGGCCGGTCACCGACTGGGCGGCCTACAACCATCAGTACACATCAGACATCCTCAACCAGCCGCAGAGCGACGCCGAGGCCTACCGGAAATCGTCCCCGATTTACTTCGCGCAAGGGCTCAAAGGAAAACTTCTGATCTGTCACGGCATGGCCGACACGAACGTGCATTTCCAGGACACCGTCCGCCTCACCCAGCGCCTGATCGAACTGCGCAAGACAAACTGGGAGCTGGCGCCGTATCCGGTCGAGAACCATGGATTCGTCGAGCCGACGAGCTGGGCGGATGAGTACAAGCGGATTTACAAATTGTTCGAGGGGATGTAGCCGCGCGGCTGCGCCGCGCTGCACAGACAGGAGTGTCTGTGCCACATTAGATTCGGTCGCGCTTTGGCACTTCTGCAAGTACCCACGGCCGATGTGGCACAGACACTCTTGTCTGTGCCTCGGAAGTCTCGAACTATCTGCAACGAAGCACCTCACACCAAAGGGCCGCACCGGCAACGCAGCCCTCGATCGCTGCATAATTGGCCCATGCGCCCGGTCGCTTCCCCATCCCAAAGCAACGTCTCCCGCGGCTTTGTCCACCTTCGCGAAGGCATCGAGGCCTTCCTTCGCTTCGCGCGGGGGAAGGTGTGGGAGGAGGCGTCGATGCGGGAGAGGCTGCACGCGCTGTCCGTCGCCGTGCGGCGGCCGATGCTCGATGCCATGCGTGAGACGGAGCGGCGCTACCGCGATCAGGACGCCAAACGGCTCCACTACCTTTCCATGGAGTTTTTGATGGGCCGCGCCCTCGGGAACAACCTGACCAACCTCGAGCTGTACGACGAGGCGAAGGCGATCATCTCCGAGCTCGGCGTCGACTTCGAGGAGCTCCAGAATCTCGAGCATGACGCCGCCCTCGGCAACGGAGGCCTGGGGCGTCTGGCGGCCTGCTTTCTCGATTCGCTGGCCTCGCAGAACCTTCCCGGCTTCGGCTACGGCATCAACTACGAGTTCGGCCTCTTCCGGCAGACCTTCGTCAACGGGTACCAGCACGAGAAACCGGATCACTGGCTCGACGAGGAAGGGTCGCCATGGCTCGTCGACCGCGCCGACGAATTGATTGTCGTCCCCATCTACGGCGCCATCGCCCACACCACCATCGGCGGCGTCTACAAGCCCTCATGGGTCGACTACAAGGTCATCGTCGGCGTGCCGCACGACATGCCCATCGTGGGCTACGGCGGAGAGACGGTGAACGTGCTGCGGCTGTACACGGCGCGGTCGTCCGACGAGTTCGACATCGGCATCTTCAACTCGGGCGACTACATCGCTGCCGTGCAGCACAAGATCAACACCGAGGCCATCTCGAAGATCCTCTATCCGTCCGACCTTGTCGATCGCGGACGGGAGCTGCGGCTGTTGCAGGAGTACTTCCTGGTGGCCTGCTCGGTGCGCGACATCGTGAAGCGCTATCGCGAGACGCATGACGCCTTCGATGAATTTTCATCAAAAGTGGCCATCCAGATGAACGACACGCATCCTTCGCTCACAGTCGTCGAGCTGATGCGGCTGTTCATGGACGACTACGGCCTTCCGTGGGAGCAGGCCTGGGCCATCACCGTGGCCACATGCGGCTACACGAACCACACGCTGCTGCCGGAGGCGTTGGAGAAGTGGCCGTTCGACCTCCTGGAGCGGCTGCTGCCGCGCCATCTCCAGATCATCCAGGAGATCAACCGGCGCCTGCTCGCCGAGGTCGAGCGCCGATTCCCCGGCGAACCGGCCATGCAACAGCACGTTTCCCTCTTTGACGACGGCGACCGGCGCAACGTGCGTATGGGCAACCTGGCCATGGCCGGAAGCCACTCGATCAACGGCGTGGCCGCGCTGCACTCGGATCTCGTCAAGACCACGCTGGCGCCGGAGTTTCACAGGCTCTACCCGGAGCGCTTCAACAACAAGACCAACGGCGTGACGCCGCGACGCTGGCTGCTGCACGCCAACAGGCCTCTGGCGTCGCTCATCACGCGGGCCATCGGCGACGGCTGGATCCGCAATCTCGACGAACTGCGGCGCCTGGAGCTGTTTGCCGACGACGCCTCGCTGCTCGATCGGCTCAACGCCGTCAAGAGCCGCAACAAACTCGCGCTCTCCCAGTTGACCAAGGAGCTGACCGGCATCATCGTCGATCCGAGCTCGATGTTCGACGTGCAGGTCAAGCGGATGCACGAGTACAAACGGCAGTTGCTCAACATCCTCCACGTCGTCGACCGCTACTGGCAGCTCGCCGAGGACGGGAAGACGCCGCTCGTGCCGCGGACGTTTTTCTTCGCCGGCAAAGCGGCCCCCGGCTACTTCATGGCCAAGCTGATCATCAAGTTGATCCACTCGGTGGGGGAAGTGGTGAACGCTGACCCGCGCACGCGGGATTGGATCCGCGTGATCTTCCTCCCCGACTACCGCGTCACGCTGGCCGAGGCCATCATCCCGGCGGCGGAGTTGAGCGAGCAGATCTCCACCGCGGGGAAGGAGGCGTCCGGCACCGGCAATATGAAGCTCGCCCTCAACGGCGCTCTGACGATCGGGACACTTGACGGCGCCACCATCGAGATTCGCGACGAGGTGGGCGAGGAGAACATCTTCATCTTCGGCCTGCGCGCCGACGAGGTTAGGAATCTCCTGGTTACCGGATATCACCCCGAGCACTACCTCGGCGCAAGCCACAACGTTCGGCGCGTAGTCGATACGATCGCTGCCGGTCACTTCTCCCGAGGCGACAAAGACATCTTCCGCCCGATCGTGGCCAAGCTCCTCAGCGCCAGCGACGAGTACGTCCACCTCGCCGATCTCGATCCGTATCTGGCAACGCAGGGACGTGTCGATGAGCTGTGGCTCGATCGCGGACAGTGGAACCGGAAATCGCTGCTCAACATCGCCCGCATGGGCAAGTTCTCGTCAGACAGGACCATCTCCGAGTACGCGAGAGACATCTGGCAGATCAAACCGGCGGTGATCGGGAGCTTCGCGCACGCGGCGCTGGATTGATGCGGTTGCGCGGTCTCGGGGTTGCGGGGTCTCGGAGTTGTCAGCGCCCTCACGAAGAACAACTTTCCGCCACAACGCGCCAGTCGGCCCGTCAAGGTTCAGGCGCGGAAGGAACGGCGCACCACTCAAATGGTCTTGTGATTTGACCGATCGAATCGTGGAGCGTGTCCGGTAGCTGACAGGCAGAAAGCAAGCCTTCTCGGATCTTCTTGATCCGGTCGCCAGCGTACGCGCGGAGCTTCCTGGAAGGATCTCTTAGCGTGCCATTACTGTCTGGAACGAACGGATGGAGGAGTATCACCGGCAAACCAAGTTCTTCGACCACGATCCTGAACGGCTCCTGAAGGTCGGAGTCTGTGGTCAGCACTGCCGCAGCCTCATATTCAGCCCGAAAACCGTCTCTGATCATGTGGGCGGCAAGGTTCACGTCCGTCCCTTTTTCTTCATGTTTTGCAACGCAAACTAGCTTCTTCTCGCCACGTTTCCATTCTTCGAAGAGGGGCATCCAAGCGCGCGTCTGGACGTAGTTGCCGTACATCACTTCGACCTTGGAAAGCGTTTTCAGCGCTCTGAAGTAGACCTGTTGGCGAACATGTTTCCGCACATCGATCTTGCTTGGCTTAATCAACGCTGTGAAGTACTTGATTCGGAGGACGGTATCGTCTGGAAAGAGGGTTTCGGCTAACTTTTGAATGTCCAACCATTTGTGCTCCGGCTTTTTGAGCGCGCGGTAATACAGGTTGAAGCCGTCGATGTAAACGATGATTCTGGCCATGAAAACACAGAAGCCGCCCCTTTCGGAGCGGCCTCGCACCCCTTAGCCGAAGCGCCGGGGGGGTAGATACCAGATATCGTAGATCGACGGTGTGTGGTAGTCAAACGAAAAGATCGGCAGGCAAAAACAGTTTCAGTCGTGAACGCCGCAGCCCCGAGACCGCGAGACCCCGCAACCGCGCGACCCCGCGACCCGGAACCGATAAACTACCCACACACCACCCCCATGCCCCACTTCCGCGATCTCTCGATCCGCAGCAAGCTGATGACCGGGTTCATGCTTACGAGCCTGGCGGCGCTGCTGCTGACGGTGGCGGCGCTGGCTGTGTACGACCGCTCCGCGTTCCGCGATGAAGTTCTGCGCGACGTGAACACGCTAGCGGGCATCATCGGAGAGAACGCGTCCTCCTCCGTCGCTTTCAACGATCGACAGACGGCACAGGCAACGCTAACGGCGTTGCGGGCGCAGCCGCAAATCACCGGAGCGGCGATTTACGACAGCAAAGGAGCGCTTTTCGCGACGTATGCGCGCGCCAGCAACGGGGACAAAGCCGGCGCGCTGCCGCGCGACGGCACGTGGATCGACGCGCAGCACATCGGCGTGGCCCGGCCGGTCTTTTTCAACGGAGCGCGCGTGGGCACGGTCACCGTCCGCTCCGACCTCAGCGAACTGGCTGTCCGCCGCGCGCGGACGCTGCAGATCGCCGGAGGCATCTACGTCGGCGCGGCCTTTCTGGCGCTCCTGCTGGCGTCGCTCTTTCAGCGCGCCATCACCAAGCCGATTCATCGGCTGCTCCGCGCGGAGAAGCGGGTCTCACGCGAGAAGGACTACAGCCTGCGCGTGGAGAAGAACGCGAACGATGAGATCGGCCTTCTGATCGACGGCTTCAACGAGATGTTGTCTGAAATACGCTCGCGCGACGCGGAGATCCTGGCCAGGCACGATCAGGAAATGGCGCTGGCGCGCTCGATCCAGACCTCCGTGCTGCCGCGAACCTTCGAGCTGCCTGGCTATGACATCTCCGCGATCATGCTCCCGGCGGAGGAGGTCGGCGGCGATTTCTACGAGTTCCGCCGCACCAATGGCGACAAGGGCGGCGCCTGGATCGGCATCGGCGACGTGACCGGCCACGGCGTGACCTCAGGCCTCATCATGATGATGGCCCAGTCGATGTTCACCATGCTTTGCGAGCAGAACGGCCACTTCCAGTCGCCGGCGAAGTTCGTCTCGTTGCTGAACCGGGCCATGTTCTACAACCTCAAGTCGCGGCTGGGGCAGGAGAAGTTCATGACCATGGTCGTGGCGCGTGTCGAGGAAAACGGCCAGATGGTCTACGCCGGCGCACACACGGATCTGCTGATCTATCGGGCCGCCAGCCGCACCGTCGACCGCTTGCCGACGGACGGCCTGTGGCTCGGCATCGCCGACGACGTCGAGCACCTGACCACGGACCGGACCATCACGCTGCAGCGAGGCGACGTGGCGCTGCTTCACACCGACGGCGTGACCGAGTCACGCAACGCCTCCGGCGAGTGTTACGACATCGAGCGCATGACCGACGAGCTGCGCAGACTTCACGACAAACCGGCGGTGACGATCGTTACGACGATCGCCGCGGCCGCGTGGCAATGGGCCGGGACGCCGACGGATGACGTCAGCCTGATGGCAGTCAAAAGGAGTTGAGATGATCACGGAACGGATTTCCTCCGACTACGTCGAGATGCGGTTCGGGCCGCGATGGACCTACATCAGTTGCGTGCGCAGATTCGTGGCCAGCTTCTTCATGATCGGCCTCTCGGACAAGGAGCGCGCCGAGCAGATCTCGATGGCCGCCTCCGAGCTGCTGGAAAACGCGGTGAAGTACGCCTCGGAGGAAGAGGGCTATCTCAAGATCTCCATCGCCAAGGCCAACAACGAGGTCGACGTCTGCGTGAAGAACAAGGCCGAGCCGCACCACATCAATACGCTGCGCCGCGAGCTGGCGCTCATCCAGGCCGGCCAGCCCGAGGCTGTCTATCTGAAGAAAATGGAAGAGGCGGCCATGACGGAAGGGCAGAGCCGTCTGGGATTGATCCGGATCCTCTTCGAGGCCGGCGCGCGGCTGCGCCTCGAAGTCAACGACGGCGAGGTTTCCATCCACGCCATCTTCAAGCTGGAGGCGGCATGAGCAGCGAACGCGGCTTCGTCCCGCTCAACGTCGACACCCTTTCCATCGTCCCGCGGCTCGACGGCGACACGCTGCGCGTGGCCATGTCCGGCGCGGTGGAGATGCGCGATCCGGGCGACGTGCTCAATCCGTACTGGACGCTCATCGATGAAGAGGCGCTGCGCCGCAATCTGAAGGTCGTCGAGCTCGATGTGCGCGACCTCAATTTCATGAACAGCTCCGGCATCCTGACGCTCGTGCGCTGGATCACGCGCTGCAAATCGCACGGCAACGCTTATCGCCTCGTGTTGCTCTACGACCGCAACGTCACCTGGCAGCGCGCCTCGGTTCCGACGCTGGCGAAGCTCGCTCCGAACGTCGTCGTCTCGGCGGGGATTGATGGCTGACCTGGTCCCGGAGCCGGGGTATGACCTGGCCTGTTATGCCTGCGGCGCAGCCGTGCGGCCGGTCGACCGCTTCTGCAGCCAATGCGGGCGGCGCGATCCCGCGCTTCAGAAAGCGGCCGGTAGCAGCGATCCGGTGCTGACGTCGTCGACGGTCGTCGGCGACGAAACGGATGTGCCGAGGGAGCCGTACCCGCCGTTCGTGGCGGGCGAAGCGACCAGCCCCACCCTGATCAAGTCCGACAGCGGAGAATCGAAACGCGCCAACACGCAGGCGGTCGAGAAGATGCTCGCTCCCGGCTCGGTCTTCGCCCGCCGGTATCGTATCCAGCGATTCCTCGGCTCCGGAGCGATGGGCTACGTCTGTTCGGCCGTCGATGAGTCGATCGACGAGGTGGTGGCGCTGAAGGTGCTCTCGCTTCCGATCCACGAGGATCCGGATGCCTTCGAGCGCTTCAAGACCGAGCTGAAACTGGCACGACGCATCCGCCACCGCAATGTCGTGCAGAGCTTCGACCTCGGCTTCGCGGAAGGGTATCCGTTCATCTCCATGGAGTACATCGACGCCGACAATCTGCTGAAGCACCTGACGCGGCGCTCGACCTTCGACGAGCACACCGCGCTGTCGATCATGCGCCAGGTGTTGCGCGGTCTCCGCGCCGCCCACGACCTCGGCATCGTTCACCGCGACATCAAGCCGGAGAACATCCTGCTGAACAAGGATCGGATGGCTTTCATCACCGACTTCGGCATCGCTACGTCGCAGGATCTCATCCGCAAGGAGCTGGCCGGCACGCCCGATTACATGGCACCCGAACAGCTCCGCTGCGAGACGGTCGTCCCCGCGTCGGATCTCTACTCGTGCGGTGTCGTGCTCTACCGAATGCTCACCGGTGTACTGCCGTATCGCGCGAAGTCGATCAACGAGGTACTCGACGCGCATCTCAACGCCCTTCCCGAACCGATCGACGAATCGCTCGAGATTTCGGCGGCGACGCGTGAGCTCATCGCGTCCATGTTGCAGAAAAAGGTGAGCGACCGTCCGCTCAACGCGCGCGAAGTGCTCGATCGCATCGACGCGCTCCTGAAGGCTGCCGGCATGACGCGGAGCGCGTCCCGGAAGATTACGGTGCTGGTGATCGAGCACGACCCCGAGGCGCTACAGCTCATCACCAGCGTGCTCCAGGGGGAGGGCTACCGCGTTCTGGCGACCGGCAACGCACGCGAGGGAGTGAACCTGGCCTTCGAGCAGTCGCCCGCCATGATCTTTCTCGACGGCAGAATCCGCGGCGGCTTCGACCTTCCGCCCGAGGCCGATGGGGAGGAGATCGCCGCCGACGGCCTCGGCTTCGTCCGGATCGTGCAACGCGACGAGCGCCTGCGCACCGTCCCCATCGTGCTGATGACCGACGACACCCTCACTCAACTCGCCAGCTCCTTCCGAAAGGCCGGCGTGGCCGACGTGATGGTCAAGCCGCTGTCGACGAGCGATGTGATCGACGCGGTGCGTATGATTACGGCGAGGGAGGCGTAGGCATCGGAGCGCTGGCGTCCCGCCGGCTGGCTCGGCGGCGTCCTCGCCGCCGAGGGTTGCAGCGAATGTTTGGAGTCTTGCCGGGTCGGCGGCGGGACGCCGCCGAGCCAGCCGCCGAGACGGGCAGCGCTCCGATCACGGCGGCCCGAACAGATCCTCCGGGATCTCCACACGCGGCAACTCCACCGAAACCCGGAGCGGCATTGCGATCGGCGGATCGAGTTTGAGGCCGAGCGATGACGCGGGCACCGTCTGAATCTCGCGCTTCGCTGCGACACGCGGCTCGGCGCCGATGCGGACAACTCCGGTGAACTGAAGCGGCGCGAACGCCGTGCGCGGGAGCGAGCGGAAGGCGTCGTCGAGCGCGGTCCGGTCCGCGGTAGGCATCGGCGCGAAGGCTGCGACCGGGAGCGGCTGCGGGGCGGTGGTGTGGACGATGCGCAGCTCGCGGGCGTGCTCTGCGAAGAGCGGATTCGACTCGGAGACGAGAGCCGCGTCCGTTCGGCCGTAGAGGGCATTGGCCAGCGCGGTCAGGTCGTCGGCGACGTGCGTGGTCACTGCGACACCGTCGTCGCCGAGGGCCTCGACGCCGCTGATGGTCTTGCCGTGCAGGTCGGCCAGCGATTTCGCGGCGCTTTTGTTCGGCACGACGACTTTGCGCTCGTACGTCGTCCGGCTTTCGCGGCTGAAGGCGTAGCGCGGCACGAAGTCACGGGCGATGAATTCAGGGTTGGCGATGACCAGACCGACGCGATCGCGGTTCGCGGCGATGAACGCGCGCGCGTCATCCGCGCGGCGGAAGAGCTCTGTCGTCAGCGGCAGCGACGATGCCGAGGCCAGGCTTCCCACGATCGCCGTGGCCGCCTCGGCCAGTTTCTTCTCCGTCTCCGCCGGGGTGTCGGGGAGAAAGACGACCACTGTCCGCCGCGGCTGCGAGGCTGTCGCTTCCTCGGCCTGGGGTGTCTCCTTCGGCGTCTGCGCGATCTGGAGATTCTTCTTCGCCATGGCCTCGATCGGAGACGGCAGATCGTGACCGATTGCCCGCGCCAGCGTCTCGCGCGCGGAGGCGTCGGCGCCGGCGACGAGATCAGCGGTGCCTCGGAGGAAGAGCGCGAGCGATTGTCTGCGCTGATCGAGCGACGCGGCCCGGTCGGCGAGCTGGCGCACTCGGCGTGCCGCTGCCTCATCCTGTCGCTTGACGGCGCGATCGAGCTCGTCGGCAGCCTGTAACAGGAGCGCGTTGGCCAGCGACGTTTTCGCGCGGCCGCAGGTATCGACAATCACGCCGAGCGCCAGCTCCAATGCGGGACCGTTGAGATTTCGACCCAACGCCGGAGATGCATCGCAACGGATCGACGACAGCAACTCCGCGGCATCGTCGAATCGCTTCTCCACGAGCGCGATCTCGCCGGACGCCAGCGTTACTTCGTTCCAATCCGCGAACGCTTTGTGCGCCGCCGCGAGATGCGGTTTGGCCTCATTCGGGAGCCCAAGGTGCCAGAAGAGCAGACCGGCATCGCCGCGTGCGATCGGCGAAGGGCTCTGCGCCAGCGACCGCGCCGCCGCGTCGCGTTTTCCGTCGAGCGCGTCGAGCACAGCGGTGACCTCGGGTGATATCACGTGCAAGGCCCGGAGAGTTGCCGCGCTCGGGCTTTCGCGCAGAGCCACGACTGCCAGCTCGGCTCGAAGCTGCGGATGATCCGGAAGGGCCTCCAACGCGGCGCGCTCGGCGCTCAAATCGTTGGCATCGCGCGCAACCAGTCCTCGCTCGAGTGTGACGATCGCACTCCTCGGAGATGCGATCTGCGCGCGCTCCAGCAGCGACCTGGCCTCGTCGAGGCGTTGATCATGTCGGGCCATCCGGCCGAGGAGCAGCAGCGACTCACCGTCGTTGGCATCGAGCTTCAGCGCCTCTTCGAGCGATGCGCGCGCTCCGACGCGGTCGCCGCGGATGAGTTGCGCGCGTCCGAGCATCCGCAGCGCCGTACGTTTCGAGCCGGCGTCAAACTGCGGCAGGCCGTCGGTCAGCAGCTTGATGGCGTCGTCGTACTTCGCCTCGCGGAATGCGATCGTACCGAGGTGCAGGTACGCAAGCGGCAACGCGGCGTTGCCGGCCAGCGCCTTCTGGTATTCGTACTGTGCGCGTTCGGTCTTGCCGGTGGTGAAGAAGAGAAAGCCGAGGTTGTAGTGGGCGGCCGTGTCATCGTCGAGATTCGCCGCTTTCTGATAGGCGTCGATGGCCTCGGCCCATTTCTGTTGTTTCAGATAGATCGCGCCGAGGTTTGCGTAGGCGCGTGCGTTGACGATCTCGACGGGCTGGTGGTTGGCGAAGGCGCGATCGATCGGTGCCAGCGCGACGCGGTAGGCCTCGCCCGCCTCGTCGTAGCGGCCGGCCTCGAACAGCATCGCCCCGAGGTTGAAGTACGCGCGCAGGAACGTTCGATCGAGAGTGACAGCTTTCCGATAGGCCGCAATGGCCTCGACCTTCCGGCCCATCGACACCAGGATGTTCCCGAGGCTGAACTGAATCTTGGCATCGTCGGGCGCGAGTTTCGCCGCCCGCGTGATCGCGGCAAAGGCGTCGCCGTTCCGATTGAGCGAGCGAAGGATCGTCGATCGCAGCGAGTGCAGAGCGGCATCGCGGGGTGCCCTGGCTATGGCTTCATCGACATACTTGAGCGCCTCCGCTGACTTACCGAGCTGTTGCGCCGCAGCGGCGGCGTTTGAGAGAAGCGTTCGATCGGCCGGAGCGCTGGCCACACCGCGCACGAAAGTGTCGTACGCCTCGACCACCTTTCCCTGAGTGAAGTACAGCGCGCCGAGGTTCGCGTACGCGGACGCCAGCGCCGGCGCGACCTCGATGACGCGCCTGTACTTGGCGATGGCGTCATCGATGCGATTGGTCGCGCGCGCCTGCTCGGCCTCTTCCATCAGGCTGCGTGCCACTTCCGGCACGTCCTGCGCGCGTGCCACGGCCGGAACGAGAAGCGCGGCAACGATCAGGGCCGTCGCGAAACAGCGTGCCATCAGACCCTGGCCATGGCCGCGGCAATCGACCGGAACACGCCGAGGCCGTCCGCGTTGCCGAGCAACGCCTCGGCGCACCTCTCCGGGTGCGGCATCATCCCCATGACGTTGCGCCCGGCGTTGCAGATGCCGGCGATGTTGCGCGCGGAGCCGTTCGGGTTCGACTCGCGCGTGACACGCCCCTCGGCGTCACAGTATCGAAAGATGACCTGCCGGTTGCGCTCGAGATCATCGAGTGTCGCCTCATCGGCGAAGTAGTTCCCCTCGCCATGCGCGATCGGCATGCGCAGAACCGCACCCCGCTCCAGCTCGCAGGTGAACGGCGTGTCCGTCTCCTCGACGCGGAGAAAGACATCACGACCGATGAATCGCAGATGCTCGTTTCGCATCAGCGCGCCCGGCAGCAGACCCGCCTCGGTGACCACCTGAAAGCCGTTGCAGATACCGAATACCAATCCACCCGCTGCCGCATGGCGGCGGATCGGCTCCATGATCGGAGCGAATTTCGCCAGCGCGCCCGCGCGAAGATAGTCGCCGTAGGCAAACCCGCCGGGGATGATCACGCAGTCGGCACCGTGCAGGTCGGTCTCCTTGTGCCACAGCACGTCTACGTCGGCACCGAGGACATCGCGCGTAACGTGCAGTGCATCGTGATCGCAATTCGAGCCGGGCAGGACGACGACGCCGAATCTCATGGGGGGATTTTACTTCGCCACTGCCGCCCGCGGCACCTTGTAGATCGTGAGGAACCCCGCCCGATCCGTCACCACCACCGTGTTACTGGCGTGGTCGTATGCCATCGCGTAGGCCGGCACGCCGTAGAGCGAGGCGGGGGTGACGCGGCGGTTCGAGCCGGAGAAGGCGCCACTGGCGTTGCAACGGCGCTCGGCGAAGAGGAGCAGCTCGGGCGAGGCCAGGGTGGCGATCTGGGCACCGCTTCCCTCGGGGAGGCAGATCGTGTCGCTGCTGGTCAGGTCGCCGAAGTCGATGGCCATCCGCATCTGGCCGTTCGGGCCGGTCGTCATCTTCTTCACCGCCTTCGTTGCCGTTAGCGGCTTCTCGAAGAGCGAGCCGCGGCTGAGCGCGATCAGTGCCTGATCGCCGGCGGCGAACAGCGCCGACTCGATCGTTTTGTCGGTCTGCAGCGGCTCCCTGGCAAGCTGGGTGAAGGTGCTCGTATCGAAGAGCGCGACCGAGGTGGCTTTGGAGTTGCCGAAGTCCTCGGGGGCGACGATCGCAAGCAGCGCGCCGTTCGCGCTGACGGCGATTGCCATCGGATCGTCGATGCTGATCGTCCTCAGCTCCTTCTCGCCATCGGCGTCGTAGACGTGGACGTGGCGGCCGAGCAGGTAGAGGCGGTTCCCTGCCGGATCGGGGAGGGCGTCACGGATCGGTTCCCCTTCCATGGTGATCTCGCGGCGGACGGCGAGGTCGGGGAGCGAGAGGATGGAGGCGCTCTCGTCGCTGCCGTTGGCGATGTAGAGCCGCGTGCCGGCGCGGTTGGTGCGCATCGTCACGAGCTCTTTCGTGGAGGCGATCTCGGCTGAGTCGAGAACGAGGCGTTGTTTGACCGCGCCGGTCTTCGGATCGATGGCCACGACCGCCTGTGGCTCCGCCAGCCCTACATAGATGGTGCCGTCGGCGCCGACGGCGACGCCGCGCGGATCGCCGGGAAGCTGCCAGCGCTTGACGATTTTCTGGTCGCGGGTGGGAACCAGCGTGAGCGGCTGCGCCGTCAGACGCGAGGCCGCAATCATGACCAGCGCGAGCGCCGCGAACCTACTCGCCGCAAACCTACTCTTCGATCGTGTAGGAGAAGTTCTCGATGACGGTGTTGGCGAGGAGCCGCTCGCACATCTGCCTGAGCTGACGTTCGATTTCTTCCCGAGGCTGGCCACTGTCCGCAAGCGTGACCCGAAACAGCTTGCCGGCGCGCACATCTTCCACCCCGTCAAACCCGAGAGTGCTGAGCGAATGCTGAATCGCTTTCCCCTGAGGATCGAGAACGGACGGCTTGAGCTCGATAGTGATCGTGGCTTTCATCGGCGCGAATGATACGCGGTACCGGGGTCGCGGGGTCTCGGGGTTGCGCGGTCTCGGGGTTGCTGAGTCTCGCGGTCTCGGGGTTGCTGGGTCTCGCGGTCTCGGGGTTGCTGGGTCTCGCGGTCTCGGGGTTGCTGAGTTGCTGGGTTGCTGGGTTGCTGGGTTACTCATTGCCCCGGTCGTCAGCTTACCGAGAGACCAGGCTTCAGCTTGGCTACACCTGGGAACTCAGCAACCCAGCAACCTTGCAACGTAGCAACGTAGCAACCCCGAAACCCCGAGACCCCGAAACCCCCCTACCCCGCAACCCCGCGAAACCGCAACCCCCGGACCCCCGGAACCCCCCCACCCGCGGCCCCCC
>Ga0307470_10000546_pt1 | contig 18042 bp, 17 predicted proteins | sample atmos_gasesAM3C__FD_204565 | JGI IMG/M metagenome (GOLD analysis project Ga0307470, IMG submission 204565) | Hardwood forest soil microbial communities from Morgan-Monroe State Forest, Indiana, United States - atmos_gasesAM3C_05 | ecosystem: Environmental > Terrestrial > Soil > Temperate forest... | reverse complement strand
CGCGCCCGGCTCGCCCGCGGCCGGCACCGTATTGAAGGTCCACAGCGGCTGGCCGTTCTTCACGTCAAACGCCATGACGCGGCCCTGTATGCCCCAGTCGCTCCCCGCCACACCGACATACACCTTACCGCCCCAGACTTGCGGCGCCGAGGAGATGAACTCGCCCACCTTGGGGTTACCGACCTTGGTGCGCCAGCGCTCCTGGCCGCTCGCCGCATCATAGGCGACGAGCCGGCCATCGGTTGTTCCGCGCACAACAACACCGTCGCCGATGCCGACCCCGCGATGCGTGTTGAACACCTGCGGCTCTTCCAACGCGTAGTTGGATTTCCAGAGCACGTCGCAGCTGGTGGCATCGAGTGCAATCGTTGAGAGCGTGCTGGTTACGTACAGCACGCCGTCCACCAGGGTGATGCTGGAGCTGAAGGGACCGGGACCGCTGACGTGCACGCGGCACACCTCGCGCAGATCCTTGACATTGCGCGTGTTGATGTCGGTGAGAGAGCTGAATCGCTCGCCGGTCGGTTCGCGGTTGTAGTACGGCCAGTCGGTATCGCCATTGCGCGTACCGGTGACCTTCGCGACCGACGGATCGACCGTCGGCTCCACCGCATGCGCCATAGATAGGAGTGTCAACGGCAATGCCAGTGCGGTGATGGCCTTCAACATTGTTCGAATATAGCTCACTTGTGCGAATATGTTAAGTTTGACGCACTTAACGGCCCTTCCATACCGGGGCTCGTCTCTCGCCAAAGGCCCGCACGCCTTCGCGCGTGTCCTCGGAATTCCACCATCGCTGGTAGCGGCGCCGCGGCCAGGATCTCTTTGCACCACCGTTGCACGGCATACTCAAGATCCGGCTGCGGCACCACCTCGTTCACGAGATCCAATTGCCACGCCTCGGCTGGCGAGATGCGCGCGCCGGTCAAGAGGTATCCCATGGCACGTTTCAGCCCGATGTGCCGCACCAGCCGGTGCACGCCACCCGCGAGCGCGACCGCGCCGACGCGCGGTTCCGTGAGCCCGAAACTCGCACTTTCGCTAGCGAGGATGAGATCGCACGCGAGCGCGATCTCGAAGCCGCCGCCCAGGCACAGGCCATTGACCGCGGCGATGACAGGCTTGTAGAGATCGAACCGTTCGACCAGCCCGCCGTAGCCGTGCCGCGGATAGGTGAATCCTTTGTCGCGAGCACCGGCCTTAAGATCGGTCCCGACGCTGAAGGCCCGCTCGCCGGCGCCGGTGATGACGCAGATCCGCTGCGCGCCGTCGACCGCGAACTCGTCGAAGGCCGCCTGCAGTTCGAGGTGCATATCGGGATTGATGGCATTCAGCACCTGCGGCCGGTTAAAACGAATGGTCGTGACCTGCGATACGCGTTCGACGACGATGGTGTCTGGCATGGGTTGCCCCCGTTCCTACTTCTTCTGTTCAATATAGAACATATGAGCTATTATCGCACATCTAGTGTCCGGACCGCTGCGGTGCGCGGCCAATGGAGGGGGGTGTCATGAAGCTTTCCGGAGTATCGGCAGTTGTCACGGGCGGCGCCAGCGGGCTGGGCGAGGCCACAGTGCGTGCGCTGTCCGCAGCAGGCGCAAAGGTGGCGATCTTCGACCTGAACCGCGGCAAGGGCGAGGCCGTGAGCGCCGAGGTCGAGGGCGTTTTTTGCGAAGTCGACATCACCAGCGACGCATCGGTCGAGGCCGGCTTTGCCAGGGCGCGCGGCGCTCAAGGGCAGGAGCGGATCCTGGTCAACTGCGCCGGGCGCGGCAACACTTTTAAGACGGCCTCGCGCTCCCGCGAGACCGGCCAAATCTCGCACTTCCCCCTCGATGCCTTCGAGAAGATCGTGCAGATCAACCTCATCGGCACCTTCCGCTGCATCGCCAATGCGGCAGCCGGCATGATGACCCTCGATCCGCTCGAGGATGGCGAGCGTGGCGTGATCATCAACACCGCTTCGATCGCTGCCGAGGATGGCCAGCCAGGCCAGGCGGCCTACGCCTCCTCGAAGGCCGGAATCGTCGGACTCACGCTGCCGGTGGCCCGTGACCTCATGGGCGCAGGCATCCGGGTTAACACCATCCTGCCCGGCATTTTCGACACTCCTCTGTTCGCGACGGCAAAACCCGAGCTGCGCGCAGCGCTCGAGGCCAGCGTGCCATTCCCGAAGCGCATGGGGCGGGCGCCGGAATTCGCGAGCCTGGCGCTCGAGATCTGCCGCAACAGCTACATCAACGGCGAACACATCCGCGTGGACGGCGCGCTGCGGCTGGCGCCCCGCTAAAAACCTGCCTCAGCCGGCGCCGACACCGCCGTCGATCGGATAGCTCGCACCCGTCACGTAGCCACTGTCATCGCTTGCGAGGAACAGCACGAGCCGTGCCGCGTTCTCGCCCGTGCCGAACCGGCCGAGGGGCACCTTGGCACGAGATCGTCGCGTCGAAGGGCGCCCGGCCGCTCAAGGTACTCCTCCAGCATGCGGCTCTCGACATACCCCGGAAGGATGGCATTCACACGCACACCGCGGCTGCCCCATTCGAGCGCCGCGGTACGCGTCAGGCCGAGCACGGCGTGCTTCGAGGCGACGTAGCCGCACATGCTGCGCGAACCTCGTAAGCCACCCACAGAGGAGGCGTTAAAGAACGTCGATCCGCCCAACCCGCGCGGCGCACTCGGAAACCGCATTGGCAAAGCTTGCCTCGTCCGTGACATCGGCGTCGAGACGCACGATGGCCTCGTGTCCCTGCGCATCTGCGCCGCGCCGGTCGCGGTCGAGCGGGAACACGGTGGCACCCTCTTCCGCGAACAGGCGCGCCGCATCGCGACCGATGGAACCCGCGGCGCCAGTGATGATCGCGACCTTGCCTTGCAGTCTCAGTCCCATGAGGAATGGCGCGTCAGCGCCCCGGCGTCATCGTCGGCGAGCGCCTGGCGCTCGGCCGCGAGTCCAGCCGCGAGCGCGGCAGCTTGCGTGGCACACGAGGCCTGCAGCTGGCGTCGCAGAGATCCGGCGTCGGCACCGGCGATCCGTTCGGCCAGGTCCACGCAGCGGGTGAGCAGATCTCCGTGCGCCACCACTTCGTTGATGAGACCCCACTCGAACGCGGTATGCGCATTGATGAACTCGCCTGTCAGCATCATCTGCCGCGCGCGCCGCGCACCGATCGCATCCGGGAGCAGCGCGGTCTGTCCCCAGCGCGGCACCAGGCCCAAGCGGGCGTGCGTGTCGGCGAACCGCGCTTCGGTGGAAGCGATGATGAAGCTGCAGCTCAAGGCCATTTCGAGTGCGCCGGTGACGCAGGCGCCGTTCACCGCGGCGATCACAGGCTTGCGCGTCGAGCGGAGCACCTCGCCGGGATTAGGCGTGACCGGCGGCTCGTGCGAGATGGCGCGGTCCTTGAGATCGACGCCGGCGCTGAATGCGGGATCCACCCCGGTCAGGATGATCGCGGTCACAGTCTCGTCTTGGTCCGCGGCCGCGACCAGCGCCGGGAAATCGCGGCGCATCTGCCGCGTCAGGGCATTGCGCGCCGCCGGTCGGTTGATGATGAGGAATTGGCTCGATCCCTGTCTAACGCTTACCAGCGGCTCGTCAGATCCATCGACGAGCTCGGCGATGCGACTCATGGCTCTGATGACTCGGCCGCCGCGGCGCGCATGTCGGGCGCATCGCAGGCAGTGACGTACTCGCGGCGCAAACGACGCACCAAGTCGTGAACACTCGGCACATCGTCGATGAGATCGATGCCCTGGCCCGCACTCCATATCTGCCGCCAGGGACGCGCCTCCGCCGGCAGGTGTTGGTAACGCGGCGCGCCCGGGATGGGCACGGGCACCTTGTCGGGATCGAGGTGCAGGCGGCGTAATGAGGAGGCCAGCCAGTTAGCCGGAATGCCCGACACGCGCTCCGTGTACTTCAGGTCGTCCGAGCTGTCCTTAACCAGCATCGCCTTGTATTCCTCGGGGGCCTCCGACTCCTCTGTCGCGATGAACCGGGTGCCGAGATAGGCGAGATCCGCACCCAGGATTTCAGCGGCGCGGATCGCAGCGCCGTCAGAGATGCAGCCCGCGAAGATGAGGGTGCCGTGCCACAACCGGCGTACGCGCGGGATGAAGGCGAGCGCGTTCAGAGTGCCCGAGTGTCCCCCGCCGCCGCTGCCGATGCAGGTGAGACCATCGACGCCGCTCTCGATGGCCTTGGCGGCGAAGCGCAGGCTGGTGACGTCGTGGAATACCTTGCCGCCGGCATCGTGCACCACGCACGCAATGTCTTTCGGATTTCCGAGCGCGGTGATGAAGTGTTTCACTCCGTAGCGCACGCAAATATCCACGTCGGCGCGGATCTCCTCGCCGACTTGGCGCGCGATGAGGTTGACGGCGAGCGGGCCGATGACAGCGCGCGGATCGCGCGCCCGGTGCACCTCGAGATCGCGGCGGATGGCTGCAAGCCAGGATTCAAACTCCTCGCGGCTGGACGCATTGTGGCGCGGCAGTACGCCCATGATACCGCTGCGGCAGGCCTCCCGCACCAGCGCCGGTCCCGAGACCATGGTCATGGGCGCGCACACCGCGGGCAGCACCAACGAGGCTCTCAGCTCGGCATCAAGGGGCATGGGTACCTCGCGGTTCAGTCACTGTCATGCGCTCGCTACTTAAGTCTCAGGTGCAGCCGCTCGCCCAGCTCGTTCCAGTGGCTCTGCGAGGGCAAGGGCCGCAGGTACGTGCGGTCAAGGGCCTCGATCGACGGACAGCCAAGGTCGGCGAGCGTCGCGATGATGCCTCGGCGGAAGAGCTCCAGAATGTCGCGCACCCCGGTCTCGCCTTCGGCTGCGAGTCCCCAGAGGTAGGCGCGGCCGATGAACACAGCCCGGGCTCCGAGCGCACAGGCGCGCACCACGTCGGCACCGCGGCGCACGCCGCCATCGAGCAGCACCTCGAGTCGCTGGCCCACTGCATCGACGACCTCCGGCAGCACCGCGAGCGCGGCCGGCGTGCCGTCCAGCACCTTGGCCCCGTGGTTCGACACCGAAATGGCATCGGCACCGAGCGCCGCCGCGCGCTCGGCGTCATCGGCGCGCAAGATGCCCTTGAGCACCAACTTGCCGCTCCATTGCCGCCGGATCCAGGCGAGGTCGTCCCAGGTCGGCGGCGTGCGCACGATGAGAGGGCCGATCTCGGCAAACTCGTACTCGCTGCCGTCCGGCTTGCGCGGCGCGTTGGGCGCCCGCATGGCGAGGCCGCCGCTCAGGAAGTTCAGCAGCCAGCGCGGCCTCATGAGCGCATCCGGAAGGAACCTGAGCACCGAGCCCAGGCTCAGGGAGCTCGGCAGGCGCCGCATCACCCGGTCGCTCGGCGCCGTGGCGGCGACGTCGACGGTGACCGCGAGCACCCGGCAGCCGGCCTGGCGCGCGAGGTCCATGGCCTGCTGCACACCGTCGCGCCCGTTCAGCATGTAGAGCTGGAACCAGGTGTCGGGATGCACCTCGCACACGCGCCTGAGCGGCACGCTGCAGACATTGCTCAGGGCCACCGGCACGCCCACTGCGGCAGCGGCGCGCGCCACGCCGAGTTCGCCGTCGGCATGCACGATGCGGATAAACCCCGTCGGCGCAATGATCACCGGCATGCTCTGCTCGCGCCCGAGCACAGTGGTGGCGATCGACGGCCGGGTAATGCCGGTGCCCACCTTCGGCGAGAACAGTACGCGGCTGAAAGCGATCTCGTTGGCGATGGCGGTACTCTCGGCCTCCTTGCCACCATCGATATAGCCGTACACCGACGGGGGCAGCCGCCTCTTCGCGGCGCACCTCGCAGCCTCAACGCTTAAAGTGGTGCTGCGCATGCGGCCTCACACGATCGAAATGCCTGCATCCAGCGTGAGCGAGCTGCCATTCATGAAGGAGGCAGCATCGGAGATCATCCAAACCGCGCCGTTGGCAATCTCCTTCGGGTCCGCCATGCGGCCGCTCGGCACGGAGATCGGGCCGCCGAGTTCCTGCGGCTTGGTGGCTAACGCGCGCTCGACCATCGGCGTGAAGGTCGAGCCCGGCAGCAGGGCATTCACCCGGATGTTGGCGTTGGCATAGTCGGTGGCCGCGGCTCGCACCAAGCCCATCACGCCCGCCTTGCTGGCGCAGTACTCGCCGCTCATCGGCAGTCCCAAATTGGCGGCGATCGAGGCGATGGCGACGATGGCGCCGCCGCCGTTCTCGAGCATGGCCTTGATCTGGTGCTTGATGCAGAAGAACACGCCGCGCAGGTTCACGTTGCAGACGAAATCCCATTCGGCCGCCGAGAGATCCGCGACCCGCTTCCAGTGCTGTAGGACGCCGGCAGCGTTGATCGCACCGTCAAGTCGGCCGTAACGGGTCACCGCCGCGCCCACGAGGGCCTGCACGCTGTCCTCGCGACTCACGTCGGTTCGCACGAACTGCGCTTGTCCCGCGCCGCTTGGCTTTGCCGCCACGACCGCGTTGCCGCCTTCCTCGTTCAAGTCCGCCACGGTGACCAGGGCACCGGCCTCGCAGAGGAGTTCGACCGCGGCGCGTCCAATGCCGCTGCCACCCCCGGTGACGATGACCGACTTGCCCTTGAGACTACCCATGCCGAATCCTCCAAGAAATTTAGGCGTTGAAGAAGCGCCGCAACGATTCGTGCGACGGCGGTGTGCGCGGCGGCCCGAGCGAATCGCCGAAGGATAGATACGCCGCGCGGTCTTTGTGCTGCACGACCGTGCCGAAGAGCGCCGCGTCGAGCGCCGCCCGCTTCAGGAACAGGTGACACTCGTGTTCCCATGTGAAGCCGATGCCGCCGTGCAGCTGCACCGCGTCGCCCGCCACGGCGAGATAACTCTCCGTGGCGCGCGCTTTGGCAGCGGAGACCAGCCCGGACCGCCCCGTCTCGCGATCGCTCAGCAGCTCCGCACAGTGCCGCGTAAGCGCCGTGATGCCTTCTGATTCGATCTTCCAAGTTGCCGCCCGGTGCTTGAGGGCCTGGAAAGACCCGATGGGTCGGTCGAACTGGCGCCGCTCGCCGAGGTACGCCACCGTATCGCTGAGGATCCGTGCCGTGCCGCCGACCGCGTCGCCGGCGATCGCGAGGCACGCGTGATCGAGTAGCGCCGTCCAGGTCGCGGCATCGAGCGGCAGCAGTCGCTCCGCGTCAACCCGCGCGCCCTGCAGGCGCACATCAGCCATGGTCCGGGTGAGATCGATGAGGCGTCGCGGTGTCACCTCGATGCCGGGTGTACCAGGATGGAAGAGAGCGAGGTAGACGCGGCCTGCATCGTTCTGAACCGGAACCAGCAGTTCATCGACCGCATCACCGTTCAAGATATCGCATACCGCGCCGCCGACGGTCCGGTCGTGGTCGAGCCTCGGCAGGTCGACCGCGCCAGTCGGCAGCGCGAGACTCGCCCGCACCTCACCTGCCGCGATCGGTGCAAGCCAGCATCGCTGCTGTGCCTCGCTCCCGGCTCGGGCAATGGCGTCGGCCATGAGCAGCGTGCCCATCACGGGCAGTGGCGTGAGGAACCGGCCCAGCTCCTCGTAGAGGAGCGCCAGGTGCCGGTAGCCCAGCCCCAGGCCCCCGTGTGCTTCGGCGATGCCGAGTCCGAACCAGCCGAGCTCGGCCATTTTCTGCCAGAGTGCTCCAAGGGGCTGCCGGGCGGCCTCGCGATCGAGCCGCACCAGCGTCAGCGGGCTTTCGGCCTCGAGTACCTCGCGGATCGATTCCCTCAGCTCCGCCGTACTGATACCGGCGTCGTTCATTTCAAATCGCAGCCGGCGTGTAGTTCTGTCTGCGGCACGTGCGCCTCGGTCTTCTAACGATGGCGCGCGATGTCGAGCGCGCATTCGACCATGCCGCCCGCTTCGGTCTGCAGCGCCCGCAGGCGATAGGTCCACAGGTGCAGCGCGAATTCGTTGGTGACGCCCATGGCGCCGCTGAACTGGTGCAGGTCGACCACCAGTTTCTTGATGTGCTGTTGCGCGTAGCAGGCAGCGACGTCGGCGTCGTAGACCTTGCCGCTCCAGGCGGCGCGCAGCGCCAGGTAGTAGAGCGCGGTCGCCACCATGTGGCATTGAACCATCCGGTGCTGCACGGACTGGAACACCGCGACCGGATGACCGAATACGTGGCGCTGCTTCACGTGATTGAGCGTGAATGCGACGGCGGCCTGCGCCGCCCCAGCGCTCTCGGCCGAGAGCGCCACGCGCCACCAGTGCCGCAGTGCCCCAGCCTGGCAGCGCAGGCGCCGCGCCGCGCGCAGATCGGGCGGCCGCCGGAAGCGGCCGAAGGGATAAGCGAGGATGCTCGGCACCGTCTCCACGTTCTCGGCCTCGATCGGCAGCAGCGCGACATCGTCGCCGAGATCGATGAGCGCATGCCGGGCAATCGGCAGGTTGCGGTGCGCGCGCGACAGGTCGCGGCCATTCAGGATTGCGACCGGGCCTTCTAGGCTCTCCTCGCCCAGAAGCTGCGGCGCGATGAGCGCTGTGGCGGCCACCTCGGTGAGGACAGGCATCTTCGCGGCCTCGATGACCACCAGCGCCGCCTCCAGGGCACCGAACTCTCGTCCCACATTCAGATACCCGTTCTCCGCGAGCAGCGCCTGCAGGGTCTCGTTGAACCAGTGACTCGCAGCGCGCGCCGACTGCGGCAGATCGGCATGATCCTGCAGGATCTGCTGGACGGCGGCGACCAGCGCGGACTGTTCTTCGGTCAGCTGGAAGTTCATGTGCGGCCCGGCATTCCCAACGCGCGCCGCGCGACAAGGTCGAGCTGCAGTTCGTTGGTCCCACCGGTGATGCCGGCCGGAATGTTGATACGGTAGTAGTCCTCGAGCAGCGCATCGCCGCCGGTCAGGCAGTCCGGCACGTACTGCACCAGGAAATCCATGAGATCCTCCACCGCATCGAGCGAGGCGATGCGGCACAGGTTCGCCTCAGCGGTATCGGCGATCCGATGCACCCGCAGATCGACGACCCGGTACGTGAGCAGCCGCGCCGCCTCGAATTTGGCAGCGATCATCCCCGCCCGCGATTGCATCACCGGGTCATCGAAGCGGCTCTGCTTCTTTAACTTCCCGATGGCGATATTCAGCGCCTCGAGGCCGGCGTGGTAGCGCGTCACGCCAACCCGCTCATAAGAGAGGGCGTAGGTAATGATCTTCCAGCCGGCGCCCTCCTCGCCAAGGCGCGCGCTCACGGGCACCTTGACGTCGCTGAAGAACACCTCGTTCAAATGCCCGTCCTTTATTAGGCCGGGAAAGGAAGTGACGCTGATCCCGGGCGTGCTCATCGGCAGCAGGAACACGGAGATTTCCTTGCGACCCGCACCGGTCCGCGCCAGCAGGAAGCATCGGTCGGCCTTGCGCGCGTAGGAGGTCCAGATCTTCGACCCATTGACGAGATAGTGATCGCCCCGGTTCTCGGCGCGCGTCTTTAAGGATGCGAGATCGGTGCCGGCGCCCGGTTCGGAGAATCCTTGACACCAGATGATCTTGCCGCTCGAGATGCCGAGCAGGTGTTCGCGACGCTGCGCGTCGGAGCCGTAGCGCATGATGGCCGGACCGATCCAGTTGACGTTCATGTACTGCGGTCCCCGCGGCTCCCCTGCGGCCTTCATTTCCTCGCCGAGGACGAAGTGCTGCCAGTCGTCGGCATCGTTGCCGCCGTACTGCTTGGGCCAGTGCGGCACTAAGAGACCCCGCTCGGCAAGTCCCGCGCAGAAGGTGCGGGAAAATTCCACCTGCAGGTCCGAAGCGTAGCTCTGCGGCACATACACCTCGTCCCAGTCGGCCGGCAGCAGTTCATCGAGCGCCGCCCGCACGCGTTCGCGAAACTCGTCCTGCTCCGCCGTCCATCCGAATTCCATTTATGCTGTCCTGCTCGTTGTCGTTGTCAGCGGCCCGTGGCCGGCTTTGGTTCACGCGGCAGCCCGAGGCCCCGCTCGGCGATGATATTGCGCTGGATCTCATTGCTGCCCCCGGCGATGGTGCACGCCCAGGAGTAGAGGTAGTCGTGCATCCAGTAGCCGGTCTCGTAGCCGCCGCCCATGAGCACGGAGCGCACGTCCTGCGCCGACACGCCGCCCAATTCGACCGCAAGACCGGTGAAGTCCCGCAGCAGTTCGCTGTGATACACCTTGATGATGGACGGCTCGGTGCCGGATCCCGCACCCTGCATCGCCACGGTCAGCATGTCGTTGATCAGCACGCGCAACGTCTCGATGCGAGTCTGGATGTCGACCAACCGCCGGCGCACCTGGTCATCGTCGATCAGGCGCCCACCCCACGGCGCCGGCGCCTCGGCATCCTTCAGGAGCAGCTGGAAGGCATTGCGCATGCGCTCCGCGAACTCCAGTGCCGAAAGACCCCGTTCCGACGCGAGCGTCGATTGCGCCACGGCCCAGCCCTCGCCTTCGACACCCACGAGGTTCGCGGCGGGGATCTTCACGTTGTCGAGGAAGATCTCGTTGAAGTGCGCGCCGCCGGTCAACATCTTGATGGGCCGCCGCGTGACACCCGGGCTCTCGAGGTCCAGGATAAAGTAGGAAATGCCCTTGTGCTTGGGTGCCTTCGGGTCGGTGCGTGCGAGCAGCAGGCAGTAGCGCGCTAGGTGCGCACTCGATGACCAGGTCTTCTGGCCGTTGACGACGTAGGTGGACCCGCGCTTCTCGGCGCGGGTGCGTAGACTCGCCAGATCGGAACCTGCGTTCGGTTCGGAGAACCCCTGGCACCAAATCTCGTCCCCCGTGAGGATTGCCGGGAGATGCCGCTGGCGCTGCGCCTCCGTGCCCCATTCGAGGAGCGTCGCGGGCGTGTGGTGCAGCGAGATGAAATAGATCACCAGGCGCGGCGCGCCGGCCCGGGCGAGTTCCTCGTAGAGCACAATCTGCTCGGCGAACGACATGCCCGATCCGCCCCACGCCTTGGGCCAATGCGGGGCGATGTAGCCGCCGTCGCGCAACGTACGGAACCAGGATTTTTGGAACTCGACGTACTCGGCCTCGGAAGCTCCTAGCATGCGCTGCTTCCAGTCCCCCGGCAGGTTGCGCCGCAGCCATTCACGAACCATCTCCCGGAATGGTGCCAGTGATTTCAGTGCTTCGATCACGCCTTCACGTCCCTGTCGTGCATCAGCGTCCGGACCAACGGGGTGCGCGCTTCTCGATGAACGCGCGCGGCCCCTCCTGGTAGTCGGCCGTCCGCGCGTTGCGCTCGTTGGCCATTACAGACTGCTGCTTGAGGGCGGCGTCGTCATAGTCGGCCGCAACGCGCGCCACCTTCATGCTCTCGGCCACCGCCACTGGCGCGCAAGCGCACACTTGCGCGGCGAGCTTCAGCGCTTCTTCCACCACCTGACCGGCGGGGGCCAGACGATTTACCATGCCGAGTTGATGCGCACGCGCCGCCGGCAGGTCGGCGCCCGTGGCGATCAGTTCGAGCGCAATCTGTCGCGGCAGCACGCGCGGCAGGCGGTAGATGCCGCCCGCGGCCGCGATCAACCCGCGCTTCGGTTCGGGCAATCCAAACACCGCGGTCTCGCCGGCGACGATCATGTCGCAGGCGAGCGCGATCTCGCAGCCGCCACCGACAGCGAAGCCATCGACTGCCGCGATCCAGGGCTTGTCGCGCGCTCGGTGGGTGAAGCCGGCGAAGCCGCCCTGCTCGGTGCGCAGAGTCATGGCGCGGCCCGCCGCCACTTCCTTGAGATCTGCCCCAGCGCAGAAGGACTTGCCGCCGGCGCCCGTGACGATGACCACCCAAGTGTCGACGTCCGCCTCGGTGACGTCGACGCCGCGCGCCAAGCCTTGCGCGACGGCCGCGTTCACGGCATTGCGGGCTTCGGGCCGCTCGATGGTGATGAGCGCCACATGCGGCACCGGTCGCCGCAGGTTCACGCAGTCGGAGAGTCGTTCCGCGTTCATGCGATCACGCGTTCGCCTTCGGCGCGCCCGACTTGATCGCCGAAGGTATTCCGTCGAGCAGCACGGTCTTGGTTTCAAGGTACGGACGCAGCCCCTCAAGGCCACCCTCGCGGCCCACACCCGACTGCTTGAAGCCACCGAAGGCAATCGAAAAGTCGACCCGCAGGGCGTTGTGACCCACGGTGCCGGTGCGCAGGCGGCGCGCGACGGCCCAAGCCCGTTCGATGTCGTTGGTGAACACCGAGGCGTTGAGACCATAGACACTATCGTTCGCCATCTCGACCGCCTGCTCGTCGCTCTCCGTCGGGATCACCACCACCACGGGACCAAAGATCTCTTCCTGGGCGATGGTGGAGCGGTTGTCGACATTGCCGAACACGGTGGGCTCGACGAAGAATCCCTTTGGCAGGTGCCCGGGCCGCCCGCCGCCCGCCGCCAGCCTGAAGCCGTCTTCCTTGCCCTTGGCTATGTAGCGTTCCACGGTATCGCGCTGCCGACGGCTGGCGAGGGGACCCATGTGCGTCTGAGGATCGAACGGGTCGCCGACGATGACCTTGGAGAACTCCGAGGACAGCGCATCGACCAAGCTGTCGTGGCGGGAGCGGCTCACGATCATGCGCGTCAGGGACGCGCACACCTGCCCCGTCATGTCGGTCGCATTGCCGCGGATGGTCTTTGCCGCCTGCTCGATGTCGTAGTCATCGAGCACGATGGCCGCGGACTTGCCGCCGAGTTCCAGCGTGTAGCGGCCCATGCGCGAACCTAAAATGGTCGCGATCGACTTGCCGGTTGCGCTCGATCCGGTGAAGGCGATCTTGTCGATGCCGGGATGGCGCACGAGCGCCTCGGAGGCGACGCGGTCGGCCGTCACGACGTTGAGCACCCCCGGAGGCAGTTTCACCGCCTCGGCAATTTCGGCCATGATGAGTGCGTGGCCCGGCGCTTCCGGCGAGGCCTTCAACACCACCGTGCATCCGGCGAGCAGCGCCGGCGCGATCTTCATGGCGATCAGCGCGACCGGCCCGTTCCAGGGAATGATGGCGCCCACCACGCCCACCGGTTCGCGCACCAGGAAGCCGTTCCTGGCCCCGGAGAAGGTGCGGTGCTCCTCTACGAAGGGATAGCGAGTCGCGAGCCCCGCGTAGTACTTGTATATGCCCGGAATGCCGCCGGCATACATCTCGGCCATGGAATAGAGGATTCCCATCTCATTGGGCCAGACCTTGGCGACATCGGCGGTGCGCTTCGCAAGTTCCGCGGAAATGGCCGTGAGGTACGCAGCGCGCTCGTTGTGCGAGAGGCGTGGCCAGGGACCCCGGTCGAAGGCGGTCCGCGCTGCGGCCACCGCTTGGTTCATGTCCTTTTCATCGGCCGCGGCGACCCGCATGTACACTTCCTCGGTCGCCGGACTGATCACTTCAATCTGCCGACCGTGCGAAGGCGCGGTCCATTCTCCGTTGATGAAGAACTTGCCCGGGCTGCGTAGCGGGGGGGCCAAATGGTTCTCGACAGTGGCCATACGCGACTCTCCGATGTGGGAATGGGTGGTGGATGCCAGGATGCTATGAATGGGTCAAATGTCGCTCTGTCTCTCTCGGCGAACGGATTCGCCCGCTGCCTGTTCACTCAGCTTGCGCCTCCGCGCCAGATTGCCGTATACGCGCGACCGGCTGCCTTGAGCGACGGTCGGTGAATCCCAAACGCCATGACACCAGTTCACGACCTGCCCCCTTGAACCCGGAAATGTGCACATCGTCATATATCGCACATTCGTTCTATGTTGTACCAGTTTGCGAAATCACCCGGCACTTGTCAAGCGACGGGGCGGCGTCTGGTAAATCGTCTAGCGGCCCCCGCTAGCCAATTTGCAGCCAAAAGGCTGCAATGACCAGTCCGCTCCTTGACACACGGTGCCCTCGATGGCACGGTGCAAGAGAGCACATACGGGCGATTAGCGAACGACAAGGGTATCCACTGCTCAATTCCGCGGGTGGGCTGTGGGGGAGTACTCAGTGAACCGCCCAAGCGGCTGGAGTTCATTTGTGACAGCGACCTTCGACTACGTGATTGTCGGCGCCGGTTCCGCGGGCTGCGTGCTCGCCCACCGCCTCTCGGCGGATCCCGGCGTGCGCGTGCTTTTGATCGAGTCCGGCGGCCCGGACAATCACCCGCTGATCCACATGCCTCGCGGGCTCGCGAGGATCATGGGGAATCCGAAGTACACCTGGCCTTTCCCGACCGAGCCCGAGCACCAGTCGAACGATGCGAGCGAGTATTGGACCCGAGGCCGCACCCTCGGCGGCTCGAGCGCCATCAACGGCATGATGTACGTGCGCGGCCATGCCTTCGATTTCGACGATCTCGCAGCGCTATCGAGCGATGACTGGAGCTGGCAGCGCATGGGCGCCGCCTACAAGGCGCTCGAGAATCACGAACTCGGCGGCGCCGCGACCCGCGGTGACCACGGGCCTCTGCACGTCTCGCTGCCCGAGTCACGCTCGGCGTTGAGCGAGGATCTGATCACGGCCTGTGCGCAGATGGGCATGAAGCGCACCGCGGACGTTAACGATCCGGCCGCGGAGGAACGTGTGGGCTACGCGCAGCGGACCGTCTACCGCGGCCGACGCCAGAGTGCCGCGGAGGCATTTCTCAAGCCGGTGCGCTCGCGCGGCAACCTCATGGTCGAAACTCACCTCACCGTCGACCGGTTGCAGTTCGACGGCCGCCGCGCCACTGGCGTTCGCTGCGTGAGCGGCGATGAGATCCGGATTTTCAGCGCGCAGCGCGAGGTCATTCTCTGCGCGGGCACCCTCGCCTCCCCGGCAATCCTCCAGCGGTCCGGCGTCGGCCCCGCCGCACATCTCAAACAAGTCGGCATCTCTGTGGTGGCCGACAACCCAGCGATCGGCGCCAACCTGCACGAGCATCGCGGCATCGTCATGCAGTGGCGCGCACCCGACCGGGAGTCCGAGAACCGCGACTACCGCGGCGCGGGTCTCTTCTCAAGCGTGGCCCGGTACTTCCTTACGCGCCGCGGTCCCATGACCAAGGCCGCCTTCGATATCGGCGCGTGGTTCAAGTCGAGACCCGATCTGCCGCGGCCGGATGGGCAGATCCTACTGAGCCCTTTCTCGTTTGACTACGCCAGCGCCACGCCGCGCGTCGAATCGGGCGGCGGCGTGATCTGCTGCGTGTACATGCTGCGCCCGCAGGCCAAGGGCCGCGTGCAGGTGAAATCGGCCGATCCGTCGATACTCCCGGCGATCCAGCCGAACTATGGTGCCGTCGAGAGCGACCAGGCGCTGATGGTGGACATGATGCGTTACGTCCGGCGGCTGGTGGCGCAGCCGGCCCTCGCCCGCTACCGTCTGCTGGAGACCCGGCCCGGCCCGGCATATGAGTCCGATGCAGAGTTGCGCGAGGCACACCGCAAGTTGGGCTACACCAACTATCACGCGGTCGGCACCTGCCGCATCGGCCATGACGCTGCCTCGGCGCTGGATCCGGCGCTGCGGGTGCGCGGCGTGAGCGGGGTACGGGTGATCGATGCGTCCATCTTCCCGTTCATGCCTGCGGGCAACACGAATGCTCCCGTGATGGCGGCCGCCTGGCGTGCGGCCGACCTGATCCGTGCCGAGGCGGCCAGCCGGTGAAGACACCGTTGCCTTGACAAACTCTCGCGGGGATTTCATTATTTGATACATTAGTGCGATTATCGAACCAATGTGCGTCTGGGGAAACGTTGACCTCGATGGATACTCCATTAGGACAGCATGACGGCGAATCATCGGTTTCCGGTGACGCGGCCGACACTACACGCGTGTTCAGCCTCGAAGGAAAAACCGCGATCGTGTTCGGGATCGGTCCGGCCATCGGCAGCCACGTCGCCCGGGCGCTCGCCGACGCTGGGGCGCGGGTGTTGCTGAACGCTCGTCGCGAAGCAGTCCTTTACGTAGACGGCGGCCGTACCCCGACTGCCTGACCGGAGAATCGACATGATTGATGCAGAACTTCGCAAGAGCGTCCCGGCCCACGTCCGCGAGGAGCTGATCTTCGACTACGACTATCTCGCCGACTACCGCATCGGGCGGGCAGGCGACGTGCAGCTTGGCTACCACGCGCTGCACGCCGAGGCTCCGGACATCTTCTATTCACCGCGCAACGGAGGCTTCTGGGTGATCACGCGGCTCGACCTCATGTCCAAGGTACTGCCGGACACTGAGCACTTCTCGAACCGCGTGCTTGAGATCCCTCGCATCTACAGCGACAACCTGATGATCCCACTGAACCTCGACCCGCCCGACCACCTGCCTTTTCGCATGGTGCTGATGCGCCACTTCGACCCGAAGAGTATCCGCGCCATGGAACCAAAGATTCGCACCTGGGCCAATCGGCTGATCGACGTTTTCATCGACAAGGGCAGCTGCGAGTTCGCCGAAGAGATCGGCGCGGGCTTCCCGGTGTCGGTGTTCATGGAACTGATGGGCTACCCCTTGGAGCGATTCGAGGAGTTCCGCAGCATCACGCACGCCTTCTTCAATCCCGAGATCTCCGCCCCGGACCGCGTCGAGGTGCAGAACAAGATCATCGGCATCGTGAGCGAATACTTCGAAGCGCGCCGCAAGCAGCCCCGCGACGACCTGCTCACGCGCCTGCTGAAGGAGCAGGTCAAGGGTCGGCCGCTAACCAGCGACGAGCTCAATTCGATCGGCTTCCTGCTGTTTCTCGCCGGACTCGATACGGTGGCGAATACACTGACCTTCACCTTCAATCACTTGGCACAGGCCCCGGAGCTCCAGGCCCGACTGGTCGCGCAGCCCGAGGTGATTCCGACCTTCGTCGAAGAGGCGCTGCGGCGCTTCTCCATCGTGCAACAGCCGCGCATCTGCAAGAAGGACGTCGAGTTCCAAGGCGTGCAGTTCCGGGAAGGCGACATGGTGGTTTGCTCGCTGCCCCTGGCCGGCATGGACGAACGCAAGAATCCCAATCCCGAGACATTTGACATCGATCGTCAGAACCGCGCCCATATTGCCTTCTCCACCGGGCCGCACACCTGCATCGGCAACTACCTCGCGCGCTTGGAGATGAAGGTGCTTACCGAGGAGTGGACTCGGCGGATCCCCACCTTCCGTCGCAAGCCCGGCACCAAGCCCGAGTGGCGCAGCGGCGGCGTCGCGGCACTCGCCAAGGTCCATCTCGAGTGGCCGACCGTGGGCAACGGCACATGAGTTCGGCAGGCACGGACATCGGCGACTACGACATTCACGCCAGAGACATTCGCCGCGACGCCGAGTGTTTCTGGGCGCGCCTCCGCGATGAACCGGGGCTTGCGCGCGGCCAGCGCTACGGGGGTTACTGGTTCGTTGCGAAGTACAAGGACATGAAGGAAGCTCTGCTCAAGCATGGCATCTTCGCCTCGGGTGCTGGCATCACCCTGCCCGAAGCGCACAACCGCAGCCGGCACATCCCGGCGGAAGTTGATCCGCCGCTGCACAAGGGCTACCGCGCGGTCATGCAGCGCACGCTCACGGCGGAGAAGGTGAATGCCCTACAGCCGGCGGTCGAGAGCATCGTGCGCGAATTGTTCAATGGCTTCCGGCGCCTCGATCAGGTCGAGTTCTTCAGCGCCTTTGCACGCCCGCTGCCCGTCTACGTGATGCTCGAGTTCCTCGGGCTGCCGCGCGAGGACGGCGCCGTCATTGATGCGCTGGTGGTCGAACTTCACACCGAGGTGGCAACCGGCAAGATCACCGGCGGCGCCAAGCGGCTCACCGATTACGCCGGCAGCGTCGTCGATGGCCGCGATCGGACGAGCCTCGGGCCGGACGATGATTTTGTTGCTACGGTGCTGAAAGGCGAAGTGGACGGCCGGCCGCTGACGCGCGACGAGAAGGTCAGCATGGTCCGTCAGGTGCTGATCGGCGCCTTCGACACCACCAGCCTCACCATTGCCTCCGGCGTCTGGTGGCTCGCACAGCACCCGGAAGATGCCCAGCGCCTGCGCGAGACGCCCTCGCTCATGAACTCCGCCACCGAGGAGATCGTGCGCTTCGCCTCGGCATCGACGTATCTGCGCCGCACGGTGACGCAGGCGGCGAGCCTCGG
>Ga0307470_10000545_pt1 | contig 18048 bp, 11 predicted proteins | sample atmos_gasesAM3C__FD_204565 | JGI IMG/M metagenome (GOLD analysis project Ga0307470, IMG submission 204565) | Hardwood forest soil microbial communities from Morgan-Monroe State Forest, Indiana, United States - atmos_gasesAM3C_05 | ecosystem: Environmental > Terrestrial > Soil > Temperate forest... | reverse complement strand
ACGGTGAAGATGTCGCAGCAGTGCGGCACCTGCCACAACAAGGATGACCGGCACCTGGGCGAGTACGGCGCGCAATGCGACCGCTGCCACACCGCTTATTCCTGGAAAGGCGCACGGATGCAATAGGTTGCCACGTGAACTTTCGCCGCACATTGGGATGGATCGCACCGCTCGCACTGGCCTTGCTCGCCGCGGCGTCGGTGGTGCTCGTCCCGGCGACGCCGGCTGCCGCGGCCGGCGCAGCGCCGATCACGGTGCCGTTCGATCACCTGACCACCGGCGTCGAACTCGACGGCGTGCATCGCGACCTGCCGTGCGAGTCGTGCCACTTGAATGCCGTCTTCCGGGGTACGCCGCGGGACTGCGGCACGTGCCATATCAAGGGTTCGCTTTTCAACGCGACGCCGAAGACCACGACGCACATTCCGAGCACCAACAATTGCGCGGCCTGCCACAACACCATTTCTTTCCGCCCCGACATGCACTTCAGCCACGCCGAAGTGATGGGCAGCTGCGTCAGCTGCCACAACGGCACGATTGCCACGGGCATGACGATCCCGCCGCATCCGAAGACCAATCAGAATTGCGCGGCTTGCCACTCGGTAATCAGCTGGAATCCGCCCTCGATGGTCGATCACACCCAGATCCCGTTGGCGGTCGCCGGCTTTTGCATCATTTGCCACAACGGCAAGGACGCCGACGGCAAAAATGCGGGTCACATCGCCACGTCGCTCGAATGCGGTGATTGCCATCTGACGACGACTTGGCTGGGTGCCAATTTCGATCACACGGGAATCACCACCGGCTGCGCGAGCTGCCACAACGGCACCAAAGCGGTCGGCAAACAGGGCAATCACATGCCCACCACCAACCTCTGTGAGGACTGCCATACGACCGGAATCGGCACCAAGAATCCGAGCTGGGTGCCCTCGAAGTTCGATCACACCCAGATGACGGTCACCACCTGCGAGACCTGTCACAGCGGCACCGTCAAAATTTCCACGGGTTTCGTCTCGGGGAAGCCGTCCAATCACGTTCCCACCGTTGCCGGAGCCGGCGATTGTTCGGTTTGCCACGGCAACACGCCGACCGCGGAGACCTGGACCGTTCTCGCTGCCAGCATTTCGGTGCTGCACACCGGTCTGCCGGTCACGAACTGCCTGTTATGCCACGGCGGGCAAACTTTCGCCGGTGTGCCAGCGCCATACATTCCGATGTCGATGTCCGGCGTGTCGCCGACCAAGAAAGCCCCGCTCGCGCCGCCGCACATTCCGGTTCTGACGGGCACCGATTGCAGCGCCTGCCACGGGGCGGCCTACCAGGCCGGCGGCTTTGGCCCGGCGACGGCGATGAGCGCCGCGACGCACAAGTTCGTATCTTCGACCTGCGACACCTGCCACGAGACCGGCAAGAGCTTCTACGTGGGCAGCGGCACGCCGCTGCAACTGCGCCCCGCCAACCATGTCAACAGTACCGACCCGGGCATGGCCAAGGGCGACTGCTCGGGTTGCCACAACACCAGCGACTGGACCAGCAAGACCATGCCGGCGGGGCACATGCCCAATCCGAGCAATCTACCGTGCGCAACCTGCCACGCCTCCGCGCCGAACGACTACTCGCCGGCAACATTGGCGGCAAACTCGAAGCTGCACACGGGCATCGCCGGCAATTGCGGCCTCTGCCATGGCGACACGGTCACGGCGCTGACCTGGGCCAACAATTACACTCCCAAGGACGCGATGCTCACGCCGTCGCACATCCCGTATCTCTCGGGCACCGACTGCAGTTCCTGCCACTCATCGACCACGTACGCGGCCGGCACGTTCGGGCCCATGAACATGACCCAGGCCAAGCATGCCTTCGTGCCCACGGCCTGCAACACCTGCCACGAAGCGGGTTTGAGTTTCTATATGGGCGCGGCGAACCCCGCGCTGCAAGGTCGCCCGGCCGATCACACTTCCGGCCAGATGGTTGCGCCGAACGACTGCGACATGTGCCACACCACGGCAAACTGGAACAGCACCGCGCTGCCCGCGGGCCACATGCCCAATCCGGCCAATCAGGCGTGCACGGTGTGTCACACCAGCGCACCGAGCGTGTACACGCAACCCACCCTCGCGAGCAATGCCGTATTGCACACCGGCATCACCGGCAACTGCAGTCAATGCCACGGCGCAACCACGGCGCTCACCTGGTTCAACAACTTCACGCCCAAGGATGCAGTGCTGACGCCGCGCCACATCCCGTACATCGCCGGCACCGACTGCGGTTCCTGCCACTCGTCGGGTACCTACGCCGTCGGCACCTTCGGGCCGATGAACATGACTCCGGCCAAGCATGCGTTCGCCGCCACGACCTGCAACACCTGCCACGAAGCGGGACTCTCGTTCTACATGGGAGCGGCGAGTCCGGCGCTGCAGGGCCGTCCTGCAGATCATACCGGCGCCTTGGCGGCTCCGGCAGACTGCAGCGGCTGCCACACTACGGCAAACTGGAACAGCAGTATTCTGCCGGCGGGCCATATGCCCAATCCGGCTGCGCTCAATTGCACGGTCTGCCATACCCAGGCGCCGACGACCTACACCCAGCCCACTCTGGCGGCGAATTCCGTGCTGCATACCGGCATCGCAGGCAATTGCGGGCAGTGCCACGGCGCCATGACCGCGCTCACCTGGTACAACAATTTCACGCCCAAGGACGCGATTCTCACGCCCGCGCACATTCCGTACACCTCCGGCACGGATTGCAGCTCCTGCCACACGTCGAGTACGTACGCCGCCGGCACCTTCGGACCCACCAACATGACTGCGGCCAAGCACGCGTACGTGCCGACGACCTGCGTCACGTGTCACGAGACAGGCTCGAACTTCTATTTGGGCGCTTCGACTCCGAACACCTTGCAAGTCCGGCCGGCGGACCACATTGCGAGCGGCGACGCGCAGCAGAAGACCGGTGATTGCTCGATCTGTCATACGCCCGCGAGCTGGGCGAGCAACACGCTGCCCATCGGCCACATGCCGAATCCGGGCAACCAGGCCTGCGCCACCTGCCACACGGCCATCACCGGCACCTTCGCGAGCTACGCAACGCTGACGACGAACATGGCCGTCATGCACACCGGCATCGCCGGCGGTTGCGCCCAGTGTCACGGAGCCAGCTCGCAGCTGACCTTCTACAACAACAACCTCAACCCCAAGGCCGCGGTGCTCACGCCGCCGCACATGCCTTATTTGTCGGGAACGGACTGCAGTTCGTGCCATGTTGTCGCGGCCACTTTCGGTCCCACCGCCATGAGCGCCGCCAAGCACGCCTTTGTGGCCACAGCCTGCAATTCCTGCCACGGAGCAACGACGACGACGCCCTTCTACATGGGCGCCTCGACGCCCATCCTGCAGCTGCGCCCGGCCGACCACACCCAGGGTCAACAGGCCACGGGCGACTGTTCGGGCTGCCACAACACCACGAACTGGACGTCCACCGTAATGCCGACCGGCCACATGCCGAATCCGGGCAACCAGGCCTGCGCGACCTGCCACACGGCGGCGCCCACGAATTACGCCACGATGGCCACCGTCGCGGTCCTGCACACGGGCATCAGCGGCAACTGTGCCCTGTGCCACGGCGGTACCACCGGGACGCTTTCCTTCTACAACAACAACGACATCCCGAAGGCCGCCGCGGGCCTCGCGCCCTCGCATATCCCCTATCTCGTGGGCACCGACTGCAGCTCCTGCCACACGGCCAACTACGTTGCGGGCGGCTTCGGACCGGCAACGGCGATGAGCCCGGCCAAGCACGCCTTCGTACCCACGACCTGCGACACCTGCCACGATACCGGCAAGAGCTTCTATGTCGGCAGCGGTACGGCGCTGCAGCTACGGCCGGCGTCGCACATCTCGGCTCCCAATCCCGCGACACAGGCGACGGCAGACTGCTCAGCGTGTCATACCACGACGGACTGGAACGCGCCCACTACGCTGCCGAACGGCCACATGCCGATCCCGGGCACTCAGACCTGCACCGTGTGCCATACATCTGCGCCGGGGAACTACAACGCTTACGCAACCCTCCCGATACTGCATACGGGCATCACCACCGGCTGCGCGCAATGTCATGGCGGCGCGGCGCCGCTCACTTTCTACAACGGTCACGACAACCCGAAGGCCGCACCGTCCAATCACATCCCGTCGTTCACAGGCAATGACTGCAGTGCCTGCCACAAGGCGAATTACGTCGCGGGCGGCTTCGGACCCATGAACATGACGCAGGCCACGCATGTCAACGTGTCAACCACGGCCTGCAAGACCTGCCACGAACGCGGACTGACTTTCTACATGGGCGCCGCGAATCCAGGGTTGCAGGGTCGCCCCGTCGATCACACGGCCGTCAACATGGCGACCGATGACTGCAGCGTCTGCCACACCACGGCGAACTGGCTCAGTACCGTGGCGCCCGCCGGCCACATGCCCAATCCGGCGAACATCGCCTGCAATGTCTGCCACACCGCGGCACCGGCCAACTACGTCACGCTCGCGGCGAATTCCGTCCTGCACACCGGCATCAGCGGCGGCTGCGTCCAATGCCACGGTGCCACGCAGCTGACGTTCTACAACAATAACGACAACCCGAAACCGCAGGTCGCGAATCACATTCCGTACTTGGCGGGCACCGATTGCGGTTCCTGCCATAAGACGACCACGTACGCCACCGGCACGTTCGGGCCGATGAACATGACGCAGGCCACACATGCCTTCGTGAGCACCACCTGCAACACCTGCCATGCCTCGACCGCCGGCAGCCTGTACATGGGTGCAGCGAGCCCCGCGCTGCAGTTGCGTCCTGCCGACCACACTGCCGGGCAAATGCTGACCGGCGACTGCAGCGCCTGCCACACGACCGCCAATTGGAACAGCACGACATTGCCGGCGGGCCACATGCCGAACCCGGCCAACCAAGGCTGCGCGGTCTGCCACACGGCGTCGCCGGCGAATTACACGACGCTCGCCGCGAATGCGGTCATGCACACAGGCATCAGCGGCAACTGCGGCCAGTGCCATGGCGCGGCTACGGCGCTCACCTGGTACAACCAGTTCACGCCCAAGTACACGGGGTCGCTCACGCCCAAACACATTCCGTACACCTCGGGCACCGACTGCAGTTCCTGCCATTCGTCGAGCACGTACGCGGTGGGTACCTTCGGCCCGATGAACATGACTCAGGCCAAGCACGCCTTCGTGCCTACCACGTGCAACACCTGCCATGAGGCGGGGCTGTCGTTCTACATGGGTTCGGCGAATCCGGCTTTGCAGGGCCGCCCCGCCGATCACACGGCTGCCAACCAGGCGGCGCCCAATGACTGCCGCGGTTGCCACACCACCGCGAACTGGAGCAGCAACACGATGCCGGCGGGTCACATGCCGAACCCGGCCAACACGGCCTGCAACACCTGTCACACCGGGGCTACCGCGACGCCGCCCAACTACGCCTTGCTGGCCGCCAATTCGGTATTGCACACCGGTATTACCGGCAACTGCATCCAATGCCACGGCGCCACGCAGCTATCGTTCTACAACAATAACGACAACCCGAAGCCGCAGGTCGCCAAGCACATTCCGTACTTGGCGGGCACCGACTGCGGTTCATGCCACAAGACGACTACCTACGCGGCGGGCACCTTCGGGCCGATGAACATGACGCAGGCCACGCACGCCTTCGTGACCACCACCTGCAACACCTGCCATGCTTCGGCCGCCGGCAGTCTGTACATGGGTGCAGCCAGCCCCGCGCTGCAGCTGCGCCCGGCCGATCATAGTTCCGGCACGATGTTGACCGGCGATTGCAGCGGTTGCCACACCACCGCGAACTGGAACAGTACCGCGCTGCCGTCGGGTCACATGCCGAATCCGGGTAATCAGACCTGCAATGCCTGTCACACCTCGGCGCCCACAAACTACAAGGTGTTCGCGTCGAACGCGGTCTTGCACACCGGGATCACCGGTAACTGCTCGCAGTGCCATGGCGCCACGACCCAGCTGTCGTTCTACAACAATGACATGGTCATCAAGGCTGCCGTGCTCACGCCCGCGCACATCCCGTATCTGTCCGGCACCGACTGCAGCTCCTGTCACAAGTCCACGACGTACGCCGCCGGGACCTTCGGACCCATGAACATGACGCAGGCCACCCATGCGTTCGTGTCCACGACTTGCAAAACCTGCCACGGTACCGCCACGGTCGCCTTCTACATCGGCGCAGCGAATCCGAAGCTGCAGCTGCGCCCGGCAGACCACACCTCCGGCACCATGCTGACCGGCGATTGCGGGGGCTGCCACACCACGGCCAACTGGAATAGTACGGCGCTTCCGACCGGCCATATGCCGAATCCGGGCAACCAGGCTTGCGCGACCTGCCACACGGCGGCGCCCGCGAATTACACCACCCTGGCGACGAATGCGGTCTTGCACACCGGTATTGCCAGCGGCTGCATCACCTGTCACGGCGCACCCAACGTGACCAAGCCGGTGTTCTATCTGAACTTCTCGCCCAAGGCCGCTTCCGGGCTGTCGCCGGTACACATCCCGACCGCCAGCACGGCGTGCGAGAGTTGCCACGCCATCAGCTTCACGGCGTTCAGCGGCACCACCATGAGCGCGGCCAAGCACACCGCCATGCTCGCGGCGACGGGCGGGACCTGCGATCAGTGCCACGACCTCAAGACGTTGACATTCTACGGCGTGACCAACTTGACCACGCGGCCCAGCGGCCACCATGTCGGCCAGGATTGCAAGGGTTGCCACAGTCCCAACAACTGGGGCGGTAACGCGCAGAAACGGACGGTCGCGGCGGCTAAGACGCCGACAAAGAGCACGATCGGCACGGTGGTCGGCGCCCCCGCGGCGCGGCCGGCTTCAGCCTTCCAAGGTCCTGGCTCAGGGCGCGTCCTCGGGGATCTCCGGGATCGACCCGGCCTTGCTCAGTCGGGAATCGCTCTCGGCGCGGCCAACCACAGCGTCTCCCACGCCGGCGTGACCGGCAACTGTGCGAGCTGCCACAATGGCGTACTCGCGGCCGGCAAGAGCGCGGCCCACATTGCCAGCAACAACAGCTGCCAGAACTGCCACACCATCATTGCCTGGCTGCCGGCCCGGTTCGATCACCAGGGCGTCACGGCGAAGTGCGTGAGCTGTCACAATGGTGTGGTGGCGCTCGGCAAGCCGACGCTGCACCTGCAGACGAATCAGGACTGCGGGGCCTGCCACGGAACGCTCACCTGGACCGCGGTCATGTTCAGCCACGTCGGCATCAACGCCGCGTGCCAGAGCTGCCACAACGGCATCACCGCGACAGGCAAGCAGGTTCAGCACGTGCGCACTACGCTCGATTGCGCCAGCTGCCACAATACTTTGAATTGGACGGTCGTGAGTGTTCAGCCGAAGCCGAGTGCGCCGGCAACACCGCGGCCCGCAAAACCGATCCCGCGTCCCGCGACCGGCGGTCCGGCCAGGTGATCGGCACGGTGAAGTCCAAAAGTCTGCTGCAGCAGGCGCCGCCGCTGCGTGGGGCGTTGCCGCTGCGCGCGTTCGCATTCCTGTTCTTCTTGGTGGCTCTGCACGGCAATTCGCCGGCTGCAATCCCGGCGGCCATGCCGAACGGACCGCTGGTGCAGTTCATCGATACCGACGAGCGTGACGATCACGCCGATATCTCGATTCAATTTTCCTGCTCCGTGCGCTATCTCAGCAATATGCCCATCAGCCACGGCAGCAAAACCACGATCAGGCTGCGGCTGGGACCGGATTGCGGCTCTCTCCTCAATTCGTTGCTGCCGGCGGAACTGCCGCTGGTCGGCGGCGGCGGCAAGCTGGTGACGGGGGCCCGGATCGAATCGGTGGTGCCCGGCGAAGTGACGCTGGAACTCACCTGGTCGCGGGATCTGGATTTCGTCATGGCGCCGACGGCCACCGGGTTGGGTCTGCGCGTGCGGTTGATCGGCACCAGCCGCCGCAAAGCCACTGTCTTGCTGTCCGACATCGAGGCGCCCCAGGGCTATGCCGTCAACCTCGATTCCTCCGAGACCAAGTTCGAGCAACCGGCGGTCGAGGCGGCGGCGGCGAGTTTCAAGACGCAGGCCTACGTCTCCGAGACCGACATCGAGGACACGCATTGGTACCGGCTGCGCGTCGGGCCGTTCAGCACGCGCGCGGAAGCCGAGCGGGTGCTGCAGATCGCGCTGGGCAACTACCCGCGCGCCTGGCTTGCCGTCAACGACGAACAGACCGATCTCACCATCATTGAGCGCGCCGGAGCCCAATCGACCGCCGATAGCGCCCCGACCGACCCGGCGCTGCCGGACGACCAGCGCGCCCAGTTGATGCATGACGCGCGCGCCGCGCTCGACAAGCGCCTGTATCCCGAGGCGGTCGATCTGCTGAACCGCCTGCTGCGCCAGCCGGAATACCCCGGGCGTGCCGATGCGCAGGAGCTGCTCGGCCTGGTGCGTGAGCGTGCCGGTCAACTGGCGCAGGCCAAGGCCGAATACGAGGCCTACCTGCGCCGCTATTCCGACCGGCCCGGGGCCGAGCGCGTGCGCGGCCGATTGCAGACCCTTGCCGCGGCGTCCTTGGCGCCTAAATCAACGGGCGAGTTCGGCTCGCGCGCCAACACCGGCTGGAACATGGCCGGCAGCGCGGCGCTCACCTACCAATATGGCAAGAATCAGGCGGTGACGGCGGGCACCACCACCACCACCACGTCGGTCAATGCGGCCCTGGTGTACGGCGACTTCCTCGTGCGCGATCGCGGCGAGCGCTATGATTTCAGTGCGCGCGTGGACGCGGGCTACACCAAGAATCTGGTGACCACCTTCGGCGGCAACCAAGACCGCACCACGGCGGCCTACGTCGAGCTCACCGATCGCAATTGGGGCCTGACCGGCCGGGTGGGACGCCAATCGCTCGCCAGCCTCGGGGTCATCGGACTATTCGACGGACTGTTCGTCGGCTACCAAGTCAACTCGAAATTCTCGGTGAGCGCGGCCGCCGGCCTGCCGGCGTACACGAGTTACTCATCGGTCTCGACCCAGGAGAAATTCGGTACGGTGACGGTCGAGTATGGCCCCTACCGCGATGCGTGGGTGTTCGACGCCTACTTGTTCGATGAGACGGCGGCCGGCGAGACGGAGCGGCGCTCGGTTGGTTTCCAAACCCGCTATACGCAGTCGGGCCGGACGGCGGTAATTCTGGCCGACTATGACGTCGCCTTCAAGCAGCTCAATTCGATTACCTTGATCGGCAATCTCAAGGTCGGACAGTCCTGGATTCTCGGTTTCGACGCCGACTATCGCCGCAGTCCCCTGCTGCAGCTCAGCAATGCATTGATCGGCCAAAGCGCGCCGGATCTGCAGACGTTGGCGACCCAGCTCACGCCCTCGCAAATCAGGCAGCTCGCTCTGGATCGAACCTCCACCAGCGAGACCTTCGTCATTTCCGCCAGCCGTCCGCTGGGCGAACGCTGGCAGTTCATGGTGGACATCGCGGCCCTGCAGCTCAGCTCCACGCCGGCCTCCCCCGCCACCGCGGCGACGCCCGCCGTTCCCGGGACGCCGTCGACGGGGCTCGACAAGAACATCGACGTGCAGACGTCGGGCTCCAGCCTGATGCAGGCGGGCGATTTGCACATCTTCGGCGTGCGTTTCGACGATTCGCCGACCGCGCGCAGCACCACACTGTCATGGGACGCGCGCTTCGTCCTGCCCGGCACCTGGCGCTTGGGGCCGCGGTTCAGCGTCGAGCAGCTGAACGATTCGATGCTCGGCGGCAAGCAATATCTGTACCTGCCGCAAGTGCGCGGCGACTGGACCGGCAGACGATCGATATTCGAGTTGATTGCCGGCTACCAAGTGCAGCAACAGCAGGCGGTGCTGCTGAACGGACAACAGACGGGTGCGTTGAATCAACGTTCCCTATATATTTCGGCGGCATATCGGTTGCGGTTTTAAGGACGGATGCGTATGCGGTTAGGCTTGATCCTGGCGCTGACCGCGCTATCGGCATGCGCCGGCCTGTCGGCGCGCGCCTCGGGCGAAAAGCCGCGGGCCTCAGGCGAGATCTTCGATGAGCAAAGCGGCAATACCTTGCTGGTCGTTCCCAAGCCGCTGGTGTTCGCGCGTGAACGCACCGACGTGGCGGCGCATCAACGCGATTACGCGACGCTGGTGGCGGTGGAAATCGATCAATCCGGAACGTACAACGACTATTTGCTGCTGTACCGATGGTCCACGGTCGATCGCCGCATGTCGCCGCCGCCGGACCCGCAGGAGGGAGAACTCAGGATCCTGGCAGATGGCCGGGCGATCGATCTGAAGCCGCTGGAGAACATGCCCGTGGGTCTGTCGCGGCGCCGAGAACTGCACATGCCGGAGCACGGCGACGTCGTCGCCCACGCCTATCCGATCGATGTTGCGACCCTGCGCTTCATCGCCGCGAGCCGGGAGATCGTCGTGCGTATGCCCCAGGAGTCGCTCGATACGCCGTTCGCCGTCTGGGAAGACGGGCGCAGTGCGCTAGGCCGATTCCTCGAGCGAGCGGGTACCGCCCCTTAGGGCCGCGCGCGCGCGCATGACGTCGGCATAGCCGCCGCGGCACGAGCCGACGGCCGCAACGGCGGCCCGGACACGGGGACTCAGCAGTGCGGCAAGCTCATCGGCGTGACGATACCGGTTCATCGACGCGGCGATTTCGCTCCCCGACTCGGTGGCAGGGTGCAGATAGATTTCCGTGACGCCGGCCGGCAGCCGCTCGAGAATCGCCAGCAGCTTCGACTCGTCCATTGCGCCGCTCGCGGCGATGCCGAATAGTCGGTCGTTGTGCGGAATTTGCGCGCGGCGCAATCTGCGCTTCATGAGCGCTATCCACGGTGCGAGCAGCGCAGCGCCGGCGCCGCTGAACCAGGTGCCGCTGCGCGCCGCGAACCAGAAAGGCTCATCCGGCACGCGGACCGCGGGCACGCCGTAGTCCTGTCCGATTCGCAGCAGCATCTCCAGCAGGGTCGGGTGCAGATGGAAATGCTTGTGTACGTTGACGTGATCGAGCGCGAGACCGGTACGTGCGAACGCCGCAAACTGCGCGCGGATCTCCGCCTCGAGCTGCCGGCGGATCCCGCGAAACGCGAAGAAACGCACGCCGTTGACGAACATCCGGCTGTTCATGCGGCCGGCCCGGTCAGCGACATCCGGGATGAGTTCGGGCGCCAGCATTGCGCGGCCGTCCGCGAGGACGACATGCAGTCCTACACCCAAGTCCGGCAACTCATGCGCGCGCCGAATCGCATCGGCCGCCGCCGGGGCCGCCACCATCAGGCTCGCCGCCGTCAGAACCCCGGCCCGGCTCGCCTGCTCGACCGCCTCGTTGACGGCCGGATGCAGTCCAAAGTCATCGGCGGTGACGATCAAATACTTTTGCATTGGGAACGAGCGCGCGCCGCTCGCCGGCTCAAGTCACTTCTTTCGGGGTCCATTCCGATTTTACGGCGCTTGCCGCATCCAACAGCACCTGCTCGAGCACCGCGAGGTATTCGACATAACGCTTGCGCCCCAGGGCGGTGATGCGGCAGAACGTCTGCGGGCGGTTATTTTGGACGCCTTTCGCAATGGTGATCAGCTTTGCGTCCTCGAGCACCTGCAAATGCCGGTTGAGGTTGCCGTCGGTCAGGGCGCACAGCCGCTTCAGGTCGCCGAACAACAGTCCCTTTGAGTGGGTCACGAGCGATGTAAGCACGCTCAAACGAGCGCGTTCGTGAATGACGCGGTCCAGCCCGTCGTATGCGAAGCGGGGAACGGCGCTCTTCTTGCCGCCCCGCTTACTCAAGAGGCTTTCCATATCCAAACTGCAGCACGGCCGCGACCAACAGTTGGCCGACCCCGAACGGGATACCCATCAACCAGGGCGACAGAGTCCGAGTAGCGCTGGCCGCGGCCAGGCAGAAGAGTCCGGCCGTCAGATACCAGACGCCGACGGCAAACATTTGCCGCGGAAGAAATCGGCACGAAGCGAATACCCCCAGACTGAAAATCAATTCCCACAGGCCGGGCAACATCCAACATTCCTGCGCCGCCATCCGCATCATCACCACCGTCAGCAGAAATCCGACCATCACGGCGGGCAGGAATTGGGCGACGGCGGATTGCACCATCTCTTTGGCGAATCCCACGTGCACGCGCCGGGCGCGCCAAAAGGTCTCGATCCCGGTCAGGAGAACCGAGACGACGGCGGTACCCGCCCAAACGCCGAGCCACCGCCACAGGTCCGCCGTGGCGGGCTTCGCCATCCACTGCGTCTGAGCCGCCGCGACAGTGAGCGCGAGAATTCCGCTGATTGCAATGGATGCCGGACCATAGCCGCGAAACTCCGTACCGTGCGCGACCTGAGTCCGAATGGAGTGAATTTCGGACAGCGCTTGCTGTAGCTCTTTCATGCAACACCCTGCTTTACCAACAAACCGGCCGCAATTCGCACCGACAAATACCGGAAAGGCGCGCCCAGGTCAACCGATCCGCCTCAACCATGATGCAACCTGGCTGCCGGAGGAGAACCCGCGCGAGCAGGCCGCGCTTGCGTTGGAACTCTAAAGCGCATACAAGGTCTATACTTTGTACTGCAAAGCAAAGGCGGCCGGCCGAGGGTCCGGCGACATATGGAGTTCCACGGTGACCGACGGTGATCGCGCACTTCACTCCGGTTTGGCATTGCCAGTCCTGGCGGTGGGCCTCTTCGGTCTGCTGCACGACTCAAGGCTGATTCCGCTCCGGCATCCCGGCAGCCTCCATGCGCTTTTTGGTGCGCTGCTCCTGTTGTTCGTCGGCGCCTGTTTCTGCCGGCACGTGCGCCGCACGCCCCGTATGCCGCCGGCCGATATCCGTGAATTTTCCCGCCACCTGTCGCGGACGGTGTATCTGCTGCTCTACGTCTTGATGTTCTTCGACCTGATCATCGGCTTTTTGCCCGGTATGCCCCGCCGCCCGATCGAGGCGGCGGCGGTGCAATTTCAGAGCTATCTCGTCTCCGGCGTCGTTGCGATCGCCGCGATTCGCGCGCTATGCGCACTGTACCCGCATATCGTCGTGCATCGTTTGGGCGGCGCACCAATCGAAGCAGGTTCAGCGGAACGGGCGGCTGACGTAGCGTGAGCCCGCCAGTCCGAAGCGCCATGGCCGGTCGACCGCCTTGGAGATGCCTATCCGCGGCCCGCTCACGACGCGGCCGCGCACGGCCGCCGCCGTCAAACTGAACGGCGGAACGTCGAGGCACTTGCCGTTCAGTTTGTGCGTGATGGCGAGAGCCTGTCCGAGCCGGCCGGGACCCGCACAGAGCAATCGCGGGTCCGGCTGACGGCGGCGCTCGATCATCAACGAAATGCCCGTGGTCGGCTCCAGCGCACGAATCAACACGCCCGCGCCATGTCCGGCTTCCCGGCACACGAAATTCAAACACCAATGGATGCCGTACGAAAGATAGACGTAGGCGTAGCCGGGAGGTCCGAACATCACGGCGTTGCGCGGCGTCGGGCCGGAGAAGCTATGCGACGCCGGATCTTCTCCATCGTATGCCTCAGTCTCGACGATGATTCCGCCGACTCCGCCGACGAGCAGCGTCGCTCCGATCAAACGGCGGGCGACCTCCGAGGAGTTGCGCGAGAAGTCGATGCCCGTCAATCCCGCAGCGCCTGATGCACCTGCTGCACGCACGCAGAACCCTCGCCGACCGCCGCCGCCACCCGTTTGACGCTTCCGCAGCGCACGTCGCCGACCGCGAAAATCCCGGGCCAATTCGTCTCGAACGACTGCAGCGGCCGCGCGCGCGACTCATTGGCCGCCGGCATATCCGCCGCGATCAGGTCCGATCCGGTCCGTACGAATCCCTTGTCGTTCAATGCGATGCAGCCTTTCAGCCAGTGTGTGCTGGGGACGGCGCCCATCATGAGAAAAACGTGCCCGATCGGCCGGGTCTCGAGGACGGTGCCGGGCCCGGTCTTCCAAGACACCGTTTCCAGTTGCTCGGCGCCTTGCAGCGCTGCGATCTCGGTATTCGTATGCAGCGTGATGTTGGGGCTCTCTTCGATCCGGCGGATGAGATAGCGGGACATGGTGTCGGCCAGACCTCCGGCCCGAACCAAGAGGTGCACGTGACGGCACTTGCCCGCCAGATACACCGCGGCTTGACCGGCCGAATTGCCGCCGCCCACCACGATGACATCTTTCATTTCGCAGCGCCTGACTTCGGTGGCCGTCGCCGCGTAATAAATACCGGTGCCCAGAAAGCGGGACGCGTTGTCGATTGCCAGTTGGCGGTACTCCGCGCCGGTTGCAATGATGATCGCGTGCGCACGCACCGCGTTCCCGTGGCATAGGTCGACCGCGTACGGCCGCCGATTGCAATTCAACTTCAACGCCGAGTACGCCGTCCTGATTTCGGCGCCGAACTTCTGCGCCTGCACCCGCGCCCTGGCTGCCAGCGCCAATCCGGAAATGCCGGTGGGAAATCCGAGATAGTTTTCGATTTTTGAACTCGATCCGGCCTGGCCGCCGGGCGTGCCCGTTTCGAGCACCAGCACATCGAGCCCCTCCGAGGCGGCATAGACGGCGGCTGCGAGCCCGGCCGGGCCGGCGCCGACGACGATGACGTCCCGGATCCGGTCATCGTCGATCTGCTGATTCATCCCCAGGCACGCGGCCACCTCTTCGTTGCTGGGGTTCTTGAGCACCAATTCGCCCCGGCACAGCACCACGGGAATATCGTCGGCACTGATCCGAAAGCGCTGCAGCAGCGTCTGCACGGCCTGATCCGAGTTCACGTCGAGGTTGACGTACGGAAACGAATTTCGAGTCAGGAATTGCTGCAGCCGCAGCGTGCCCGCCGAATGGCTCGAACCCAGCAAGATGACGTCGCCCGCCTGGGATTGGATCAGACCGACGCGCCTCAAGATGAACGCGCGCATGAAGAGTTCGCTGAGCTCGGCGTCGGTCTGAATGATGGTCCGCAGGCGTTCCTGCGGGATCACCAGGACCTCGCCCGCATCGCGGACGCGCGCCCGTACCAAGCTGCCGACACCTTGAAGAATGCTCATTTCTCCGGTGAAGCTGCCCGCGGTATGCACTACCACCAGCACTTCCCCATTCATGCCGGGTTGGACTACTTCGATGCTGCCCGACAGAACCACCAGCATCGGACGGCGGCGATCGCCGGGCTCGCTCAATATCTCGCCCTGGGTCAATCGGCGGTGCGAGCCGGGCGCATCCAACCGCGCGATTTGCGCGGCGGTCAGCTGCGGAAACATTTGCGCCTTGCGGCCGCTGAAGGGCGGTTTATCCGCCATGCCTTGCTCGCCGGGCTCGGTGCTCATCTCGGGAACACCTCCATCTCGTCGGCGAAGCACCAACTCCAATCTTCTCCGGGTTCGAAAGACGAAATGATCGCGTGCTTGGATTTGAGGAAATGCTTGCGCGCATGACGATTTTTCGAATCGTCGCAGCAACCCACGTGTCCGCAAATCCTGCACAAGCGAAGGTGCACCCAGCTGTCGCCCATGGCGAGGCATTCCTGACAACCGTCGCCGCTGGGGACCACGGCTCTTACCGTATCGAGGTGGGTGCACTGCTGTCGGGTTCTAGCCATGGTGGCGCCTCCGTCGAGATGCGATTCGCACTCCGTCTGCCGGCGCGATGGTGTCATCCCGTACGTTCACTTGCCGCCTGCTCCTGAACCGTGTTGATCGAGTCCGGCATGGCTTCCAGCCGCGCATCCGGGATGGGCTCGCCGCTCACATCGGAATATCCATAGGTACCTTCATCGATCTTCTGCAGCGCCCGCTCGACTCGCGCCAATCGGTCGACATCTTGGTTGACCAAATTTCCTTCCGTTTCTAGCATCGCGAGTTTCTGCGCGTCGTCCTCATACTCGCGCGCCTGTGAAGCGGATTGATCGTTGATGTCGGCCTCGTCGGCCTCGCCGGTGTTCGCGGTTTTTTGCAGCCGGCCGCGCAGCGCCAGCAGCTGCCGCCGCTTGCCCTCGAGAAAGACCGGATCGAATCTCGGAGTCTTGCGATGCATGATTTGCCTCCATCTTGTGTCCCTGTATCATTACAGGATACCGTTGGATCTCGACACCCACCCTGCTCGCGCCCGTCGCCGGGCGTGAGATCACCGTTCGAGGTCGTGCCCCACCGACGAGAAATTCGCGGGCGAACGGCGTTCTAAACCAGCTGAACCACACCGAGAGGTCCCGAATTGCGAAGCCACCCCTTCATTTTAGCAATAATTCTGGCTGCAACGGCCCAGGCCGGCCCCGCGCCGTTCGACCTCGCCGGTCCGACCCTTGACGTCAAAATCACCCGGGGCACGCAGACGCTGCCGGCTTCTCAAGTACCCAATCTCGCTGCCGGCGACCGAATTTGGATCAAGGCGGATCTTCCCGCGACGCAATCCGCCCATTACCTGCTGGTGACCGCATTTTTGAGCGGCTCAACCAATCCCCCACCGGAAAGTTGGTTCTTTCCCTGCAAGACATGGACCGGCAAATGCGGACGTGACGGATTGACGGTCACCGTTCCGGAGGGCGCGCAGCAGGTCCTGGTATTTCTGGCACCCGAAACGGGCGGTGATTTCAGAACGCTGGTAAGTGCGGTGCGGGGGCGTCCCGGCGCATTCGTGCGCACCACGCAGGACCTCAATCAGGCGGCGCTGGACCGTTCCCGCCTGGAACGGTATCTCACGGCGATCCATGCCCTCAGCGACACCGATCCCGCCAAACTGACCGAGGTCGCTCCGCTGCTGGCCCGAAGCCTCGCGATCAAGGTCGACGAGAAATGCCTCGACAGGATTCCTGAGCTGCAAGCCGCCTGCCTGACGCAGGGTCAGGAGTCGCTCATTTTGAACGATGGGCATAGCACGTCCATCGTCGAGGCGCTGACCTCGGGTCCGGGCAGCGATCTGGCCATGGAGGCGAGTTTTACCCCGCAATTGAGCTACGGCTACTACAGCCCGTACATCGCATCGGTGCTCGATATTGCACGCATCTTCGACTCCTTCCGAACCGCGCAATATCAATACATTCCGGCATTGGCTTCGCAGCGCGGCGACAAGCTGGCGCTGACCCTGAATGCGGCGCCTTCCTTTCACAGCCCTCAATCGGTGCTGGTCGTGGCGCTGCCGGCGGTGGAAACGCCGCAGTTGCCCCCCTTGCACGCGGTTAATCCCAAAGAGATCTATTGCGCCGGCAAAACCGCTCTGGTGTTGCCCGTCGACGGTGCGCCGCTGGTATTTTCGACCGGCTATGCGCATGACGTGACGCTGAGTTTGACCGGCAAGGACGGCGCGGGCGTAGAACTGCCCGCCCACGCCGATGCGGCTCAGGGTGGGTACCTCGTCGACACGTCCGCGCTGCATTCCGCGGGTCTGGGAGACAGCGTGCATGCGACGCTGCAGGGATATTGGGGCTTCGACCGTTACCAGGGTCCGGGCTTCGAGTTGATGAACGCGCACGCCAAGGCCTGGGAACTCGCCGCCGGCGACGAAGACGCGCTCGTGGTCGGCCGCCAGGACATCGTTCACCTGCGCGCCGACAGCGTTGGCTGCGTGGATGGCATCATGCTGAAAGATCCCGCAGGCAAGGAGCTCAAGGCTGACTGGAAGAGGGTCAAGCCCAATGAGCTCGAGGTGAAGCTGCCCCTTCAGGATGCAAAACCAGGCGCCATGACCTTGCTGGTCACCCAGTACGGCGTCAGCCAGCCGCAGCCGATCTCGATACAAACCTTTGCCGAGGCCGGTCATTTCGACAGCTTCTCCCTGCATGCCGGCGATGCGCAAGGAGTGCTGAAGGGCAGCCGGCTCGATGAGGTCGCGAGCCTTACGATCAGAAACGTCGCCTTTGTGCCGGGCGAGCTGTCGACCCGCAACGGGGGAGATGAACTGCCGATGGCCGCCCAAGACGCGCAAGCTGCGGCCGGCCTCAAGCAAGAACGCGGCATCGCCGCGAAGGTCACCCTGAAGGACGGACG
>Ga0307470_10000544_pt1 | contig 18070 bp, 19 predicted proteins | sample atmos_gasesAM3C__FD_204565 | JGI IMG/M metagenome (GOLD analysis project Ga0307470, IMG submission 204565) | Hardwood forest soil microbial communities from Morgan-Monroe State Forest, Indiana, United States - atmos_gasesAM3C_05 | ecosystem: Environmental > Terrestrial > Soil > Temperate forest... | reverse complement strand
CGCTTCCAGTGTCACGAAGTCGCCGTTTCAGGTAACCAACCCTCTAGGAGAAGTTTTCCGCCCCAAGGCCGCGAAATCTTTCGCGGCGGGTGAAAGAGGAGCCCATGAACGAGGATCATCTGTCGATCGAGACGTTGGCGCGGTGGCTCTCGGGCGACCTGGAGCACGAGGAGCTGGTCTCCCGCGTCATCCCACACTTCCTGGCGGTCTGCCCGGTCTGCCGCGAGACCCACGAGGAGATCCTGCGGCTCAAGCGGGAGGTCGAGCACTGGGACGAGCGGGTCGCCGTCTTCGAGGGCCGGGAGGCGCCAGGCCTCCTCGCCGAGCTGCTCGGTGAGCCGCTCGACGTGCAGCTCGCCAACGTGCGCGACGACGACCGCTTCCAGACCTGGGCGCTCTGCCAGCTCCTGCTCCAGAGGAGCTCGCAGGTGGCCGGGGACGATCCGACCCAGGCGGTCACCCTGGCCGAGCTGGCGGTCCGCGTCGGCGACCTCCTCGTCGCGGAGGCGTACGACCCGCACTGGCTCCTCGACCTGCGGGCCAAGGCGTGGGCCTACCTGGGCAACGCATCGCGGATCCTCGGCGAGCTGTGGGGGGCCGAGCGGGCGTTCCGGCGGGCCGAGGACCTGCTCGCTCAGAGCCTGAGCGGCAACCTCCAGGTGCGGGCCGAGCTGCTCCGCCTGGAGAGCTCGCTGCGGCGAGCGCAACGGCGGCTCGACGAGGCGCAGGTCCTGGCGGATGCGGCCCTCGGCCTCTACCGGGAGTCCGCCGACCTCCATGGGGTCGTCGTCGTGCTGGTCAAGAAGGCGAAGGTCCTCGAGGAGCGCGGCGAGCTCGAGGCGGCGATCGAGCAGCTCCGGGAGGCCGTGGAAGTGGGCGTTAGCGATCCGCGCCTGCTGCTCTGCGCCCGCCATAACCTCCTGCTATTGCTTTCCGCAGTTGGCCGCGATGCCGAGGCGGAGGCGCTCCTGCCGGAGGTGCGGCGGCTGGCGGCGGAGCTCGGCAACCCGCTCGACCTCGTGCGGCTGCGCTGGGCGGAAGGGCGGGTCGATCTCGGGCTGGGGCGGCGCGGACCGGCTGAGGCGGCGTTCCGCGAGGTGCAGCGGGAGTTCTTCGCGCGCCGGATGGGCTATGACGCGGCCCTCGTCTCGCTCGACCTCGCCATCCTTTACGCCGCCGAGGGTCTGACCGCCGAGCTCAAGCGGCTCGCCGTCGAGATCCTTCCCGCCTTCGAGTCGCGCGAGGTTCACCGCGAGGCGCTGGCCGCGCTCATCATGTTCCAGAAGGCGGCCGAGGAAGAGCGCCTCACCGTCGCCCTCGCTCGCCGTCTGGCGGCATTCCTCAGCCGGGAGCGGGAACCGTTGGCTCGATGATAAGATTTCACGCAGTTGACCGCCGATCACCGCCAGCTCGCGCGGGGCCTCCGAGGGGCCCGCCGTGCCGCGGTGGGTGTCCGCACGAGGATTTCCCGATCCGCCATGACCGACTACTCCGTCCCGCGCGACTCCCGGCGCGTCCCGCTCGCCACCCGGGTGCAGCTCAAGTTCGAATGGTTCAGCGGCTTCATCAGCGAGTACTCGGCCAACATCTCGCCGGGCGGGATGTTCATTCGCACCCAGACTCCCGAGCCGGTCGGCCGCATGCTCGGCTTCGAGTTCCGCCTCGGCGACGGCTTCGAGCTGATCCAGGGGACCGGCGAGGTGATGTGGGTGCGGCCCATCGACCAGCTGCCGGAGAAGCCGGCCGGTATGGGAATCCGCTTCCTCGAGCTCTCCCCGCACAGCCGGGACCTGATCGAGATGATGGCCGAGAACTACGTGCGCCAGGGAGGGACGCCCTTCGACGTCGGGGACGTACCGGTCGCTCCCGCCCCTGAGCCGGAGCCAGCCGCCTTAGCCGCCGGCTCCCCTCCCGCTGCGTCCAAGGCTTCCGCGCCGCCTTCCCCAGCGCCCCCGATTGCCGCGCCCCGGTCGCCGTCCGCAGCAGAGGGCCCGTTTCCCACACCGGCGCCTCCGCCGATCGCGAGCGCCCCGCTCCCGCCCCCTTCCGCCGCGGCTGTCGCGAGCGCACGGCGCGAGGAAACCCACCCGCCTCCGCCCTGGCCCGGCCTCCTGGCGGAGAAGGCCGCCGCGGTGGCCGCGGAGGCACACCGCGAGCCCCTCGCGGAGCGCCACGCTCCGGCCTTCGAGACCGTCGTCGAGCGCCGGCCGGTGCGGACGTCACGCATCCTCCTGTGGGCGCTCTTCGCGGTTCTGCTGGGCGGAATCGCCTGGGCCGTTCTCGAGCAGGACGCCCTCCTCGGCTGGGTGACGGGGCGAGGATCGGTCGCCGCGGCGCCCGGTCCGGCCGCCAGCGCGCCGCTCGTTGCCGCGCACCGACCGCCCCGCGCGGCGGCTCCCCGTACAGCTCCGGCGGCGGCCGCCGCCCCCGTCGTGCCCCGAGACGCGGCGTCGACCCCGCCCGCGGTCCCGCCGGCCGGTCAGGCTCTGCTCGCGTCGCCGCCGGCCGCGGTCCCAGCCGCGATCCCGCTGCCGGCGAGCGCCCCGCTCACCGAGATCGAAAAGATCACCTGGCAGCAGGCCGCGGACGGCACCGAGGTCGTGCTCTGGGGCAACGGAGCGTTCCATCGCCAGGACTTCGTCCACTATCGCGTCGAGGGCGATCCCCCGCGCGTGCTGATCAAGCTGCGCGGCATCCAACACCCCTTCGCCGAGGGGCGACTGATCGTCGGCACCCGTCAGCTGCGGCAGGTGCGCACCGGCTTTCACTCCGAGGGCACCGGCAACGAGCTCCACGTCGTGCTCGATCTCTCCGGCTTTGGCGTCGAGGTGACCGGCATGCAGGAGGATGCGGAGAGGCTGCGGATCTTCCTCAAGGGCAGCTAGCGAGCCCAACGGATCCAGCCGGTTTGGGTGCCCGTAGGCTCGCCGCCCTCCAGGTCGTATACTCTTCGCCACCAAAACCGCGCGCAGGCTGGGTCTCGCGTCGTTTGAGGAGACTTCGAGTGGTCACTCGTTCACGAGAGGGAGGTCGCCGTCCGGCGACCTCCGGCGGCTGATGGCGGACGTCGATCGCCTGAAACGCCGTCTCCTGTCCGAGCTGGTGCAGGAGAACGTCGACCTGATCCAGGGTCGGCTGTCGCTGCGCCCGCGGCCCCGCCGCCACGGCTGGCGCCGCGCCGGCGAGGCGCTCGTGCTGGTCCTCGCGCTCGTCGCGGCCGGTCTGGTCGCCGGCCCGTCGCGCCTCCTCTCGACCTTCGGCTCGACGGCCACCGGCCACGCGCGGCGTGGGGTCGTCCGCGCGTCCATCCCATCCGTGCGATCGGCCGCTCTGCGGGGAATCGCGGGCCCGCTGGACTTGCGCCTTCCGGCGCCGGGTCCGATCGATCCCGCGGCCTTTCCGCTCGCCGTCCGGCGGATCGTCCTCGACGCCGGCCACGGCGGCGAGGACGTCGGGACCCACACGCGCGCCGGCCTGACCGAGAAGGCCTTGACCCTCGACGTCGCCGCGCGGGTCAGGCAGCTCCTGGCGCCGGACTTCCAGGTCCTGATGACGCGCGAGCAGGATCGCGCCGTCGTGCTCGAGGAGCGGGCGGCGCTCGCCAACCGCACCGGCGCCGACCTGTTCGTCTCCATCCACTTCAACTGGATCGCCAACCCGCAGGCCCGCGGCGTCGAGACCTACTATCTCGGTCCCACCGACGATCCAGTGCTCACCGAGCTCGCCGCCGCCGAGAACCGCGGCTCGCGCTACTCTCTCGCCGACCTGCGGAAGATCCTCGACCGCCTCTACGCCGACGTCCGGCAGGACAGCTCGCGGCGACTGGCTGAGGCGGTCCAGGCCGCGCTCTTCCGCTCGCTCGTCCAGGTCAATCCGGCGCTCGGCGACCGCGGCGTCAAGGCGGCGCCCTTCCTCGTCCTGGTCTCGACCGAGATGCCGGCAGTTCTCGCCGAGGTCTCCTGCCTCTCGAACGACGACGAAGTGCGCCTGCTGGCGCAGGACTCCTATCGCCAATCGATCGCCGAAGCGCTCGCCCGCGGGATTCGCTCCTACGCCGGCTCCGAGGCGCGCTCCGGAGACAAGGGAATCTGAAAGGAATCGCATCATGAGCAACAAGGGCATCCAGGTCGTCAACGTCGGGATCGATCTCGGCACTTCGCGCAGCTCGATCTCCTCTTCGAACGGCGCGCGCCATGTCGTCGAGAGCTACGTCGGCTGGCCGCTCGACATGGTGGCGCGGAAGGTCCTCAAGAAGGCCGTGCTGATCGGCTCGGAGGCGCTCGACAACCGCCCGATGCTCGACCTTCACCGGCCGCTCGAGGAGGGGCTCATCAAAGACGGTTCGGAAAAGGACGCCGCGGCGGTGCGCGAGCTGCTCTGGCACCTGCTGTCGCTGGCCGGGCTCGATCGCGAGTCGAAGAACGGCGTCAAGGTGCGGGCGGTGGTCGGCGTCCCGGCCGAAGCGCTGCGGGTCAACAAGCAGCACGTGAGGAAGGCCATGCAGGACGCCGCCGACAGCCTGATGATCGTCTCCGAGCCGTTCGCCGTCGCCTACGGCATGGAGGCCCTCCTCCACACCATGATCATCGACATCGGCGCCGGCACCACCGACTTCTGCGTCATGAACGGCCGCCTCCCCACTGAGGACGACCAGCGCACCCTGACCCTCGCCGGCGACTGGATCGACGAGCAGCTCATGCGCCTGGTTCGCGAGCACCACCCCTCGGCCCGCTTCTCGATCCACATGGTGCGCGGCTGGAAGGAGGCGTCGAGCTTCGTCGGCGAGCCCACGGCGCCGGTCAAGGTCAGCGTGCCGATCGACGGCAAGCCGACCGAGATCGACATCACCGCCGAGATGCGGCAGGCCTGCGAGGGGATCCTGCCGTCGCTCATCGAGTCGATGTTCGACCTGCTCGGGAAGGTCGACCCCGAGTACCAGGAGAAAGTCCGTAACCACATCATCCTGTCGGGAGGCACCGGCCTGATCCGCGGCCTGGGGGAGCGGCTGGAGCGCGAGCTCGAGGCGTTCGGCGGCGGCAAGGTCACCGTCGTCAAGGATCCGATCTTCGTCGGCTCGGACGGCGGTCTCGCCATCGCCCAGGACGCCCCGGATGCCGACTGGGAGCGCCTCAGCGCCTGAGTACAGATTCGTCAGCCGGTCGTCCGATCGCCGGCGGCACGGGCGGCTCGCCGAGCGCCGTCGCCACCGCGCCGGCGAGAGCGTAGACAAGGAGCGCCCAGGCGAGTCCGAGGGAGGCGGCGAGGGCGAGACCACCCCATGGCGCGGCCGCGGTCGCCGGGAGCGAGGCGATCTTGGCGGCGAGGTCGTCGCCGCGCAGGAGCTTGCGCAGCGCCGGGTCCGACCAGCGCGGCAGCCGGGTGACGAGGATCGAGCCGATCTCATAGGCGTCGCCGCCGAGCGAGAGGAAGGGCGCGAGCGCGAGGGGGAGGGTGAGGCCGAAGACGAGGGGGTGGCCGCGCGCGGCGCGCCGCAGCCCCCAGACGCCGGGGAAGAGCGTCAAGAGGAACGGTCCGAGATCGGTCGCCAGGTAGACGAGGTCGCTGCCGCCGGTGTCGAAGCCCGAGAGGCGCCCCGCGTAGCTCTCGCCGCCTCCACCGGGCGCCACGAAGGGCAAGTACCGGGCGAGGAGGGCGCCGCCGTAGAGGGGTGCGATCTCGAGTCGCGAGACGGTGCCGCCGGCGGCGACGCAGGCAACGGCGTGGAGCAGCTCGTGGGCCGGCACGTAGAGCCACCAGCCGGCGACGAGCCCAACCGCCGTCCACGCGAAAGCGGCACCGCCGGCGAGGCAGCGGTCGAGCCCGCGCCAGACGTCGCGTGCCGCGAGGAGCGGCGAGAGAGATGCGGAGCGCCTCATGGCCACCGCCGCAATCTAACAGCTGCCCGGCGAAGCCTGTGGCCCCACGCTGCGTTAGCATGCGCCGATCTTAGAGGGCAAGACCAAGAGAAATCGAGCTTCAAGTAATTGCAGTGCTACGATGAGTCGAATGACCCTCCATCCCGAGGAGATCCGCATCATGGGATCGCTGCACGAGCTGGTCGTGCACGCCGAGACGCTCCCCGAGATCGTCGAAGGGAGCCTCGGCTGGCGCGCCGGCAGGCTTATGGAGCTCCTCGAGGGGCGCGAGGGGATGTCGCTGCGCGAGCTCCTCGATCTCCTGGCTGAGCTCGGCACGACGCCCGCCGACTTCTTCGGCCACCTCTACGGGCTGGGCATCTCCGCCGGCCCAGGTGAGGACGCCCGCTTCACCGAGAGCCAAAGGGTGCTACGCAGCGCCCTCGCCCGGCGACGGGCCGTGCAACAGAGAAACCACGAACCGCCTGAAGGTACGTGAAGATCAGGTGGTGAGCGACTGAAGCTCGCTCAGGAGTTGAGCTGTCTCCGGGCTGCTCCGCCAGGCTTGGGCTTGAGCAGTCGTCTCGGCGACTTCCCGTTCGATGGCCTCGGATTTACCGAGCTCTAGATGGACCCAAACGAGATCCTGGGTTGCCCACACGAACTCGTCGTGCGGTCTGATCTTTGACCGGACTTCCTTGCGAGACGAAAAACGCCAAAGTGCCTGACGATCTCGCGATTTCGAGAGGGTACGAGGAGCTTGCCGGCCAGGAGGTCGGCAAGCTCTTGGGAAGACAGGTGCCGGTCCACGGATCACCTCGCTCGGCGAAGTGATCATGGCACATTCTTATAGCTGGCGTCAGTTCACTTCAGCGCTTGAGGATGGCCGAGAGTCTCGAGGCGTGCCGTCAAGGCGCGGATGAGCTCGAAGGCCTGGTGTTCCTTGTCGGCGACCTTCTGAAGTTGGAGGAGCGACGCCAGCGCCTCGCGGTCGACCCCGAGGGCTCGGAAGATCGGGACCGTCTCAACGACCGTCTGCTTGACCCCGGCGACGGCGCCGAGCCGTACGTAAACCGAGGATAGGTCGAGCGCGACGAGCGCCACCTCGTAGGCCATGTCTCGCTCCAGGAATCCCTTGCGTGCGCGCAACAACGCCGATTCCGCGGCCCGCAAATGGCCCATGTCGCGGAGGAGCCTTCCCTGCTGCCAGGCAGCCCGCAGCAGGATTATCGCGTCATTGAACTCCTTGTAGAGCTCCTGTGCGTCGAAGAGGAGCGACAACGCCTGCTCGGGTTGATCGAGGTCGATGTAGCAGATTACGATGTTGTGGCAGGCGGCGAGGAGCAGGTGTGGATCTTCCTCGTGATCGATGAGCGGCACCGCCCGGTTGAGGATCTCGACCGCTGTTTCCGGCTCGCCCGCGTAGACGCAGGCGATTGCTTCCTGTACCAGGGTGCGAGCGAGCGAATGGGTTTCGCCCAGCTCGCGATAGACCTCCGCAGCCTCCTTGAGGGTGGCGATGGCCTCCGGGAACAAACGTTGGAAAGTATGGAGCGAGGCCCTCTGCTCGCACAACCGTGCCCGAAGCATAGGGTCTCCGGTGCCCGCCCTGAGATGCGCATGGGCCTTGACCATGGCCTCCTCGGCATCCCGCAAACGGCTGGAGACCCTGAGCGCGTTGCCATATTGCCCCCAAGCACGCGCCCTCAGGTCCTCGAGCCGGGGGGCTGAGCCAGCACTTACCGAAGTGCACAGGTCCGCCGAAATCCGTGCCAGAGAAGCCCAGTGGAGCATCGTCTCGGGGTCTTCGTAGCGTGCGTTGTGGCTACGCTCGACCAGACATCTAACGAGCTGCGGGTCGGCGAAGCGTGGCTCGGCGGCGACCAACGCCTCGTGATGGGCCAGAGGCTGTCCGTCGAGCTCGGCGAGGAGGGCCTCCGTCGGCTCCGCAGGTGGCGGCATATCCGCGAGGAAGTCCGCGAGCGATTGCTCGACCAGCTCGAAGACAGGTCCATAAGTGTAGCCGCTCCAGGCGGGTCTCTCGCTCTCGAAGGCCTCGTCGCGAGAACCCCCCGGCAGATGGAGGAGACGGTCGAGTCGCTCTTGCGGCCAGTCAATCGCCTGCAGGCTGCCGCAGCAGGGCGGGCAGCCAGCCAGGAGATGACGGACGATCCGGGTCTTCTCGGCTCTCCGGCTGTCACCTGGCGTTCTGCTCAGGAACTCTACGAACTGCTCGGCCGTGGGATGGTCCTGGGCCATTTGACGTTCCTCCGAGTCATATCAACAGAATTTCAAAGCTCCGACGCGGCTTTACCGATCAGTGGCCAGGGCTACAGGGCGCCGGATGGCCGTTGGGGTCGATGCAGGCGCCGCTTTCGACCTGCATGATCGGGGGTTTTGACGGGACCGGGGCCGTGTCACGGCCCACGGTGGTGCGCAGACCTCCGTTGGAGGTCCCCTGGGAACCGGTGAAGAGACCCGAGAACCAGGTCGACAGGGCGGCCATCCAGCCGGCCGGGGCTTCGACGGTCGAGCGCGGCCCGGCGAGGGGACGAGCGTCGGCGATGGGCAGGACGATCAACCCGAGAGCTAGGACCACTACGACGGCAGACAGGCGCGCCATGAATCGAGACATAGAAATCCCTCCTACCAAGGTGCGGAACTCCCGTCATTGGAGGCCGCAAGTTCAGAAAAATGCCTTTGCCTTGGTCGGAGAGTGCATATCCCTGCCCAAACCGTGACACCTTCAAGACACTTTAGCTGCTCTCGGATTGAGCAGGTTGCCAGGGTTGTCCAATGGCTGTTTCCAGGCCGGTCACCCCTCTGGGCAAGGAACCGGGTTCCCGCAGGACGGCGGCGACGGTGATCGAGAGGACTACGGTCAGGGCGGAGACGCGGCGTACCCGGGTCCGAGGCATGGCGAGCCCTCCTTATACAAGGTAGGTGCGCAGCTCCCCTCCGCAAGGTACGTGCGCTCCCCGGCCTCCGTGCGGCGCATCCTCTGAGGACGCTGCTAGACTTCTCTCGTATCTCGCCGGCGGCAGCGAGCCCCAGCCTCACCCAAGAGAGACCACTCCAGACACGGGAGACGAGACATGAACGCAAGGCGGATCCGGTGGACAGCGATGTGCGGCCTGTTGCTGCTGGGGGGCCAGGCGGCGGCCCAGGGGCTGGGCGACGACCGGGGTATCGATCACGTCGCGTCCCTCGTGCGCCTCGAAAGCTTCGACGCCGCGGGGGACGTCCTGACCCGGCAGCTCGGGTTCGCGGCGACGCCCGCCCTGCTCTCCCCCCTGGGGGCCAAGAACCGCCTGATCTGGTTCAGCGACCTGAGCTACCTGGAGCTCGCGGCATTCACCGAGCGCAACGACTTCACGGCGCCGTTCCTCGACTTCCTGGAGCACCATGAGGGCGCCAAGTTCTACGGCACCGAGGTGGTCGACGCCGCGCGGGCGGTCGCCTTCCTGACCGGCGCCGGCTATCCCAACGTCGGTCCGATCCCCGCGCCGCCCCTGACCATCGAATCGACCGGCGAGGTCGTCGGGCTTACCCCCCTCTGGCGCTCGGTCGTCCTTACCGCGCGGGTCGCCCCCGACAATTCGAACTTTTTCCTGGACTACGACGAGACCCAGGTGCAGCAGATGTTCGTCGATTTCCCGGTCCTGGCACCGCGGCCGCACCCCAACACGGCGCGGAAGATCGAAACCCTCTGGCTAGTGGTGGCGGATCTCGACACGGCCATCGATTTCTACGAGGGCCTCGGCCTCGAGGTCCGCTCCAGGCACCAGAAGATCCCCTACCTGGGCGGCCGCGGCGCGGAGGTGCGGTACCGTCACAACTCCCTGGTGCTCCTCGAGCCCGACGGCCCCGGCCTGGTCGCGGACTTCGCGGCGGAGCGCGGGGAAGGGATCCTGGGCGTGAGCGTCAAGGTGGGCGATCTCCACACCGCCCACTCCCTCATCCGCCACAACACGGGCCTGAATCTGCGGACCTTCGAGTTCAAGGCCCGGGACCGCTTCCTGATACCAGCCTCCCTGACCCACGGCTTGCTGATCGAGATGGTCGAGTAGCCGCGCGGAGAGCGCTGCGGGGACGCCTCGGTGTCCCCGCTGCTAGAATGTGAGCGAATGATCGACCGCTTTCGTGCCGGGTCTTGCCCCGGGCACCCCTGAGCTCCACCACACGGTCTCGCCCGTCGCGGGGGAATCACCACGCGCCGGAACCTTGGGAGGGCAGGCGATGAACACGAACCGCGCCGTAGAGGTCACCTACTTCTTGCTCCGCGTCGTGGCGGGATGGTTGTACTTTCAGGCCGGGAGCGTCATCGTGCTCGGGTGGTTTGGCGGCATGCCCGGCGGGACGGGCTCCCCACCCTTGATGTCCGAGATGGGCATCGGCGGGCTCCTCGAACTCGTCGGCGGCCTCCTCATCCTCCTCGGGCTCTGCACCCGGCCGGTCGCCTTCGTCCTCTCGGGCGAGATGGCCGTCGCCTATTGGCAGTTCCACGCCCCGCACGGCACCTGGCCCCTGCAGAACCAGGGCGTGCCCGCCGTCCTCTTCTGCTTCCTCTTCCTGTACATGGCGGCCCGCGGCGGTGGCGAATGGAGCCTCGACGCGCTGCTCCGGCGCAACCGCGGCGGAGCGCCGGACGCGGGATGACCCGGGGGCGCCCGGCCCCCGGCCCGCGGTCTAACCCGCGGCCGCGAACCTTGCGGCCGCGTGTCGATTTCGCCCCTGCTCGTTCGTCGTACCCGTAGAGCGAGGGTTCGAGGCGGCCGCCTCCGGCCGCAAGCCCGGCTCCCCAACCCGAAGCTGGAAGGAGTGGTCACCATGCGATTCATGATCCTGCGCAAAGCCGACAAGAACACCGAAGCGGGCGTCCTCCCCAGCACCGAGCTCCTCGCCGCGATGGGGCAGTACATGGACGAGATGGCGAAGGCCGGCGTGGTGCTCGGCGGGGAAGGGCTCCATCCGAGCTCGAAAGGCAAGCGGGTCAAGTTCACGGGCGGGAAGCCGGCGGTGATCGACGGCCCCTTTGCCGAGACGAAGGAGCTGATCGCCGGCTACTGCCTGATCCAGGTGGCGTCGGAGGCAGAGGCGATCGACTGGGTCAAGCGCTGGCCGCCCCTCGACGCCGACGGCGAGGTGGAGATCGAGATCCGTCCCCTGTACGAGACGGAGGACTTCGGCGCCGAATTCACCCCCGAGCTTCGCGAGGCGGAAGAGCGGATGCACGCGCGGATGGCCGCCAAGGGGTAGCCGTGGCGAGCGCCGAGAGGTCAGCGTATCAATGTCCGCCGCGCGGCTCGGCCGCCTGCACGAGGTGATGGCCGGGTACGTCGAGCGCGGCGACGTGCCCGGCCTCGTCACCCTGGTCAGCCGGCTCGACGGGCCGCTCGACGACACCGTGCCCGCGCGGCGCCGATCTCGCTGCGCGACTTGCTGACCCTCCAGATGGGGCTCGGCTAGCCTACCAGGCGATCGACGACTGAAAAAGCTCATCCGCCGTGTCGATTTCACGGCGCCTCGTTCGACGTCCCAATAGAGCCAAGGGTTGAGACCCGGCCGGGACCGTCCGGAACCCGAGCTCCGAACCCACGACCGAAGGAGAGGACACCAATGCGATTCATGATGCTGATGATCCCCCAGGGCTACGAGAAGGCGGCCCCGGGCGCCATGCCCGACGCCGAGACCGTCGCCGCGATGATGAAGTACAACGAGACCCTGCAGCAGGCCGGCGTGCTGCTCGCGCTCGACGGCCTCCACCCGCCCTCGATGGGCGCACGCGTCACCTTCCTGGGCGGCAAGCCCAAGGTCACCGACGGGCCATTCAGCGAGGCGAAGGAGGTCCTCGGCGGCTACTGGATGATCCAGGTGAAGTCCAAGGAGGAGGCGGTGGAATGGGCGTCGCGCTGCCCGGCGCCGGAGGGCTCGGTGATCGAGGTCCGCCAGGTGCAGGAGTTCGCGGACTTCCCCGCCGACGTCCAGGAGGCCGCGGCCAAGTTCCCCGAGCTACAGGCGCAGTCCGGGCAGCGCAAGGATTCGTGACGCCGTAGTCGCGCCATCGCGCGCCCCGGCTTGCGCCGGCGGATCGATGATGGTGTGATCGGTGGCCGTGACGGCCACCGAAGCCCATCGCGCGATCGACGCGGTCTGGAGGATCGAGTCGGCCCGACTGATCGCCGGTCTGGCGCGGATCGTGCGCGATATCGGCTTAGCCGAGGACCTCGCGCAGGACGCCCTCGTCGCCGCGCTCGAGCAGTGGCCGGGGTCGGGCATTCCGAAGAAGCCGGGCGCCTGGCTCATGGCGACGGCGAAGCATCGCGCGATCGACCGCCTGCGCCGCCGCAAGCTGCTCGAGCGCAAGCACGAAGAGCTCGGCCGCGAGGTCGAGGCCGAGCGGGAGATGGCCGTGCCCGACTTCGACGCCGCGATCGACGACCCTATCGGCGACGACCTCCTGCGGCTGGTGTTCACGGCCTGCCATCCGGTGCTCTCCTCCGAGGCGCGGGTGGCGCTCACCCTCCGCCTGCTCGGGGGGCTGACGACCGGCGAGATCGCGCGCGCCTTCCTCGTCCCCGAGCCGACCATCGCCCAGCGCATCGTGCGCGCCAAGCGGACGCTCGCCGAGGCGCGCGTTCCCTTCGAGGTCCCCCGCGGGGCCGAGCTCGCGGCGCGCCTCTCCTCGGTGCTCGAGGTCATCTACCTCGTCTTCAACGAGGGCTACTCGGCGACCGCCGGCGACGACTGGATGCGGCCGGCGCTCTGCGAGGACGCCCTCCGCCTCGGCCGCATCCTGGCCGAGCTCGCCCCTCAGGAGCCGGAGGTCCACGGCCTCGTCGCGCTGATGGAGATCCAGGCATCGCGCGCGGGGGCGCGGGTCGGCCCGTCGGGAGAGCCCATCCTCCTCCTCGAGCAGAACCGCGCGCGCTGGGACGGGATCCTCATCCACCGCGGCCTAGCGGCGCTCGCGCGCGCCGAGGAGCTCGGCGGTGCGGCGGGACCCTACGCCCTCCAGGCCGCCATCGCCGCCTGCCACGCGCGGGCGCGCACGGCGGAGGAGACGAACTGGCGGCGGATCGCGGCGCTCTACGCCGCCCTCGCCCGGATCGCGCCGTCCCCGGTCATGGAGCTCAATCGCGCGGTCGCGCTCGCGATGGCCGAGGGTCCCGCCGTCGGCCTCGAGCTCGTCGACGCGCTGACCGCGGAGCCGTCGCTCGCCGGCTACCACCTCCTGCCGACCGTGCGCGGCGACCTCCTCGCCAAGCTCGGCCGCCTGAACGAGGCGCGCGCGGAATTCGAGCGTGCGGCGGAGCTCACCAGGAACGCCCGCGAGCGCGACCTCCTCCTCGACCGCGCCGCCGCCTGCGCGCGAGGAGAGACGCCGCGGTGACGCTGCGGGCGAGCGTGGCGGGAGCGCTGGGCACATGCCGCCTCTCTCGGCCCCGACTTGTGTTCCAAGGACCCGAAACGCGAACCCGGTGCGCTCCTTCACCCTGCTAAACTTCTTTCCCCCCCTCGGCCGGCATAGCTCAGGGGTAGAGCTACGGTCTTGTAAACCGTAGGTCCCCGGTTCGAATCCGGGTGCCGGCTCCAACCCTTCGCCGAGCATGTCGTATCGAAGGAGCTTTGCAAGCTGACGATCTCGCCGGACCGCGCCGCGCTCCGTCCGGGCTACTCGCCGGGGCCGGGATAGAGTTCGACGCCGGCGGCCGCCGGCGTCACCTGCGTACCGGCCTCGCCGCGGACGATCTCGACCAGAGCGCTTAAAGTGCCGATGGCGGCAGTCTTGCCGGTGCGGCGCGCGAAGTCGACCGCGGCCTCGACCTTGGGCCCCATAGAGCCGTCGGCGAAAGAGAAGTCGGCGAGGCTCTCCGGCGAGGCGCGGCGGATGCCACGCTGAGTTGGCTTGCCCCAGTCGAGGTAGACCGCGTCCGCGTCGGTCGCCATGATGAAGAGGTCCGCTTCCAGCTCGCGGGCGAGAAGCGCGCTCGCTCGGTCCTTGTCGACCACCGCCTCGACGCCATGGAGCTTGCCGTCCGGTCCGTACATGGTGGGGATACCGCCGCCGCCGGCGCAGATCACGATGCAGCCGCGCTCGAGCAGCCACTTGACCGGGCGGATCTGGAAGATCCGGATCGGCAGCGGCGATGCCACGGCGCGCCGCAGGCGGTCGTCCTCGCGGACCATCGTCCAGCCCTTCTCGCGCGCCAGCTCGGCCGCCTCGGCCGCGGAATAGAAGGGTCCGATCGGCTTCGTCGGGTTCGCGAAGGCGGGGTCCGCGGGGTCGACCTCGACCATCGATAGGATGGTGGCGAAGGGCTGCTCGAAGGGGAGGATGTTGCCGAGCTCCTGCTCGATCATATAGCCGATCATCCCCTCCGTCTGCGCCCCGAGCACGTCGAGGGGGTAGGGGGCAACCGGCTCGTACGACTCGCTCTGCAGGGCCAGCAGGCCCACCTGCGGCCCGTTTCCATGGGAGACGACGAGCTCGTGCTCGCGCCCGAGGGGCGCCAGGGCCTCCGCGGCGGCGCGCACGTTGCGCCGCTGGTTCTCGGCCGTCAGCGCCTCGCCCCGCCGCAACAGGGCGTTCCCTCCCAGAGCGACCAAGATGCGCAATGCGAGCCTCCTCCCGACGGAGGGAATCATGACACGGCGGCGCACTCCGAACCGGCTCAGCGGGCGGCGAGATCCAGCAGCCTGCCGCAGCGCGCCAGTCCTTCCTGCAGGGCGGCGGCCGGGCCGCCGAAGCCGAGGCGGACGTGCTGCGGATGACCGAAGCAGCTCCCCGGCACCAGCAGCACCTTCTCCTCGCGGGCGAGGCGGTGGCAGAAGGCCTCGACGTCGAGCGCGGGCGGCAGGCGGGGGAAGAGGGTGACGCCGCCGCGCGGCGCCGCGGCCTCGAGGTCGCCGCGCTCAGCGATCCAGGCGAGGACGGTGGCGCGGTTCGCCCGCGCCTGGGCCAGGCGGGGACCGACGAGGGCCTCGGTGCCGGCGATCGCCGCGCTCGCGATCCGCTCGACCAGCGGCGAGAGGTGGAGGGTCGTGTAGTCGCGCAGCCGCACGCAGCGGTCGAGCACCTCGGGGGCGGCGACGCACCAGCCGACCCGCAGGCCGGGGAGCCCGTAAGCCTTGGAGAGCGTGCCTATGAGGATGGCGCGCTCGTAGAGGAGGGTGGGGTCAGGGAGGGGCGGGGCGTCGTAGGTGAGGGCGCCGAAGGCGTCGTCCCACAGCAGGTAAGCGCCGACTTTCGCCGCCGCCGCTACCAGCGCTGCGAGTCCCTCGGGAGCGAGCGTCGCGCCGGTCGGGTTGTGAGGGAAGTTGAGGACGATCAACCGCGTCCGCGGCCCGATCAAGCCGAGACCCTCGTCGATCTCGGGGACGAAGCCCCGCTCGCGGCGCAGGGGCCAGCGGGCCATCCGGCAACCCATCGCTTCGGCGATGAGATGGAGCTGCGGGTAGCAAGGGTCGGTGACCACCACCTCGTCGCCGGGCGCGAGGAGCGCGCTCAGGAGGAGGAAGGTCGCCTCGGTCGATCCATGGGTCGCCATGACGCGGTGGGCGTCGCCGCCGCCCCAGCGCGCGGCGATCGCCTGGCGCAGCACCTCGCCGCCCAGGGTCTGGCTGTCGTGGAAGACGATGCCATCGAGCTCTTCCCAGGCGAGCCCCAGGATGCGGCGCAGGTCGGCCAGCGCGTAGTCCTCGACGCCGCTGCCGCCGGTGTCGATCTCGGTCGCGAAATAGTACTTCCGCATCCAGACCTCGAGCCGGGCGACCGGCATGCGGGCGAGCGGCGTGTACGGCCGGCGAGGACGGAGGGCCTCGTTCACGTCGGTCCCCGGTGCGGTCGGGCTCGCGGTCACGTCAGCGTGACCTCAGAAGATGAGGCGCGATTCCGCCGAGGGACGGCGGCAGCGCGACTTGCGTAGGTCGCGGGTGAGGTTGATCCGCTTGAGCCAGCGGTCGGTGCCGTCGTAGCGGGCCTTGAACCGCTGGCGGCCGTGCACCGCCTTCCAGTTGTCGAGGAAGCAGAAGTCTCCGGGGGAGAGGACCACCTCGTCGAGCGTCCCTTCGATGGCGGCGATCAGCGCGTCGAGCGCCGCCTGCGCCCGCGGCCCGTCGGCGGGATCCATGAAGTAGGGATCGATGCGAATGTACGGCGACTCGGGATCGCCGGCGAGGATCGCGATCTTCTCGGGGGCGCGGCGCATCCGCTCGATCTGCTCGTAGGAGGAGCACAGCGGGTCCTCCTCGCCCTGCTCGTCGCCCGGGTCCGGCCGGTTCTTGGGCAGGTGGGACTCGTCCGGCCGGATGGTGAAATGGGGCTCGAACAGCAACTCCCATTGATCGGGCGGCAGGCGGACGTCCTCGAGCGAGGCGAAGGTGGTCGCCACCCGGTCGGGATTGCGCAGGCAGGCCATGCCAAGGTAGTCGCCGCGCAGCGGATGGAAGGCATCCTCCGTGTGCCACCAGAGCGTCTGCTCGCTGCCGGTGCCGAGCTGCTCGCCCTCGTGCCCGCGGATGGGCAGGAGGTCGTGGACGATGAGCCCGCCCTGCTGGGTCGCCCAGCCGACGCAGTCGCCGAGGAGAGAGCCGAGCAGCACCAGCAGCACCTCCAGCTCGAGGGTCGGCGAGCGTCCCTCCTTGTTCTTCCAGTGCGGCGGGGTGGGGCCGATCCCGGTGTCGTCCACCGGGAATCCGGAGACGATCGCGAGCGCCGACTTCGGCTCGCGGAGCTTGAGGTCGTGCAGGGCTCGGCATACGCGCCGCGGCAGCTCGTAGGCAAAGAGCTCCGCGTTGCGATGGAAATCGGGATCTTCGACGGTGGAGATATCGGCTGCGACGGAGGCGAGCAGACCCTGGATCGAGCGGATCTCGTCCTCCGTGAGCACCAGTGTCGACCTTGGCATGAACCCTCCCTGGCGAGGCTTCTCCCGGGCGAGGCGGAAGAGCCCCGGCTCGGCGGCCGGGGTTCCTGGAGGCTGCTGCGGAAGCGGCTGAGGATCAGGCGGTGACGGCGGCCTCGACGGGGACTTCCTGACGGTGGAACTCGCTCCGCAGGCGGTCGAAGAAACCGGTCCACAGGCGCCACATCTCCTCGGCGCTCGCCTCGATCTGGTCGAGCTCCTGGGCGCTGAAGCCGGTCTCCACGGCACCGCTCGCCTGCTCGACGTGGTTGGGCTCCTGCTCGATGTGGATGTCGACCCAGGGCAGCTCCTTGACCCCCGAGACCTTGCGCACGGCGTTGCCCATCCCGGCCACCATGGCGAGGTCGGCGGTCTCGGTGCCATAGACGAAGCCGAGGGCGGAGAGCCGCTCGGCGGAGGCTTCACGGTAGCGCTGCACGAGCCGCTGGGTCTCCGCGAAGGGCGCCGCCTCGGCGACCGTCGCGCGGTCGAAGCCGGCGGACTCCATGGTGGTGACGTAGAGCCGCTCGTGCGCCCGCGCGGGGTCGCCCTCGCCGAGCTCTTGGTTCAGGATGTTGCACAGCTTGGTCTGGATGTCGAGCACCGGCACGGCGTCGATCGCGCGGGAGAGGAAGTGCGGGAAGTAGTGGAGAGGATGCCACCACTGGCCGAGGAAGATCCCCACCTTCTCGCGCGTCAGCTCGGAGCTCTTCACGTCCTTGAAGAACGGGTGGTGGATCAACTCCTTGCGGAGTGGGTTCTCTTCGAGTCGTTCGGTGATGCCCTGCATGCACACTCCTTTTCTGTCCGTGATGGATCGGGCAGCCGGGCGCCCTCCCCGGAGCGTCGTCAGTCGCTCGCGGGGACGAGGCCTTGCCTCGCTCGTTCCGCGGCGATTGTACTCATTTATCTCACGTGCGGTGGAATCCCGAAGGCGTGACAGGCGGTTGTCTCGCCTGGGATGGTGACGAGCACTACACGATTGGCCGCCGACTGTAGCCTATTAGAAACAATGGAGTACTTACGCCACAACGTTAAATCCCTCCGCGGCTCGCCGGCGATCCCCGCAGGGAGCCCCGGCGAGCCGCTGCAGCCCGCGCTCCGCGCGCCGTTACTGACCAGGGATCGCGCCCGGTGACCGAGTCCATGGTCGGCCTAGCCGTCCGGCCGGAGACGCTGGCCGGGCTGCTCAAGGCACGCGCCGCGGAGCAGCCGAACCGGGCCGCCTATCTGTTCCTCGCCAACGGCGAGGCGGACGCCGCCGAGCGCCTGACCTGGGGCGAGCTCGACCTGCGGGCGCGGGCGATC
>Ga0307470_10000543_pt1 | contig 18080 bp, 26 predicted proteins | sample atmos_gasesAM3C__FD_204565 | JGI IMG/M metagenome (GOLD analysis project Ga0307470, IMG submission 204565) | Hardwood forest soil microbial communities from Morgan-Monroe State Forest, Indiana, United States - atmos_gasesAM3C_05 | ecosystem: Environmental > Terrestrial > Soil > Temperate forest... | reverse complement strand
GATCAGGAGCTTCAGTTTGGGCAGGGCGTCGAACATCGCGCGCGGGAACGGCGTGCGCTCGCGCATCGCGCAGATGACTTCGAAATCCTTCAGCGCGCTGATGGCCGCTTCCGGCGAGGCAAAGGGCTGGTTGAAGACGGTAACATCGACGCGATCCTCGACCCTGGACCAGTCCGCGACCTTGAGCGAGAGGTTGAGATAGTCGTCGAGAATTGCACAGCGCAGCCGCGTCATGGTCGGGTCCATTTCTGTCGATTATGGGCAGCGCATCGTCAGCGCCGCCTCTTGCGAAGGCGCGCATGGTTACGCGCCGCGCCGGTTGAGGCAAGCGCCGTTGTCATCAAAAAATGCTGTTGGAGCGGGTCGGGTTTGCGACGTCGGCCGTTCAGATCGCCGCCAAAGGGACGGTCAGCCGGCGCGCCGAAGGGCGGCTGCCTGCTTGGCGCGGCAGGCCGGGCCGGGACCGCGCATGTAATGAAGCTCGGGCCGGTAGGGGTCGAGCGCCTTGGCGAAGAACGCGCTGAAGAAAGCACGCATTCCGGCGAGGGGACGGCTCCGCCCGTCGCGGCGGGCTGCCGGGGAGGGAAGGGAAACCGAACCGATGATCGCCATGACGAGTCCTGTCTTTTTTCCGGCGTCTTCTGACCCATTGGACGCCTGTTTCCGGCGTCGGGTTCGAGTTTCGGTCGCAACTTATTAAAAGAAGGTTTCAATTGTCGGGATTCCGTGTTCCTACCGGTGCCCCACCGGGCGGATTGGTGAACGGAGGGAAAACCGGCGGCTACGGGGTTCATAACCCGGGATTTGGAACGCCAGCCCGGTTGCCCTTTGGGGCCTGCGCCGCTACATCAGCCGCAAGCTTTCATCCTTAAAAATCTCTTGATTCCAGGGGCCTCGATGGCGCGCCAGTTCGTCTATTTCATGCAGGGTCTGTCCAAGACCTATCCGCCCAACCGCAAGGTGCTGGATAACATCCACCTGTCGTTCTACCCCGACGCCAAGATCGGCGTGCTCGGCGTCAACGGCTCCGGCAAATCGACCCTGCTCAAGATCATGGCCGGGCTCGACAAGGAATATACCGGCGAGGCCTGGGTCGCCGAGGGCGCCCGCGTCGGCTACCTCGAGCAGGAGCCGCAACTCGATGCATCAAAGACGGTCCGCGAGAACGTCATGATGGGGGTCGCCAAACAGAAGGCGATCCTCGACCGCTACAACGAGTTGGCGGTCAATTATTCGGAAGAGACCGCCGACGAAATGACCAAGCTGCAGGACGAGATCGAGGCCGCGGGTCTCTGGGATCTCGACAGCAAGGTCGACCAGGCGATGGACGCATTGCGCTGCCCGCCCGACGATTCCGATGTCACCAAGCTCTCCGGCGGTGAACGCCGCCGCGTCGCGTTGTGCCGGCTGTTGCTCGACCAGCCCGAATTGTTGCTGCTGGACGAACCGACCAACCATCTCGACGCCGAGTCCGTGTCCTGGCTCGAAGGCCACCTGCGCAACTATCCCGGCGCGATCCTGATCGTCACCCACGACCGCTACTTCCTCGACAACGTCACGAGCTGGATCCTTGAACTCGATCGCGGCAAGGGCATTCCCTACGAGGGCAATTATTCCTCGTGGCTGGGGCAGAAGCAGAAACGGATCGAGCAGGAAGGCCGCGAAGAGGCCGCGCATCAACGCACGCTTGCGCGCGAACAGGAATGGATCGCGGCTTCGCCGAAGGCGCGTCAGGCCAAATCCAAGGCGCGCTACCAGCGCTATGAAGATCTGTTGAAGCAGGCATCCGAAAAGCAGACGCAGACCGCACAGATCACGATTCCCGTCGCCGAGCGTCTCGGCCAGAACGTGGTCGATTTCGAGGGGTTAACGAAAGGCTATGGCGATCGCCTTTTGATCGACAATCTCTCCTTCAAGCTGCCGCCGGGCGGCATCGTCGGGGTGATCGGCGCCAACGGCGCCGGCAAGACCACGCTGTTCCGGATGATCACCGAACAAGAGAAGCCGGACTCCGGCACGATCGCGGTCGGCGAGAGCGTGCATCTTGGTTATGTCGACCAGTCGCGCGACGCGCTCGACGGCAAGAAGACCGTGTGGGAAGAAATATCGGGCGGCAATGAACTGATCCTGCTCGGCAAGCGCGAGGTCAATTCACGCGGTTATTGCTCCTCTTTCAACTTCAAGGGCGCCGACCAGCAGAAGAAAGTCGGCGCGCTCTCCGGCGGTGAACGCAACCGCGTGCACCTGGCCAAGATGCTCAAGTCCGGCGCCAACGTGCTGCTGCTCGACGAACCGACCAACGATCTCGACGTCGATACGCTGCGCGCGCTCGAAGAGGCGCTGGAGGATTTTGCCGGCTGCGCCGTCATCATCAGCCATGATCGCTGGTTCCTCGACCGCATTGCGACCCACATGCTCGCCTTTGAAGGCGACAGCCATGTCGAATGGTTCGAAGGCAATTTCCAGGACTACGAAAAGGACAAGATGCGCCGGCTCGGCCAGGATTCCGTCATCCCGCACCGGGTGAAGTACAAGAAGCTGACGCGGTAGCGAACGGGAGCGTCTACAATCCGCGGCCGGAATCTGCTTTTGGCAGATGACAGAGTAGCGCCGTCAATTCAGTCCGTACACGATCCAAAATGCTGTCGTATTCGCGCGTTTGCGTCTGCCGAAACAGGCGCACGGTCGGGTACCATGGATTGTCGTCCCGATGAAGCAGCCAGCGAAAGTCCGGTGTGTGCGGCAGCAAGATCCATGTCGGTCGGCCGAGGGCTGCGGCGAGGTGCGCGACGCTGGTGTCGACCGTGAGCACCAGATCGAGACAAGAGACGAGCGCGGCGGTCTCGGTGAAATCGGTCATATGCTGGGAGAGATCGACGATATCTCCCCTCTCGCGGAGAAAATCGGCATCCTGCGGCCGCGGGTTGTTTTGCAGGCTGACGAACGTCGCATCGATATCGAGAATGCGGGACATCGCGCGCAACGATATCGACCGGTTGTGGTCGTTCCGATGTTTTGGATTGCCGGACCAGACTAACCCGACCCGCAATCTCTCATGCGGGCCCAGACGGCTTTCCCAGGTTCGTACCTGGCCCGCATCGGGAGGAGGCAAATAGCTTTCGCTAGCCGGCACATTGTCGTACGTCGTCCTGAACGCCAGCGGCAGACTGTCGATCGGGACATGAAAGTCGAATGGAGGCAGCGCGGTCCCCGGCAGCTTCGGCAGGCATAGCGAAACGCCCTGCAATCGCGAAAGCAACGGACAGAGCGGCGGGTCGACTACGAGGATGACGCGGGCGCCGCGGGATGCCAGCAGCGGCACGTAGCGCGCGAACTGGATGGTGTCTCCCAATCCTTCGTCCTGGCAGACGATCACCGTCTTGCCGGCGACGGATTCTTCCCCAAGCCACATCGGGCCGGAGAATTTCGGATACGCCTCCGCCAGCACCGGAATTCTCCAGCGTACCTCGCGCCCTCTCCAGCCTGCTTCGAAATCTCCTCTCAACATCTGGAGCAAGGCAAGATTCCAGGTCGCTTCGGCGTAGTTCGGATCGGCCATTATGGCGCGCTCATACGTCGCCTCCGCCTCGTCGAAACGATAGAGTTCAGTCAATACCGCCGCCTTGTTGGTGAGCGGTCTCGCCTGATCCGGCTTGATCCGTAGTGAGCGCTCGTACCAGATCAGCGCTTCGTCCCGCCGTCCCAACGCATGAAGCACACCGCCATGGTTGTTACAGACATCGGCGTTGGCCGGATCCAGCTCGGTGGCACGTTGGCTATCGGCCAGGGCCTCCTCGAACCTTTTCATCTCCTTCAGAACGAGACTACGCATTTGGAGCGTAAAGGCATGATCCGCCAGCAGCTCCAGGCTTTTATTGAAGAAAACGAGGGCTTCCTCGAAGCGTCCCAATCCGTGAAGGATAAATCCTGCCTTGCACGCCGCATTGCCATTCCGCGGATCGAGCGCAAGCGTATGCTGGAAACAGAGAAGGGCCTCCGGCGAACGGCCAGCCTCGATGAGGGCATCGCCCATCCGCCACCAAAGCGTTGCATCGCCGGGCTTTAGCCCAACGGCCTTGTCGAATACCTTGATCGCCTCATCGATCCGGCCCGATTTCGCCAGTGCCGTACCCAAGGTCGTCAGATATTGAGGCTTTGGATCCTTCCTAATCGCACGCGATGCCCACTCGACGGCATGATCGAACTGCCTTGCTTCCGTATGCGCAACGGCCATCAGGTTCATGGTTTCCAGATTCTCTGGATCCATTGCCAGGGCCTGCTGGCAGCCGAGATGCGCGTCCAAGAATCTTCCAGCGAGGATGTGCTGGATGATGACAGCGTGAAGCACCGCGATTGCGTGCGGTTGACGGCCGTCCTTTTTGGTTCTGATCTTGTTGGCCACCGGCGAGCTCAGCGGTCTATGGTTGGAATCGTTTGACAGCAAGCGGCACAACACGCCGCTCGGCGACCGCCGGATGACGCCGCTTCAGATCCAGCCGTGATCATTTGTCTCGCTGGTCAGCACGCTTCCGATGATTGGTATCGTTTGCCCGAAATGACCGATCCGAATCATTTCCAAAGCAATTATCGGTTAATATTTCTCGAAATACAAATTCGACGCCGGGAGCCTGGCGGGCCGCGCCGGTCATGGCTTTGCCGCTCATGATTGTGGTTATATCCACGCGCCGTCACGATATCTCGATCTGGAATATCTCGACACCAAATGCGACAAAGTCGGATCACAAGACTCGCAGTTGCGCTGGCCTTCGTCGGGTTCTTTGGGATGTCGATACTTCCCGTTCCTGCCGCACCTGATCCCGCCTTCACGCAGTTCATCGCCTCGCTATGGCCGGAGGCGCAAGCGCAGGGCGTCTCGCGCGCGACGTTCGATCGCGAGACCGCTAACCTCGAACCCGACTACAAGCTGCCTGATTTGATCCTGCCGGGACGGCCCGCCACCGGCGCGCCGTCGCAGGCCGAGTTCGTGCAGGTCCCGGCCGACTACATCAAGGAAGCGTCCGTCGCGCGGTTGGCGGCCGACAGCCAAAAGCTGATGGCGAAATATCGCGCGGCTCTTGAGGCAATCGAAAAGCAATTCGGCGTGCCGGCGCCGATCGTGCTCGCGATCTGGGGCCGCGAGACCGACTTCGGCCGTTACACGCTGCCCTATGACGGCGTGCGCGTGCTGGCGACGCAGGCCTATGTCGGCCGGCGCAAGGATCAGTACCGCGACGAATTCATCTTAGGCTTGAAATTGATCAATGACGGCGAGGTGACGCGCAAGGACCTGCGGACCTCGTGGGCCGGTGCGACCGGGCTGACGCAGTTCCTGCCGTCGGAGTTTTACAAACACGCCGTCGATTTCGATCGTGATGGCCGCAAGGACATCTGGCATTCGGTGCCGGATGCGCTGGCGTCCGCCGCCGAGCAACTCGTCAACAAGGGTTGGCAGAAGGGCGTGCGCTGGGCCTACGAGGTGACGCCGCCTGCGAACGTCGACTGCACGACCGGCGTGCCAGAAGTGACGAAGCCGATCCGCCAGTGGCTGCGCGAAGGTTTTGTGCCGGTGCGCGGACAAAAATTGAGTGCGACCGAGCAAGCCGAAGAGGCTTCGCTGCTACAGCCGGAAGGCATCCATGGACCGTCATTCCTGACCACGAAGAACTACTTCGTGATCAAGGAGTACAATTTCTCCGACCTTTATGTGCTGTTCGTCGGCCATCTCGCCGACCGCATGGTAAGCCCGCTGCCCTTTGCAACGCCGTGGTCGGCATCGACGCAGCTTCGCACCAGGGATGTCGAGGCGATGCAACGCGGACTGACGCGCATCGGCCTCTATACCGACAAGGTCGACGGCAAGGCCGGCATGAAGACGCGCTCGGCGGTCGGCGCCTATCAGAAACAGGCTGGCCTCACAGTCGACTGCTGGCCGAGCGAGGCGGTGCTGCGCTCGCTTTCAGCGGCGCGATAGCGAGGCCGTTAGCGAACGACGCAAATAAAAATTCTACGCGTCTCCGGACGATACTGCGTATCGCCGGGAGAACCATGAGGACTCATCCTTCGAGACGCGGCTGGCGCCGCTCCTCAGGATGAGGACGAAAAAAACCCGGCCGTTGCGGCCGGGTTTTCGAAGATCAAACTGCGGATTTTAGTCTGATGCGTTTTCCTTACGCGAACCGGTATCCACTTCGCTTGAAAACGCTATGACGATCAATCGCAGTACTGAACGCGACGGAAGCGCCAGTCGTAACCATCCCAGTAACGCTCGCGCACCCAGCGGCAGGGGCCGGGGCCCGGCGCAACATAGACAGGAGCGGGCGCCTGCTGGGCCGCGATCGCGCCACCGACGATCGCACCGCCGATGATGCCACCGGCAACCGCGGCACCGAGCGCGCGCTGAGCGTTGGCCGGGGTCGCGCTGAGCGCGCCGGCAACCGTTGCGACCGCAAGGAGCGCAGCAAATGTCTTCTTCATGTTCAGTACTCTCCTGGAGATGCGGCGCCGCTTGAGCGCCAGGGTTAAGTTTGATTCGCACGCCGAGTTTTGAATGTACCCTGTCGCCGGAGAAGCGCACAACGGTCAACCCAAAGTGAACGTCGCTTAGCACATCGGTCGTAAAAAAGGTTTTTTCAGGCCGGTGTTCCGCACGTTCTCGAAATCAGGCGGGATGTCCGGATAATCCCGCCCGATTTAATGAAGATGAACGGTTGTTAGCCGCAAATCTGAACGCGGCGGATCCGCCAGGCGTAGCCGTCCCAGAAGCGCTGACGCTGCCAGTAGCAGCCATAGGGATCTTCGGCGGCGACATAGGCCGGGCCACCGTAATAGGGGGCGGGGGCGGCGTAGGGACCGGGGCCGTAGTAGCCGGGAGCGTAGTAACCCGGGCCATAGTAGTAAGGGCTGGCCGCAACCGCGCTGCCGACGATCGCACCGCCGATCAGTCCACCGGCAATCGCCGCACCAAGGGCGCGTTGGGCGTGGGCTGGCGCCGAGGCGGAGAAAGCCAACGTGGCAACGGTAGCCAGGGCCACCAGAATTTTCCTCATGGCATCACCTTTCTGATTGAATACGAGACTGCATTGCAAGCAGTCCGTGTCCCAAAAGGTTCCACATTCCACTTGAACGATCAATGAACGACGTCGTCATAATACCGGCTCAATCCAGCAACTTACGTGTCTATTGTGCAATGCAAAGTGTCTTCGTAGCCAACAGAAGCTGCGAGGAGGGCGCGCGCGCACGGCGGCGGCCAAAAGTGGCCGCGGGCGGTGCGACGGCCCGTAGAATCCCGGTTGGCGCAGTCGCCTTTTTAGATTCATTCCAGAGTGAGCTGCGTATCAGTTTGGAATTGCTTGAAAATAGCGTTTTTGCCTTTGCATCTGATGCGGCGCTTTTATATCGAAGGGCACCACATTCGTAGATGGACTCGCCGTTTAAGATGATTGTCTGTTCTTGCAACGTGCTTAGCGACCAAGACGTCCGCGATGTCGTCGAGAGTTCGCAACAGCTTCCCCGCAACGCCAAGCAGCTCTACGGATGCCTCGGATGCAGCGCCGAGTGTGGCCGCTGCGCGCGCACCATCAAGACCATCATCGATGAGGCGCTGGGCGCCTGCGCCAAGGCCTGCTGCGCCGGATGTCCGCACAGCCCTAGCCATGCGGACTCGCACGCGCCTGCTGATTTCGCCATCGCGGCGGGCTAACCGTCCCGTATCTTATTGAATAGTTGTCTCTTTTGTCGTTTTGGCAAAAGGGTTGCTCCCGCTCGAAATCTCATTTAGAAATATTCTAAATTGCCGCGTGAGACCCCTCCGCGGTCTTTCAACCGGAGTGCACCATGCAGGGCGACCCAAAAGTCATCGACTATCTCAACAAGGGTTTGCGGCATGAACTCACGGCCATCAATCAGTATTGGCTGCATTACCGGCTCCTGGGCAATTGGGGCCTGCTGGAGATGGCCAAGGTCTGGCGCAAGGAATCCATCGAGGAGATGGAACACGCCGACAAGCTCGTCGACCGCATCATCTTCCTTGACGGCTTTCCGAACATGCAGGTGCTCGATCCCTTGCGGATTGGCCAGAACGTCAAGGAAGTCATCGATTGCGATCTCGCCGCCGAGATCAGCGCGCGCCTGCTTTACCAGGAAGCCGCAACGCACTGCCACGCCGTAAAGGACTACGTCTCGCGCGATCTGTTCGAGAAGCTGATGAAGGACGAGGAACACCACATCGATTTCCTCGAAACCCAGATCGATCTGATCGGTCGGATCGGGCTCGAGCTCTACACCCAGAAGCATGTCGGTGGGCTCGAGGGCGGCGAGCACTGAAGACGACTGATCTCTAACCGCTTGTCATGGCCGGGCTTGTCCCGGCCATCCACGTCTTCGTCAGCCGATATTTAAGACGTGGATGCCCGGCACGAGGCCGGGCATGACGAAAATCGGACAGCGCGATCGCTAGATTCTTACGGCGCAGTTACAGCTGCGTCTTGTAGCGCGCTTCGACCTCGGTCTGGGTTTCCGCTTCACCCAGTCTGGTCTGGTCGTGGATCACCTCGCTGATCGACGGAAACGCCTCGCGCTCGACCTGCGTATCCCGCGACCACAGCCTGGAGCGCATCAAGGCCTTGCCGCAGTGGAAATAGGCCTCCGACACGTCGACGCGCAGCACGGCGCGCGGCAGCTTGCCGAACTCTTCCATCATGGTGAGCAGTACAGGATCGGTCGTCACCGCGCCTTTGCCGGCGACGCGCAGCGTCTCGTCGATTCCGGGCACGAAGAACACCAGATGCACGAAGCCCGTGCCCTCGACGATGTTCTTGAAACTGTCGATGCGGTTGTTGCCGGGGCGGTCGGGCATCAGAAGCCGGTTCGATCCGTCGACATGGACAAAGCCGGGACCGCCGCCGCGCGGCGAGGCATCGACGCTGCCGTCGGACCCTGACGTCGCCAGCACGCAGAACGGCGACATCTCGATGAACTTTCGCGCGTGAATGTCGATCTCCGGCCGCGCCTTGGCGATGACGCGCGCGGTCGGCTTGGCATAGATCGTGGCGAGGTCGGCAGAGGTGACGTCGGTCAAGGCTGTGGCTCCCGCAGGTTCAACGCGAAGCGTACCAGCCCGTTACCGTTCGGTCATGTGCCAATTTTGCACGCCGTCATTGCCTGCGACAAACGCAAAGCGTTTGCGCAAGGGAGTGAAACGACGAAGCAATCCAGAATCGCTTCACCGTCAAAGCTGGATTGCTTCGCTCGCGCTCGCAATGACGCCCGAGAGCCGTGAGCCCTACACCGCGTCCGCCGGCACGAAACAGCTGATGATGATGCTGCCGCGATGATGGACATACCACACGACTGCCTGACCGACCGGATTGCCGCGATCGCGGATGATCGCGTGCGCCGGCACTTGCATCCACTGGCCCTCGATCGGCACCCAGTAGGCGCCGGCGCGGAAATCATATTCGGTGGCGTGGCCATCGGAGATATCGCAGCAGGGCACGCCGTTCGGCGCCATCACGCCCTTGAACCAGGCCCTGATATCAGCCGGCACGTTCTCATACTGGCCGTTATCGAAAGCGAGCGCTGTGCCCGCCACTCCGCACGCTGCAAGCAACAAGGCGACGAGTGCGAGCTTTCGCATTCGATCCTCCCGGTATCATCGGCGAATCCAACACGATGATTAGGCCCGAGACGTTGTTCGGATGCACGCTCAAATAATATGCGCTATCGGCCACCGGTGCGCCGCATTCAAAATTGATGCGGCGCGAAAGAGCGGCGGAGGAGAGGTATCACATCGCTCGCGCCGGTGCCGATCTCAGCAACCCGTCAAGCTGTTCCTTGTAGAACTTCGCGCTTCCCGTCGTGCCGTGGCCGCGCGTCTCGGTTGATGCCGGGATCAAATAGAGTTTGCCGTTCTTGACCTGCCTGAGCGCGTCAATGGTGACGCCGGTTTCAGGCGGGTTGCGCTCGTCATCGACGGAGTTGATCGCAAGCAGCATGGCCTCGATCTGCGACAGCTTCGCAGACGCATCGTAGTCATGCGAAGCCTGCCATTGATAGATGAAGTCGTTGGCGTCCGTTGTCACGGCTGCGGCGAGCCGTTCGTCGATCATGTGGTCGGCCTTGGCCGCCGTCGGCGCCTGGTCCTGATAGGCGAGCGTGCCGCCGGAGCTCGCAAAGCCGTAGGCTGCAACTGCATATTTCATCATGCGCGGCTGGTTCGTGTAGTTGCCGTTATTGTAATCGGGATCGTTGCGGATGGTCTCGATCATCATCCGCCGCAGGATCCAGTTGCGCGCCGCCATCGCAGTCGGCTGCGAGGCCATCGGCACCACCGCATCCATCATGTCCGGATACTTTTCCGCCCACAGCCAGGCGTGCATGCCGCCCATGGAATTGCCGATCACGAGCCGCAGATGCTTGATGCCGAGCCCCTCCTTGACCACGAGATGTTGCGCCTCGACCATGTCGTCGTAATCGTAGTTCGGAAACGCGGTCTTCGTGCCGTCGGAGGGCTTTGATGATTTGCCGTGACCGATGCCGTCGGGAATGACGATGTAATATTTGCCGGCATCGAGCGGCTGGCCCGCGCCGAATAATTCGCCGGCAAAGCTCGGCGTCAGCATGCTTGCGGCCGAGCCGCCGGAGCCGTGAAGCACCAGTACCGGCTGGCCGGTCGGCTCGCCCACAGTGGTGTAGTGCAGCTTGAGCTCCGCCATCACCTCGCCGCCATGAAATTTGAAATCTCTTGCGATGAAGTCGCCTTGCTTGGGCGACGGATAGTCCGCAGCCATTGCGGCAAACGAAATGACCGCAAAGATTGCCGATAGCAAACCTCTCATGGCCTCATCCCCTGCATTATGGATTGTCTTCGACGTCGGTGTCCGGACGATCGTCGCCGGCCGCGGTCTCGGTGTGCCATTTGCCGTCCGCCGTCTCATACTCGATCGCCTCGGTGCGTCCGGGCACGCGCTGTTCGGAAGCGGCGCGCCGGGCGGCGGCCAGAGCCGCGGCATGGGTGGCGAAGCTCTCCGAGAACACGCCGTCGACAGTATAGGCCCAGCCGCCATCGTGCTCGACGATCTTGTAGGTGACGTGACTCATCGGGAACCTTCCTTTTGAATGCCTGGCGGGGCTTACGGGAAGCAGGCGTGCCGCCTATTCTATGACAAAATGGGCGGTGAAACAGCCGCCATCGGGCCTTGCGAAGTCTTGCAAAAGGGAAATGAAAATGTGCCGAAACATCAAGACGCTGTTCAACTTTGAGCCGCCGGCGACGAACGACGAAATTCACGCTTCCGCCCTGCAATTCGTCCGCAAGCTTTCCGGTTTCAACAAGCCGTCGCAGGGTAACGAGGCCGCCTTCAACCGTGCGGTCGATGAAGTCAGCGCAGCGGCGCATCGCCTGTTGACCTCGCTCCACACCCATGCGCCATCGCGCGACCGCGCGGTCGAGGCCGAAAAGGCCAAGGAACGGTCGCGGCTGCGATTTGGGTGACGAATGGTCTGGTATGTCTATGTCGGCTGGCTTTTCGCGGGCGCGTTTCTGACCAACGCCATCCCGCACATCGTGCAGGGCATCTCGGGTAACCGCTTTCAGACGCCGTTTGCGCGGCCGCGCGGCGCCGGCGAGTCTTCGGCGATCGTCAATGTGCTCTGGGGGTTCTGCAACGTCGCGATCGGTGGTGCGCTGCTTTATATCTTCCTGCCGCAACTGCCGCCGCCATGGCCGTTATGTGCAACCGCGCTGATCGGCGGGCTGCTGATCGCGCTCTATCTCGCGCGGCGTTTCGGCGAGGTACGGAAGCAGGCGCCGCACCCCTGATCCCTCACTCCTCGTCCTTCTTGTGCCTGTTCTTGTGCTTGTGTTTGTGCTTCTTGTCCTTTTTGTCCTTCTTCTTGCGCTTCTTGTCGCGGCCTTCGTCGTCATCGCCTTCGAACAGCACCTCGTCGCGATCCTGCTCGGCGAAGGCACGTTGCGTGGCCGCATCGCGTTCGGCGTTCTCGATCGCCTCGCGCTCGCGCTGCCGCTTGTAGTCTTCATAGGCGTCGAACAGTTGATGCAGCCACGGCAGCACTTGCCCGATTGAAGGCAACTGGCCGGGCGGACCCGGTTCACCGCGCGGACCTTTCTCGCCCTGAACGCCTGGTTTACCTTGCGGACCCGGCTCGCCGCGTTTGCCTTGCTCGCCCGGTCTACCCGGCTTGCCTTGCAGTCCCGGTTTGCCGCGCGGCCCCTCAGGCCCGGGTCTTCCTGGATGGCCCTGCGGTCCCGGTTGTCCACGACGGCCGGCTAAACTGTTCGCCACTGCACGACTCCTGAACGATCCCAAGCTGATTCTTAGCAACGAGTAACGAGACCAGCAATTGTACGGGGGATTGATCAACATCAATCGTAAACCTCGACCGGCCTAGTATGGGCCAAGGGTGGCAATGCGAGGCACAACAATGAACGAGGGCTGGAAGGTATTTTGGTTGTTCGCAGTGGTTTTCGCCGTGGCATTTGGCGCCGAGCGGACGTTCGTTGCCGATGTGGTGCCGGTCGCATTCGCCGATCTGCCGCAACCTTTATGGGCGGTCCTGACGGCGATGGTTTTGCGCGCGCTTGAACTGGTGTCAGGCAGCGTATCGCTGATCGCGCTGATTTTGATGTGCGGCGTGTGGGCCGATCATCTACGGCAGGTCCAGGTAAACGCGCAGGACAGGTTGAAGGCGCGGTTCATCGAAAAGTAGTGCGCGTCTCATCGGCCGAGCCCCCTCAGATCGCGCGGTAGCCGCCATCCGCCATCACGATCGACCCCGTGACATAAGCGGACAGGTCGGACGCAAGGAAGATCGCAGGCCCCACGATATCTTCCGGTTTGCCCGCGCGCCCGAGCGGCGTGTGATCGAGGAAGATCTTCACAAGCTCCGGATTATTGGCGCGCACCGCGGCGTTGAGCGGCGTTTCGATCAGGCCCGGCCCTATGGCGTTGACGCGTACGCCGTATTTGCCAAGCTCGGCGGCGAGCGCCCGCGTAAAGCCCAGCACGCCGTGCTTGGAAGTGGTGTAAGCCGGCGAGTTCGGCGTACGCACATGCACGAATGACTGGATCGAGGCGATGTTGACGATGCGTCCCCTGGTGGCGCGGATCGTCTCGAGAAAGGCATGCGTGACGTTGAAGACGCCGTTGAGGTTGATGGCGATGATGTCTTCCCAATCCTTGATCACGGCGGCAGCGTCGCCGGCGAAGGCGTTGCGGCGGTTGATGCCGGCATTGTTGACGAGGATCGAGACTTTCCCGACCTGCTCGCCGATCCGCTTTGCCAGCGCCACGCAATCCTCGCGCCTGGTGACGTCGAGCTTGAAACTCGAAGCCAGGCCGCCGGCGCGGCGGATTTCTTCCGCGGCCTCGGACGCCGCCTCTTCGTTGATGTCGATCAGCGCGACCTGCGCGCCTTCGCGGGCGTAACCTGAAGCGATCGCCCGGCCGATGCCGGAGCCTGCGCCAGTGACGGCGGCGATATGGTTTTCGAGAAGGCCGGGCATCGTTTCCTCCTTGTTCGTTTCGTTGAAGCTTAACATCCACCGGACGTCGCGACAGCGCTTTTCGTACAAATCGAATCGAATTAGCCGAAACCGGAACGGAAAGTCTTAGCTCCGCGTAGTGCATAATGGCCTTGGCAGGCATTGCCATGGATCGACACCTCGCGGAATGGAAGTACGAACTCGATCGCTTCTGGTCGGCGCATGCGCCCGACTATGGCGAGGCGATGCAGCTTGCGCGAGAGATCGCAAGTGTCGCTGAAAACGAGGCGCTGCGTCAGGCGGCTTCCCAGGCGCTGCCGATTTTGCGAAGCGCGGCCGAGGAAGGCGCCGACCATGCGACCTGTATTGCGGCCCGGCGGCGGCTCCACGTCATTCGCGAGGTGTTGTCAGCGCTGACGACACCGCAATTTGGCCGGCGAGCGGCGCTACCCAAAGCGCTGTCGGCGGAAGATCGCTCCCGCGAACTTTTGGGGTTGCCGCTCGGCCGCAGGCTGTCCGAGAGCGAAATTCATCGCGCCTACAAGCTGCTTGCCAAGCGCACGCATCCGGATGTCGGCGGCACTGAGGAGGCTTTCCTTAAGATATCGGCGGCGCACGAGGCGCTGATCAGGGAGCGGCGAATGCCGCCGCGACACTAGTGAAAAAGGGCGTGGCGGTTATAGAAAGGCGCGCAGGCTTTTCGGAATCGGGCGTCGCCTTCGTCGTCGAGAAACACGACATCGAGATGCGCCTCGGTGTTGAACAGGGCGCCGAAGGCCCGATCCATCTGTAGCGCCAGCTTGCCGCTTTCTTGTCTGTCGCGGGTCAAGAGACCCAGCACGGCGCCGCCGTAACTTGCGCGGACGAGATAGGCCCGTGTCACGGTCGTATCGAGATCGAGCAGCACGGAAATCGCTTCCTTGAGCCGCCGCTCATGCGCGCCATCTTGCTCGCCGATGAATGTGATGTTGTTTGCGGAGAACTGATGAAGCAATCGAGCCTCCCGGCAAAAGAAAGGTGGGCACTAACGCGCAAGCCGTGCCCACCGTTCCATTTTTTCTTACAGCGCGCAGTAATGCTTGCGCAGCAGGTAGTCCTTGACGGCGACCGCGCGCTCGAGCGTCGGCTGACGATGGGTCATGACGGTGTAGTGGGCCGGCCACGGCGCGATCAGAAAGCCATTATCCCAGATCTGGCAGTAGCCGGTGTCGGCGTACTTGATCACGTGGAACGGGGCCGCTTCCGCGGGGCTCGCGGCAGCAAAGGCGGTGGCGGCAACGAAGGCGGCAGCAGCAATGGTGCGGATGTGATGCATGGTTATCTCCTTAAGTATTGGTTGGTGCCCCGCTGGATCTGCTAGGAGAGCCTTTCGCGGAAGCTGATGTGTCTCTCGGACCGAGGGGATCGACCTGAATGCCCATGAGTGTTCACGGCGGCGAGACCGGTTCAAAACAATCAGGTTTCAGAATGACTTCAAAATGGTTTCATCGGGACGCTTGCAAAGCTACTCCCATCGGCGCAAAAAGCGGCCCCGTTGGCGTTGGGCTTTTATCAAGACAGGGGTCAGCCCTGCGCGGGAGGACGAGATGAGTGCAGCGAGCGAGGAGAAGGTTAACCCCGTTGCGCCGGAGCGGCTGCATCAGGCGCTCGGCATTTACCAGACCGCGCTCGTGGCCGATGAGCCGGACGAGACGGCGGCCGAGGCCTGCTCGCCGGACGGGCCCGCAAGCCAGCGCGGCATGCTCGCGGTGAAGCGCGAATTTCCCGATCCGCAGGAATTCTTCAGCCTGAGCCTTCGTCTCAAGCGCTTCACGGAGATCGTCAGCGACAGGAAGCTGATCAAGTGGGGCATGGTCAAGCACTCGGAAGGCGGGCTTGAGATCCACGACGCCGTCGTCAACGCGTTGGCGGCCGCGCCCTTCCGCAAATCCGGCGTGCTCGACAAGGACGTGTTTCACGAACTGGTCAAGACCGAGTTCAACCGGCTGGAAGCGGAAGAGAAGAAGTAGGCGCGGAGAGGCATCGTTCGGGGGAGACAATGAAACTGAAAATCGTCTTGGTGGCGGTGGCTGGGCTTATGCTTTTCGCGAATGCCGCGGCCGCACAGCCGGCGAAAAGCATCAAGGATCAAATCGTCGGCACCTGGGATTTCGTCGTGGCCGAGGTGACCGCGCCCGACGGCAAGAAGTCGTTCCCGTTCGGCGAGCACCCCAAAGGGATTTTGATTTTCACTCCCGACGGCCGCTTCGCGCAGATCCACACCGCCGGCGATCTGCCGAAGCTTGCTTCCAATAATCGCCTGACCGGAACGGCGGAGGAATATGCCGCGATCATGCGCGGCAGCGTGTCGATCTTCGGCACCTATACGGTCGATGAAACGCAGAAGACCGTGACCTTCAATATCGTTTCGGCCTCGTTCCCGAATTTCAACGGCGAGGCGCAACTTCGCACCATCGACAAGCTCAGTGATGAAGAGTTCGTCAACACCAACCACAATGTTGCCGGCGGCCGCGGTAGCGCCAGCAATTTCTACAAGCGGGCCAGGTAGAGCCTCACCCGTCGGAAGACGTCACGACGCCCGTGCCGATCGCGATATCGCGCACCGTGCTGCGGCGCTGCCACAGCCCGTAGCCGAACATGCCGACGATCATTGCCGCGACAAAGACGACGATCGGCGCGGTCAGGCCGGCTACATTCACCAGCGCCGGGCCAGGGCAGATTCCGGAAAGGCCCCAGCCGATCCCGAACAACGCCGAACCAACGATGAGTGGCGCATCGATATCGCTGCGCGATGGCCACGAGAATTTCGAAGCGAACAGCGGCGCGCTTTGACGCCGCGCTAGTGCAAAGCCCACGCCGGCAACCGCGGCCGCGCCCGCCATCACGAACGCGAGCGTGGCGTCCCATGCGCCGAAGAAGTCGAGGAAGCCGAGAACTTTTTCCGGTTCGGTCATGCCGGAGATCAGCAGTCCCAGTCCGAAGATAAGACCGCAGCCAAAGCTCGCGAGGATCAGCGGCATGTCTTATCCTCCGATGCCGTGGCGAACGATCGCAACCATGACGATCGCGGCGCCCATGAACACCAGTGTCGCCACGATCGAGCGCGTCGAGAAACGTGCGAAGCCGCAGACGCCGTGGCCTGACGTGCAGCCGTTGCCCATCCGGCTGCCGAACCCGACCAGCAGGCCCGCGGCGGCGTACAGCACGAGATTTGAGGACGAGAGGTGCGCGGCTGTCGGCGTGCCCAACAGCGGCCCGATCAGCGCCGCCGCGATCAGACCAACGATGAAGGCAAGCCGCCAGGCGCGGTCGCTTCCTGTGGTCAATAGTCCGCCGAGGATGCCGGATACGCCGGCCAGCCGTCCGGCCGACAGCATCAGAGCTGCGGCAGCGAGCCCGATCAGCGCGCCGCCGATCAGTCCACTCAGGGGCGTGAAATGGTGCATTTTTCGCTCTCCTGTTACCCGCGAATGACCACGATACGCCTTTTTGCCGGCGCTTTCGATCGGTTAAAGTCGCCCCGCCAAACGATTCGACTGCTTTTGAACCTTAAACGTGGGGGAAAACCAATGAGACTGTCATCCGCCGTTCGCACGATCGTTCTTGTGCTTGTTGCTTTTGTGGGCCTCTCGTCGGCGGCGCGGGCCGATGAAGGCTATGTGCAGCTCACGATCATCAAGGCCGGATGGATCATCGGTGGCAACGGCGGCAGCGGCGTCCTGGATTTCCACGGCCGCCGCTATCCGCTCACGGTTGGCGGCATCGATTATGGCCTGGTGTTCGGCGGTTCGCGCGCCGTGCTGCGCGGCCGCGTCAGCAACATCTGGCGGCCGTCGGATATCGCGGGCGCCTATGCGGCGGGCGGCGCGGGCATCGTTGTCGGCGGCGGCGTGCGCGGCATCTTGCTCACCAACGCCAGGGGCGTCACGCTCGAACTCGCAGGGAACCAGTTCGGCCTGATGGCGAACGCTGATTTGAGCGGGCTTGCGATCGGCTTGAGGTAGAGAGAGACAAGGTCTCGATGTCGCATAACGACCGTCGAGCATCGTAAGAGAAGATCGCCGCTCCGGCGTCGCGCAGCAAGCAACGTCTGTGGTTATGGGTCCCGGGTCAAGCCCGGGACGACGTGAGGTGACACTAGCGTCAGAACGAAAGCTAAAAAGAAAAGGCCGGGTGTTTGCCCGGCCTTCTTATTTCCCGATGTTGCAAGCTTCAGAGCGTGCAGCTGCGGCTCATCCGCATCTGTTCCTGAATGGCGTTCGCTGCCGCGAAGGTCGGCACCGGCTTGCTGACGACCTTGTAGTCGGAGAAGAAGCGCAGCGGCTGCTGCTGCAAGTCGGTATTCCAGATCTGGCAGACGCCGGTGTTGTCCCAGCGGATCACATAGTAGCCGGACTGTTGCGGCATCGGGCGGGCGACGGCAGCGCTGGAAGCAACGACGAGGGCGGCGGCACAGAGCGCGGTAACGCGACGCATGACAAATCTCCTTGGGTGATGATCAGGGTGATGACCGAGGGCTTATAATTCCCCGCGTCTCATGAGGCTAGTGGTAGCACATGTGATGGATGGCGCTGACGGG
>Ga0307470_10000542_pt1 | contig 18099 bp, 17 predicted proteins | sample atmos_gasesAM3C__FD_204565 | JGI IMG/M metagenome (GOLD analysis project Ga0307470, IMG submission 204565) | Hardwood forest soil microbial communities from Morgan-Monroe State Forest, Indiana, United States - atmos_gasesAM3C_05 | ecosystem: Environmental > Terrestrial > Soil > Temperate forest... | reverse complement strand
GCCCCCTCATCCGGCCTTCGGCCACCTTCTCCCCCACAAAAAGCGTGGGGGAGAAGGCGCTCGATTGGAGAGTGGTCCAGGAAGTGTGCTCGAAGACCGGCATCGGGCGGCTCACGACGCGAGATTGTAGCGTTTCAGTATCCCGTCGAGGATGCCATTGATGAATTGCGACGACTTCTCCGTCCCGAACTTCTTCGCGATCTCGATGGCCTCATCGATGACGACCAGCTTCGGGGTGCCGGCTTCGTGAAGGAACTCGTAGATCGACATGCGGATGATGTTGCGGTCGACGACGGCCATGCGCGAAAGGCGCCAGTTGTCCGCCTGGGCCTGGATCATGCCGTCGATCTCGAACAGGTTGTCGACCGTGCCGCGGAAGATCTTCGTGGCGAAGTCGCGCGTATTCGGCTTCGACTTCTGCAGATCGTCGAACGTGTCGACGATCATGTCGGGCGCGTTCCCGGACATATCGTGCTGGTAGAGCATCTGCAGGACCAGCTCGCGGGCTTTTCTTCGCGCTCCCATCAGAATTCACCGCTATTGAGCTCGCGCCACAGGTTTGCCATCTCGACCGCTGCCAACGCGGCCTCCCAACCTTTATTTCCGCTGCCCGGCGACGATCGCTGCTCGGCCTGCTCGCGCGTGTTACATGTGATGACGCCGAAGGCCACCGGAAAGCGCGTCTTGACGGCGACGTGCGAGAGCTCGTTCGTGACCTGTGCGGAGATGAAATCGAAGTGAGGCGTATCGCCGCGCAGAAGGCATCCGAGGGTGATGACGGCGTCGATGCCGCCGCGATCGATGAGCATGCGCGCCAGCGTCGGGATCTCGAAGGCGCCGGGAACGCGGTAGACGCTGATGTCGTCGTCCGCAGCGCCGTGTCTGGCCAGGCATTCGAGCGCGCCACGAAGCAGTCCGTCGACGATCTCGTCGTTGAACCGGCTGGCAATCACAGCGAAGCGAAGACCTTCGGCGTTGTGATCGCCTTCAAAAGAGCGGGGCATAGCGGCGGGCGATTATATGCGCGGGTTCGCGGGGGTGTCGCCGGTAGTGGGTCAATTTGAAAACCCGGTTGCCCTTTGCTTCCAGTCTGTATTCGGCAAAGCGGACCTTCACCGCCCGCTGGCAATCGACGGTGCTGCACGGACGTCGTCGCGGTCGTTGTAGTAGTTCACCAGTCCCTCGTAGATCGCTTCGGCGATGTGCTGGCGGTACTTTTTTGTCTTGATCAGCGCGCGGTCTTTCTCGTTACCGAGGTTGCAAATCTCGAGGAGGACGCGGGTGGGGACGAGGTTGTAGCGGATCACGGCGGGCACCCACTCGCGCCCGTCGCGGACGACGTTGTCGCGCACCGGGTGGAACGGATGAACTTTGAGGTCGTCGGTCTCGAACGCGTCGATGATCGATTCCGCGAGATCGCGCGACAGCCCCTCGGCCGCCAGCGACTCCTTCTCCGAATGCCGCACGACCGGGCTCTCCCTCACCTCGGCACGCGCGAGATACACCTGGTCGCTCTTTTCATACGACCCGGTCACGTATCGCTGGCCGGGGATGTACGCCATCGCGCCGCGCAGCGACGGATGGAGCGAGTCTGCATGAATGGAAAGGAAGACCACCTTCTCCTTCGGGACGCTCTGTTTCATGGCGCGCCGGAAGATCGAGTTAGCGAGGTACCAGCGCAGGTTTACACCCACCGCGGGATCGCCGATCACATACTTCGGCGACGTCAGGATGATGTGATCGGTCTGCTCCTCCAGCTCATCGCCGTCGGGAATCGCGTAACCGGCTTCCTTCGACTTCGTCGTCGCCGAGACCGTCGCGCCGGACTTCTTTTCGAGGATGCGCTTGAGGCGGCACATCACGTCGTACACGTAGTTCGATTCCCAGACATCGTCGTACGTGGCGCCGGCGTCGCGTCCGCCGTGGCCGGCGTCGAGGATCACGCGCACACCGGCAAGGCCCTTCGCCCGAGGGCGTACGGCCAGCATCTCGCTCTCGCGCTTCGACTGTTCGCTGGCGACGCGCGTGGGATCGTCAGCAGGCAGGTACTCCGGCAGCAGCAGCGACATCGGAATCTTCACGCGATAGCCGATCGGAATCCGCGCCACGTCGTCGATGCCGTTGAAGCGCTCGATGCGCTCCAGCACATCGCCGACGTCTTTCGCGTAGACGCGGCCAGTGAAGCGGATGGCCACCGATGAATAGAGCGCTTCGCCCTTCTGCAGCCGGTAGACCGCGAACGGTTCGGCGGCGGTCCGATCGTAAGTCAGCGAAGGCGTCAGCGACGGCTGAGCGGATTCGCCCACGGCCACGGTTTCAGGTAGCGGCGCTGCCGCACCATGAGCATCCGTGCTCGTACGCTCTTCCGGATCGTCCTCCGATTTCCGAACCGCGGCTGTCTTCGGTGCATACCGTTCCTCCATTTCGCCGCGGCGGAATGCCGCAGCGAGAAGCTCCTTCGGGATGAGGATCACGTCACCTTTGCGGGTGGAGAGGCCTTGCGACGGATTGGCGGCGCGGATGGCGGCGTAGTTCTCGCCGCTGCCCGTGAACCATTCCGCGATGTTCCAGAGGGACTCTCCTTCGATGCCACTGCCGCCGGCGACGACATGGCGCCAGCCGCTGTTGACCGCGCTGTCGGACGGAAACAACATTGCCACGACGTCGCGCTGAAGATTCGGACGGAGGATGTTGAACGGGATACGAACGCTCTGCTCGGTGGTGAGGTTGCCGCCGGCCTGATTGAACGACGCGATCTCGTTCCAGCGCGCCCCGTCGCCGGTCACGCGTTTGGCCAGCCGGCTCCAGGCATCGCCCACGTGCGGCTTGACGACAATGTCGAGACGATAGTCAGCAGTGAGCGACGCGCGCAGCTCGGGCGTGACATTCGCCACCGCGAGAATCTTCGAGGAAGACGCAGCGGCGAGCGCCGCCGGAAGAAGAAGAGCTCCGAGGAGACCCACCCACCACTTACGCACGAAAGAAAGTGTAGCACCGGATGGGGCGATGCAGGGGCCGTTTTGCGGACGTTTTGCGGGTCAAGGCCGCGGTCAACCGCATTCGCTCAACCGACTGACCTACCGACGATCAGGCCGAGTTCTCTTTCGGATTCACTTCCGCCCACGAACTTGCCGTCCCTTCTTACCGGCGCCTGCCGTACCGATGGCGAAGGACTGGAGCGGCACCCTTGGTAACTACGTCACCAGATCGATTTCACGGAGCGAAAGGAGCGGATTCGGCGGTCCTTCGTAACCAGCGGAGCGCGATGAGTCATTGCGGTCGCTACAATGATCCGGTCTGCCGGGTCGTCGTGGGGCCACTCGAGGCGAGTCGATGCGATTGCAACGGCGGGCGACAGGTCGAGCAGCCGTACCTTAGGGAGTTCCAGCGCCTGGGTGACCCAGAGCAACACATCGCGATCGAGATCGAGGCGTCCCTTCGCAACCAGCAGACCAACCTCCCAGCAACTGATCATGGAAATCCCAACCTCTTCTGCGTCGTCGAGGGTACGCAGCGCTGTGGGCGACATCCTGTGCCGCCAGCCGATCCACCACACCCAGGCATGAGTGTCCGCAACGATCACTTGTTGGCTTCCCACGTGACGTCGATCGGCTCGACGATGTCGTCGGCCTCAAGGACGCTTCCCCGGAGCGATGGCGCTTTTTCGATTGGCACGAGCCTGGCCACCGCACGCCCGCGCTTTGTCACCACGATCTCCTGACGGGTCTCAGAAACCTGATCGAGCAAAGCCAGACATTTTGACTTGAATTCTCCAGCGGGTATCTCTCTCGTTCTGCCCATGGACATAAGTCTATGGTCATCACCTGCGAACATCAAGAAGCCTCGGTCGCGCGCTTACTAGCCGTCGTCGACAATCTCTGACTCTGTCCGCAATGGCATGAGGAGCATGATCCGGCGCATCACCGCGCCGCTGAAAACCTCACCTCACGAGCTCACGTCGCCGCTTTCGCCTTCGTGCTCTCCTGCTGCGACGACGCCCATTTGGCGTGTTCCTGGGAGACCAGCGACTCCACGCGCTCGGCGAGGAGGGCGCGCGGATCGGCGACGCCGGCGTACGGCGATGCGTTCGCGATGTAGACGTACTTTTCGTGCTTGAGCGATTCGCAGGTCGAGCGGTAGGCGATCCAATTCTCCTGATACTGGTTCAGATGGAGCGCGCCCTCAAGGATAGTGATCAACACTCCGATACCGCCGACAAACCAGTTTTCGTGCAGCAGCGGAAGCGCAGGAAGGAACGGGAGAATCGCGGCGGCAACGATCTCGGTGAACTTGATGACCTTGTACTTCCTCTGGTTGCTGCTGCTCTTGCGGTCGTACCACGAGATCTGATCCTCGAGACGATCCACCACCGGATCTGCTTCCGTCGTCATGGCCACTCCAAGATTGATTGACGGATCTATTGTAGCGCCCGTTGTGACGCTCGACGGCGATCACTTTCCTTTCGCTGTCCCAACGGCCACGCTCCCTGTGCTACTCTCCGTGTCGGTCCAAGCGGGATTTTCATGACGGAAGAAAGAGCGGAGAAGTTCCTCGAGCTTTTCAACAAGGGGAAGGAATTCACCGAGGAGCTGCTGCGGGAAAACCAGCGCCTTCGGTATCGCCTCGCCACGCTCGAAACGGGATCGACCGCCGGCGTCGACGAAGAGGTTCAGCGGCTGCGCGCGGAAGTGCAGCACCTCACCGAAGAGAACCGCCGCATCGCGCGGCGTTTCAAGGAAGTCGAGGAAGAGAACAAGGACTTCGCCAACCGCTACATCGAGGTCGAAGAGCAGAACAACAACCTCGCCAATCTGTACGTGGCCAGCTACCAGCTTCACTCCACGCTCGACTTCCGCGAAGTCATCCAGATCGTGCAGGAGATCGTCATCAATCTGATCGGCGCGGAGTCATTCGCCATCCTGCTGCTCGACGAGAAAACGAACGAGCTCAAGACCATCGCCTCGGAAGGGGAGGATGTCATGCCCGGCATCGAGACCATCTCGACGCGGCTCGGGGACGGCATCATGGGCGGCGTGGCCAGGACCGGCGAGAGCTACTACATCAATCAGGACATGGAAGGCGGCAAGGTAACGCTCGAGAAGCCACTGGCCGCCGTACCGCTGAAGATCAAGGAACACGTCATCGGGCTGGTGGTCATCTACAAATTGCTGCAGCAGAAAGACTCGTTCTCGGCAGTCGACTACGAGCTCTTCTCGCTTCTCGCCGCGCACGCGGCGACGGCGATCTTCTCGTCCAAACTCTATTCGCAGTCGGAGCGGAAGCTGAACACGATTCAGAGCTTCCTCGACCTGCTGACGACCACATCGTGAGGGGCGGATAACTTTGGCACTCGAGAACGCGAACTTTCTGGTTGTCGAAGACTCGCCAACCATGCGGCAGTTGATCTCGTTTTCGCTGAAGCGATTCAAGAACGCCAGGATCATCGAGGCGGTCGACGGCGTCGACGCGCTCAAGAAACTCTCCGGGCCCGACAAGATCGATCTCATCCTCACCGACATCAACATGCCGGTGATGGACGGACTGAAGCTCGTATCGCTCGTCCGCCAGAACGCGCAGCTCCGCAACATCCCGATCATCATCATCACGACCGAAGGCGCGGAAGAAGACCGCGAGCGCGGTCTGGCCCTCGGCGCCAATGCCTACATCTCCAAGCCGATTCAGTCGTCGCACCTGATCAAGACGATCTCGGAGTTGCTGGCGGTGTGAATCGAAGGATGAAGGATGAAGGATGAACCGGCGAACACACGTCATCCTTCATCCTTCCGACTTCATCCTTCGTTGCTGATCGCGATTCTCTTCGCCGCGCTGCGCATTCCGCTTCTCCTCTATCGCGAACCGTTCTTCGACGAGTTGTTCACGCGTTGGATCGCGGGCAAGTCGTTCGCGGGGATTCTGGCGGCGCTGCGGCTTGATTCCGGGCCGCCGCTCTACTACTTCGTCGTGCATGCGATTGGCGATCCGTCAGTTGTGGCGACGCGGGTGCTGTCGCTGATCTGCGCGGCGGTTTCAATCCTTCTGGTTTTGCGGGCGACTCGTTGGGCGCCGGCCGCTGCGATGCTGCTTGCGGTCTTTCCTCCTGCGGTGCTCTTCGCTGCGGACGCGCGCGCGTATGCGATGTGCGCGATGTTCGTGACGATTGCGGTGCTGGCGATTGATCGGGATCGGCCGTTTGTCGCTGCGATCGCGCTGGTTCTTGCGGCGTATTCGCATTACTACGGGGTGTTGTTCTTTCCGATTCTTCTGGTAACAGCCGCCGGGCCGGCGGCGATACAGCCGGCGGGCCGCCGGCGCTACACTTGGTCCTGGCGCTACGCCTTGGGGTGGCGGCGCTTCGCTTCGCTGGCGTTGGCGGTGGTGCTGTTCGTGCCGGGGTTTTGGTTGGCGATGCGGCAGCCGGCGGGGGCGCGCGAGTGGATGACGAGCTCGTGGCCTGATGGGTTGTTCGTGCGGCCTCCGCTTGCGCTGACGATCGTCGGTGCGGTGGCGGTGCTGCTGTCGCTGCGGGTCAATCGTTATCTGCTCATGGTCATCGTTCCGCTGAGCCTTGCGGTCGCGTTGCGCGTTTACGTCCCGATGAGGTTCGAAGCAGTCATCGCGGCGCCGCTGGTGCTCTGGCTTGCGGAATCGCTGCGGCAGAATCGCTTTCGTCTGCCTTTGATGGCGGCGATGATCGGCGCCGGCGTCACGTGGAGCGCGCTGGGTATCCTCGATCACGCCGGACGGCCAGCCGATTCGTATCGTCAGGCTGCGCACTGGGTCGCGGGAAACATCGCAGCGAATCAGAATATCGTCGCGTCGGGATATTGCTATCTCGAGACGTTGATGAATGGCCACCAGCGTCTGACTGCGTTTCCGCCGGAACAGGGGGAACATCCGGGCTGGCGTGCGCTGCCGCAAGCGGGACTGCGATCGCCCGCGGGGTTGTTCTTCTGGATTGGTGAACGCAACGCGCCCGAGCTCGATGTCTTCGTCCACGAACGCCGCAGGATCCAACCACTCTTCATCAACGACCGTGCGATGGTTGCACTGGTAAGGTAAACTCCGAATCCATGCCTCATTTCATCACCGACAAGTGCATTGGATGCAGCGTCTGCGAGGTCAAGTGCCCCACGAACACGATCTGGGGTGCGGCCCGAGGGATGTACTACATCCATCCTGAGCGCTGTATTGACTGTTCCGTCTGCGGCATCTACTGCCCGGTCGACGCCATCCAGAACCAGCATGGCGAGTTCATTCCGCGCGTGAAGCCGAAAGAGATCCCGAAAGCCGAAGTCATCAAAGAGCTTTGCACGGGATGCGAGTTCTGCGTCGACATCTGCCCGTTCGAGTGCATCAAGATGATCGACCCGAACGACGAGACCGTAGCCAACCACTACAAAATCGCGTTCGTCGACGAGAAGAAGTGCGTGGCCTGCCGGCTCTGCGAGTCGGTCTGCGACAAGGATGCGATCGTCGTCCCCGAGGCGCCGACGCAGCTCAAGACGTACCTCCCTGACTTTGTCGTGATGGGCACGGGACGTTGAGCGGGGTGTCGGGTATCGGGAGTGGGGAGTCGGAGAACGAAGCCAGTCCCAACGCGGAATCGGGCAAAGGAGTCGCTCCGACCCCCGACCCCCGACCCGCGACCCCCGCAACAGACATCCCCAAAGAATCCTCCCGAACGATCCTCTTTCAGTTCGTCGTCTTTCCGCTGGGCATCGTCTTTATTGCCGTCCTGATCTTCTTCCTCTTCGGCAAACTGGCCACCGACGAGCAGACCATTCCTGACTACCTCAACTCCATCCGCTCCGGCAGCTCGCACGAGCGCTGGCAGGCGGCCTATCAGCTTTCGAAATCGCTCAAGCGCGGCGAGGCGTCGCGTTATCCGAACCTCGAGCCGCAGGTTGCCTTGCTCTACACCAATTCGAAAACCGACGATCCCCGCATCCGACGCTACCTCGGCATGGTGCTCGGTACCCTCGGCGACCGTCGCGCCACGCCGCTGCTCCTCGAGGGTCTCGACGACAAAGACACCGATAACCGCGTCTATGCGCTGATGGCCCTCGGCGAGCTTCACGATCCCGCCTCCGTCCCGCGCATCGCCAGAGCCGCTGCGGACGAGGATAAAGACATCCGAAAAACGGCGTACTTCACGCTTGGTGAGATCGGCGACGCCAGCGCCGTCCCGGTACTCGTGAATGGTCTGCAGGACGAAGTCGCCGACGTTCGCTGGAACGCCGCCGTCTCGCTGGCCCGCCTCGGCGATCGGCGCGCCATCGGACCGCTGCGCGAGATGCTCGACCGCTCGCGGCTCAACGCCGTGGCAGGCATGCGCGAGGATCAGAAGGAAGACGCCATGATCGTTGCCATGTCTGCCTACGTGAAGGTGGCCGGCCGCGATGCGGTGCCCGATCTTCAGCGCATCGCCACGAGCGATCCCAGCCTTCGTGTGCAAGTTGCAGCGAAGCAGGCGTTGCAGGCGGTGCAGAAGAAGATGTAGGTCGTTGCTGAGCGCTTCCGCTGCCTGGTTTTCGGAGGAATGTCCAACTTTGAGGACAAACGTCATCAACTTTCATGACGAACGTCCTCAACTTTCATGACGAAGGTCATCAAGTTTCATGACGAACGTCCTCAACTTTCATGACGAACGTCCTCAACTTTCATGACGAAGGTCATCAACTTTCATTACGAAGGTCATCAAGTTTCATGACGAACGTCATCAACTTTCATGACGAACGTCCTCAACCTTCAGGACGAAGGTCCTCAACTTCAGGACGAACGTCCTCAACTTTCAGGACGAACGTCCTCAACTTTGAGGAAATCGTCTTCAAGATTCGGCAAATTTTTCCCAGCACGCACAGTTTCCCCGAGACCACTGTCCAAGTAGCTCGCAGGAGCGAACCGCCGGACCCTGGACACTCATCGCCGGGAAGTGCACGCACCAACCGAACGCTGGAAACTGCCGAAACCGCATCACGTCAACCTGTGTCCGCTGTCACCTTTTCCGTTGACACCGATTGACGAAAAGCAGATATTTACGCCCGCGCCGGAACGGCCTCGATTCGGCCCCATCACGACCTCGGATGTCTGAAGAAATCAAGCCATATCAGTTGGTTCCGAAGACTCCCCTCGCAGGGAGTGCGGCTGCCGATATACGCGAACAGGGGGAGATCTCGAGGCGCAGTTTCCCCTTCGTTCTCACCACTGCCTGGCTGGCTCTCGCGGCAGCGCTGGGCGGTCTGGCCAGCATTCTGGGCCGCTTTCTCTTCCCCAACGTCCTCTTCGAGCCGGTCCAGAAGTTCAAGGCCGGTCTGGTCGCCGACTACTCGGTCGGCGAAGTCGACGAGCGCTGGAAGGACAAGTACGGAATCTGGATCGTGCGCACCGAGGAGATCGTGTACGCCCTGATCACCGTCTGCACCCATCTCGGCTGCACGCCGAACTGGCTGCCCACGCAGAACAAGTTCAAATGCCCCTGCCACGGCAGCGGCTACTACAAGTCGGGGATCAACTTCGAAGGACCGACTCCTCGCCCGCTCGAGCGCGCCAAGATCTTCATCGATGTTGCCGACGGCCAGATCGTCGTCGACAAGTCGAAGCAGTTTCACCAGGAGCGCGGCGAGTGGACCGACCCGGAAGCGTTCATCAAGTTATAGGGAGCTGAATGGCGAACCTGACGGCACTCAAAGACGGCATCGTCAACTCACAGGTCTGGAAGTCCGTCTTCCGTGTCGGCGTCCCCAACACGAACCGTAAGCGTGTTCTGGCCGTCCTGGGCTCGCTCATCCTGCATCTGCATCCGGTGAAAGTGCGCCGCTCAGGCGTGCGCATGAGCTACACCTGGTGCATGGGCGGGACGTCGTTCTTCCTCTTTCTCGTCGAAACGGTCACCGGTCTGCTGCTGATGTTCTATTACCGGCCGACCATCGAATACGCTTTCACCGACATCATGGACCTGCGCGAGCAGGCTCCGTTCGGGATCATGCGCGAGATGCACCGCTGGGGCGCGCACGCCATGGTCATCGCCGTCTGGTTGCACATGTTCCGTGTCTTCATGACCGGCTCGTACAAGCCCCCTCGCGAATTCAACTGGAACGTCGGCGTCATTCTCCTCGTCCTCACGCTGCTGCTCTCGTTCACGGGATATCTCCTCCCGTGGGATCAGCTCGCAATCTGGGCCATCACGGTTGGGTCTTCGATGGCGCGCGCCTCTCCCGGCGCTGGTAATGAGGGACCCATGTCGGGGCTGGTCAAATTAGGGGATATCAGGCTCATTCACGCAGGTGATGACGCCCGATTTGCGCTCATCGGCGGACGCTCGATCGGCGCGGCCACGCTGCTGCGGTTTTACGTACTGCACTGCGTCGTCATCCCGCTGGCGGCCGGCTTCCTGATGGCCATTCACTTCTGGCGAGTGCGAAAAGACGGAGGAATCTCGGGTCCTCTGTAGGACGACGAGCGCGCGATGGACTTCATCAAGGATTTCGTCAACGTACTCTCCGCGGGATCGATCTCGTTCCTGTTGTTGACGTCGATTTTCGCGCTGATCATCTATTTCAATCTTCTCAACGGCCGGATCAAATCGGGCGGCGGCATCGCCTTTCTCGGCTTCGGCATCATTCTCCTCGTGGTCGGCATTTTCATCCGGCCGCTGTTCTACCTCGGCGTCGCCTACCTGCTGATTCTCTTCGGGCTGGCTGCACTCGGCGGTCGGTTGTGGGACACGAAGGTCGGCCTCCGTCTCTTCGTCGTGGGCGGGCTGGCATTCGGCCTGTCGATGCTCGATCCGAACTTCTTCCTCATCGCCGCCAAGCCCGACAACGTCCCCATCGTGGCGATGATCTTCCTCCTCGGATTTTTTACCTGGCTGGCCCTGCGCAAGGCCTATCTGAACGACTCGCAGCTCGCGCTCGGCGGCATTCCGTGGGAGAAAACCGAGTCGGACGAAAAGCTCTTCACGTGGCCTGATTTGGTCTACACCGAGATGCTCTGCATGATCCTGCTGACGATCGTGATGATCGTCTGGTCAGTCGTGCTGCGAGCACCGCTGGAAGAAGCAGCGAACCCGACGTCATCGCCGAATCCTGCCAAGGCTCCCTGGTACTTCCTCGGCCTGCAGGAAATGCTCGTCTACTTCGACCCCTGGCTTGCCGGCGTCGTGCTGCCGACCCTCATCATCGTCGGGCTGATGGCAATCCCGTACATCGATACCAATCCGAAGGGGAACGGCTACTACTCGTTCCGCGAACGGAAGTGGGAGATCGGCGTCTTTCTCTACGGCTTCCTCGTGCTGTGGTCGTTCCTGATCATCACCGGCACCTTCCTTCGTGGCCCGAACTGGAACTTCTTCGGACCCTACGAGTTCTGGGACCCGAACAAGCTGGTGCCATTGGTCAACGTCGACCTCTCCGAGCTGATGTGGGTCAAAGTCCTCGGCACGTCATTGCCGAAACTCTGGATCATCCGCGAGATCTTCGGACTCGCCCTCATCGGCGCTTACCTCGGCACGCCGCCGGTCATGGCCGCCGGTCCATTCCGCCGCTTCTACCTGAAGATGGGCGCGGCGCGGTACTACGTCGGCGCTTACCTCTTCCTGATCATGATGTCGCTGCCGATCAAGATGGTGCTGCGCTGGCTCTTCAACCTCAAGTACATCCTTCACATCCAGGAGATTTTCTTCAACGTCTGAGGACGACACCTAACCGATGAAGCCGCAAGAGCCGATTCCGCACAATTACTCGATTCGCAGGCTGAACATGATTTTCGCCCTGTCGAGTCTCGTGCTGCTTGCGGTGACGGGTCTCATGGTCGGATACGACTACATCCGCGGTTGGAAGTGGTTTCAGCTCGAGTTCATGCGCATGCAGCAGGAGCGCATCTCCCAGGAGATTACCGTCGCGCAGGCTGAAGAGAACAAGCAGCAGCTCGCCGATCTCGACGCGCAGGACCGCAAGAACGAGATCGAGCTGGCCCGGCATCGCGATCAGTATCTTTCCGCGCAGAAAGAGCTCGATGCCATCGAGGGCGATCACTACCGCGCCGATCAGGACTACCGCTTCGCCAAGGCCAACCTCGACGCGCAGCGCTACATCACGGAAGCTTCGATCGTGCAACACCTCGCCGACGCGCAGAAGCAACAGGCGGAGTACGAGCGGCAGACGAAGCACCTTGCCGATCTGCAGCTTGCGTTGCAGGAATCGACGCGCAAACGCGATGCGGCAAAAGCGAATGTCGATCAGTGGTTAAAGAAGATCAAAGACGCGGAAGACAAGAAGAAAGAGTTGACGGCGTCGGCGGACTTGCTCACCAAGCAGCTCGGCACCGTCGACATGAAGCCGTTCAGCACCAACTGGATCCTCAGCCAGCCGATGCTCGACTTCGTCAATCCCGTGATCAAGATCGATCAAGTGGTTCTGAACGATCTGTCGATCGACATGAACTACATGAACGTTCCGCGCGTCGACCGATGCCAGACCTGCCATCGCGCCATCGACACGCCTGGCTGGGAGTCGAAGACCGAGGCGGCAAGGCTGTCGAAGGAGCTGCAGGAGAAGCTCGACGCTTACCAGATCCCGCAGGAGAAGCGGAAAGAGACCGAGGAGCGCATCGCGCAGCTCAAGAGGATTCAGGATGCGCCCAACGACATCCTCAATCCGTGGCGCACGCATCCGAAGCTCGATCTCTATGTTGGATCGGCGTCCCTTCACCCGCTGCTGGATTACGGCTGCACGGTCTGCCATCGCGGCCAGGATCGCGCCACCGAGTTCGGCCGCGCCGGTCACACGCCAGCCAGTCCCCGCATGGAGCATCGCTGGGCCGAGCGCACGGCACTCTCCGCCGGCTTCTTCCCGCTGCCACGCGATTTCGAGCAACGGCACTGGGGCTACGAAGAAAACGAGTTCATCGAGACGCCGATGTATCCGCGTCACTACTACGAAGCCGGCTGCATCAAGTGCCACTCGGGACAGATGGCCGTCGATCGCGGCGAGGACATTACGAAGGCAGAGCAAACGATCGAGATCTACGGCTGCTACGCCTGCCACAAGATCGCCAACTGGCGTTTCACCGATCTCCGCAAGCCCGGCCCGGACCTCGGCGGCATCGCAGAGAAGACGACTCCGGAATGGGCGTTCCGCTGGATCAGCGAGCCGCACAACTTCCGCTCCACGACGCGCATGCCGTCGTTCTTCTACCAGCGGAACATGATCGACCCGAACGTCGTGCCTCCGCAGGAAAGAGCGCACAACATCAAGCTTCAGGATGCCGAGATTCACGCCATCGTCAGCTTCCTGTTCGACAAGTCGACGCATCGGCCGTGGTCGCAGCCGGGCGCAGGCGACGCAGCCCGCGGCAAGCAACTCGTCGGCAGCGTCGGCTGCATGGGCTGTCACATCGACACCGAGCAGGTCAAAGATGAGAAGAGCGGCCAGATCCGGCTCGCGAAGCGCGAAGACTTCCCGCTGGAGCGCAACTACGGTTTCAACCTGACGGGCGTCGGAACGAAGGCGAATCCGGCCTGGATCTACAACTGGGTGAAGAACCCGAAGGGCTACTACGCCGACGCCCCAATGCCATCGCTGCGGCTCACCGATCAGGAAGCAGCGGACGTCACGGCGTACCTTGTCACGATGCAGAAGCCGGCGTTCATGACGACGCCCATCCGTCCACCGGATGCCCAGGCGGTTCATGATCTCGCCAAGGGCTACCTCATCAACACATTGAGCGACGTCGAGGCGGAAGCGAAGCTGCGCTCGATGACCCAGCACGATCAGCTTGTCTACCTCGGACAGCGATCGATTGAAAAGTACGGCTGCTACTCCTGCCACAACATCAAAGGATTCGAAGGCCTCAAGCCGATCGGTACCGAGCTGACCGTGGAAGGCTCGAAGGCGCTGCACCTTTTCGATTTCGGCTTCATGAACGACGAGCAGTGGAAGAACGAGGATGGCGCTACCGAGCACGTCATCCACACGGTGCCGTCGTGGGTCTACAACAAGCTGCGCAACCCGCGCATCTACGACGACCGGCGCACCAAGGTCTATAACGACAAACTGAAGATGCCGAACTTCCACCTCTCGCCGGAGGAAGCGCGCCGCATCGCTATGGTCGTCGTCGGATTGACGAAGGAAAAGGTCGCCGAAAACCGGATGGCCGGACGCGACGCTCGCACACGCCTGATCGAAGAAGGCCGCAAGCGCGTTTCGCAGCACAACTGCCGTGCATGCCATGTCGTCGATGGGCGAGGCCGCGACTCGATCGCCTCGACGATCGCGGACGCCAACTTCCTGCCGCCGGATCTTTCACCAGAGGGGGCAAGGGCGCAATCGCCGTTCCTGTTCAACTTCCTCAAAGATCCGACGGTGATGAAGATCCGGCCGTGGGTCAGCGTGCGCATGCCGACGTTCCACTTCAGCGATGAGGAAGCGAACACCCTGGTCACGTTCTTCGCGGAGGCGGGGAAGGGCCAGCAGTTCGAAACGTCGCGCGGGATGAATCCGCCCGCGCAGAACGTGGCCATCGGGAAACAGGTCTTTACGATGATGCGCTGCACACAGTGCCACGGAACGACCCCCGTCAACCCCGAGAATCCGCCCGTGCCGAACACGGCTGACTCGACCTCGCTCGCACCGAACCTCACGCTGGCGCGGATGCGCCTGCGTCACGAGTGGATTTCCGACTGGATCCGCCGTCCGAACGAGATGATCAATGGTACGCGCATGCCGACGAACTTCCCCCGCGACGCCGCAACGGGCGGATTCCAATCGCCGCTGGCGATGGCCATCGACACGCCGCAGTTCGCGCAATACAAGACGGCGCTGCTGCCACTCTTCAACAACGACGCGAAAGAATTGAAGCGCACGATGGGCGATGCGGTCGCTCTGACCGACTATCTGCGCGATTACATCTGGAGCATCGGCATCACCCAGATGCGGACGGCGGCACCGGGCGAGGCAGTTCCGGCAATCGCCATGCCGCAGCCATCGTTGCCGCCGCCAACCGCGCCGGCATTGAAGTCAACTCGCAATCAGCGTGGCGTCGCCGGCATCAGCGGCGGCCCCGGACGTTAGACAGGAGACAGACCATGAAGAAGTTCGTATCACTGCTATTCGCAACGACACTCGTTTTCTCGATTGCCTGCGGTAAGGGCAAAGAAGCATCGAAAGAAGATCAGGGCGAGGATGATGAGACGCAAACGGCGACCGCTGCCACGAACACGGCCTCGACCGCGCCAGCAGCAGCCGCAGCTCCGGCAGCCGCGGTTTCAGCCGACGCCGCGACGCTAACTGGCATGGTGAAGTTCGAAGGCGCCGCGCCGAAGATGGCCAGTATTCAAATGTCGGCCGATCCGTACTGCCAGTCGCAGCACGGCAGCGCTCCGGCGATGGAAGAGGACTCGGTCGTCGGCCCGGCAGGCGAGCTTGCCAATGTCTTCGTCTACATCAAGGACATCAAAGGCAATTTCACCGCGCCGTCGACGCCGGTCACCATCGACCAGAAGGGCTGCCAGTACCATCCGCACGTCAACGCCGTCATGGTTGGGCAGCCGCTGGACATCAAGAACGACGACAACACGCTGCACAACATCCACGCTCTGCCTGTCGCCAACTCGCAGTTCAATGAAGGACAGCCGGTGCAGGGGATGGTCTCGACAAAGAAACTCGACAAACCCGAAATGACGCCGTTCAAGATCAAGTGCGACGTACACGGCTGGATGAAGTCGTACATGGCCGTCATGCCGCATCCGTTTTACGCGGTATCACAGACCAACGGCACGTTCACGATCCCCAATCTCCCGCCGGGTTCCTACACGGTGGTGGCGTGGCACGAGAAGTATGGTCAGCAGGAACAGCAGATCACCGTCGGCGCGAAAGAGTCGAAGGCGATGAGTTTCACGTTCAAGGGATAACGCGCCTAACAACGAGCTAGCAGCTAAAGCTAAGAGCCAAAAACATGGGACTGAGACGACAGATCCGGGTAGGTTCGCAATGGATGTACGCGGATGAAGCGCACAGGGCGCTCCGCGAGGCGCTTCGCGTCATGGACGACGAGCATGGCGAGCACGGCGGGCATCATCAGTCGTGGATACGCCGCTATGTCTTCTCCACGGACCACAAGTGGATCGGCATCCAGTATGGCTTCACCGCCCTCTGCTTCCTGCTGCTCGGCTTTTGTCTGATGATCCTGATGCGCCTGCAACTCGGCTGGCCGGGGCAACCGTTCGCCATCATGAAGCTGCTCGGCGCGACACGCGCACCGGGCGGGATTCTGCTGCCCGAGGCTTATAACCAGCTCGGCGCGATGCACGGCACGATCATGATCTTTCTCGGTATCGTGCCGCTGGCAGTGGGTGCGTTCGGCAATTATCTCGTGCCATTGCAGATCGGCGCGCCCGACATGGCCTTCCCCAAGCTCAACATGGCCAGCTACTGGTGTTACCTGCCAGGCGGTTTGATCATGCTGGCGAGTTTTCTCGCGCCTGGAGGCACCGCGCAATCGGGCTGGACGTCGTATCCGCCGTTGAGCGTCATTGCATCACAAGGGCAGACGTGGTGGCTGATCGGAATGGTTTTCCTGATCACCTCGTCGCTGCTGGGCTCCGTGAATTTCATTGTGACGATCATTCAATTGCGCGCCAAGGGGCTGTCGTATATGCGCTTCCCCTTCTTTGTCCACGCGCAGTTCGTGACGTCGTTTCTGCTGTTGCTCGCATTCCCACCGCTCGAAGCCGCAGCGGTGCTGCAGCTCATGGACCGCCTCGCCGGGACGAGCTTCTTCCTGCCGAGCGGTCTCGTGGTCAGCGGCCAGGCTCTGGCGAATGCCGGCGGCGGTAATCCGCTGCTCTGGCAGCATCTCTTCTGGTTCCTGGCCCATCCCGAGGTTTACGTTCTGATTCTGCCGGCGATGGGAATCGTCGCCGAGATCATCGCGAACGGTACGCGCAAGCCGCTCTGGGGTTACAAGTCGATGGTGTTCGCCACCGTCTTCCTCGGGTTCATGTCGTTCGTCGTTTGGGCGCACCACATGTTCCTGACCGGCATGGGCACGACGATCAGCGCATTCTTCCAGACGACGACGATGATCATCTCCATCCCGTCTGTCATCATCCTCAGTTCGTTGTTCATCTCGTTATGGGGCGGATCGATACGATTTACGACGCCGATGCTGTTCGCGCTGGCGTTCCTTCCCATGTTCGGCATCGGCGGTTTGACGGGATTGCCGCTCGGTCTCGCTGCCGCCGACATTCACCTGCACGACACCTACTACGTCATCGGACACTTCCATTACGTCGTTGCGCCGGGAACGATCTTCGCGATGTTCGCTGGCATCTACTACTGGTTCCCGAAGGCGACGGGCCGCAAGCTCAACGAGTTCTGGGGCCGGGTCCACTTCTGGATCTCATTCGTCTGCATCAACGGCATCTTCTTCCCTATGTTCGCGCAGGGGCTGGCCGGCGTCTCGCGCCGTTTGTATGACGGCGGAATGCAATATCAGCACGCCAAACAGATTGCCGCGCAAACGAATCCGTTCATGTCGATCTGCGCGATCGGGCTGCTCGTCGCGCAGGTGCCGTTCATTTTCAACTTCTTCTACAACGCGATCGCCGCCGCCTTCGGCAATCGCGATGAAGGGCTCGGCTCGAATCCGTGGGGCGCGACGACGATGGAGTGGGCAGCGACGACGTCGCCTCCACTGGCACACGGCAACTTCGAAGTCCTACCGGTCGTCTATCGCGGGCCGTATGAGTACAGCGTTCCCGGCTCCGAGGTTGATTTCATTCCGCAGCATCAGCCGGCCGTGATTGAGCCTGCGCCGCGGGGTGGTCTACTGCCCGAAAAAGCCGTAGCGATGAGGGAGAATTAAATGGACGCGCACGCTTCGGTCGGTCACGCAGAGCTGGAGATTCCGTACAACGTCCATCCGCGGCCGGATACCGGCGTTTACAACGCCAAGCTCGGAATCTGGCTGTTTCTCGCTTCGGAAGTCATGTTGTTCGGCGCGTTGTTTTCGTCGCTGATTCTGCTGCGGACGGGCGCCGATTCCTGGCCGCGTGGATATGAATTCCTGAATGTGAAGCTGGCCACGTTCAATACATTCATC
>Ga0307470_10000541_pt1 | contig 18107 bp, 14 predicted proteins | sample atmos_gasesAM3C__FD_204565 | JGI IMG/M metagenome (GOLD analysis project Ga0307470, IMG submission 204565) | Hardwood forest soil microbial communities from Morgan-Monroe State Forest, Indiana, United States - atmos_gasesAM3C_05 | ecosystem: Environmental > Terrestrial > Soil > Temperate forest... | reverse complement strand
GCGCCGAGTTCGGCATGCTGAGGCATATCGGCATGCTGCGCCGGCAGATCGTCGGCATGCTCGCCAGCGAAGGCATTCTCACGAGTGCGTTCGGCGTCGCATATGGCCTCGCTCTCGGCACCGCGCTCAGCCTGGTTTTGGTCTACGTCATCAATCGCCAGTCTTTCAACTGGAGCATCGATCTCGCCATTCCGGCCTGGCAACTTGCGATACTCAGCGTCACGCTGATCGCCGCCGCGGCCGTCACCGCCATTTGGAGCGGACGCGCCGCGATGAGTCAGGATGCCGTGCAGGCCGTGCGCGAGGACTGGTAGCACCGTGAGAGCCTCGCGCGCGCAATGGGCCGCCTGGCTGCTCATGGGCGTCGGCATGGGTACCGGCGTTGGCGCCGGCGCGGCGAGCGAAAATGGGGGTGCGATGACGCCCTCCTATGCCCCGGTAACGGCGGGTCGACGGCTGGAATTTCCGGCGGATCATGGCAGTCACCCGCAGTTTCGCACCGAGTGGTGGTATGTCACCGGTTGGCTGGCCACCGAACACGGTGAGCCGCTCGGCTTTCAAGTGACGTTCTTTCGCACGAAACCCGATATCGACGAGAACAATCCCAGCGCCTTCGCGCCGCACCAGCTGCTGATCGCGCATTGCGCCATCAGCGACCCGAAGCGGGGCCGCCTATGGCAAGACCAACGAATTCGCCGTGCCGGAATGGGTCTCGCCGAGGCCGCTACCGGCGATACCCGCGTGTGGATCGACAATTGGTCCTTGAAGCACGGCGCAGCCGCCTACACGGCAAAGATCGACGCGCAGGATTTTACGGTCGATCTGACGCTGGCCGAGACACAGGCCCCGATGCTCAACGGGGACTCCGGGGTCAGCCGCAAGGGCCCAGGCCCAAGCGCCGCGAGCTATTACTACAGCTTGCCGCATCTGCGGGTAGCGGGCGCCGTCACGCGCCGGGGCAGCGCGGACCGCGTTACCGGCGAAGCTTGGCTCGATCACGAATGGTCGAGCGAGTACCTGGACAGCCAAGCGGTGGGTTGGGACTGGATCGGCATCGATTTGGACGACGGTGCGGCGCTGATGGCCTTCCGAATCCGCGGTCCTCAGGGCGAACAGCGTTGGGCCGGCGGCACCCTGCGCGGCGGCGACGGCCATGTGCAAATCCTGCAGCCGGCCGATGTGGAATTTCACGCGGGCCGGCGTTGGACATCACCGCGAACTCGAATCGCCTACCCCGTGCAATGGCGCGTCCGCGCCGGCAGCCGGGAGTTCAACCTCGAACCCTTGCTCGACGATCAGGAGAACGACACGCGGCTTTCCACGGGCGCAATCTACTGGGAAGGTGCGGTGCGCGCCTACGAGCAGGGCCGCTTGGCCGGCCGCGGTTATTTGGAACTGACCGGATACGGTGAACGGCTGCTCTTACGATGAGGCTTAGCTCTTGAACAAGCCGCGCAGCTGATTGATGCGTCGGCGCCAGAAGAAAGATACGGAATGACGATCGGACCGCAGCACGCGCAGCAGCTCGGGAAAAATACCGCCGCGGAGCAGAAAGCTCTTGCGCCGCCGCTGGTTGGCGCTGCGCAGGTGATCGAGCCAGGGCGCGTCGCGAATCTCCTTGCTGATCCTGACCGGCGTGCTGTACTGCAGTATGTACGCGAGCCTCGGCGTGTTCGTCTTGTTGCCCGACGACCCGTGCACCGTGCGGCCATGATGAATGATCATGGCGCCGGCGGGAATCGGGCGTACCGCCGCAGTCTTCGGATCGAAGCCCGCATAGCATTCGATGGTGTTGGCTTCCTTGGCGCCGCCATTCAAACGGTGCGGAAGCACGCCCAGCAAATGCGAACCCGGGATGTAGGCCATGGCGCCATTCTCGATCGTGCTATCCGTCATCGCGATCCAAATGCTGATTTCATCGTATTCAAAACCGGGTTCGCGGAAGGCTTCATCCTGATGCCACGGCGTGGGTCCGCCCTTGTGGACTGGTTTGAAGATCGTGTGATCTCCGGCGAATCCGGCCTGCGGGCCCAGCAATTGCCGCGCCACGGCGAGCGCGGTTTTCCGATAGGACAACTTGCGCAATTCGGTTGCGTACAAGGAGGGCTGCAGCACGCTCGGCAACGTGGTGTCTTCGCCGCCGTCGCGCGCGATGAGATCGAGATTTCTGCCCTCGCTGCGGCCCTGGCCGCTATCGAGCATGCGCATCAAGATCTTGCTGCACCACTCGAGTTCCGGTTTTGAAATGAGGGGAGTCTCGATAACGAGAAATCCCTGCCGAAAAAATTCGGCGACCTGATCAGCCGTTAACGGTTGGTCCAAAGACTGGGTCCTGATGCGATGAAAAATTTACAAAAACACATGGAAAGCCGGCACCTGCGTGCATACGTATGATAGCGGGAGCGCGGCGCAGTTGTAAGATTGTCGCCAAGTTGAGACCTGCGATTTGGCCAGATTATGTGAACGCGGTGCCGCGTCCGGGCGGCGACGTACGTTGGTTTCGCCGCAATCGAGCCTCGGGGGCGATGCAGCACGGGCTCATGACTAACCCGCGGTCGACTGAGTGCCCCCGAGGATGAAAAGACGCGCCATCACCCCGGGGACTTGAACGCGTCGACTACGATGGAAATCGGGCGCAGCGAATTCGTTGCGCGATCATCATGGTCGGGAGTGCGTTGTATATATCCCAAGCTGTAATCGACGGACTGCAGTTCATAGGTGCCGTCGCCATTGTTGTATTGGAGGAACTTTACGGCTCCCCCAGCCCCGAAGAGGCTATCTCGGAAGAGATCGCGGACGATCTCTATCGTTGGAAACCACACGTGTCCGCCGCCGACGATACGACCGTTCACGAACTGTCCGCCGCCGCCGGGATCAAACACGAGCTTTCCGTCAGGGCCCTTCCAGCTGCGCTCGACATTCAGATCGAGATGATAGTCCGGAAGGCTCAAGCGAAATAGGCCCGCCGGCGAAAGCACCCGGTAGACTTCGTTGAATATCGAAACTATCTTTGCCAATTCAATGTGCTCAAACACATCTTCAGATTGAAATATGTCGACGGAACCGTCGGGAATCGGAAACGGCTCCGCGAGATCATGCTTGATATTTCGCGTCGATGCGTAAAACGGCGTGACTCCAAAATGCGTCGCGAATTGCGGGAGCGCGCGGCGCAGTTTTCCTGCATAGAGTTTTCTCGAGCCGCTCTTTGCAAAATCCGCCCACGAAGGAAACGATAGCGGCCCATACCGACACAACATGTAATCGGCAATATCCAGGTATCGGCAAATGCGCTCCTTCATCTTACCTCGCACGACGCTCACGCGCCCTCGCGCACCATAGTAAAAAATACAACCGGACGTCGCCGTACGCCCGCGGCGATTCAGCCCTGCCCTATCGCAATGTACTGCAATGTAGCTTGTAAGGCTGCAAACTGTCGGTGACAATCGATGTCTATCGTTGGATCGGCCACTGACCGCGGAGACTCGATGTCTGTCTTTCGAAAGACCCTCCTTCTCGTATCGGCGTGCGCACTCGGCGCCCCCATTACAAGCCGCCTGACATACGCATCCTCGGCCCAAGCAGCGCAAGCGCAACCCTCCGCCGTCAATCAACAGGACGCATGCTTGCCCATGGCAATGCCCTCCGCCGATGTTTTATTCAATTCGCCAAAGAAGGTCTTTGCACATTATTTCTACATGTTCCCCCTATCGATTGACAACAAGCCCTCGGCGCAGGATTACTACAATACCCAATATTTGAGCAAGAGCGGCGAGTCCGGCAAGTGGGCGCAGCAGGGAGGATTTCTACGCCAGCGGCCGCTGGGCGTCGCCGTCAGTTCCGATCCCAATTGGCGGCTGTTGAACATGGAGAAGGAAGTCAGAATGGCGATAGCCCGCGGCATCACCGGCTTTACCATCGACGTCTTGTCGGTGAAGGAAGCAACGGATGCCCGCGGACATTTGCAGCTGTTGCTCCAGGCTGCGCAAGCGGTCGACCCTCGATTCAAAATCGTGGTCATGCCTGACATTGCGCAGTTCAAATCCGATTCTGACTCGGTGACAAAGATCATCGCCTCGGTAGCCGCGAGTCCCGCAGCCTATAAGTTGGCGGACGGCCGCTTGGTCGTCACCGCGTTCAACGCCGGCGGGAACCCGCCGGAATGGTGGGCATCGGTCCTTAATCAACTGAGTGCCCGCGGAATCAAAGTAGCATTCGTTCCGACCTTCCTCGGCTGGCGCGGCAAGGCTGCCGCATTTGCGGACCTGAGCTATGGGTTTGCCGATTGGGGCACTGCGACGCCGAGCGGCGGCCGCAACATGCAGGGCGACCCCGCAGAAGCGCATGCCAGTGGCAAGATATACATGATGCCGGTCGACCCACAGCAGTATCGTCCAAAGGGCCCGGTGTTCTGGGAAGCCGGTAACAGCGAAACGTTTCGCAACGCATGGATGAGCGCCATCACCGGCGGTACCGACTGGGTACAGATCGTAACCTGGAGCGATTTCTCGGAATCGAGCCAGATTCAACCCTATACCGATGCCACGTTGGCACGCGATATCGGCACGGGCTTCTACAACCTGAACGGATATTATGCCGCCTGGTTCCTGACCGGCCGCGAGCCGGTCATCACGCACGATGTCTTGTATTATTTTTATCGCCGCGAACCCTCCAACGCAGCAGGTCCCGCGCAAAGTCTGGCAACCCGCGTCACCAACAGCACCGCGGAAGACAACATCGAGGTGGTTGCGTTCCTGACCGCTCCCGGCGTCGTAAAAATCGCTACCGGGCAACGCGAATTCACGCACGATGCACCCGCGGGGGTCTCTTCGTTCAAGGTACCCTCGCAACCCGGAGTTCCGGCTTTCTCGCTCGTCCGGGGCGGTTCAGAGGTATTTTCCTTTCAAGGCGGCGTGCAAATTTACGACGTTGGGGGCATTCCACCCGGCGTGCTGGATATGACGTATTGGAGCGGCAGTGCCGCGAAAACCGGCCGATGTTCTCTATAGGACCAGGCATCGCATCCGCGGAATGAGACCAACTAATGAAAATACTGTTCTTTGGAGTGCACTTTCCCCGCCCGAACAATCAGACCATCGGTACGTGGGCCCTCTCGCAAGTCGTTGCGCTGCGCGACGCGGGCCACGAGGTCAAAGTCGTTTCGCCCGTCCCCGCGATTCCCGTGTTCATCACGAAAGTCCTGCGCCGCGGGACCTCCGCGGTATGCCCCTCGTCGCACACGTGGAACGGCATTGAAGTCGAGTATGTCAGGTGGCCGGTCTACCCTGTCGGGCCGCTGGCGAAATGGCTGCGCGAGCGTCCCGGTTTGTTCGTCAAACTCGCGTGGAAGTTATCCAAAGGAAAGTTTTTGCCGATTGCCGAGCAGTTCGCACCGGACATCGTATTCGCTCACCACGGGCAGTTGAGCGGGTTTGTCGCGGCCGAAGTGGCGCGCAGGCTTGCCGTGCCGTTCTTCATCACCGAGCACAACTTCAACGATATCGAGTCCTGCGCAAAGAGTGCTCCGCGAAGACGCCATTACGCCGAAGCAACGAGAGGCATAAGCAATTGGATCGCGGTAGCCAATCGGATGCGCAATGCGATGACTGAGATCTTTCCGGGTGTTCCGGCGGTTACCGTCCACAACGGCGCCGAACTGATTCCGAAGGAGTTGAGAGCGAATCCGCGGCCGCCGAACCTTTCCGGCCGTTTAGTCGTACTTTGCGTGACCTTCTTCTACAAGAGAAAAAACGTCCCTCTGCTGGTTGAGTCGTTCGACCGGATCGCCGGACGGCACCCCAATGCCCTGCTCGTCATCGCCGGCGACGGAGAAGATAGATCAGCCGTCGCCGCTGCCGCAGAAAGGGCAAAGCATCGGACACAAATCATGCTGCGCGGAGCGTTGGGACATCGAGAAGTCCTGCAGCACATGCTTTGGTGCGACGTGTTTGCGCATATCGGCGTAAATGAACCATTTGCCACGGTATTCTCCGAGGCGATGATGGCCGGCAAACCCGTCATATTTTCGGCCGATGGCGGCATCACGGACGTAGTCGTCGATGGCTCGCACGGATTGAAAGTTCTGCCCGGAGACGGAGAGAGTGCGGCTGGCGCCATGGACAGACTTCTGAGCGATGCCGCCCTGCGTTCACGGCTAGGATCGGCTGCCGCGAATCTGGCGAATAGCGAACTCACCTGGGCCAAGAACGCAGAGAATATGACCGGCTTTTTCGAAGCTGCGCTTCGAAGCAGGAATTCCGCAATTCCTCTGGCCGGCATTACCGAATTGTCGACGCAATCACCTTCACGATTGCCCTGATATTCTTTCTTGCATCGAATCTGAGCTCTGCATCTTGACGTGCGGCCGCGCCCATCCGCGATCTCGACGCCGGATCGTTTATCAGCGTGTCCAGACTTTCGTCCAACCGCTCGGGTTGGCCGAGCGGAATCACGAAGCCCGTGGCTCCAGGAATGATCATTTCGGGTATCGCACCCACGTTACTGGTGACGACCGGCAGTCCGGATGCGAGTGCTTCGGCTATCGCCAAAGGATTGGTATCAACGAAGGTTGGAAGCGCGAATATATCCGCAGCGGCAAACATCTCCGTCAATCGAGGATCCTCGTGAGCGATTCCGTTATGAACCGTAATCCTGCCATCTGAGGTAGCTACCGGTTCTTTGGTCACGATATGCATGTGCCAATTACGATTCTTGGTGCGTGCCGCCCAGTCCAAGAGCAATCCGCCGCCTTTTCGCTTAAAATCTCCTCCGACGAAGAGTATGTTGCAGTTCTCGTTCCCGGCCTCGCGCCGCGCTTCCCGCCGCCACCGCTCGACTACCGCACCATGCGGTACTACGTGAATCTTGGCTGAATCCACTCCATAGTCCGCGATCAGCGATTTTTTTACCCACTCGGAATACGGAAATATTCCCGCACATTGCATATAAGCGCGGCGCCGCATTTGATGCTTCAATTTCTCCAATGTCCCGGATCTCGACGGAAAAATGCCGTAACCCGCGCCAAAAGCCTGCAGCTGTACCTGCGTGGCATCCAGTATCGTGAAGATCGGCACGCGATTTCCGCCAACGAGTAAATTGAGCGCCATGTTGCCGACGAGAGCCGCGTCGGGCTTTACGCTGCGCATTTGCCGATTCACCTGAAAACCCATGTTCAGGCGTCCGAGGATCTGCCGGACTCTCTTGCTTGGTTGTTTCACCCGGAAGGCGGGTGCAACCCGCTCGGTATCGATCCAGCTCGGAGCCAGGGGAATGTCCGGGGGATATAGGTCTCTCCAGGCCTGACGCACGGATCTCCAACCCAAAGTCGAATCGAGCGCGATGGCGAGGGTTGGGAGATCCGGCATCGGCAAATAGTGCCACAGACCGGATGATTGAAAAAGACGGACCCATGCAGATTGCCGGCGTATCCGCGGGCGCACGGACCAGGCGCCAGGATCGGATGAAATCGGTCGTCAGTGCGCTGCCGAGGATCGATCCAACTTCCACACCACTACTGCAAACGGGATCAACGTAAAGCAAGTAGCCGCAACAGACGATGCCAAAACGGCACCCGCCGGTCCGATATGACCGACCAAAATAAATTTGAGAGGAATGGCAACGCAAGCAGTGGCAATAGAGGTCATCACTTGGACCCTGATCATGTTCAATCCGTTGAGAAGCATCGACAGCGCGCTCACCACGGATTGAAGTACGCACCATATCCCAAGGCAATAGAGCACAATCGGCTCGACCGGGACATTCTTGCGCGTCCAAAGCGAAACGATCGAGGACCCGTAGATCGTGATCAATACCGCGAACGAGGCGCTGGCGCCAAATGCAATCGCCAGGGAGCGGCTCAACGCCCGTCTGACCCACGCCTTATCCTCTCGCGCCCAAGCCTCTGCATAGGCCGGCCAGATGGGCATGAGCATCACCAACATCAGATTTGCACCGACGCCGAATACCCTCTCGTAAACCGAATATGAAGCAACCGCTTCGGCGCCGAGCAGCCGGGCGATGATGAGCTTGTCCGAGGTAAAGCTGATCGCCAGACCGAGCTGAAGCACGACGAATAGAACGCCCGTGTTGAGGATTCGCTTCATCGCCGCCCTGCTCACGAGCGACCAACCGGGACGATACTGCTTGTTACGTCGGAAAAAAATAACTCCGTTGATCCCGCCGATCACCACCGGCGTGCCGGACATGGCAAGGATCAGCAGCGCGACACTGCCGTGCTCCGCCGATACCAGCCAAATCGCCGCCAATGAAGCAAACAGCCCAATGGTGACGAACAGATTATTGATAAAGCCGTGCTGCAAGGCGAGCTGTACCCGGGGCACGATCAATGTGGAAATGCTGCCCGCAACGCAAACGATCAACGCGGCAATGGCCGGCCCCGCTTCGGCCTGCGCACTCGAGGAATGGACGTTGAATACGCGCGTCCAATTCACCGTGGGGTATGCGACGAGAAAGAACAGCAGCACGAGTCCTGCAGCGATAAACGAGAGAATCGCAAAAGCGCTCGAGACATAGCGGCGAATCGCCACTTGGTCATCGCGTCCCGAGGCTTCGGCGACCACCGTGACCAATCCGTTGCCGATGCCGAAATCCGCGAAACTGAGCATCGAAACCACCGATGTGACGGTCATCCACAGGCCGAAGCGCTCCGCACCGAGGTAGTTCAACGTCAACGGCACCGATACTATAGTCATTAGCATCGAGCTTGCGCGGGCAACGAGTCCGGTGAAGACGGTGAGCTTGAGCCGCTTTGCGCGTCTGGCTGTCCGCGCCAGCGCAACGTCGTCGTTTTCCCGATGTAAACCTGTACTTTCTTTCGTCACGGCGGGCTTGTTAGCAGGGCGGGTAACCGACAGCTGGCGTCTCTTGCAGGACGAACGCTTCCGGGCAGACTGAAATCAACACACTACCTGATAGAACTCACGCATTCACTCTGAACCGCGCTGCTTTTTCGGTTCAGCCGGACTTCCATAGCACACCATCATGGCGGGCAACGATTTGAAGACACTGCTTCGTGCTCCGACCACCGCTCCTTTGCCAATCGTCACGCCGGGACCGACGAAAACGTCGTTTGCAAGCCACGCTTCATCTTCCACGACTATCCGAGTCTTCGCCGGATCCAAGACATATGCAAAATCGCGTTTCGTGTAGTCGTGGCTGCCGGCGCATAAATAGCACCGCTGGGAAATCGAAACATTGCGGCCTATGACGATGCGCTCCAGCGAATAGACCACCGCCCCGTCGCCGACCCAACTCCAATCACCGATGCTGATCTTCCATGGATAGGTAATTCTTGCCGATGGTCTTACCCGGACACCCACGCCAACGGTCGCTCCAAACATCCTCAGCAGCCAATTCCTCCATCGATACATGAATTGAGGAGACATTCCGAACAGCGTAGATTGAACAATCCACCAACACTGCACATACGCCGCCGATCGTCCACGAAATCCCGCAGGCGCTCTGAATTTACTTAGTTCCTGTACTGGCTCGATCATGGCCCGGCTACTCAAATTTTGCTGCGTGAGGGATGATGCGCGACCGGCCGTCTGCTGGATAGTTGGCTCCCGGGGCGGCGCGCCATTAGAATTTGAATGTAACTCCCGCTTTGCCGATGTTGTCATCGTAGCTCAATCCGGTCTGATTCGATTTACGGTGCTCCGTACGATAGGTGAAATTGAAGGCCAACGACCGTGATTGCGTGAAAATGATCGGCGAATAAAGGAGGTTGAGCTGTGCTGCGTTGATCGAGTCGGTGCGGTTCCCGAGGCTGACGACGAATTCGTTGACGCCGACGAAGTCCTGCACGTCTCTGGAGAGGACGAGCGCCAGAGAAACCTTCTCCGAAGGGATCCAGGTCGGTGAAATGCTCACCGCTTTGGAAACATAATAATCCGACTGCGCGCTCAAATCCGCCTGCAGGTCGCGGGACGCCGCGACCACGAGCTCCGTCTTCTCGGTCGGATGCCAGTCGAGCGAAAGGCGCCAGATATTTCCGGAGAAGGCACCTATTGCCGTACTCGGGTAGGCGCGCTTCAAGTACCCTACCAGTGCCTGGATCTGGGTCTTCTCCGTGAGTGCGTCCTTGAACGTAACGCGGACGGTGTCGTCCCGGTAGTCCGGATCGAATGCAACGCCGTTCAAAAACGAAGAGTGCGAATAGCGTGCGTCGGTATAGCGATAGTCGACATCGAAGCTGGTCGCGGCGCTGGTGGCATACTCCAACCCGAGATCGACCGCCTTGCGCTTATTGTCATTGACCTTCAGCGCCGGTTGACTCAACGACACGTCGGTATAGAGTACGCCGCCGAATAGCGCGACATGCGGACCTACCGCATAGCGGAGCGAACCGAAGGTCTCCGTTACATTCACCACGTCCCGCTTGTAGTTGAAGGTGTTGTAAAATCCGCCCAATACACGCAGGTAATCCGCACCAATTTGACCTGACAGCTGGCTGCCGAGCGCCCAGTTCCATTTCAATGCATCGCTGCTCGATACGTAGTTCAAATCGTCATTGCGCGCGAAGCGATTGTCATCGGCTCGAACATCGAGAGTTACGATCTGTTTTCCGATGCTCCAGACCCCGTCGAGCCCCAGGGAGCCCGTGGTTATATGATCCTCTCGGCTCGCGCCGGGACCAACGAGTGCGGTCAGATCGGCACCCTTCGGAAGGCGGTACAGGTTGGTGTCGTACGTCGACTGCGCGGCAGCGAGAAAGTTGAAGGAATTGCCATATTGAGTCATCGCGACGTCGAGCGGCAGCAGCGACTTCTCGAGAGTGTCGTTGTTTGCAACATCGCCCATGGACTTGCTGCAAATCCCGAGCGCGAATATGGCCAAGAAAACCGCCACCGCCATTCCCCGGACGGAGGGCTTTTCCGGCTGGCGCCAGCCCTCTGCCGGACCGGCAATGTCATCCATCAAGAACGACAGTTCGGCGATGCCCGCGTCGCGCATGCGCCGGGCTTGCTCCAGCGACAAACGCTGTGCATCCCTGAGTCCTGAACGGTCGATGCTGAACTCGCGTATCCTGTCGACCGCTGCTGCGACAAAGGAAGATTTGGCGCACACGACTCCCGCGCCGTGCGACAACATTTCTGAAATCGCGCCCCGATCGCATGCGATGACGTGCGCGCCGCTGCGCATGGCCTCGTGTATGACCAGCGGCTCCGCCTCATTCGCGTAGTCGGTCGGAAATAACAGCACATCCAGGTTCTGATAAAACGCCGTCTTCGCCTTGCCGTAAACCGGACCCGAATAGAACACATCGCTGGAACACGCCAACAGACGGTCGAATTCCGTTTGCGCCGCCGGCGCTACGGGACCCGCCACGTGAGCGCTGTACGGGACTCCGAGCCGCTTCAATTCCGCGAGCACGGCAAAAAACTCGGCAATGCCCTTCTCGAAGGAGATGGCGGATAGGTACCCTAGCCGGACCGGCAGGCCGACATGAGGTATCCTCGGCTTCTCCGCAACAGCGTCGTAGAAAGCGGCATTCGACACGACTTTTACCTTGGATGCGTCGAGCCGATAAATGCGGATCAATTCGGAGCCCATGCGCCGGCTCAAAACCACGTGCGTCTCGCGCCGCAGCAGAGCGAAAAGAGCCCTGTTCAAAAGCGATGGCGAGTTGATATAAGCAAAGCTGTGATGATGAATGACCAACCGATGACGAAATATCTTACCGATGAACAGGTACGGCCAATCGTGCAATTGGCCTAGTCCCCCGGACAGGCCGAGGTAAAGATCCGCCTTCCCGTTCTTGACGCACCATAGGCAATAGGCGATGAAATTCGCCAACGGGCGAATCCTCGAAGAGAAGTCGTTGTCGATCCGCGGTGCCCGATTGAAGATGCTTACCACCGTCCTCGCCCTCAGCAGCTCCAGCATCGCCGCACATATATTCGAGAACCCATGAACCGGCGGAGGCAACGGGGCAACGAACGCGATTTTTCTAGTCATGGGGGGTCTCCAACGATCCGCTGGCATCCATCGAGAATTTGCGAGGCGGCGCGGTTCGGAGTGAACTCTGAAATTACCGCAAGACATTGCTTGGCGACAGCCACTCTGTCCGCGGCCATATTTATCGAAGATAACATCGCCTGCGACAGCGCTTCGATGTCTCCCACCTCAAACGAGTAACCCGTAACGCCGTCTATCACCAAATCAGGAACGCAGCCGCACACGTTGCTTACCACCACTGGACAGCCGTAGCTCAGCGATTCGTTCACCACCAGCCCCCAAGGTTCGCTGTGACTCGGCAAAACCAGCGCCGTGCTCTCCACGAATAACTCGCCGATTTCATTGATGCTCTTGGCCCCCAAAAACGATACGACCTGTCCTAATTTCAGTTCGGCCACACGGGCGGCCAGTTCCGCCCGTAGCGGCCCGGCGCCCACCAATTCCAGCCTCACGTCGCTCGTTCTCGAGTACACCTTCGCAAATGCCTCCAACAGATCATTGATTCCCTTTTCGACCGAAAACCGCCCGACGTATGTGAAGCGATGCACTTTTCGTGCCGTCGAAGGCAGGGCTTGGTAGCGGGCAAGCACCTCCGCAGGGTCATATTCGTGAGGCAGTGCAGCAGCCTGGTAGCGATAGATGATTTTCGATTCTTCGGCGCCGTACTTCAGCAGATACTCCTTGCTGCGAATTCCGTAGCAAAAAAAGCCGTCGCATCCGCTGAAGAACACACGCTTGGCCAATTCCCGCCAATCCGACTTCGGCCGATCAAACTCGGTTGAATCGCAGAATACCGCGCGTTTTCGCCGCAGCAGAATGCATATCAAGAGCATCGCCCAGTACTCGACGCGGTGGTAGCCGGGCATCACGACAAGATCCGAAGGATGCTTGAAGACGTCCTGAACCAGCGTAATCACCCGCCGCCAACGCGACGGGTGGCTGTAAGCCCCGCGAAATAGAAGCCGGAACGGATAATTGTGATACGAGAGATCCACATCCCCAAGCGCAACTCGTTCATCGTCGGTTTCCGCGATTTGAACGAACGACGTGCCTATTCCCCGCGCCTTGCTCTGGACATAAACCTGCGAAAACACTCCGCCTTTATATTTCGACCAGAGAATATTGTGGTAGATCGCAATGTGCATACGAATCAGCAATCATCCTCTAATTTGATGATGGAGCTGCGATGCTCCTAATCTCGGCATCGATTCCTGCCCCGGGAAACGCGACGGTGCGTCCTGCCGGTAGTACCGTTGTCCTATGGGTTGCCTGCCGATCGATAGACAAGCCGCGGCTGCCAAAAATGCCAGCAGCGAGCCTGTGCCATAAGCGATCGCCACCATCAACGATCCGCGCAGGGTAAACATGAGGAAGACCGCAGCATATATTGCAATCGGAAATGAAACCAACTTGCCCCTGCCGTTGGCAAGCCGATTCAACCAAACGACGACCATCGCCAAACCGGCGCCATAGAGGACAACGCCGGCGGTGCCAAAATCGATATATCCCTCTCCAACCAGCGGTGCGGACAAATTGGTGAACCATCCGCTGTGGTGCATGATCAGATAATTACCGATGGCGATTCCCGTAGCAACCGGCTTCGTGTGCCACAGGGAACTCGGCACAAAGAACAACAAATCGCCCAGCAACTGCCGGCCCCAGCTGAGTCCTTGTTTACTGACCATCTCTACGATCGTGTAAGTATTTGCCCAAGCATCGTAGTTGACGGAAAAGTAGTGATCCTTGAGCGTATCCAAAATCGCGTCTAATTTCACTCCGTTCAAGAATTGGCGATGACTGTGAGTGAGCACGGTTATCGCCGGAAAGATCAGCGCCATGCTGGCGACGAGCAAAAGGAGCCGCCTGTTGAGGCTGCGCAGGTGCGACTCGAAGGCGACGAATATCACGCTGAGATATACAGGCCCGAGGCCGCTTCGCTTTTCCGTCAGCGGGTTTTCGGTAATAGCCACGAGAAGCACGAATACCGTCAACACGCATACGCTGCTGAACACCCACTTCTGGCGCGTTCGGATCATTTCGTGGAGATAAATGAGAAGCGTCGCAGAAGGCAGAAAAAGCAAAAACTTCTTGACCACCAACATACCCGGCGTGATCGTCGCCGCCTGGGTCGCCTGGTACGGCGTTCGGCCGAGGATCGCCGTGACGGCAACGCAGATGATCATCACCAGACAGATTCCCAACGGCGTGAACCTCGGCGGCTCCGCCGCCTCGGGAGTGGTCTGCTCGGCCGCCTCAGCCATCGTCGAGCGCTTCTGCAGCGACGCATAGACCACGGTAAAAGTAACTATGAAAAGAGCGCAGATGAGATTTGTAAACAACACCCGCGTCGGAATCACATTCGAGGTATTGACCAGCGATCCCGGTGCGCTCACCAGCTGAATCTTTGGCGCCAAGTCGAGAAAGAGCCAGCAAAAAATGAATGTGACTATGTCCGCCGGAGTCGCGGATTCTTCCCGCATGCCGAACCGAAGCTGCATGAGCACGGCCAGCGTCAATACAATGCTGGATAGGAGAAACTCTATTCCTGCCGAGGCCATGAAATAGAGGAACACGATTTCGGTGATTATGATGAAGGCCGCAAGCGCCAATCGCGTACTTTCTGAATGACCCCTTCTATGCTTAATCAATTTCGCCAAACCCGGAAACTACTCGGACGGACGAATGTTGACGGCACGGCGACGCCGGGCGCCGCATGCGCTTCCGGTCCGGCAATCGAACCAAGCAAAGGCACGATTAGTATTCATTCATCACGCTCCCCAGTACGCCCACACCGCTCTGCATGAGGTTCTGCATCGACGCGCTCAGTTCCGCGTGCAACGTGTAATTGCGTCTCGCGACTATGAGCGCCGCACCCGCACGGGCCGCCAAAATTTGCGCGTCCGCCGCCACCGTCGAGGCCGGGGTGTCAAGAATAACCAGGTCATATTGCTCCGCAAACGAGGTGAGCACGACCTCGAAAACCGGGCGACCCAACAATTCCTGCGGATTGGGCGGACGTAGCCCGGCCGGCAGCACGAACAAGCGCAGCTGCGGATGAATGCGGGAAACGACTTCACGCCCTGCCCGGCCGGTCAACAGGGCCGACAGTCCGACGGCATTGTTGATGTTGAAAAGGTAGTGCTGGCGCGGGTGGCGCATGTCGGCATCGATCAACAAGACTCGCTCGCCCATCTGCGCAAAAACCGTCGCGAGGTTGGCTGCGAGCCAACTACGGCCTTCGCCGCGCCCCGGACTGGTAATCGCCAGAATTCGGCGGCCCACGCCGTTGACCCAACGAAGCGTCAACTGGCTCCGCAGCGCACGCAAGGGTTCGACAAATTCGCTCTGCGGCAGATAGGCTGCAACCACGTCGTCCGCCACGCCGTTCTTGCCGCCGCGCGCGAGCACCGGATAGTTGAACTGTTGAGCCAGCGCCACATCGATGTCATTCTGGGTCAATAGATTCAGCTGCAAAGCAGCTTCGCCGAAGCGAACGCTGTTTTGGGTAGCGAACCTCTGGATCTCCTCGACGTCCTGCTGACCTATCCGGCCCTGCTCCACGAGAATCGATCCAAGTGCCCGGCTCTGATCGCGCGCCGGCGGGTCAGCAACTGTCGGGGGTTTTCGAGTTATTTTTTCCATTACAGCGTCCTGCATGCGAATTGACTCGTCATGCGTTGGGGAATCCAAGCATCGCAGATGATGAACGCACTCCGGCTTCAATTGCCCGCGGCGTTACGCATCCGATCTTACCGAGTATCGGCACACCCAGAAGGTGAATCAGATCTTCGTCGAGGCGAACGCGCGGACGGAGCGCTTCGAGGAATAGCGCAGCGCCGATCCCGAAAAAGCCGCCCAAGAAAACACCTATCAACGCGTTCAGGAGCAGCTTTGGACTGGACGGGGACAGTGGAGGCGACGCGGTGGTCAATTGAACCACATTGGTTTGACTGGTCTGGCTCTCGAGACTGCTTTGAGCGAAGCGCTCGGTCACCGCATCCAAATCGCGCTGCGCAGAATTCACATCGCTTTGCAGGATTGACGCTTGATCATGGGCGTGTTTCAGCTCGAGAACCTTGTTTTTTTGCGCCTCGAGCGCCTGCCTGACGTCGTTTTCCCGCCGCAGATTCACTTGGGTCGTATTGCCGAGCGATGCCGCGATGCTCGCACTCTCCCGAGCGATGCGCTCGCGAAGATTGGCAATTTCGGCCACCGCGGCCTGATAGTCGGGGTGATTCTTGCCGAGCCGAGCTGCGATATCCGGCTGTTTCGCTTCAGCCTGCGACAATTCGGCTTTGAGCGTTTGGATCACCGGGCTTTGAAGCACTTCCGGAAGCGATTCGATATCGCCGCCCACGCCTCTCTGCCTGGATTGGCTCTCCTGACGCAAACCTTGGATCGTCACCAACTGCGTCGACAACTCGGTCAACCGTGCATTCTCAACGTCGAGTTTCTCGTCCGTGGCCACGAGTCCGGTGGAGTTTTGAAAGTCGGAGAGCCGCTTTTGCTTGGCGGCCAAATCGTCGCGCAGCACACGCGAGCGCTGGTTGAACCAACTTGCATAAAGCTTCGCCGGCTCGACCTTCAATTCGATGTTCGTGTCGATGGCGGCCTGCGCAAATGCATTGGCCAGGGCGGCCGCGAGTTCGGCGCTTCGCCAACTCACCGAGATCTCGATCACGTTGCTTGCATGCGTAGGACTATCATGCACGGGCGCCACCGTCAGTTTCTTATCCACCAGATAGTCCGCCAGCCACACGCTGAAATCGCCGGCTCCTTTGGTTGACGACCGCCATCTGTCGACCAACTCGCGGTCCGTGTCGAGCTTGAGTGTCCTCACAACCCGCTGAGCAACCCGCCTGCTCGCTATGACATCCGCCTGGGTATTGACGTAGCTCGCCAACAGCTGCTCCGAATTACCCACGCCGGCGCCCGCAACCGGGTCCGTTTTGGCGTCCACCACGAGAGAACTGATCGCCGTGTATTGCTTCGGCCAAAAAAGGCTCAATACGATCACCAGAAAAAGCGTGCCGCCGAACACCCCGCAAACCACCCGCCAGCGGGCGTGCAGTATGACCAGGACTTGGTTAAGGTTCATTGCCAGTTCTCACTTCGCGGTAATCGAACTTGCCTTCGCACCGGATCAAAACAAACTCTCTTTGACGTAAATGACATCCTTGTCCTGGACGTCGTCGTCCAAAGAGACGCTCTCTTCCTTCACTTTTCCACCGGCATCGCGCCGGTGGCGAACGATACCCCGCTGCGTGCCCTTGCCGGTGACGCCGCCGCCGGATGCGAGCGCCTGCATCACCGTCATTCCTCGTTCCAAACGAAACTGCCCGGGCTTCTGTACCTGCCCGTAAATATAAAACTGATATGCCCGGTTGACGAACAGCGTATCGCCGCCAGAGAGCTCGATGTCTTCGGCGGGACTCCCGCTCAGGGACATTTTGACGATATCCACCTCTCGCCGAAAAGGCTTGCCGTTGCGCAAACCGGTAACAATGACGATGTCTCCACCGCTCGCCGACACGCCGCCCGCAGCCGCCAACATGCCCGAAAGGTGACCTCCCGCCGCATCGAGAGAATATCGACCAGCAGTATTGACCTCGCCAATCACCGACACGAGATTGCCGAACGCCTGCGTCAGCAGAATATTGACCTGCGGGTTTACCACGAACCCGCCGTCCTTCAGCATTTGCGCAATTTTTCTCTCCGCCGCAGGGAGCGTGAGGCCGGTGACCGCCACGGAACCGATCAGCGGGTAGGAGATGACACCCGCCTCCGACACGCGCACGTCCACGCTCAGGTCAGGATTCTTGAAGACGCTGATCTTTAGGATATCGCCCGACGCCAACAGGTATTCCGACTCCGCAAACGCGGGCGTCGCCCACAGCGAAATCAAAAATGCAGTACAGAGTGTCAGCACGCCAAGCAGACCTATTCGGCGGAATGAATTTTGAAGATTGTGACTCACGATAAATATTTCTCTGTTCTGATAGATGCACATTTTCGACAATACCCATTCATCGAACAGCCTACTTTAAAACGGTGAACAAAACCGCTTAAATACGCGATGTTAGGGTGTTTTTCTCATGTTGCCCATTCTTCGGGTGCGGTTGGACCTTATT
>Ga0307470_10000540_pt1 | contig 18111 bp, 14 predicted proteins | sample atmos_gasesAM3C__FD_204565 | JGI IMG/M metagenome (GOLD analysis project Ga0307470, IMG submission 204565) | Hardwood forest soil microbial communities from Morgan-Monroe State Forest, Indiana, United States - atmos_gasesAM3C_05 | ecosystem: Environmental > Terrestrial > Soil > Temperate forest... | reverse complement strand
GACGGAGCGACTCTGCGCGCCCCTCGTGCGCGATCATCCGTGCGACGAGGAGACCTCTCGCTGTCTGACCGGCCTCGGCCGGCCCGACCATGGCGAGCAGAGGCTCCGGGATCTCGTCCGCGAGAACCCTTCCTGCCCTTGGCCGACCGCCTACCTCGGAGACGTCGAATGGCATCGGGCCGATCGAGCCCTGGGGCTCTACCGCGAGGCGGCCAGGCTGTTCGCGGCCCGCGGAGAAACCGGAGGAGAGGTCCAGGCGCTGACCAACGCGTATGAGCTCCTCTGGGAATCACATCGGCCCCGAGAGGGCAACAAGCTGTTGCAAAGCGCCGTGCGAGCGGCCGCCAAGTCGGACGATCGGCTGGCGAAAACTCGCGCCGACGTCTTCGTCGGCAAGGACCTGCAGCGGCAAAAGCGCGACCTCGGCCGTGCCCACGACCTCCTCGAGCGCGCCAAGAACGATCTCGCCCGGAACGGGCCGGATCGGCTGCGGCGCGAGTGTCTCCTCGACCTCGCCAACGTCAGCATGGACCTCGGTCTGTTCGAGGAAGCACAGAACAGCTTCGGGCAGCTCGCAGCCCTCGCGTCCCGATCCGCGGATTCGCAGAGACTGGTGAGCGCCAAGTACGGGTTGGCGCGTCTGGTCGTCGAGAGGATGGGCGAGCTACCGGCAAGCGGTGACACCGAGCAGGCGAGGACGGCGGCCCGAGAGGCGCTCGCCGCGGCGATCGCCGCCAAGCAGGATCATCCTCAGATGATGACCCATTGGATCCTCGGCATGCTGACCGCCGGCCGTGAATCCGAGGATCACTTCCGCAGCTGCTCGGGTGCCACCGATCAAGACGGCGAGAAGAGCTACTGCCTGAGCGGCCTCGCCCGGCGCCTGGCCTTCCTCGCACCGGCGCGAGCCGGCGCGGCCGCGGACCAGGCGGTGGCTTCCTCGGAGAAGGCGGGGGATCTCGAGAGCAGGGCCTATGCTGCGGAGGGCCGCATGCGGGTCTCCTGGGCCACGGGGCCGCTCGACCGCGCGGTCGCGGACTCCTGGAAGGCGATCGGCCGGATCGAGGTCCTGCGCGCGCGCCAGGATAGCTCCCAGAGCTCATCCGGGCTCTTCTCCACCTGGTCGGACGACTACGACTGGTTCGCCGGGCACCTGCTCGAGACCGGGCGCCCCGACCTCCTGGCCCAGGCCTTCGACGTCATGGAGCACCTGCGGGGGCGCGCGCTCCTCGACTCGCTCGGCAAGGCGCAGGCGCTCGCCGGACGGCCCGCGCCGGAGAACGGCTTCGCCTCCCTCCGCGAGGTCCAGGCCCAGCTCGCCGAGGACGAGGCGCTCCTCTCCTACCAGATCGCCCCGTGGAAGGACTGGACGGGCGACTTCGGGGGCGGCTCCTGGCTCCTCGTCGTCACCCGCCGCGGGGCGCCGCGCGCCGTTCCCCTGCGGGCGATGGGGCGCGAGACCGCGCGGCGGACGGTCGACCAGCTCGTCACCCTCTTCGAGCGCCAGCTCCGGCAGTCGGACCGCGAGGCGGCGCTCGCCGGCGCGCTCTACCGCGACCTCCTCGCGCCCGGCCTCGCCGGGTTGCCGCCGGGCGTCCGCAAGCTGATCGTCCTCCCCGACGACGCCCTCCATCGCCTCCCCTTCGCCCTGCTGCGCGCCGCGCCCGGCGCCGAGCCGCTCGCCGCCCGCTTCGAGGTCGTCACCGCCCCCTCCGCCACGCTCTGGCGCCGCTGGCGGCGCGAGAGCTCTCCCCGCCGCGCCGCCGCCCTCGTCCTCGCCAACCCGGTGCGGCTGGGCGGTCTCCCCGCCCTGCCCCCCCTACCCGCAGCCGAAATCGAGGGAAGGGGGATCGTCGAGGCGCTCGGCGCCGGCAGCTCGTTGCGGACCGGGGAGGCGGCCTCGGAGTCGTTCGTCAAGGGGCGGAAGGCGCTCGCCGGCTTCGCCGTCTTCCACCTCGCCACCCACACCGTCGTCGACGAGCGCGACCCCAGCGGGTCGGCCGTCCGCCTGACGCCGGGCCACGGCGAGGACGGCTTCCTGCGCGAGAGCGAGATCGTCGCGCTGCCGCTCGGCGGCAAGCTCGTCGTCCTCTCCTCGTGCTCCAGCGCGCGAGGGGAGACGCTGCGCGGCGAGGGGGTGCTGAGCCTCGCCCGCGCCTTCTTCGCCGGCGGCGCCCACGCCGTGGTGGCGAGCCTCTGGCCGCTGCGCGACGACGAGGCCGAGGCCCTCTTCGCCCGCTTCTACCATCACCTCGGGAGCGGGCTGCCGGTCGGCGCCGCGCTCCGCGCCGCGCAGCGCGACCGCATCGCGCAGGGCGCGCGGCCGGAGGCCTGGGCCGGCCTGGTGGCGATCGGCGACGGCGACCTGCGGCCGGTGCCGCGGGCGAGGCCGAGAACCAGGGCCGGAAGGTAGCTCGCCTAGTCGCCCAGGAACTCGCCCAGCGGGGCGAGCGGGACGATGTGGTCGCAGAGGACCTTGACCACGACGGTGATCGGCACCGCCAGGATGGCGCCCGGAATCCCCCATAGCCAGCCCCAGAAGGTGAGGGAGAGGAACACCACGACGGGGTTCAAGGTGAGGCGGCGCCCGAGGACCATCGGCGTCACCACGTAGGCCTCCACCACGTTGAGGACGAGGAAGGCGCCGACCGGCATGAGGGCATGGGCGAAGTCGGGGAAGGTGAGGAAGCCGAGCGCGGCCAAAACCACGTAGCAGGACAGCGCCCCCAGGTAGGGGATGAAGTTGGTGAGCGCCACCATCGCCCCCCAGAGCAGCGGGTTGGGCAGGCCGATCAGCGCCATCGCGCCCCACACCGCGAGACCCAGTCCGGCGTTGATCATCGCGACCGTCGAGAGGTAGGCCGAGATCTCGGTCTCGACCTGGCGGGCGATGTCGACCGCCCGTCTCTTGTCGGCGAGGCTGGGGAGGACGCGGATCAGCTTGCGCAGGAAGAGGTCGCCCGAGGCGAGCAGGAAGAAGAGCAGGATGACGATCACCGCGGCGCTCGCCCCGAGATCCGTCGCCCGGCCGAGCAGGCGCGCCCCGAGCGACGGCGCGGTGACCGTGACGGTCGCCGCCGGCGGTCCGGAGGGGGAGACCTGGGCGATCTTCTCCACCTGCTCGGTCGCCTTGCCGATCGTCTGCACCGGCCGCCGCAGCTCCCGCAGGCGGCCCTCCACCTTGCGCAGGCTCTGGGGCGCCCGCGTCATCCAGTCGTAGGCCGGACCGGCGAGCGAGTAGAGCCCCCAGACGAAGGTCCCGAGGAGGGCCAGGATGACCACGGCCGAGCCGATCGCGCTCGGCACGTGGAGCCGCTTCAGGCCGCGGACGACCGGCGAGAGGAGGAGGTTGAAGAGGAGCGCGAGGACGATCGGCAGCAGGAAGTCGCGGGCGAAGTAGAGGGTGTAGAAGGCGGCGAGGACGAAGAGGCCCGTCAACGCGACGTTGCGCCAGCCGCCCCGCCCTTGCACGGCGGCCTCCAGGTTGGCGAGGTCCGGCTCCGGGAGTTCGTCCTCCCGCGCTTCGCGCAGCGGCTCGATCGCCATGTCAGTCAAGAGAGAGGGCGAGGGTCGCCGCGCAGGCCGCGGGTCAGGCCCGGCGGACGACACCCATGACCAAGGAGATCACGAAAACCGCGAGGAACAAAAGGAAGAGGACCTTGGCGATCCCCGCCGCGCCGCCGGCGACGCCGCCGAAGCCGAGGATCGCGGCGACCAGCGCCACCACCATGAAGATGAGAGCCCACCGCAACATCTGCTGCCTCCTTGAAGCTCTGAGGCGGTCTAGGCCTCAGAATGAGAAGGAGACACAGCAAGGGGTGTGCCACTCGGCTCGGCGGATGGCTCGGCGCAGGGCTCAGAAGAGGCCGTGGCGCCGTCTCCCAGATAGACCCGCGAGCGGCGGAAGGCGGCGCCCCAGTGGCGGGCGAAGACCTGGATCGCCGCCGCCGCCGGCACCGCGATGAGCATGCCGAAGAGGCCGAAGAGGTTGCCGCCGACGATGATCGCGAGGAGCACCCAGACCGGATGGAGATCGACGCTCTTGCCGAGGATGCGGGGCGAGAGGAAAGTCCCCTCGAGGAGCTGGGTGGCGGAGAAGAGGGCGGCCACCCCGAGCAGCCGCGGCTGGCTCTGGTACTCGGCCCAGCAGAGGGCCATCGCCGGCAGCAGGCCGACCACCAGCGACATGTAAGGGATGACGTTGGCGAGCCCGGCGGCCAGTCCGATCGCGAGACCGAGGGGAACGCCCAGGGCCATCAGGCCGATCGAGTTCAAGGCGGCGAGGATGACGGCGACCGTGGTCTGCCCGCGGACGAAGCCGGAGATGGCGGCGTCGACCTCCTGTGCCCGCTCGAGGGTGAGGGCGCGATAGGGGAGCGGCACGAGGTCGAGGGCGCGGCGCTTGATCTTCGGGAAGTCGATCAGCAGGTAGAAGGCGAAGACCGGCACGAAGACGAGGTCGAGGAGGAAGAGGAGGAAGCCGGCGAGGCTCCCCAGGACCCTCGCCAGCCAGGCCGAGAGCGCGGTCGCCAGGCGGGGGAAGTTCTCCCGCAGCGCCTCCGTGGCGCGGTCGCGCACCTGGGCGTACTGCTGCGGGAAGCGCTGCTCGACCCCCGCGAGCCAGGGCAGGAGCTGGGCCTTGAGGGCGGCCGCGTAGCGCGGCAGGCTCGCCGTCAGGTGCTGGACCTGGAGGGAGATCGTCGGCACGACGTAGAGGAGGAAGCCGACGATCAGGAGGACCGCGAGGGCGGCGAGCGCGATGACGCCGAAGAGGCGCGAGCGGCCGTGGCGGGTGAACCAGCCGACCGCCGGGTCGAGCAGGTAGGCGATGGCGAGCCCGAGCAGCAGCGGCATGAAGATCTCGCGGCCGATGACCAGCATGGCGACGATGGCGGCGAGGCCGCCGGCGAAGACGACGAGCCGCACGAAGGCGGGTGGGATCCTAGGCAGCTTGCTCATGACGCCTCCTCCTGGAGCACTAGGCGAACAGCGGGAGCTGGGCGAGAGCGCCCGACACCAGGTTCGAGCCGCCGACGCCGAGGAGCCGCACCGGCTGGCGCTCGGCCTCGGTCTTCCCGAGCAGCTCGCGGGCGCAGGCGGCGACGGCGCCGCCGTCGGCGACCGGCAGCGCCAGGGTGCGCGAGCGGGTGACGGTGGTGAAGTCCGCATAGCGGAGCTTGAGCGTCAGGGTGCAGGCGGCGAGGTCGTGGCGCACGAGCATGGCATCCAGCTCGTGGGCCAGGCGCTCGACCTCGCGCTCGATCTCCGGCAGGGACCGGAGGTCGGCGGCGTAGGTGGTCTCGGTCGACAGGCTCTTGCGCTCGCGGTGGGGCTCGACCGGGCGATCGTCGACGCCGCGCGCGAACTCGTGGAGGGTGCGGCCGTGGCGGCCGAAGCGCTCCAGGAGGGCGGGGAGCGGCACGGCGCGCAGGTCGGCCACGGCGGCGATCCCCATCTCGGCGAGCGCCTTCTCGGTCGCCGGGCCGACGCCGTGGAGCCGCCGCACCGGCAGCGGATCGAGGAACGCCTGGACCTTGCCGGGCGGCACCACGGTGAGGCCGTCGGGCTTGTCGAAGTCGGAGGCGATCTTCGCCACCAGGCGATTGGGGCCGGCTCCCACCGAGACGGTGAGCCCGCGCTCCGAACGCACCCGGCGGCGGATCTCGCGGGCGATCGCCGTGGCGCTCCCCCAGGGGCCGAGCCGGCCGGTCAAGTCGAGGTAGGCCTCGTCGAGCGAGAGGGTCTCGACCAAGGGGGTGAGCTCGCGGTAGATGGCGAAGATCTTCTCCGACTCGCGGCGGTAGCGGCGGAAGTCCGGAGCGATGAAGACCGCCTGCGGGCAGAGGCGCCGGGCGCGCACCGAGGGCATCGCCGAGTGGATGCCGAAGCGGCGCGCCTCGTAGCTCGCGGCGGCGATCACCCCGCGGCTCTCCGCCGAGCCGCCGATCACCACCGGCTTGCCGGCGAGCGACGGATCGTCGCGCATGTGGACCGCCGCATAGAAGCAGTCCATGTCGCAGTGCAGGATCCGCCGCGCCGCGCCCTCCGCTGCCCGCATGGTCTCGCTCATGGAAGCTCGTCCTAGTCTAGCCGCTCCCCAGCGCCGGGCAGAGCCCTGGCCGTGCAACATCTCTCAAGTTTCCACTGGCCAATGCGAAAAGCTACAATGCTCTTCGTTCTCATGACCCTCCCCGGCCGTCCAGCGGGGGGCGGACCCCGACGCCAGTCGCATGCGATGTCCCCATCTCCCAGGCCGAGTCCCTCCCGCGGGGCCCGGCCTGCGGCGCCGGGCTCGCGGCCTCGGTACCCTGAGCCTGGGCGTCGGCCTGGGCCTCGGCCTGGCTCTGCCGGCTTCGCCGCAGGGTCCCGCCCTCGTCTCCGGGTTGCGCCTGGAGGAGCGGCTCGCCGGCGGGGCGAGCCGGCGCTACCCCGTCGAGCTCAAGGCCGGGGATCTCCTGCGCGCGATCGTGACCGAGGACGGGATCGACGTCGTGGTCCGCCTGCTCGGCCCCGACGGCGCCACGGTGGCATACGTCGACGGCCCGCGGGATCCCAAGGAGGACGAGGACCTGGCCGCCATCGCCCCGCGGGACGGCGCGTACCAGCTCGAGGTGCGCTCGGACGAGCCGGGCAAGCCTGCCGGTCGCTACACCCTGCGCATCGCGGACCTCCGGCCGGCCGACGAGCGCGACCGGCGGCGCGCCGAGGCGGTCGCCGCGAGCCAGCGGGCGGTCGAGGCGATGCGGCGACAGGACGCCACCGGCTGGCGGCGCCAGCTCGACCTCCGCGAGCGGGCGCTCGGTCTCTGGCAGGCCCTGGACGAGCGCGGGCGGGTGGCCGAGACCGAGCTCCAGATGGGCATGCTGCGCCGCAAGCTGGGCGAGGGCGAGGCGGCCGCCGGCCTCCTCCATCGGGCGATCGATGATTTCCGCGCCGCCGATGACCGGGCCGGTCTCGCCGAGGCGCTCGCCGAGGCCGGAGGCGCCGACCGCGGACCCGCGCGCCGTGCGGAGGCGGTGGAGCACTTCCAGGAGGCGCTGCCGCTCGCCCGCGCCGGCGCCGACCGGCGGCTCGAGGCGCGCCTGCTCAACGATCTCGGCTCCGGCTACATCGACCTCGGCCGCCCCCGCGACGCGCTGGCGCCGCTCGGGCGTGCGCGCGAGATCGCCCACGAGCTGGGCGACCCGATAGAGACGAGAGTGCTCAACAGCCTGGGAGCTGCCTACGCCGACCTCGGCGAGCGGCAGATCGCGCTCGCCCACTACCGCGAGGCGCTCGCGGTGGCCGAGCGCACGGGGCGGCTCTCCGACGAGGCGAACGCCTGGAACAGCCTGGGCGAGACCCACGAGGTGCTCGGCGTCTGGGAGAAGGCCTCGAAGGAGCACTATCAAGCTCTGGATTTGGTCCAGAAGACCGGCGACCGCTCGACCGAGGCGCGGGTGTGGAACAACCTGGCCGTCGTCGCACGCCGCCGCGGCCGGTACCGGGAGGCGACCAAGGCCTTCGCCAGCGCCCGGCGGCTCGGCCGCGACCTCGGCGATGGCGAGATCCAGGCGATCGCCTCCGCCAACCTCGCCTTCCTCGAGCTGGATCGGCGCCGGCCGGCGCGGGCGAAGGCCGCGGCCGAGGCGGCCCTCGCGGTGGCCCCGAAGGACGGCGAGGGGGAGGCCGACGCCTGGCACGCCCTGGGCGCCGCCCGCCAGGCGACGGGGGACCTGCCGGGAGCCGCCGCGGCGCTCGCGCGCGCCCTCGACATGAGCCGCGCGCGGGGCGACCTGACCAGCGAGGTCTCCGTCACCTACTTCCTCGCGCGGACGGCGCGCGCCGGCGGCGATCTCGCGCGCGCCGACGAGCTCGCCGGCCGCGCGCTCGAGATCCTCGAGTCGGTCCGCTCGCGCGTCGCGTCGAGCGACCTGCGGGCCTCGTTCTTCGCCTCCCGCCAGTCGTACTACGAGCTCGCCGTCGACACCCTGATGACCCGCGAGCGGGCCGCGCCCAAGAAGGGGTTCGCGGCGCAGGCGCTCGCCGTGGCCGAGCGGGCGCGGGCGCGGAGCCTCCTCGAGACCCTGGCGGCGGCGGGCGCCGAGCCGCTCGCGCCGGCCAGCCGAGAGCTGGCGGCGCGCGAGCGGCGGGTGAGCGCTGCGGACTTCCACCTCTCGGAGCTGGTGCACCGAGCCGCGCCGGCCGCCGAGATCGCCGCCGCCGAGCGCGACCGCGACGCGGCGGTCGCCACCTTCGATCAGGCCGAGGCCGAGCTCGCCGACGAGAGCCCTAGCCGGGCGACCGGCGGCGAGCCGCAGCCGCTCTCAGCGGGCGAGATCGAGCGCCAGGTCGTCGACCGCGACACCGTTCTCCTCGAGTTCGCCCTGGGCGAGCAGCGGAGCTACCTCTGGGCGGTGACGGACACCGCCACGACGGGCTACGAGCTGCCGCCGCGGGCGGCGATCGAGGCCGCCGCCAAGCTCTTCTACGACCTGCTGACGGCGCGTACCCGGACCCCGGCCGGCGAGACCCCGGAGGCGCGGCACGCGCGGATCGCCCGCGCCGACCGCGAGCTGCCGGCGGCGGGGAGGGCGCTCTCCCGCCTGATCCTCGCCCCGGCGGCGGGACGGCTCGGCCGCCGGCGCCTGGCGGTGGTCGCCGATGGGCTCCTCCAGTACGTCCCCTTCGTCGCCCTGCCTGACCCGCGGGCGGCCAGCCCCGACGCTCCGCTCGTCGCCACCCACGAGGTGGTCATCCTGCCGTCGGCCTCGGCCCTCGCCGTGCTGCGCGGCGAGATCGCCGGCCGCGCGCCGGCGCCGCGCCTCCTCGCGGTGCTCGCCGACCCGGTGCTCAGCCGCGACGACGAGCGGGTGGAGAACCGCACCGCACCGGCCCCCGCGACCCTCGCCGGACGCCGGAGAGGTCCCCAACGGCCGCGCAGCGCCGGACACCCCGAGCGCTCCGCTCCGCCCGCGCGGCGCGGGGGCGCGGAGACCTTTCCGCGGCTCCGCTTCTCGAGCGAGGAGGCGGACTCGATCACGGCGCTGGCGCCGCGCCGGGATTTCCTGGTGAAGAAGGGCTTCGAGGCTTCGCGCAGCACCGCCCTCTCGGGCGAGCTCGCCAAGTTCCGCATCGTCCACTTCGCCACCCACGGCTCGATCGACAGCGAGCACCCCGCCCTCTCCAGCCTGGTGCTGTCGCTGGTCGACCGCCGGGGACGGCCGCAGGACGGGTTCCTTCGCCTCTCCGACGTCTACGGCCTCGAATTGCATGCCGATCTCGTCGTCCTCTCGGCCTGCCGCACCGCCCTCGGCAAGGAGGTGCGGGGCGAGGGGCTGATCGGCCTGACCCGCGGCTTCATGTACGCCGGGGCGGCGCGGGTGCTCGCCAGCCTGTGGAGCGTCGACGACCACGCCACCGCCGAGCTGATGCGGCGCTTCTACCGCGGCATGCTGGTCGACCGGCTCACCCCGGCGGCGGCGTTGCGCCGGGCGCAGCTCGGCATGGCGCGCGATCGGCTCTCCCCCTACTACTGGGCCGGCTTCTCGCTCGAAGGGGAGTGGAGGTGACGCCGGAGGAATTCGAGGCCCTCCTCGCCCACCTCGCCCCCGACCGCGAGCAGGCCGGCGCCCGCTACCAGGAGCTCCGCCGCCGGCTGGTGCGGCTCTTCGGGTGGCGGCTCTACGAGGCGCCCGAAGACCTCGCCGACGAGGCGATCGACCGCGTCGCCCGCCGCATCGTCGAGGGCAAGGTGATCCGCTTCGGGTTCGCCTACCTCTGCGGCGTGGCGCGCAACGTGGCGCAGGAGAAGCTCCGCGAGCGCCAACGCGAGCAATACCTCGCCGCAATCCTCGCCGCCCTCGCCGCTCCTGACCCGGAGCCGGAGCCGGCATCCGAGGCCGGGCGCCGCCGCGCCTGCTTCTATGCCTGCCTCGCAGGGCTGCCGGCCGATCAGCGCCGCCTGATCCTCCAGTACCATCAGGAGAGCGCCCGCATCGCCAGCCGGCAGCGCCTGGCGCACGAGCTGGGGATCGGGCTCAACGCCCTGCGCATCCGCGCCCACCGGGTGCGCCGTAAGCTCGAGGACTGCTGCTTCCGCTGCCTCGAGACGAAGGACGAGGAGGGGCGCCGAGGAAGCCGATGAAATGGTTTGGCCCCCTCCGTCACTCAGGGTGAAGAGAGACCCCCATGCCCGACGAAACCGACCGAGCTCCCGACGAAGCCCTGCTGCGGCGCTACCTTCTCGGCGGCGCCAGCCAAGAGGAGGAGGACGCCGTCGAGCGGCACCTGTTCGAGGATGCCGGCGGCCTCGAGCGGATCGAGTCGGCCGAGGCGGACCTCCTCGACGCCTGCGCCCGCGGCGAGCTGGACGCGGCCGAGAGCGCGCGGGTCCGCAAGCTCCTCGGGCGGGGCCCGGCGGGGCGGGAGCGGCTCGCCTTCGCCGCCGAGCTGGTCCATGCGGCCGACGGTCTCTCCGACACCCAGCCCCTCCCCGGCCCGCTGTCGCTCCCCGCTCCGCCCCAGCGGCCGGCGGCCCGGCGGCCGCGCCGGTTCGGCCTCGCCGCCGGCATCGCGGCCACGCTCGCGGTCGCCGTCTGCGGGGCCTGGCACGTCCACCAGGGGGCCACGGCGCGGCGGATGGCCGTCAACGCTCATCCGCCGGCGGCGGTTCCTTCCCGGCCGGGCACCGGGGTGCCAGCGCACCCGCCGGCATCGGTCCGGCCCGCCCTCGAGACCGCCAGCTTCGTGCTGTCGCTCGCCACCCAGCGCGGCGGCGAGGCCCTGCGGCCGTTCCGCGTCGGACCGGCGATCCGACGGATCGAGCTCCGCCTGGCCCTCGACGAGGGGGAGGAGGGCTACCGGACCTATCGCGCGACGGTGCGCGGCGCCGCCCATCGCACGGTCAGAGTCGCCGAGGGCCTCGTCCCCCGAGGGTCGGCCAGCGGCCCCGAGATCGTCCTCGGCATCCCCGCCGCCGAGCTGCCGCCGGGCCGCTACGACGTGGCGGTCCAGGGCGAAAGGAAAGGAGGCGAGTACGAGAACGTCGCTTTCACGGAATTCGTGGTGACCTCCTGACCCGGGAGGCTCGATCGCGTCAGCGTTCCTTTGCAACCGGCCCCACTCCGGCGCCAGCGCCGGCCGCCGGGCCACTACGTGGGAGGAATGACCTCATGGACGTCACCAATTCCTCAGGCGGCGCAACCCAGGTGCGGGTGAACGACGGCGGCCACTTGCCCAGACCGGGGCCCCCGAAAAGCCCGCCCTGGCAGAGTCTTGCGCCGGGCGCCAGCCTGCACTTCAACGTCGCCGTCGGCGCCGTGGCGTCGATCGAGTTCCGGTTGCCGAACGGCCGCACCATCGTCCAGGCGATCGACGGGCGGACGGCGAAGGTCGAGCTGGTGCGGGAGCGCACCGGCGGCTTCCGGACCATCGTCAGCCTCCCGAAGGCGAAGCTGCCGCAGCCGCCGAAGCTGCCGCCGCCCAAGCCCAAGTCGACGCCGTCGAACCGGGCGGCGGGCGGCAGGCGCTGAAGCGAAATGTTTTCGCGGCGGACGTCACTACGGTGAGAGAGCCGATCCCCGAGGTCGGGCTCAGGGATACGCCGAAATGATCGCGCTTCGCTCCTCGCCAGCCTCCGCTCCCGTCCGGCGGCCCAGGTCCGGCGATGCCCGGCATCCGCACGGGGGGTGCCGGGAGCTCGTCGAGCCCGGCTCCGGGGCGAGTCCCCGGATGCCGCGGCCGCGGCCGGGAGCGGGGGCTCTTTTTCCCCTCGCTCCGCTGCCTCCGACTCCCCATTCCGACCGCCTGCCGCTCCCGGCGCTCGAGCTGACGCCCGCCACCCAGCCGCCGCAGCGCAAGCGCGGCCGCCAGCGGCGCTTCGCGGCCGAGCGCGAGCTCCTGGCGACCCTCGCCCTGGCCGGGGCGCTGGCGGCCGGCGCCACGTTCCCGCGCCTCGCCGGCACCGCGCTCGCCGGCACCGACCTCCTGCTCGCCGCGGCCGCCCTCGGCAGCCTCGTCGTCCTCCTCGGCTTCGGCCTGCGCTTCCGCCTCGCCCCCTGAGGGCTAACCGCCCCCTCCGCCCCCGGCGTGGACCCCGCCCTCGGTCATCCCCCAGGGGTCGAGCGCGGCGTCCAGCTCAGCCTCCGGCAGGAGCTTTTTCTCCCGCGCCAGCTCGCGCACCGTGCGGCCGGTCTCGACCGACTCCTTGGCGATCTCCGCCGCCTTGTCGTAGCCGATCACCGGGACGAGCGCGGTCACCATGGCGAGCGACTTCTCGACCATCTCCTGGCAGCGGGCGACGTTGGCCTCGATCCCCTCGACGCAGCGCTCGGCGAGGAGGCGCGAGACGTTGGCCAGGATCTCGATCGACTGCAGCAGGTTGTAGGCGAGGACCGGCATCATCACGTTGAGCTCGAAGACCCCGGACATGCCGGCGACGGCGATCGTGGCGTCGTTGCCGACGACCTGCGCGGCGACCATCAGCACCGCCTCGGGGATCACCGGGTTGACCTTGCCGGGCATGATCGAGCTGCCGGGCTGCAGGCTGGGGATGGAGATCTCGCCGATCCCGCAGCGCGGGCCCGAGGCGAGCCAGCGGACGTCGTTGGCGATCTTGGTGAGCGAGACGGCGATCGTCTTGAGGGCCCCCGAGGTCTCGACCGCGGCGTCCTTGGCCGCGAGCGCCTCGAAGCGGTCGGGGGCGGGCACGAACGGGTGCCCGGTGGCCGCGGCGAGCCGCGCGATCACCCGCGGCGCGAACTCCGGCGGGGCGTTCAGCCCGGTGCCCACGGCGGTGCCGCCGAGCGCCAGCTCGGCCAGGCGCGGCGCCGCCGCGGCGAGCCGGGCGAGCCCGTTCTCGATCTGCTGCGCGTAGCCGCCGAACTCCTGGCCGAGGCGCACCGGCACCGCGTCCTGGAGGTGGGTGCGGCCGATCTTGACCACCGGGTCGAGCTCGGCCGCCTTCCTCCGCAGCGCCTGCGCCAGGCGCCCGAGCGCCGGCGCCAGGTCCTCCTGGATGGCCCCGTAGGCGGCGACGTGGATGGCGGTGGGGATGACGTCGTTGCTCGACTGCCCGGCGTTGACGTGGTCGTTGGGGTGGACGGCCTTGCTGCCGATCCTGCCGCCGAGGATCTCGATGGCGCGGTTGGCGATCACCTCGTTGGCGTTCATGTTGGTCGAGGTGGCCGAGCCGGTCTGGAAGATGTCGAGGGGGAACTCGCCGTCGAGCTTCCCCGCCGCCACCTCGTCCGCCGCCCGGCGGATCGCCGCGGCGAGGTCCGCCGGCACCGCGCCCAGCTCCCCGTTGACCGCCGCCGCCTCGCGCTTGATGGCGCCCAGGGCGGCGAGGAACCGCCGGGGAAACCGCAGCCCGGAGACCGGGAAGTTGCGCCGCGCCCGCTCGGTCTGCGCCCCGTAGTAGGCCCCGGCCGGGACCTCGATCTCGCCCAGGCTGTCCTTCTCGATCCGCGTCTCGCTCATGGAGTCTCCCGCGCGGGCTGGCGCCCGCGCCGATCAGGTGTCGGGGGATGCCCTCCCGGCCGCGCGGAGGGGCTCGGCTTGGACTCGCGACCGTTCCGGGCGCTATCGTATCGAGGACGGACGGATCGTGCACCTCGGAAGACCGTCCGGCAGAAGCCGCCTCTCCAGCCCACCGCCAGAGAGAGCACGACCCGTCGTCCGCTTAGGTTGGCCCGTCGTCCCGGGGACGACGGCTTGTTGTACCTGGCAAGGCTTCGTGACGCAAGAGAAGCTGTAGCTTGAAGCAAGCGGAAGTAGGGCGTAAACTGGTTGGGTCGCAGTCCTACGTCTCAAAGGTCGAGACGGGGAGCGGCGGATCGATCCTACTGAGTTGGCGCACTTTGCGCAGGTATATGGCCGCGGAATTGGATGGTTCGTCGAGGAGCCATGAACGTCTCGCCGCGTGCTAGGATCGGGAGGCTAATCAGCCATGGATAAACTGCTAGAGATTAAGGTGGGGGGCGGTTCCGTCCGCTCCGGCTGGGTGCCGCTCTCCGCGCTTGGCATGGTCAAAGATCTTCTCGCCGCCATTGCGGCGGAAGGAACAGACGAGGAAATTTGGAAGACCCTAGACCCGCAGGTCGAGGTTATTGGGAAGAGTTCTACTCTCATCGCGGTGCATACCAACTTCGCCCGCAAACTGCGACCACAGGTGAAAACCTTCAAGGCGAAAGCCCGAAAACTAGTCCTGAAACCCGAAGGAAGAGAATTCATCCGCGAGCACATTGCTACTCCGAGCGCTCGCTGGACATACGTTGAAGTTATAGAGGTCCCGGATACAAGGGAAACGGCGCCAGCTCCGAAGGCGGCCCCGGTTCTGCGCTTCGATGCCCGTTATAAGGAACGCTATCTTCAGAAGCAGCCCGAACCCATTCACGGCTTTGATGAGGTGTATGCCCAAATCATGCGTGCGGGCGGTGCCGCAGAACCGAAGGTGACGCTTCGTTCTCTGACCGACGAACGTTGGACATGCGCCGTCCGTGGGCGAGAGCTCGCGAAACGCATCGCGGCGCATCTCTACGAGACAGTAAAACTAAGTGTTGAGGTCTGGTGGAATGCCAAGACTCTTGAAAGAGAGAGGATGGTAGTTCATGACCTTCTGGATTGGAAAGACATGCACCTCGCAGAGGTCTATCGCGAGCACGGGAATCGCCTTCCCATCCGCCTTAGCATGGAAAGCGTTGAGGAGTTACTGGCGGATCGAGAGGGTGATAGGAGCGAATGAATGGGACGGCTCTATGCGCTAGATACTACCGTCGTGGTGATTCTTGGCGGCGGCAAGTCGGCCGAGGATAGGGCCCGTGAGCGGGCGGAAGGTCTCCTCCTGGATCACGAAGAGGCGGGCGATACAGTAGGTATCCCCGCGCCGGCATTTGCTGAGTGCTGCCATTGCGAAGTAGAGGCTGTGCTGGTCGTGTGGCCCTTGAATTCGGCGGCAGCAGTGCTCACGAACCGTTTAACAGGGCCGATGATCGAAGCGGGCAAGAAGAAGGGATGCACCAAGCGCGCAGCGAAGCTCGACGCCCTGATCTTGGCGACCGCCGAGACTGTCGGTTGTGCTGGCCTCTATACGACGGACACATGGTTTGATGACGTGGCGAAGAGACAAGGGCTGCGAATCAAGATATTGCCCCTCCCGCCCCTCCGTCCTCTGCAAACCACGCTCCCCAGCGCCGAATAGCGCGGCCTACGGCTGCGACTCGCTCTTCAGAACTACCCGAGCTGCCTGGAGCAGCGTTGACTGCCGCCATTGCCAAGCCGGCAACGCCAAGAGGTTCGGCCGCGACCGAGAGGGAAACCAGCGCTACCGTCGCCGCTAGATTCCGTGCGTTTTCGCAGGCCGATCGCGGCCGGTCTCGACGCGGGTGCGCGGACGCTCGGGCGAGGGGCCCGCGCCTGGTATCGTATCGAGGACGGACGGATTGCGCACCTTGCAGCGAGGCCGTTCGGTAGGGGCGGAGCTTGCCTCCGCCCGCGACCATGGCAGGCCGCGGACCCGGCTGCGTGCCCCGGACCAGGGCGGAGGCAAGCTCCGCCCCTATAGGGAACATAGATCGGAACCCTGCATTCGAGATCGAGGAGACGAGCCTTGGAACCGGACCTTCGCTACCCCGTTGGAAAGTACGCCCGCCCCGAGCGCCTGAGCCCGGAGGAGCGCCGGGAGGCGATCGACTCGATCGCCGCCGCCCCGGCGGCCCTCCGCAACGCCGTCGCCGGCCTCTCGAACGCCCAGCTCGACACCCCCTACCGCCCCGGCGGCTGGACGGTGCGCCAGGTGGTCCACCACGTGCCGGACAGCCACGCCAATGCCTACCTGCGCTTCAAGCTCGCGCTGACCGAGGACGAGCCGACGGTCCGCGCCTACGACGAGACGCTGTGGGCGGAACTGCCGGAGGCGAAGAGCGCGCCCGTCGAGCCCTCGCTCGCCTTCCTCGCGGCGCTCCACGGGCGCTGGGTGCTGGCGCTCGCGGCGATCCGGCCGGCGCAGTGGGAACGGCCGCTGGTCAACCCCGAGAGCGGCCGCTTCACGCTCGACCAGCTCCTCGCCATGTACGCCTGGCACGGCCGGCACCACGTGGGACACGTCGTGGAGCTCAGGAAGCGCGAGGGCTGGTGAGCGGCGGGGCCGGAGCGACCTCCGCCAGGTGGATCTCCCCCCGGCTGCGCCGCGCCGCGTTGGTCGCCATGGCGCTCGCGGCGACCGCCGGCTGCGACCAGGCGGCCAAATCGGCGGCGCGGAGCCGCCTCGCCGGCGGCCCGCCGGTCGCCCTCTGGGGTGGCGCCGTGCGCTTCGAGTACGCGGAGAACCGCGGCGCCTTCCTCTCGCTCGGCGAGAGCCTGCCCCACGGCGTGCGCTTCGCCGTCTTCGTCCTCCTGGTGGGCGCCGCGCTCGCCGCGGCGCTCGCCTTCGCCCTGCGCTCCCGCTCGCTCCCCGCCCCCGAGCTCGCCGCCCTCGCCCTGATGGCGGGCGGCGGCCTCGGCAACCTGATCGACCGCGTGGCGCGCGCCGGCTCGGTGGTCGACTTCGTGAGCGTCGGCTGGGGCCCGCTGCGCACCGGCATCTTCAACCTGGCCGACGCCGCGATCACCGCCGGCGCCCTCCTCTTTCTCTGGGCGAGCCTGCGGCAAAGCGATGAAGCCCTCTCCCCGCCTGGCTAGCCCTCAGGCTGACACCTCGCGAGCCTCGACGGCAAGAACGAGGGGTATCGGCGACACCTGGAAGGAAGAGATCGCGCGCCGCATGGCTGAGATCGATTCCGGCGCTGTCAAGGCGGTGAGCTGGGAAGAGGCAAGAGAGCAGCTTTTCGGGCAGCACACCGGCTGATTGGCAATTGCATTGACAATCAGCCAGAGAGCGAGTAGCCCGGATGGAGCGCAGCGGAATCCGGGGCAACATGGCGCCCACTCGCGCCCCGCCCCTGGGACTGAAGCCATCTAGGCAAGCTTCCCTACGACCTGGGCGTGGATCTCCTGAAGCGAGCGGACGGAGAGGCCGTCGCGGGCGATGGCGGCGATGCCTTCGGCGGCGGCCATGGCTCCGGAGAGGGTGGTGATGCAGGGGACGTCGTGCTTTAAAGCGGTGCGGCGGATCTCGGCGTCGTCGGCGTAGGAGGCGCGGCCCAGCGGGGTGTTGACGACCAAGACGATGTCGCCGTTGATCAGGTGGTCGACGATGTGCGGCCGCCCTTCGTGCACCTTGTGGACGGGGCGGACCGCGAGCCCTTGGGCGGCCAGGTAGGCGGCGGTGCCGGCGGTCGCCGTGAGCTCGAAGCCGAGCTCGGCGAAGCGGCGGGCGACGGGCAGGAGCGCCGCCTTGTCGCGGTCGTGGACGGAGAGAAAGACGGTCCCCGCGGCCGGCAGGCGGTGGCCGGCGCCGAGGAAAGCCTTGGCGAAGGCGCTGCCGAAGTTGTGGCTCGACCCCATGACCTCGCCGGTCGACTTCATCTCCGGCCCGAGGATCGGATCGACCGCCGGGAAGCGGCGGAAGGGGAAGACCGGCGCCTTGACGAAGACGCCCGGCACCTCGGGCTCTGCGGTGAAGCCGAGCTCCTCGAGCGTCGAGCCCGCCATCACCCGCGCCGCGAGGGCGACCAGCGGCACCCCCACCGCCTTGGCGATGAACGGCACCGTGCGCGAGGCGCGCGGGTTGACCTCGAGGACGTAGATGCGCCCGCCGACGAGGGCGAACTGCACGTTCATGAGGCCGACGACGCCCAGGCGCAGGGCGAGCCGGCGGGCGATGTCGCGCATCGCGTCCTGGTCGGCGCGGCTCACCTTGTAGGGCGGCAGGACCGCCGCCGAGTCGCCGGAGTGGATCCCCGCCTCCTCGATGTGCTGCAGGATGCCGCAGACGACGGCGCGCCGGCCGTCGCAGAGGAGGTCCAGATCGACCTCGAAGGCGTCCTCGAGGAAGCGGTCGATCAGCACCGGGTGGCCGGGCGAGACGTCGGCCGCCTCGCGCATGGTGCGGGCGAGGTCGGCCTCCTCGTAGCAGACGGTCATCGCCCGCCCGCCGAGGACGTAGCTCGGGCGGACGAGCACCGGATAGCCGATCCGCGCGGCGGCCTCGGCCGCCTCGGCGAGCGAGGTCGCGGTGCCGTTCTCCGGCTG
>Ga0307470_10000539_pt1 | contig 18163 bp, 17 predicted proteins | sample atmos_gasesAM3C__FD_204565 | JGI IMG/M metagenome (GOLD analysis project Ga0307470, IMG submission 204565) | Hardwood forest soil microbial communities from Morgan-Monroe State Forest, Indiana, United States - atmos_gasesAM3C_05 | ecosystem: Environmental > Terrestrial > Soil > Temperate forest... | reverse complement strand
CTCAGTTGTTCAACGCTACACTCTGTCTGTTCCACGCCGCCGCCTCCCTTGCCATCAAGTTGTTGCTGACACTCAACTTAATAGCACGGTGCGGCGGCTTTTTCGTCAGCAGCGTGAGAAATGCGGGCTAGATCGGCACCAGCTTCGCCAGCTCCCCAAGTTTCGTCACTGGCGTGTCCTGTCGAGCGATCGTGACGACATCCCCCCGCCCGAGCTGCGAAAGCGCGTCGATCTCGAAGCCCCTCAATGACTGGTCGCAGGCGCAGGCATTCGCCGGCGTTATGTAGTTCGCGATTACACCTCCGATGCGCATCCCCCGCTGCTCGACTTCGGCGATGAGTCGCTTGCTCTCGGCGATGACGATCCGTTCGGGCCGGGTCACGACGATGACGCGCGTGGCATCCGAGCGCATCGCTTCCTCCAGCGCGTGCAGCGCGCGCGAGGCCCGGATCAGCTCTTCGCCGAGGGAGCCGGGCGGGATCAGCTCGCGATAGCGGAGAAGGATGCGCATGAACTCCCGCACCCACTCGCCGGCCGTTCGTGGCAAGTCGATCAGCCGCAGGAAATGTCCGGTCGGCGCCGTGTCGACGATGATCGCCGTCTGCCCGTCGTCGGCAATGAGATCAGCGAGGCGTGTGATGGCGAACAGCTCGTCGGCGCCGGGAGGAGCGATCACCACGAGCTTCTTCATGGCATCGGCGTCGTACGCGACCGTCATCCCGCCGGGCGTGATGGCGCCGATGGCGCGCTCGATCTCTTCGCCCAGGCTGTCGCGGAACTGGCGCCACTTCGCGCGTGTGTCGATCGTCTCCACGGTCAGATTTGCAGGCGGCGCTTGATGGGCGAAGACATCGCGAAGCGTGTGCGCCGGATCGACGGAGATGACTGTGTACCTCTTCTCCGGCGACCGCGTTGCAAGTTGCAGCGCGATGGAAGCCGCGGAAGTGGTCTTGCCGACGCCACCCTTCCCCGCGAGAAAGGTGAGCCGCGAAAGGGTAACGCTGCCTGCGTAGGTCGGACTCTCTAGTCCGACAGGCGCTCGGGAGGACGGTAATTGATAAACGCTTGTAGTTAAGAGCCTCCCAAGCTCTGGTCGGACTAGAGAGTCCGACCTACGTGAAGCGCTAGCGCTCCACTGTGTAATCGCCGCCACCGTGTCCAGAGGCACGCAAGCTCTCGGCGCATCCACCACCGGCGCGAGCCTCTTGCGTGCCTCCGCATCGCGGGTACGGTCGCAGTCGTCATCGACCACCGCCCGATTCAGCACCACGAACGGCACATCGATCCCGTCCGCACGCACGTCGCGCACGAGCCGTTCCGTCTGCTCGACGACCCACGGCTCCGACAGCGTTACCGCCACGAAGGCCGCTCGCGCGGAATCGGTGAGGAGATCACGCCGGCGCCTGGCATCGGCCTCGAACTGTTCGATGAACGCATCCATGGCATCGCGGACGTTGCGTCGCGTGAACTGCCTCACCATTCCTCGGTGCTTGGCCTGCATCGAGTCGAGCGCCTCAGCGAACTGACGGAAGTGGTCGGCGGACGAGAGCATCCGTAGCGTGTGCCCGGTCGGTGCGGTGTCGACGACGATCGTCGTATCGACGTTCTCTTCGGCGAGCTCGCCGATGCGCATCCAGGCCATCAGCTCGTCGACGCCGGGAAGCGACAGCTCGAAGAACCGTCGCAACTCCTCCTTGTCGAGGTACGTCCCTCGGTCGCCAAGCTCGAGAAAGCTTTCGAGATTACGGTCGAGAAAGCGCTGGTAGAGCGCGGTAGCGTCGAGCGCCTCGGTGCGCAGCTCGCCATGAAGAATGTCGCCGAGGTTCGAGGCGGGGTCGGTGGTGAAAAGGATGACGGGGCGGGATTTCGAGAGGTGCAACGCGGCCGCGATCGCGATCGTCGTCTTGCCGACGCCGCCTTTACCGCCGATCAGGATCACATGACGGCCGGCCAGTCGCTCGAACGCCGCCGTCAGCGTCACTGGCCGTATCCGGTATAGATCCCGATCCCGCCGTAGTCCTCATCGTCGCCGCGCTGCTGCCGCGCCAGCTCTTCCCTGCGCGCCCGGATCTCGCGAAGCGCCGTGAAGACCTGCGCCTCCTGCTGCGCGTAGTCTTCCTCGCTGATGTCACCGACCTCCAGCATCATCTGCAGCTCGATGAGGCGCTCCTTCCACGGCTGATCGTTCAGCAACTCCTCGTTCGCCATCGTCTGGATCTGCTTCATGATCCAGTTGAAGCCCGCGATCGGGAGCTTGATGGGGAGCATCAGGATGTCGTCGAGAAGGAACATGGCGCGGTTTCGGGGCTCCGCAGTCTCGGGGTGGAGGGACCGCGAGACTGCGCGACCCCGCAACCTCGCTACCGCTCTGCTCTCTCCAGCTTCAGCCGGATGTTCACGAAGTTGTACGGCGGCCAGGGGCCTGTGTAGAGGAACGACAGCTTGTTCTCATACTTCTTGGCGATGTCGGTGATCTGATCGTCGAACGCCTTCGTCTTCTCGCGGTCGACGAGAAACGCGGCGTTCAGGATCATCTTGTCGCCGATCGGTTTGTTCGACCGCGAGGCGATCGCGGCGTCGCGGAGGGCCTCATAGATCTCGCTTACGTACGCGTCCGCCTTCGCTTGCAGCGCCGACTCCACGACACGTCCGAGCTGCATGCGCGAGAAATAGGTCGACGTCGACGTATTCGACTGGATCTCTTCCTTCAGCCGGCGGATCTCTTCGTTCTCGTTCTCGATCTCCCGGACGACCTGGTCCTTATCCCAGTTCACCTTCAGACCGAACTCGATCTTCCCGTCCATCTTCTGCAGCACGTCGGAGAGCGCGTCATACGTTCCCTTGAGGAACTCCTTGATGTCGTTCTCCGTGCGAAAGACCGTGCCGAAGCTCATCGGCAGCACGGTGAAATCCTTCATCACCAGCTCGTTGACGTGCTCGTGCGCCAGCGCGTTTTCGCGCGTTGGATCGAAGACGATCAGCGGGCAGTTGGAGACGACGGCCGCGAATTCCTTGTAGGGGACGGTGTGGACCTTGTCGCCGCGGCCGCCGATGCCGACCGGTCCAAAATCCCGCGGGATGTCCGTCTTGATGATGCAGTAGACGTATTTGCCTTGCTCGGTCTCGGGTTGTTTCGCCTGTGCTTGATCTTCCATTACAAGGCCTCGCGAGATGACGCGAAGCATACAATACAAAGGATTTGCCAGCCCGCCATCTCGCCTCTCTGACCGAGTCGTGGTTCCGCAAAAACCAGCGCCGCCTGCCGTGGCGCGACGGCTACGATCCCTACCGGGTCTGGATCTCCGAGGTCATGCTCCAACAGACCAGGATGGAGGTCGTCCTCGGGTACTACGAGCGGTTCATCAAGCGCTTTCCCAGCGTTGCCGCGCTCGCGCGAGCGAGCGTTCATGATGTAACCGCCGCATGGTCGGGCCTTGGATACTACCGCCGTGCCCGCATGCTGCGCGACGGAGCGATCGACGTGATGACGCGCTTCGGTGGCACGATCCCGAAGACGGTCGATGAGCTGATGTCCATTGCCGGCATCGGCCGTTACACGGCAGGAGCAATCGCATCGATTGCGCACGGCCGGCGCGTACCGATCGTCGACGGCAACATTGCCCGCATCGTGGCCCGCATCTTTTCTATCGATGCCCCGCTCGCTTCCCCCGCGCTCATGCGCGCGGCCTGGCTTCGCGCGGAAGAGATGGTGGCCTCATCGAAGTCGCCGCGCGATTTCAACCAGGGACTGATGGAGCTCGGAGCGCTCGTTTGCACGCCGCGCAGGCCGTCATGTGAGCGCTGTCCGCTGCGCCGCCAGTGCGCAGCGTTCGGGAGCGGGCGGGCCGATGAGCTGCCGCGGCCGAAGATGAAGCCGGTCACGCACGAGTTGCACATCCCGCTCTATCTCATCACCAACCGCGACGGCCGCGTGCTCATGCGCCGCGAATCAGGGCGGCTCATGGGCGACATGTATCACCTCCCGCACGGAGACACGACGCTCCTGACCGGTACTCCGCTGCGCATCGGCGCCGCCGCGGTCGTGGGAACGTTCCGGCATACGGTCACCAACCGCCGCATCACATTCGAGGTCTTCGCCGTCGCGCGCCGTCCTCGGGCGCGAGGAAACGAATGCGCATGGATCGATCCCGCCGCGCTCGCCGGCATCCCCCATCCTTCCTACGTACGCAAAGCGTTACGGCTGGCCGGAATCGGCAAGTGACGGCTTGCTGTTCGCGGATAGCATGAGATTTACCATCGCCGTCGCTCTCACCGTTGCTCTATTCATGGCCGCCGCCACGACACTGCACGCCGACTCGCGCAGCTACACGATCGCCAAGGGTGGCAACAACGTCGCCGAGTTTCACGCCGAGGATACCTACGACTCGTTTGACGGAAAGACAGGCGATGTCACCGGCACGATCACAGCCGATCCGGCCAACACCTCGGCCGCGAGCGTGCAGGTGGCCATCAACCTCGATGCGCTCGATACCGGCAATGGCCTCCGTAACAAAGAGATGCGCGAGCGCTATCTCGAGACGAACAAATTCGGTACCGGCACCTTCAAATCCGTCAGCGTTTCCGGCCCGGCGTCGATCGCCCCCAACCAGCCCGCCGACATCAACGTAACCGGCGACCTGACCATCCATGGCGTCACGAAGCGGATGACCATCCCCGTTCGCATCGTCCTTCTGCCCGACGGCCGCATCCACGCCACCACGAACTTCAAGGTCCGCATGCCCGACTTCGGCATCAACGTTCCCCACAACATTCTCGTGACCGTGAATGACGAGGTGCCGGTGCGGCTGGATGTGTGGGGGGTGGGGAAGTAAAGTACAATACTCCTGTACAGCTCGCGGAGGACATCAAAATGGCGATCGAAAGGACGTACACGCAGGCACGGGCAAACCTGAAAGACCTCATGGATCACGTGACGGCTAACCGCGATGCGGTAATCATCCGCCGCCGCAGTGGTGGGGATGTCGCCCTGATCGCGGCAGACGAACTGAGCAGCCTGATCGAAACCCTTCATGTGTTTCGTTCGCCAAACAACGCGCGCCGGCTTCTGCATTCACTAGAGCAGTCAAAGCGTGGCAAGGGAAAGCGGATGACGGTTCAGCAGTTGCGCGCGGAGTTCGGATTGGATGACGCCGAGTAGCAGCCGGAACGCGCGCGCCGCAGTCTTCACCCCCCTTTTTCTGGACGATCTGAGATGGTGGGTCCGAACTGACCGAAAAGTCGCGCTGCGGCTCCTCGATCTGGTTGAGGCAGTTCTCAGGGATCCGTTCGTAGGCATCGGAAAGCCGGAGCCACTCAAAGAGGGCGGTTTCTGGTCAAGGCGGCTCACCCACGAGCATCGCATGTTGTACACCGTGCACGCCGACCACATCAGTTTCCTCCAGGCCCGCTACCACTACTAGAATCTCCCCAATGCTCGGGCGTGTGGCTGTCGCAATCTCTCTCCTCTTCCTTCCCGTTGCCGCTTTCCCTCAATGCAATCTCGCCCAGGTCGCAAGCATCCCCTTCCGCGCCTCCTACCTCGATATCGCCATCGACGGCAACGATCTCTGGGCTGCCACCTCCTACGGCGTCTCGCTCTACGACCGCAGCGTCGATCCTCCTGTTCTGGTGGTTTCCCTTCCGCTGCCGGGCATCACAAAAGTCGTTCGCGCGACGAACGGCCTCGCCTATGCGGGCAGCGGAACGACTCTGTACATGGTCCGAAAGAACGGCCGTTCGCTGCAGCTCGTGCGAGGCATCGACACCGGCGCGACGATCAACGATCTGCTCCTGACGACTCTCGATCTCTATGTCGCCACCGCCAATGGACTGACGCAGTGGGACCTGCTCGATCCGACGAACCCGTCGAAGACGCCGGCAGCCTTCGTGACCAGCAACGCCAATGTCCGGTCTCTCGCGCTGAGCAACTCCACGCTCTTCGCCGCGGACGGCGACTCTTCGGTCGAAGCTTTCAACATCAGCATCCCGTCGATCCCGAATGGAGTCGGCACGATCTCCTCGCTGCCCAGCGCTATCGCCGTCAACGCCGCTTCCGGCCGGCTCTATGTCTCCGACGGGCAGCAGACCGACATCTTCACGAACATCGACGGAGGCGGGGGCACCGCGGTGAGGGTGGCCAGTGATTCCTTCGGCGGCGTAGCCATCGCACCGGTCACATCGACGGCGATCTTCGCGGCTGGTGCCGACAGACAGGTTCGTGCATTCGACCTCGCAGCGGCAGCGGCCCCCATCGAGCTATTCCGCGTTCAGCTTCAGCCGAGCGGAGGCAACGTCAACCGCATCGGCCGCATCGCCGCTGCTCCGAACCGGCTCTACGTCGCCGGCGGCGACCTCGGCCTGCTGACCTACGACACAACGTCGTTCACGGCGCCCTTTCCCGTGCGGAGCTACGCCACCGGTGCCACGACCTCGGTGGTCTCACTCGGCACTACCGTCTACGTTTCCCGCGCGGCCACCGGCATCACGGAATTCGGTCAATCGACAGACGGTGCTCTGACGCAACGCCGCTCGTGGGACAGCAGCAACGACATCGTCAGGGATGGCGGCAACGGCTTTCTCCTCACATCATCCGGCGCGACGGCATCGCTCTGGGCGCTCAGTCCGAGCATCCCGACGCTCATCTCCTCGGTCACGCTGCGCGCGCCGATTGCGTCCGCGGTGCTCATCGGAACCGTTGGCTACTTCGTCCTGTCCGAGAGCAGCGGCAACACGCTGTGGTCGGCAGATCTGGCCCCGGTCGCGCCGATCGCGCAGCAGATCGCGCTGACGGGAACGAATCCATCGTTCGTGACCCGCTCCGGTTCTGCTCTGGCGCTCGCGGGGCTGCGCAGCGACAGCGGCACGACATCGCTTTCGTACTATGCCTCGGCCGACTTCACGAAAACGCCGGCCACGGCAAGCGTGAACGGGCTCTCCACCGGCGGCGTCGCCCTATCCGGCACGGTCGCGGCGGTATCGACGTTCAGCGGAGTGAGCATCGTCGATTTCGCAAGCGGCACGACCACGATCCTGCCGCAGTCGAGCGGCGCCATCGCGCTCAGCCTCGCGTTCGGCGGCACGACGCTCGTTGAAGCGACCGACACATCCCTCTTCATCTGGAACACGCAGACAAGAACCCTGACCAAACAGTTCGTCCTGCCCGCGGCGCCGGTGGCCGTTCACATCGGCCCGGACAATGCCGTGGCTGACCTGGCCACGGGAGACGGCATCACCAGCGCGCAGCTCGGTGCCGCGACGCGCATGCCGTCGTTGCTCCACACGGCGAATGGCAACGCCTACTACAAGAAACTCGTTTCCGGCAGTCAGCGGCTCTACCTTTTCGACGGGCGCAACGTCGACATCTTCACGAATACGATGCAATCCACCGGCTCGATCCGAACGCCGCTCATCATCGACGTCGCCGCCAGCGACAGCGGCGCGTTCACCATTCACAACAACCTGACCGTGATGTCCTACGGACGCGATGGAAACACGCTGGCCACCTCGACGATCAACGAAGCCTCTGATGCACAGTCTCAGTCGATCGCCTCCGCCGGCGGCGCAGCCTGGGCCTCGGTCATCATCAACTGTCAGAACAGCGGTTGTGAGGGAAAGACGATCGTCTTCGATCCGAAGAGCGCCTTCGCCCAGACGTCGACGATGACCGGCTCCGTACGCGACGTTGTGACGAGCGGAGCACGCGCCTACGTTCTCACCGAGCTGCCGAACGAGGTTCGCGTGGTCGACATCAGCGATCCCGCCCATCCATCCGTTCTCGTCAGCCGCGCCAGTGAAGGGTCGCAAGCGCCGCGAGCGATCGCCTTCGCCAATGGCACGGTCTACGTCCTCGGCGAGAAGCTGTACAGCTACGCATCGACCGATCTCTCGAAAACCGGTGAGCAGCTCGCCTCGTATGTCACTGACCCGGCCAGCGGCGTCACCTACGTCGATCAGCATCTCAGGGCCGATGGTGCGTGCGTGGCCCTCACCGGCCGTGCGTTCTCGCCTCAGTTCCTGACCGGAACGCCGCCAATCTCCTCTCCGGCGGCTGGCCGAGTGGTCGCCACGCAGCCGGGAACGTTCTACTTCCTGACCGACTACTCGCTCGAGATCTGGTCGACAAAGCCGCTGCCGCCATCACCGCGAAAGCGAGCGGCGCGATAGCATTCGCCGCATGCCGAAGATCACCTTCTCTTCCGATGCGAACGCCTACCGCATCACCCTCTCCGATCCGCCGCTGAACATTCTCGACATCATCATGCTCGATGAGTTGCGCGACGCCATCGCCCGCGTCGCTCCCGACCGGCACGCTCTGATCATCGATGCGCAGGGTGAGAAAGCCTTTTCCGCGGGCGCGAGCGTCCAGGATCATCTCGGCGATCGCGTGGCCACGATGCTGAGCTACTTCCACGACTGCTTCCGGATGCTGGCAAAGGTCGATGTCGTCACAGTTGCCCTCGTGCGCGGCGTGGCCCTCGGCGGTGGATGCGAGCTTGCACTCGGCTGCGACTTCGTCCTGGCCTCGGACCGCGCGAAGTTCAGCCAGCCGGAGATCAACCTCGGCGTCTTTCCGCCGGTCGCGGCATACCAGCTCTCGCGGCAGCTCGCTCCGCGCAAAGGCCTCGAGCTCCTGCTGACCGGGGACACCATCGATGCCGCAACCGCCGAGCGCCTCGGCCTCGTCAACGCCGTCTTCCAGTTCGCCGAGTTCGATGTCCGCGCCGGAGAGTGGCTGCAACGGATCTACAGACACAGCGCATCCTCGCTTCGCTTTGCCAGGCGCGCCTTTCGCCTGGCCCAAAGCGCCGACTTTCAGGCGCGCCTTGCCGCCGTCGAGCACCTCTACCTCGATGAGCTGATGCAGACAAGCGACGCCAACGAAGGGCTGAATGCCTTCATCGAGAAGCGGAAGCCGGTGTGGAGCGGGCGCTGATCAGTTCACGCCCGCCATCCAGCGCTTGATGATTGGGATCATGACGGCCAGGATCAGCGTCACGACCGCCGCGGTCACGAATGCGATCATGAACACCTCGGAGTAGCTGCGGTGGCCGACCAATCCCGCCACCCAGCCAGCCACGTAGTTGCCCATGGCCGTCGCGAAGAACCAGAATCCCATCATCAAACCGACGACCCTTGGCGGAGAAAGCTTCGTCACCATGCTGAGGCCGACCGGGCTCAGACACAGCTCGCCCAGCATCTGAAGGAAGTAGAGACCGATGAGCCACATCGCACTGACGCGCGCGCCATGTGATTCGAAGAAACGCGCCGCCGGAACAATCAGCAGGAACGACAAGCTGAGAAAAAAGAGCCCAAGCGTGAACTTGGTTGGACTCGAGGGTTCCCGACGGCTTTTCGCCATCGACAGCCACACCAACGCGAAGATCGGCGAGAAGATGATGACAAACAGCGGCTCAACGGATTGGAACCAGCTCGACGGATACGTAAAGCCGAGGATCGTCAGACGCGTGGCCCGGTCCGCAAAGAGCGTCAGGCTCGAACCGGCCTGTTCGAAGCCGGCCCAGAAGATCAGCGCAAAGAGCGTCAGGATCAATGCCGCGGTGATCCGGCCCCACTCCTGCCGGGTGAACGCCTTTTCCGGCATTACAGGGGTCGCGTTGACCGACCCGGCCATCTGCTTTTCTGTTCCCGAAACCGCGATGAGGTACTTGCGGCCGTAAACGTACTGAATCAGGCCCAGCACCATCCCCACGCCGGCGGCGGCGAAGCCGATGTGCCAGTTGATCTTCTGGCCAAGCCAGCCGGTGATGAGCGGCGCGATGAAGGCACCGAGGTTGATTCCCATGTAGAACAATGAGAAGCCTGCGTCGCGGCGAGGATCATCGCGCGTATAGAGCGTCCCGACGATCGTGCTGACGTTCGGCTTCAGAAGGCCAGTACCGAGAACGATCAGACCGAGGCCTGCGTAAAAGAACGGGATGCCCGGAACAGCCATCGAGAAGTGCCCGCAGGCGATGATGATCCCACCCAGGAGAACCGCTCGATAATGGCCGAGGAAGCGATCGGCGACCCAGCCGCCCGGTACCCCCATCAGATACACCGCCATCGTGTAGAGACCGTAGATGTGCGTTGCCTTCGCGTCGGGGAAGCCGAGGCCCGGCTGCATCACGGAGCCGGTCATGTACAACACGAGCAAGGCCCGCATCCCGTAGTAGCTGAAGCGCTCCCACATTTCGGTGAAGAAGAGCGTTGCCAGTCCCCGAGGATGGCCCAACCACTGCTTTTCCGCGACGGCGATGTTTGACATGCGAGGCATTCTCAGGCAGCGATGAGGCACAATGCAACGGCGATGACGGAGTCGTTGCAGAGTGTTGCACCGCGCCGGCTGGAGCGGAACGTCCCTCTCGCTCCCCTGACGACCCTCGGTATCGGCGGTCCGGCGAAGCATTTCGTCCGCGCCGAAAGCGTCGACGAGATCCGCGAAGTCATGGCCTGGGCTGCCGCGCAGCGCCAGCCGCTTCTCATCCTCGGCGGCGGAAGCAATGTCCTGATCGCCGACGAAGGGTTCGACGGTGTCGTCCTGCAGATCGACCTGCGCGGCATCACCTTGCGTGAAGAAGACCCTGAGTCGGTGATCGTCTACGTAGCCGCCGGAGAGCGCTGGGACGACTTCGTCACCTTCGCCGTCGACCGCGGCTGGGCAGGTATCGAGTGCCTCTCCGGCATCCCCGGACTGACCGGCGCCACGCCCATCCAGAACGTCGGCGCCTACGGACAGGAAGTGAGCGAGACGATCATCAGAGTGGAGGCCGTCGAGCGTGACACGGGCCGCGTCGTGACGCTTACGAACCACGAATGCGGCTTCGGTTACCGGAAGAGCGTGTTCAAGAACGCGGCGAAGGACCGGTACATCGTCGCCGGTGTGACGTTCCGCTTGAAACCGCGAGGCGAGGCGACGATTCGCTATCCCGAGCTGCAGTCGTATCTCGATACTCACGACATCGATGTCCGAGAACTGCGGCAGGTGCGCGACGCCGTCATCGCCATCCGCAAACGCAAGGGGATGGTTCTCGACCCCTCCGATCCCGACACGCGCAGCGACGGCTCCTTCTTCATGAACCCGATCGTGACCCCGCAGCAGTTCGACGCATTCCTGAGTCGCGCCGCGACGAAGGACGTCCCGCATTTCCCGTCAGGCGATCAGATCAAGCTCTCCGCCGCCTGGCTCATCGAGCATGCCGGCTTCCACAAAGGCTTCGTCTACGGCAACGTGGGCCTTTCATCGAAGCACACCCTCGCCGTCATCAACCGCGGCGGCGGCACCGCCCGGGAAGTGCTGGAGCTCGTTGGGATGATTCAGGAGCGGGTGCGCGAGAGGTTCGGTATGGAGATTCAGCCAGAGCCGATTTTTGTTGGGTTCTGAGACCAATCAACACAACCGTCGGTGCTACGGCGTACGCTTGCGAGGTTTCCTGACTCCGCGTTTCGCAGGGCGTGGCTCTGAGACGTAGGGTTTCAGACTGGGCACATGTGTAGCGGCACTCGCTCCCGCGGCAATGCGGAGATCCTTGAACGGCGACGCCAGGAAAATATCCGACCATCCCTCCCGCGACTTTAGCCGCCGTGCTTTCGCGGCGACATCCGCATAGATGGCTCGAAGTTGTTGAAGCGTGGGACGGTGGCTGTGCCTCGCCAGCGCATTCGCCACCGCCTTCAGAACCGATGGTGCGTGGCCGTCATGAATCTGCACATTGGTACCGCTGATATCGCTGAGCGATTTCGCGGCGCGATGGGCGACTTGCTCGAGAAGAAACCAGCGATGTTGTCGATTGGCGGAGAGCGTGACCGCCACCGCGAGCCCAAGTTCGAAGGGCATGTTGAATCTCGGCGTCCGAGGTGCGGGAGGGTCGAGGTGTACATAGGAGAGATCGTGAAATGAGATCACCGACTGCTCGATCAATCGGTAGATACGGCTCAACTGCGGATCACTGCCGGGATCGTGTAAAGCCGTCACGGGCACGAGCCCGAAACCCGCCAGACCGGCCAACAAAGCCAGATAAAAGCTCCTCGTTGGAGTTGACGTACGCGAGATTGATGAATGCCGTTCCGGCAGGTGAGCTCCGCGACGTCGCCACGTCTCCTCCTGCGTTCAGCGCGCTCGGGCTGCGCGTTTCTTAACAGTCCGAGCTCCACGGCGCTTCTCACTCTGTGCGCCGTTCCGAGCCGCGCGGCGCGAGTCGCTCGCCGGCCGCACCTGAAATTGCATCAACTCCTCAGCGATTCGCAACACTCGTCCCATCGGTACATGGAGAAGATCCGCCATATCGCGCGCCGTGGGGTATCTAGTGCTGATGATCGCTTTCTTGATTTTTGCTGCCGGCATTGACTCCTCCAAATGTAATGGTACGGCACCCTTGGTAGAAGTAAAAGTCAGTTTGCAGCGACGCGATTCCTGCTTGGTAATCACCTCCGTGACGCCTCGCGAAAGGCACCAAGCGCTGGCATACTGAGATCCATGAAGCGCCTCGCATTCGTTCTCCTCTTCGCCACCCTCACCGCACACGCCGACACCCTCCTCGTCCTCAACAAGTCCGACGCGACCCTCTCGTTTGTCGATGCGGCTACGTTGCAGACGCTGGCGACGATTCCGACGGGGGACGCTCCGCATGAGGTTGCGGTGTCGGACGATGGGAAGATCGCTGTCGTCGCGAACTACGGTACTGGGCCGAATCCGGGGACGACGCTCTCGGTCATCGATGTGCCGAACCACAAGGAACTGCGGCGATTTGCGCTTCCCGGGCTGTTGCGACCGCATGGCATCGAGGCGGTCGGTTCGCGATTCTGGTTCACGGCCGAGGGAAGCCGTGTGATCGCGCGGTACGACGCCGCGGCCGACCGCATCGACTTCATCAGCGGAAGCGGCGCGGATACCACGCACATGATCGTGGCCATGCGCGGGGAGAAGACGATTTACACCGCCAATATCGGATCGAACAGCGTCACCGTCTTCGATCTGAGCGGGGCGCCGCGAAACATCCTGATCAAGCAGATTCCGGTCGTTAAGGGTCCGGAAGGGATCGATCTCGCGCCGGATGGCTCGGAGCTTTGGGTGGCGTCGCGCGTGGCCGATGGCGGCATCGCCATCATCAATACGGCCACTAATTCAGTTGTGCAGACCCTCCCGACGACGACCAAGGTCGCCAACCGCGTCAAGTTCACGCGCGATGGGAAGTTCGTGCTGGTCTCCGATACGACGGGGAACACGCTGCTCGTCTATGACGCCGCGACGAAAGAGATGATCAAGTCCATCGCCATGGCGGACGGACCGTCAGGAATCGTCATGGCGCCGGACGGCCTGCGCGCTTTCGTCGCCTGTGCGGGTGCGAAGAAGGTGCAGGTCATCGAGCTCAAGTCGTTCTCGATCACCAACGAAATCGAGACCGGGAACGTGCCGGATGGGCTGGCATACGCGCGGTAATCACCCCTCCACATACTTCGCCAATTTCTCGCGCACGATGTCCGGCACCGGCGTCGGCTTGAACTCGTTCCGCTTCACGGACACGAGAATGTACTTCCCCGTGGCCACGACGATCTCCTTCGCCTCGCTGCGATGCACTTCGAAGTTGAGGTGGATCGAGCTGGCGCCGATTTTTCCGAAGTAGGCGTCGACGATGAGCAGCTCGTCGAGCGTCACGGGATGGAAGAAGTCGCACTCGACGTGGACGCGCGGAAGCCACAGGCCGAGGTCGTCGAAGAGCGTCCGGTAGGACAGGCCGCACGAGCGAAAGAGCTCAACCTCGGCCAGGGCGAAGAAGCGCAGATAGGCCTGGTAGTTGATGATGCCGGCGGCATCGATGTCTTCCCAGCGGACGTATTCAGACACGGAAAAGCGCATGGCCTTAGAATTCGCGACTTATGAAAGAAACGATGAGAAACCGTATCACGGCTCTTGCTTTCTCTCTCTTCGCATTCGCCGCATTCGCCGCTGACGCGCCGCCGAAGGTCGTGGCTCTCCGCGCCGCGCGGCTCATCGACGGCCGTGGCGGAAACATCGTCTCGCCGGCGGTGATCGTGGTGCGCGGCAACAGGATCGAGTCGATCGGCGGCACCGTTCCCGCGGAGGCGCAGGTGATCGACCTCGGCGACATGACCCTGCTGCCCGGGCTCATCGACGCCCACGTTCACACCCTGCTGCAAGGGGACATCACCGCCGAGGACTACGACACGCAGCTATTCAAGGAATCGCTGGCCTACCGCGCCTTGCGCGCCACCAAGGCCCTGAAGATCGCGCTCGGCAATGGCTTTACGACCGTGCGGGATCTCGAGACCGAGGGGGCCATGTACACCGACGTCGACCTCAAGCACGCCATCAACAACGGCATCATCGACGGGCCGCGCATGGTGGTCTCGACGCGGGCGATGTCCGTCACCGGCGGCTATGGCCCGAGCGGATACGCGCCCGACGTCACCCATCCGATGGGAGTGCAGATCGTCGACGGCGCCGACGCGGGACGGAAGGCGGTGCGCGAGCAGATCGCCCACGGAGCGGACTGGATCAAGGTGTATGCCGACCGCTCGTACTTCGTGGCCAAAGACGGGACGTTGTCATCGACGCCGACCTTCACTGCCGAGGAGATGAAGGCGATCGTCGACGAAGCGCACCGGCTGCACCACAAAGTGGCGGCACACGCCATGGCCCGGCCGGGCATCGAGAACGCTCTCAACGCAGGCGTCGATTCGATCGAGCACGGCGTGGCCATACCGGGCGATCTGATCGAGATGATGGTGGCGAAAGGTGTCTATCTTTGCCCGACGCTGACCGTGACCGAGTATGTGGCGCCGGGACGCGGCGGGATCTGGACGAAGATCCCCGCCTTTCATCGCGATAGCTTCGAGCGGGCGCTCAAGCGCGGCGTGAAGATCGCCTTCGGCACCGACGCGGGCGGATTCCCCTGGGACGCCATCAACGAGGCCAAAGAGTTCGAGTACGAGACCCGCTACGGGATGACGCCGATGCAGGCCATTCAGACCGCCACCCGCAATGCCGCCGATCTGCTCGACATGTCCGACCGCATCGGCACGATCGAGGTCGGCAAGTTCGCGGACATCGTGGCCGTGCCCGGCAATCCCCTGGACGACATCACGGCCATGGAGCGCGTCGGGTTCGTGATGAAGGATGGGAAGGTGTACAAGAGACCGTGATCACTCTGCACAGACAAGAGTGTCTGTGCCACATCGACGCTGGATTTTGTGGCACAGACACTTTTGTCTGTGCGGGGTACGCTAACCTACCCCCGTGTCCAACCTTCTCGTCGTCGACGTCGGCAACACGAACATCGTGCTCGGGGTCTTTCGCGGAGACTCGCTCGTCAGCTCGTGGCGATTGGCGACGGCCCGCGAGCGGACCTCGGACGAGTACGGGATCCTGGCACGGCAGCTCATCGGCGAGACGTTCGCCGACGCGTTCGATGGCGCCATCGTCTCCTCGGTCGTGCCGCCGCTCAATCACTCCATCGCTTCGATGGTGCGTAAGTTCTTCGGGCTCGATGCGCTCTTCGTCGAGCCGGGAGTGAAGACCGGCATCGCCATCCACACCGATAATCCGGCGGAAGTGGGCGCCGACCGCATCGTCAACTGCGTGGCCGCGCATGCGGAGTACGGCGGGCCGGCCATCATCGTCGACTTCGGCACCGCCACGACCTTCGACGTCGTGACGCACGACGCGCGCTACATCGGCGGTGTGATCGCGCCTGGTCTGACGATCTCCGCCGAGGCGCTTTTCGCCAGAGCGGCGCGTCTGCCGCGCGTCGACATCCGCCGGCCCGAGTCGGTGATCGGTACGAACACGATCGTGAACATGCAGTCGGGGATCTACTTCGGATACCTCGGCCTGGTCGACGGCATCCTCGGCCGCATGAAGCGCGAAGTGCCCGATGTCAAAGCCGTCGTGGCCACAGGCGGCCTGGCCGGGCTGCTCGCACCTGACTCCGAGTACATCGAGTATGTCGATGACAATCTGACGCTGAAGGGCCTGAAGATCGTCTACGAGCGAAACCTTGCCCCGCGGCGAGGACGGAAGTGAGGGGTCGGAGCGCTGGCGTCTCGCCGGCTGGCTCGGCGGCGTCCCGCCGCCGACCCGGCAGACCCCAAACATTCGCTTGTATCCCGGCGGCGAGGACGCCGCCGAGCCAGCCGGCGAGACGCCAGCGCTCCGGCCTCGTGCTTAACCGATTAACAGTAGGAGTGGCCTTCCTCCTCGCCGTCAACGCCTACGCCGGCTCCCAGGTGAGGGCAACGCACGCCGCCTTGGCGACTTCATCGCCGGCGGCGACGCGGATCGGGTTGAGCGTGCTGAAGAACGGCGGCAACGCCATCGATGCCGCGGTAGCGGTGTCATTCGCGCTGGCGGTGCTCGAGCCGAAGGCGACGGGGCTGGGTGGCGGCGGGTTCCTGACCTACTACGACGCGGAAAGCGGCGGGGTATGGACGCTCGACTTTCGTGAGGCCGCGCCGGCCGCGGCGAAACGGCCGCCCGGCAACGCCGCGTTCAGCGGTGCGTCAGCGGCGGCCGTGCCGGGGTTCGTAGCCGGACTCGATGCCATGCACGGCCGCTTCGGCTCCCGTCCGTGGCGCGAGCTGGTGGCCCCGGCACAGCGCCTGGCCAAAGACAATCTGGCGAAAACCCTGCTTCGCATCGGCGAGCAGGGCGGGCGCGATTTCTACGATGGAGAGCTGGCCACGAAACTGGTCGAAGCGGTGCAGGCGGCCGGCGGCGTTTTCCTGCTGCGCGACCTGCGCGACTACAAGGCGATCTGGCGCGCTCCCGTGCGCATCACCTTCCGCGGCGCTGACATCTACACCGTCTCGCCGCCGGCAGCGGGCGGGCTCGTCATCGGATCGATTCTCAAGATCGTCAGCGGGCCTGATGAACGTAGGTCGGACTCTCCAGTCCGACCTACCGGGCTGGAGAGCCCGGCCTACATTCATCTTCTCGCGGAGGCCGAACGGCGCGCGGCCATCGATCGGGACAAGTATCTGGCTGATCCTTCCGGCGGCCGCGTGCCGATGCACGATCTCCTGTCCGACGAACGTGCCGCCCTCTGGCGGGCATCGATCGATCCCAACCGCGTGACGCCGACCGCCTCGCTCGCGGAGCCTGGTGCGGTCACACAATCGTCGGGCCACACCACGCACGTCTCCATCGTCGATACGCATGGCAACGTCGTATCGCTGACGACTTCGATCGGCGAAGAGAACGGGAGCGGATTCACCGTCCCCGGACTGGGCGTGGTGCTGAACGTTGCCATGAACGATTTCAGCAACGCGCCGTCGACCGCGAACGCGGTAGCCGGGGGAAACCGTCCGGCGTCGCCGCTTTCGCCGGTGATCGTGCTGCGCGGCGGGAAACCGGTGCTGGCGATCGGAACGCCGGGCGGGGCGGCGATTTCGACGACGATCGCGCAGATCCTGCTGGACATGCTGGTCTTAAACCGCTCGCTGGCCGATGCCATCGCCGCACCGCGCTGGTCGCAGCAGGCCATCCCCGAGGAGATCACCTACGAGCAGGGCCGCTGTCCTCAGGCGACCGTCGATGCCCTGGTTACCCTCGGACACGGCGTCCGCGGGCGAGAGACGATCGGCGACGTGCAGGCGGTGTCGATCGACGGGAAGAAACTGCTGGCCATCTCCGACGCGCGGCACGGAGGGGCGGCGGGCGGGTATTAGGCGGAGAGAAGGCTTCCGATATCCCGCTATGGCTGCCGCGTATCAGGGAAAGGTCGCAATGCCTCAGGAGCAGGTTGCCAACTATGCCCGAGAAGTATGCGAACCTTTCCCGAGAGAGGTGTGCCACGATCCCCGAGAGGTACACGCATCTTCCCCGGGAGGTACACGCAGCTTCCCCGAGAGGTACGCGCATCTTCCACGGGAGGTACGCGCAACTTCCACGGGAGGTACGCGCAACTTCCACGGGAGGTACGCGCAACTTCCCCGAGAGGTACGCGCAACTTCCCCGAGAGGTACGCGCAACTTCCCCGAGAGGTACGCGCAACTTCCCCGAGAAGCACGCGCACCATCCCCGAGAAGTGTGCGCACCATCCCCGAGAAGTGTGCGCACTATCCCCGAGAAGTGTGCGCACTATCCCCGAGAAGTGTGCGCACTATCCCCGAGAAGTGTGTGCTCTATCCCCGAGAAGCACGCGCACCA
>Ga0307470_10000537_pt1 | contig 18233 bp, 15 predicted proteins | sample atmos_gasesAM3C__FD_204565 | JGI IMG/M metagenome (GOLD analysis project Ga0307470, IMG submission 204565) | Hardwood forest soil microbial communities from Morgan-Monroe State Forest, Indiana, United States - atmos_gasesAM3C_05 | ecosystem: Environmental > Terrestrial > Soil > Temperate forest... | reverse complement strand
GCCACCGCCTGGTTCGGCCGCTACCTCCCCGCCGCCCGGACGGCAGGCCCGAGGCCGACGGCTGCCGGGTCTCGGTCTCCCACGCCGGCGACGTCGTGCTGGCGGTCGCCGCCCGCGGCGGCGCCTGCGTCGGCTGCGACCTCGAGCCGGTCGTGGCGCGGGCGGAGGGGGTCTGGCGCGAGCTCCTGGGGGGCGAGCGCTTCCGCCTGGCCGAGCTCCTCGCCGGCGAGAGCGGCGAGGGCGAGGAGGTCGCCGCCACCCGGGTGTGGGCGGCGGCCGAGAGCCTGACCAAGGCCGGGGCCCTCCACGGCGCGCCCCTCGTGCTCGACTCGTCGTCCGCCGACGGCTGGCAGTGCCTGCGCTCGGGCGACCGCTTCATCGGTACCCTGGCGGCGCCGGTGCGCGAGCTCGGCGGCCGGGTGGCGATCGCCATCCTGCTGGGGAGCTGACGCGTGCGCGCCTACGAGTATCGGCACCTGATCGGCTTCGAGGAGACCAACCTGGTGGGCAATGTCTACTACCTGAACCACCTGCGCTGGCAGGGCCGCTGCCGCGAGATGTTCCTGCGCGAGCACGCCCCCGGCATCCTCGCCGAGCTCGCCAACGGCCTGGCGCTCGCCACCGTCCGCTGCTCCTGCGACTACTTCGCCGAGCTGGCGGCCTTCGACGAGGTGATCGTGCGCATGCGTCTGGGCGGCATGGCGCAGAACCGCATCACCCTCCTCTTCGAGTACTGGCGCGCCGGCACCTCTGGACCCGAGCTGGTGGCGCGCGGCGAGCAGCAGGTGGCCGCCATGCGCCACGAGGGGGGGAAGATGGTGCCGACGCCGGTCCCCGGCGCGTTGACCGAGGCCCTGCGGCCCTATGCGGAGCCTTGATCTGGGGCTCGAGCGGTGAGCGCCGTGCCGTCACCGGTCGCCAAGATCTCGCTCGCGGGCGTGTGGCGGAGCTTCGCGGGCGAGGCGGGCGGCGCCATCTCGGTGCTCGAGGGCATCGACCTCGAGGTGCCCGAGGGGGCGTTCGTCTGCCTGGTCGGCCCCTCGGGGTGCGGTAAGTCGACCCTCCTCAACATCGTGGCGGGGTTCCTCCCCGCCTCCCGCGGCGAGGTCCGCATCGACGGCGAGCCGGTCCGCCGGCCGCACCCGCGGCGCCTCTTCATCTTCCAGGAATCGAGCGTCTTCCCCTGGCTGACCGTCGCCGAGAACATCGGCTTCGGCCTGACCGGGAGCGCCGCGGAGCGCCGCGAGATCGTCGACCGGTACGTCGAGCGCATGGGCCTCCAGGGCTTCGCGGCGGCCTATCCGCGCCAGCTCTCGGGGGGGATGAAGCAGCGGGTGGAGCTCGCGCGGGCGCTCGCCTGCCGCCCCGACGTGCTGTTCATGGACGAGCCGTTCGGCGCCCTCGACTTCCTCACCCGGCTGCGGCTGCGCGCGGAGCTCATCGAGCTCTGGCAGCGCGAGCGGCCGACCGTCCTCTTCGTCACCCACGACGTCGACGAAGCGCTGCAGCTCGCCGACTGCGTCGTCGTCCTCTCGCCGCGGCCGGCCTCCATCCGGCGGCTGGTGGCGATCGCGCCGCCGCGCCCGCGCGACCCCGATGCGGCCGCCTACCTCGAGTTGCGGGACCTCGTCCTCGGCCTCCTGGGCGTCGACCGCCTGGGCCACGACGCCGCGGCGTCCGGCGGCATCGCGCGCCCGGGCTCGCCGCCCCCGCCGCGGCCCCGGGTCCGGCCGCGGTGACCGGGCTCCTGCGCCGCTGGGCCGCCTGGGCGATCGCCCATCCACGGCTGGCGATCGCCGCCGTCCTGCTCTTGACGCTCGCCGCCGCGCCCGGCCTGTCGCGCCTGACCGTGCGGACCGACGGCTACTCGCTCGCCCCGCCCGGCGACCCGACCGTGCGCTTCGACGCCGAGGTCCGCCGGCACTTCCACCTCCGCGATCCGATCATCGTGCTGCTGGAGACCGCGGACCCCGCCGGCATCTACAACCCGGCGACCCTGACCCGCCTGGCCGGGCTCACCGCGGCGCTCGGCAAGCTGCCGGGGATCGGCGCCGAGAACGTCGTCAGCCTGGCGACCGAGCGGCGGGACCGCTTCTATCCCAACACCCTCGTCTTCCGGCCGCTCCTCGATCCCCTGCCGACCACCCCGGTGCTGCTCGCGCTGCTGCGCTCGGACGTCGACGCCATGGCGATCTTGCAGGGCACCCTGGTGTCGCGCGACGGCCGCGCCGCCGCCATCCTGGTCGGCGCTCCGTCGAATCGCGATCCGGGCTTCGCCGGCTTCGATCGCACCGCCCTCTACCATCAGATCGTCGCCGCCGCGCGGCCCTTCGCCACGCCCACCGACCCCGTCCTGGTGGTGGGCGCGCCGGTCGCCGAGGCCCTCCTGGGCAGCCACATCCACCGCGACCTCGTCCTCATGCTGCCGCTCGCGGTGGCGCTCATCGCCCTCATCATGTGGCTCGGCTGCCGCCGCTTCTGGGCGGTCGCCATCGGCCTGGGCGAGGTCCTCTGCTGCCTGGTCTGCACCTTCGGCGTCATGGGCTGGGCGGGGATCCCGGTCTACCTGACGACCTACCTGCTACCGGTCATCGTCACCACCGTCGGGGTCGCCGACGAGATCCATCTGATCTGGCGCTACCAGCGGGTGCTGGCGCGCACGCCGGCGGGGGAGGCGCATCCGGCCGCCGTCCGCATCACGGTCGGGGAGGTCATGCGCCCGGTCGCCCTCTCCTCGCTCGCCGCCCTCGTCGCCTTCCTCTCCTTCCTCACCTCCGACATCGCCCCGGTCCGCTCCTTCGGCCTCTTCGCCGCCGTCGGCATGCTGGTCTGCATCGTCTATGCGCTGACCGTGGTCCCCGCCGCCTTCGCCCTGCTGCCGCCCGCGGCGCTGCGGCACCCGGGCCGGGTGAGCGGAGCGGACGGCCTGGCGATGCGGCTCGCCGCCCCCTTCCTCGGCCGGCCGGGAGCCACCCTCGCCGGCCTCGCGCTCGTCACCCTGGTCATGCTCGCCGGGCTCTCCGCGCTGCGGGTGCAGGACAGTTGGATCGAGTCCTTCGCCCCGCAGAGCGAGTTCCGGCTGGCGACCGGGCGGGTCAACGCCCGGATGAACGGCACCCACCTCCTCCTCGCCCACCTGGCCTTCGACTGGCCCGAGGCGCGGGTGCCGCAGGTGCACGCGCACCGCGGTCCGCTCCTCGCTCCGGCGGCGCTCGACGCCCTCGGCGACTTCGAGCGCTTCCTGGCCGCTCAGCCGCAGGTGGGCGGCGTCCTGGGGCCCCAGGCGCAGGTCGCCACCGTCGCCTACCTGTGGGGCGGCAGGAAGCCCGGCGCGCGGGTGATCCCGCGGCAGCCGGAGCTGGTCGACCGCCTGCTCCTGCTGCTCGATCGCATCCGCGGCCAGCGCCGCCGGCTGGAGATGATCGACGGGGACTTGCGCCGGGTGCTGGTCACCGTCTTCCTCAAGGACGCCAACTACCGGGAGACCGCCGAGCTCATGACCGCCGCGCGCCGCTACGAGCGCCAGCGCCTGACGCCGCTCGGGGTCAAGCTCGACTTCGCCGGCGACGTGGCGGTGAGCCAGGCGATGATCCCCGCCATCGTGCGCAACCAGATCGTCTCGCTGCTCTTCGCCCTCCTCGGCTCGTCGCTCGCGGTGTGGATCCTCTATCGGTCGCCGTGGGTCGCGGTCTGCTCGAGCTTCCCCTCCGCCCTGGCCGCGCTGTGGATCTTCGGCACCATGGGCTGGGCCGGCATCCCGCTCGGCGTCGCCACCTCGATGTTCAGCGCCATCACCCTGGGGATCGGCGTCGACTACGCCGTCCATTTCATGGAGCGCTTCCTGGCCGCCGGCCCGGGGGACGATGCGGTGCGCTTCGCCGTCCAGACCGTGGGGCCCGAGATCGTCGCCGACACGCTCGCCGTCGCCTCGGGATTCGGCCTCCTCGCGCTCTCCCACATCCCCACCATCGCCCGCCTGGGGGCCCTGGTCTGCGTCGCCCTGGTCGCCAGCTCGCTGCTGACCCTGATCGGCCTGGGGGCGCTGTTGAAGGTGGCGGGCCGGGCCCGGCACGGCGCGCGGTGGGGCGCCGTTTCGCATGACCTTCGGACAAGGAGAGATCCATGAGCTCGCCCGCCTTCGCCCTCGCCCTCTTCGCCGCCGCCTTCGCCGTCCCGTCCCCGCCGCCGACCCGGGTCGAGCCGGTCAAGGAGACGGTCCAGGGGGTGGAGATCGTCGACGACTACCGCTGGCTGGAGGGGGACAACTCCAACCCCAAGGCGATGGGGGCGACGACGCCCGAGGTGGCGGCGTGGACCGCGGCGCAGGACGCCTACACCCGCGCGGTCCTCGATCGCCTGCCGGGGAGGCAGGAGCTCGAGGCCAAGCTCCTGCCGCTCATGCAGGTGGGGTCGGTGAGAGCGCCGATCATGCGCGGCAACCGCTACTTCTACTTCCGGCGCGAGGGCGACCAGAACCAGCCGATCCTCTACCTGCGGGAGGGGTACAAGGGCGCGCCGCGGGTGCTCCTCGATCCGGCGAAGCTCGACCCCTCGGGGCTCACCGCGGTCTCGGGCGTCGTGCCCTCGGAGGACGGCAAGCTCCTCGCCTACGAGACCTTCCGCTCCGGCGACGAGCGCTCGACGCTGCGCGTCCTCGACGTCGACCGGGGCGAGACGCTGCCGCTCGCCATCGGCAGCAAGGCCGAGGACGTCTCCTGGCTCCCCGACGGCTCCGGCTTCTTCTACCGCAACCTGACCGACGTCGAGAACCCCTTCTCGCGGCAGGCGATGTTTCACCGCATGGGGACCGATCCCAAGAGCGACCGCCTGGTGATGCGGCAGTACCGGAAGGAGGAGAACGCCAAGCTCGCGGTGACCGACGGCCCGTCGGCCGAGGTGAGCCGGGACGGCCGCTGGCTCCTCGTCTCCTACTCGACGAGCGCCACCACCAACGACCTCTGGGCGGCCGACGCCCAGCGCTTCCTGCGCACCGGCGAGCTCCTCAAGGTGCCGATCGCGGTCGGCGAGGACGCCCTGAGCTACGGGCAGGTGGTCGGCGACACGCTGTACCTGCAGACCAACCTCGGCGCCCCGCACGGCCGCGTCTTCGCCATCGACCTCAAACGCCCCCAGCGCGCCGCCTGGAAGCTCCTCATCCCCGAGCGGCAGGACGCGGCGATCGAGGGCGTCGCGATCGGCCGCGGGGTGATGACCGTCCGCTCGCTCGCCGCGGCCCACGACCGGGTCGATCTCTACTCGCTGGACGGCCGGGCGCGGGGCGCGCTGCCGCTCCCCGGCATCGGCACGGTGGGGATGGATGCCGAGCCCGACCGCACCGAGGCCTTCTACGGCTTCACCAGCTTCAACTGCCCGCCGTCGATCTACCGCTTCGACCTCGCCCGGCCACAGGCCGCGCCCGAGCTCTGGGACCGCCCGGCGGTGCCGTTCGACCCGGCGAGCGCCGTCGTCGACCAGGTGTGGTACCCGTCGAAGGACGGCACCAAGGTCAGCATGTTCCTCGTCCACAAGCAGGGCATGAAGCTCGACGGCAGGAACCCCACCCTCCTCTCCGGCTACGGCGGCTTCGCCCAGAGCCAGAAGCCGGGCTTCAACCCGCCCCTCTTCCAGTGGCTCGACGCCGGCGGGATCTACGCCCTGCCCAACCTGCGCGGCGGCGGCGAATACGGCGAGGCCTGGCACCAGGCGGGGATGCTGGCGAAGAAACAGAACGTCTTCGACGACTTCCTCGCCGCCGCCGAGTACCTGATCCGCACCGGCTACACCACGCCGGCGAAGCTCGCCATCCAGGGCGGCTCGAACGGCGGCCTGCTGACCGGCGCCGCGCTCACCCAGCGCCCCGACCTCTTCGCCGCGGTGATCTCGACGGTGCCGCTGCTCGACATGCTGCGCTATCAGAGCTTCCTCATGGGGAAGTTCTGGGTGAGCGAGTACGGCTCGGCCGAGGACAAGGACCAGATGAGGTACCTCTACGCCTACTCGCCCTACCAGCACGTGAAGCCGGGGACCCGGTATCCCGCCGTGTTCTTGACCGCGGCGGAAAACGACGCCCGCGTCCACCCGCTCCACGCCCGCAAGATGACCGCGGCGCTGCGCGCCGCGTCGGCCTCCGACCAGAGCCGGAAGCCGATCCTCCTGTGGGTCGAGCGCGAAGCCGGGCACGGGCCGGGCAAGCCGCTCAAGCTCCGCCTGCGCGACGTCGCCGACGAGCGGATCTTCCTCATGTGGCAGCTCGGCATGCTGCCCGCGGACCCGGCGGCCGCGAGGTGAGTCGAGGAGACGCGGCTGGAGGACCCGCTCGATCAGGGTGGAGGACAGCAGATCGTGCAGATTGAAAGTCCGAGCTTCAATCCGCACGAACTGCACAACCCCGGATAGGACCGGAGGGAGAGTCAGGTCCCTTTGTCGCGCCGAGGCGTCAGGATGGGTGCCCCCTCGAGCTGGGCGGCCACTCCGCCGACGACGAAGAAGTCGACTCCGTGGTGGAGAAGGACCCGGAGCAGCCCGAGGAACCTAACGCTCCGGGGCTCGTCCATGCCGGATCTCGGCGAGCCCGTCCACCCAGTCCTGCAGGAACTCGAGCCGTTCGAGCGGCGTCAAGCTCAAGGTCCACCGGATCAGGGTGAGATCGACGCCGTCGGGAGACTCCTCCGCAACGGGATCGGGCGGCGTTTGCGGAGCGTTGGGCGATGGCGGTTGAGGCGGGAACATGGCGCGATCACTATAACAAGCGGGGGCCTGCCGATGGGTGGCCCCAAGGGCGTGCTCTACGAGGCCGCGTCGAATGGAGGTTTCGACGGCTGCGGGGCGCGCCGGGTGGGTGGTTGCTGCGTAGCGGGCGGATGCCGCATGGTACGATTTCCAAGATGCGACCGATCGCAGCACGCTACGAGGAGGGTCTGCTCAGGCCGGAGGAGCCCTTGGCCCTCAGGCAAGGGGAGCGGGTGGCGCTGATCGTGGTCCGCCGTCCGGACCCGCGGCGATGGAACCTCGACGCGCTGGCCGGGAGCGGGGCGGAGGAAGACGCGGCGCTCGGCGAGCAGGGGCTCGCGGACTGGGCCGAGATGCTCGACCGAGAGGACCGTCATTGAAGCGGGGCGAGGTCTGGTGGGCAGAACTCGGTCCCTATCGCCCGCGCGAGCAGACCGGTCGCCGCCCGGTGATCGTCTGGCAGAGCGACGCGCTGACGAGAGTCCTCCAGTCGGTCCTCGTCATCCCGCTGACCACCAACGCTGAGCGTGCGAATCTCGCGGGCACCGCGGTGGTCTCGGCTACGCCGCAGGGCCTCCCCGAGGACTCCGTAGCTCTCGCCTTTCAGATGCGGGCCGTTCCCAAATCCGCCCTCGATACGAGGATCCGTGCTCTCACCGAGACCGAGATCGCCGAGCTCGAGCTCGCGACGGACGAAGCTCTCGGGCGCGTCGAGCCCGAGGGGCTCGGTCTCTGAGGGCTCAGCCAGAACGCGGCGCCGCCCCTGGTGCGAACACCTATTCCGATCGCGCGATCACGACCGGCCTGACGGGCGCTGACCAGGCAGCGGACCATCGACGTTCTGAGCGCGTGCGAGGCAGAGATCCGAGCGCTCGGCGTCTCACGGCTTGCGCTCTTTGGATCCGTCTTGCGCGATGAGGCTCGATCCGACAGCGATGTTGATTTCCTGGTTCAGTTCACGCCTGGTGCGAAGACCTACGACCACTTCTTGGCGCTTTCCGAGCTCCTCGAGAGGCATCTCGGCCAGCCGGTAGAGCTCGTGACCACGGACGCGCTCTCCCCCTTCATCGGCCCGCGCATTCTCGCGGAAGCGCAGGATGTCCTTCGAGCCGCGTGATGACCTTCGCCACGTCGTTGCGGAATCCTTCCGACGGTCTCATCGCTGCCATGCTGGTTGCTTTGGGTAGGGGCGGAGCTTGCCTCCGCCCTGGTCCGGAGCGCGTAGCAAGATCTGCGGCCTTCCACGGTTGCGGGCGGAGGCCAGCTCCGCCCCTACCCACCCAGGCATGGCCCGTTTGCCGGTGGCGGACTGCGATCAGTTCCGTTGCGGAACCGCTCTTGCCGGGCCTCGATCCAGACGACCTGCCGGCGCCGGGACAGGGGTCTTCCCACAGGATTAGCCGGAGGGGAGGAGCCGTGACCGCGCGCCGGCGAGCGCCGCGGGCGTCGACCCCGTCGACCCGCGCGTCGTTGACACCGCCCGGCAGGTGTCGCTAACCTCGGCAGCCGTTCGCACTCTTGGTCGCACCCGAGAAGGGGGAAGGAATCGAAAGCATGCCAACGAACACCATCCGGCTTCACCGCGTGCTCCGTGCGACGCCCGAGCGAATCTATCGGGCGTTCCTCGATGCCGATGCGATGGCCAAATGGCTGCCGCCCAACGGATTCACTGGCAAGGTCCACCACTTGGATGCCAAGGTCGGCGGCACCCACAAGATGTCGTTCACAAATTTCACCACCGGACATAGCCACTCCTTCGGCGGCAAGTACCTCGAGCTGGTGCCGCACGAACGCATTCGCTACACGGACGAATTCGACGACCCGAACCTGCCCGGGGAGCTTCAGGTGACGGTAACCTTGAAGAAGGTATCCGTCGGGACTGAGTTGAGCATTGTGCAAGAAGGGGTGCCCGAGGTCATTCCTGCCGAGGCTTGCTACCTCGGCTGGCAGGAATCGCTCACCCTTCTGGCGAAGCTTGTCGAGGCCGAGATCCCGGATTAGCGTGGACGACGCGCGGATCGGATCCCCCGCGATCGGCCCCGGCGATCCGCGCTATCGCACGGTCGTCGAGAAGCGCTTCAACAAGCGGTTCAGCGCCCGCCCGGACTACGTCCGGCTGGCCAGCTCGACCGCTCAGGTGGTGGCGGCGGTCGAGGCGGCGGTGAGGGAAGGACGGCGTCTCGTGGTGACGAGCGGCGGGCACTGCCTCGAGGGATTCGTCGCGGATCCGGAGGTGCGGGTGATCCTCGACGTCTCGCCCATGAAGCGCGTCTACCACGACGCGGAACGGGGCGCCGTGGCCGTCGAGGCCGGCGCCACGGTGGGCGAGGTGTTTCGGGCGCTCCACGAGAGGTGGGGCGTCGTTCTCCCGCTCGGCGAGTATCCGGAGATCGGCATCGGCGGGCACGTGGTCGGCGGCGCCTTCGGCTTCCTCTGCCGCCAGCTCGGCCTCGCGGCGGATTACCTGGATGCCGTCGAGGTGGTCACCGTGGACGCGGGCGGCCGGGCGCGCAGCGTGGTGGCGACCCGCGAGGCGTCCGACCCGCACCGCGAGCTGTGGTGGGCGCACACCGGCGGGGGAGGGGGCAACTTCGGTGTCGTCACCCGCTACTGGTTCCGCTCGCCCGGCGCATCCGGCGGCACATCCGGCGAGGACCCCGCCGGGCTGTTGCCGCGCGCGCCGGAGTCGATCACCACCTTCAGGACGGAATGGGAGTGGAGCGACGTCGACCGGCCGACCTTCCTGCGGCTCCTCAGGAATCACGGGACCTGGTGCGAGCAGAACAGCGGCGCCGATTCCCCGTACGCCTCTCTCTGGACCCTCTTCGAGATCCATCGCCAGCAGTTCGGAAAGATCATCCTCCGCGGCGTGAGCACGGCCGGCGCCGCCGCCGAGCGGCAGGTGGAGGACCATCTGGCGGCGGTGGGCGAGGGGGTCGGCCGGCCGGCGGCCCCCGAGCTGGCACGGATGTCCTGGCTCGAGTTCGCCTTGAACCCGTTCCCCGACCTGTTCGGCATGCCGCCCGGCGGGGTGAGCGTCAAGGGGAAGGACGCGCTCTTGAAGCAGCGGCTCACCGATCGCCAGATCGGCGTGGCGTACGACCACCTGACCCGCACCGACCACGACGCCATGGGCGGGATGCTGGCGCTCGCCACCTATGGCGGGCGGATCAACACCGTCGCCCCCGAGGCGACCGCCGCCGCCCAACGCCAGGCGATCCTGGACCTCGCCTGCACCACCGGCTGGCAGGATCCGCGGGACGAGGCGGAGAACCTGGCCTGGGTGCGCGCGTTCTATCGGGACCTGTTCGCCGAGAGCGGGGGCGTGCCGGTCCCGGGCCCGGAGTACGATGGGGCACTGATCAATCATCCCGACGTCGACCTCGCGGACCCGGCCCTGAACACCTCGGGTGTGCCCTGGCACACGCTGTATTACCAGGCCGGCTACCCGCGCCTGCAGCGGGTCAAGGCGCAATGGGACCCGCGCAACGTGTTCCGCCATGCGTTGTCCATCCGGGTGGGATGAAGCAAGGAGGGAGCCATGAGCGACACGGATCGTTTTCCCCGCACGCTGCGCATCGGCATTCTGGTGTTCGACGGCTTCGAGCCCATCGACGTGTGGGGGTTCACCGAGGCGTTCTCCATCGCGCGCTTCCTCGGCACGGGCTACTCCAGCCCGCCGCCCTACCCGTTCGAGGTGGTGCTCATCTCCAATCAGTGCAGGCCGGACGGCGGGGGAGACGCGGCGCCGGCGCCGGTGAAGAGCGCCAACGGTCCGCGGGTGGCGCCGGACTCTTTTCGTGACGAGGCGCTCGAGCAGAAGATCGACCTGCTGATGATCCCCGGGGGCAGCGGCACGCGCGTCCTGCTCGCCGCCGAGCACCCCGAGGAACGGCGTGCGCTCCTCGATTGGGTGCGGTCGATGGACGAGCGGGTCGCGATCATGTCGTCCGTCTGCACGGGTGCCGCGGTCCTGGCGGCCGCCGGGCTCCTCGACGGCAAGCCGGCCGCCACCAATCACGCGGCCTTTGGCTGGGTGGCCGGATTCGGCCCGCGCGTCCACTGGGACAACGTCTCGCGCTGGGCCGACGCGGGCCGCTACGTCACCTCAGCAGGCGTCTCCGCCGGCACCGACATGGCCTTTTATCTCGTCGAGCGCCTCGCCGGCCGCGCCATCGCCGAAGCGGCGGCCATGGCCGCGGAATACGACTGGCACCGGGATCCTGAAGAGTCGATCTTTTACCCGCAGCAGGCCGCGGTGCCGGACTCGATGACGGCGACGGACGGAGGGCGATCGCGGGAGAAACCTGCGCGGGATTGAGCGACATCTATCCACCTTCTCGGACCGCGATGAAGCTCGCGACATAGCCAGCCTTGGCTCCGCGGCTCCGGGGTGGAGCTCGCGTCGAGCCGATCGCTCTTTCGCTGGGAACGAGAGGTCGTCGCGCGGCGAGTCGACGCTGCCGAGCGGCGAGGAGTGCCTCGCGCGCGGCGCGCGAGCGACGCCGCGCCACGAGATCTCGTTGCCCGACGGCGAAATCTCCTTCCGCACCGCTGAAATCTCGATCCCGGTGCACGAGATCCCGCAATTCCGGGACGGCGATCTGAAGAGTTGGGACGGGGAGAGGCGATCGCGCGGCCCGGGCGGCCATTCGTGCGGCCCGGCGCTCAAACTTCGGGACGCGGCGATGAAATGTTGGGACGGGAATTGGCTTGCGCACCGTGCGGCAATGAAACTTCGGGACCGGGAGATGAAATCCCGGGACGGGGAGATGAAACGCTGGGACCGGGAAGTGAAACTTGGGGACGCAAACCGTACGACGGCGCGTCGGAAGCGTTGATGCGGCAGGAGCGCCGGCGTTCCAGTCGGCCCGGGCCGTCGATCGGCGCGGCCGTCTGCGCTACGCGATGCAACCCGCCGCCGACCCGCTCAGCCCGCCAGATCTTCGCTCGAGAGCATAGCAGCAGGCGGCGTTCGCAGCATCCGATATCTGCTCGCCGGGCTTCATCGAACGAGCCGGGCGGGAAGAAGCGCGGCGAGCCTCTTCGCTGCTTCCAAAACGAAAGCATACTCCGACGCCTCTCCGAGAGGCGCTTGGGACGGCGAGACGTTTTCAGGGGCGCTATCGTGCGAGTTGCTAAACTGGGATCGTCCTTGTGGGGCAATGCAGGCTGATGGGCGCGCGCTCGCCGTGGCAGGAGGGAGGATCAGCGTGGATCTCGGGCTGATTGCGGAGGCACTGGCGAGCCTGCTCGCGCCTGCTCTGCCGTACCTGATGAAGGCGGGGCAGAAGGCGGCGGAGTCGGCGGCTGGTGAGCTGGGGAAGCAGACAGCGGAGGGCGCCTCGGAGAAGGCCAAGGAGGTCTGGGGCAAGCTCCGAGGGAAGGTGGAGGCGAAGCCCGCCGCCGCCGAGGCCGCAGAGGACGTCGCCGCGTCGCCGGGCGACCAGGAGGCGCGAGTCGTGCTGAAGCGCCAGATCGAGAAGATCCTGCAAGCCGACGAGGGCCTCGCCGGGGAGCTCGTGAAGCTGCTCGAAGCCGCCGGGCCCCATGTCACCTATCAGGCGGTGTTCTCGAACGCGCGCGCGGCCGCGCAAGGCCCAGGGGCGATGGCGACGAGCGTCGAGCACCACCAGCATTACCACGCGGCGGCGCCTGACGCGGAGACGGCCGGTTCCGGTGAGGAGAGCCTTCGTAGGGCGTACCTCTCCCGCGTGATCGAGGAGACGGGGTTCCTCTCGCTCGGCGGAGTGGACCCTGCTGTCGCCGGGGCCGAGCGGCAGGCGCAGCTCCGTCTCGAGTCGGTCTACACCGCCCTGATGACCCGCTCCCCCATGGATACCGGCCCGATGAGGGATCTGGCCAACCTCGCTCTCTGGGGAGCGCGCGGCTTCTCGGCCCTGGAGCAGCTCAACCGCCATCCGCGGCTGGTGCTTCTCGGCGATCCGGGGAGCGGTAAGAGCACCTTCGTCAATTTCGTGGCGCTCTGTCTGGCGGGTGAGGCCCTCGGCCGGGAGGACGCCAACCTGAAGCTCCTCACCTCGCCGTTGCCAGACGACGAAGAGCCTCGCCGTCAGAAGAAGGAAGTGTCACAGACCTGGGATCACGGTGCCCTCCTGCCGGTGCGGGTGGTGCTCCGCGACTTCGCGGCGCGTGGCCTGCCCGAGCCCGGAGCAAGGGCCTCGGCGGAACATATGTGGGACTTCTTGGCAGCGGAGCTCGCACGTGCTGGTCTGGGTGAGGTCGTTCCGCTCGTCAAGCGCGAGCTGCTCGGCGGGCGTGGCATCGTGCTGCTGGACGGGCTCGACGAGGTGCCGGAGGCAGAGAGCCGCCGGGAGCAGATCCGCCAGGCGGTCGACGACTTTTCGAAGAGCCTCGGCGACAGCCGGGTCGTTCTGACTAGCCGGACCTACGCTTACGAGAAACCAGAATGGCGGCTGCCGCGCTTCGACGAGGCGGTGCTCGCGCCGTTCACGCGCGGCCAGATCGCCCGCTTCGTCGAGCTCTGGTACTCGGAGATGGCGGTCCTGGGGAGATTCGTGAAAGAGGACGCGGCGGGGAGGGCGGTGCTCTTGAAGCGTGCGATCTTCAGCAGCGACCGGCTCCTCGCCCTCGCCGAACGCCCCCTGCTCCTCGCCCTCATGTCGAGCCTTCACGCCTGGCGCGGAGGGAGCTTGCCGGAACGGCGGGAGGAGCTCTATGGAGACGCCGTCGAGCTGCTGCTGAACACATGGGCGCGCCAGCAGGTCGTCTTCGACGGGAGCGGCCATCCGCTCGTCCTCCAGCCGAGCCTCGCCGAGTGGCTGAAGGTGGACCGCGAGGAGGTGCGGCGGGCGATCGAAGAGCTCGCCTACGAGGCGCACCGGTTGCAGCCGGACCTCGCGGGCACGGCCGACATCGAGGAAGGCAGGCTGGTGACGAAGCTCCTGCATCTCGGCGGCAAGGGCGGCGCAGATGCCGCCCAGCTCGTTGCCTTCCTGCGCGACCGGGCGGGGCTCCTCGTCGAGCGCGGCCCAGGGGTCTACACCCTGCCGCACCGGACATTCCAGGAGTACCTCGCGGCGCGCCACCTGACCGGTGGTGGCTTCCCGGACGAGGTGGCGAGGCTCGGGCGCGAGGATCCAGAGCGCTGGCGAGAAGTAGTTCTTCTCGCCGGAGCGAAGGCGGCGCGGGGTGCCGTGGCGAGCGTCTGGCAGCTCGCCGACGCTCTCTGCTTCCGAGATCCGGGTGGGCCGGGAACCGAGGCAGCCGACGAATGGGGAGCGCTCCTGGCCGGGCAGGCGCTCGCCGAGTCGGCGGATCTCGCGCGGGTCGCCGAGTCGAACATAGCCAAGCTCGAGCGGGTCCGCCGCTGGCTGGTCGCGCTGCTTCGCACCGAGGGTTTCCCGGTGCGCGAGCGTGCCGCGGCGGGCAAGGCGCTCGCGGCCCTGGGCGATCCGCGGTTCGATCCGGAGCGGTGGTACCTGCCGAAGGGGCCGGCTCTGGGGTTCGTGGAGGTTCCCAGCGGGAGGTTCTGGATGGGGAGCAACAAGAAGCGCGACCCCGACGCGTTTGACCTAGAGTTCCCCGCCCACGAGCTCACGCTCCCGACGTTCTACATGGCGCGATTCCCGGTGACGGTGGCTCAGTTTCGCTCGTTCGTGGAGGCGAGCGGGTATCGGCCGCGAGACTCTTAGAGCCCGGAAGGTCCGGCGAACCATCCCGTCGTCGGCGTGACGTGGAACGACGCTCTCGCCTACTGCCATTGGCTTGGCGAGCGGTGGCGCGAGCTGGCCGGTGAGCGCCGGGGCGTCGGCGAGGCCGGCGCGATGTGGTCGGCGGTCGCGAAGGGTGAGCTCGTCGTGACGCTGCCGTCGGAGGCGGAGTGGGAGAAAGCGGCACGCGGGGTGGATGGGCGTATCTTCCCCTGGGGAGACAAGTTTGACGAGAATCGTGCCAACGCCGAGGAAACGGATCTCGGGGAGCGGAGCACGGTGGGGTGCTTTCCCGGCGGAGCGAGCCCGTGCGGTTGCGAGGAGCTGAGCGGGAACGTGTGGGAATGGACGCGGAGCTTGGGGTTCTCTATAGAACCTCACTTTCTCTATCCGTACCTTGCTGGAGATGGGCGCGAGAACCTTGAAGCCCATGAGCGCCGTGTGTTGCGCGGCGGGGCGTTCTTCAATGAGCCCAGGGCGGTTCGCTGCGCCATCCGCGTCGGGGAACACCCAGACTACCAGCTCCACGACATCGGCTTTCGGGTTGTGCTGTCCCCATTCCGCTCTGGTCTCTGAGCCCTCTGGTCTCTGGAGCTCTGGGCCTCTAAGGAGGAAGGGGAGAGGCGGACGTGTTCGCCTCTCCGTCTCAGAGGGTTCGCCAGTTGAGGACGCGGAGTCCCTCGATGCGCTGGAAATGGTCCTCGTTGCCGGTGACGAGCGCAAGGTCATGCAGGAGCGCCGTCGCCGCGATGAGGAGATCGGCATCGGAGATCAACTGCCCTCGCCTCCGAAGCGAGCCGTAGAGCTCCGCCGCTCGGTCGATGACCTCTTCAGTCATCGGATAGACGACGCTTGCCCGGCACCTGGCGAGGAAGACGGTGATCTGCCGAGCAGCATCCTTCGCGTGGAGGCCGCGGAGGATCTCGTAGCGAGTGATGATCGAGAACTGGAGGACGCGGTGCTCCTCCAGGTACTCTCGGGCGTGGTGAAGGATCTGCGGATCACGCCCCTTCATGATCTCGGAGAGGGTGTCCGAGTCGAGGAGGGCGGGAGGGTGCGGTGTCGTCAAGGCTCGCGGGAAAAGCGGCTGCGGTCCAGGGCGATCGACTCGACCTCGATGACCTCGGCGTCGGAGAGCCCCTCATAGACACGATGCCACTCGGCAAGCTCGGACTCGGGAGCAGATTGCGCCGGCAGGCGGATCTCGACGAGCACCCTCTGGTGCTCCGCGAGGCCCAGGTCTCCAAGGGGCCTGAGAACGCCTCCCTCATAGATAGCCTCCAGAACTTTGGTCATCGCCTTCCTCCGAACGTCATCATAACCGTTATGCCGCTTCCATGCCCCGGCGGCCCCGCTCCGCGCATCGCGGCTGAGGAGAGGGGATCGGCGCCGATGTCCCGCCCGATCGCCAGGCCGAGCCCGCAGCCTGCCCGAAGCCACCTTGCTTTGGGACGTAGCTCTCTTTAGACTCCGCTCATTCATTCACGTCGTGTCATGTCGATCTCGCGGACGGACTGGGAGCGCGGGCTGAACGCCTCGACCGCGGCCGGCGCTCCCCGCCGGGCGTGCCCTCCGGAGCTGCGGGTGGCGGCGCTCACCGTCCTGGCGCATCCGGACCTGCGGCGGGTGGGGGAGCGCGTCCTGCTGCCGGCCCTGGGCTCGGGACGGACGGTCGCCCTCTCGCGCCTCTCGCCGCTCTTCGCGCAGCCGGGCGGCGACGGCGCGCGCCCGCTCGCCGATCCCCACCTCAGCCGGAGCCCGATCCACCTCGCGCCGGGCGAGCGGCCGGGCTCGATCCGCATCGCGGCGGCGAGCGGCGGCGGCCGGATCGCCCTCTTCGGGTCCTGCTCGCAGGACGAGGTCGCGGCCGCCGAGCTCGAGCGCGGCGTCGTCGTCCTCCTCGCCGAGCGCGTGGCGCTGCTCCTCCACCTGCTGCCGCCCGTCCTGCCGCGGGAGACCGAGCGCTACGGCCTGCTCGGCGAGAGCGCCGCCCTGCTCGCGCTCTGCCGCGAGATCCGGCGGGTCGCCGCGGTCGCCGCGCCCCTCCTGCTGCGCGGCGAGACCGGCACCGGCAAGGAGCTCGTGGCGCGCGCCGTGCACGCCGCCGGGCCGCGCCGGGAGCGGCCCTTCCTCGCGCTCAACCTGGGCGCGGTGCCGCCGGCGCTCGCCGCCGCCGAGCTCTTCGGCGCCGCGCGCGGCGCCTTCACCGGGGCCGACCGGCGGCGGGCGGGCCACTTCGAGCGCGCCGACTCGGGCACGCTGCTCTTGGACGAGGTCGGCGAGGCGCCGCCGGAGGTGCAGGTGCTCCTGCTCCGCGCGCTCGAGAGCGGCGAGATCCAGCCGGTCGGCGCCGAGGCGCCGCTCGCGGTCGACGTGCGCATCGTGGCCGCCACCGACGCCGACCTCGAGGGCGCCGTCGCCCAGGGGCGGTTCCGGGCGCCGCTGCTCCATCGCCTGCGCGGCTGCGAGATCCGGCTGCCGCCGCTGCGCGAGCGCCGGGACGACGTCGGCCGCCTGCTGGTGAGCTTCCTGCGCCAGGAGCTCGCGGCCCTCGACCGCGAGGATCTCCTCGGCGACCCCGGCCCGCACGGCCGGCCCTGGCTGCCGGCGCGCCTGGTGGCGCGCCTGGCCGACCACGACTGGCCCGGCAACGTGCGCGAGCTGCGCAACGTCGCTCGTCACTTGGCAGTGGGCTGCCGCGACGCCGAGGAGGCAGAGCTCCCCGCGGGCGTCGAGCAGGCGCTCGCCGCCCCCGTTGTCCTCGCTGCCGGCTCCGAGCGCTCGCCGGCGGGGCCGGTGGTGAGCGAGCCGCCGAAGCCGCGGGCGCGCGCCGGGCACCGGCCGATCGCGGAGGTCGCCGACGACGAGCTGCTGGCGGCCCTGCGCGCCAGCCGCTTCAATCTGGCCGGCGCCGCCGGGCGCCTGCGCGTCGCGCGCACCTCCCTCTACACCCGGGTGGCGCGCCACGGGGGGATCCGCCGGGCCGCCGACCTCGGCCGCGAGGAGATCGCCGCGGCCCTCGAGCGCTTCCGCGGCGACCTCGACGCGGCGGCGGACGCGCTCGGCGTCTCCCCCCACGGCCTCAAGATCCGCCGCACCGGGCTCGGGGACGGCTGAGCGATGGGCTCCCAGCGGGATACCCAGCGGGAACTCCAGCGGATCGGCCCCTACCGCCTGGAACGGAAGCTCGGCGCCGGCGGCATGGGTGTCGTCTACGCCGCCTGGGACGAGCGGCTCGAGCGCCGCGTGGCCCTGAAGCAGATCCGGCCGGAGAAGGCGAGCGATCCGCTGCGCCGCGAGCGCTTCCGCCGCGAGGCGCGCGCGGTGGCCCAGCTCGACCATCCCGCCATCGTGCGCATCCACGACCTGCTCGAGACGCCGGAGGGCGACTGGCTCGTCCTGCAGTACGTCGAGGGCCCCACGCTCGCCCAGCGGCAGCGCCAGGGACCGCTGCCGCCGGCGGAGGTCGCCGCCGTGGCCCGCGACGTCCTGGGAGCGCTCGAGGCGGCGCACTCGCGGGGCCTGCTGCATCGCGACCTCAAGGCCGAGAACGTCATGCTGGCCCCCTCCGGCCATGCCATGGTGCTCGACTTCGGCCTCGCCAAGCTCTACGCGCCCGAGCCCCAGCCGGAGCCCGAGCCCGGACCGTCGACGAGCGAGACCATGCCCGGCGTCGTCGTCGGCACCTATCGCGCCATGTCCCCGGAGCAGGCCAACGGCCTCGCCCTCGACCCGCGATCGGACCTCTTCTCGCTCGGCGTCCTGCTCTACGAGGCGGCGACCGGCACTTCCCCGTTCCAGGCCGCGACG
>Ga0307470_10000536_pt1 | contig 18242 bp, 20 predicted proteins | sample atmos_gasesAM3C__FD_204565 | JGI IMG/M metagenome (GOLD analysis project Ga0307470, IMG submission 204565) | Hardwood forest soil microbial communities from Morgan-Monroe State Forest, Indiana, United States - atmos_gasesAM3C_05 | ecosystem: Environmental > Terrestrial > Soil > Temperate forest... | reverse complement strand
GCCGCGTGCCAACTTGGCCGCGCGCCGCGGTGCACAGACCCCGATTTCTCGCGTCGTGGCCACGCCGACGCCCGTCGCGGGCATGCCACCGGAGCTCGCCCTCTCGCCGGTGCCTCGCGAGAGCCCGCCGCGACCGCGCGAGATGACGCCGCCACCCGGCGTCCCTGCGAGCGCTCTCGGCATGGGCTCGCGGCACCCCGGCGAAGTCTCGCCGCCTCGCGGCGAACCCACGCCGCTGGTCGGCGAGGTCACGCTGCTCAGGGGAGCGGCAGCAGCGGCGTGAGGTCCCACTCCGCCCGCTCGCCGGCGTCCGGCGTCGTCTCCTGGCAAGCGGTGAGGAGCTCGAGGGGCTCGGCGGCTTGGCGCAGGGACTCGTGCTCGGCGCGGTTGGCGGCCACCGCCGCCTCCATCCAGGCGCGCCGCCGCTCGCCGGCGAGGTCGCTCAGGAGATCGAAGGGGAGGAAGTAGGCGTCGTCGGCCGCGGCGAGGAGGCCGCGGGCGGCGGCGCTCTCGGCAAGCGCCTGCAGGTGCGGGGCGAGGGCGGCGAGAGCGGCGCGCCAGGTCTCGCGGAACCGGCCGCGGAGGGGATCGACGGGCGGGAGCGGCCAGCCTTCGAGGGCGCGCCGCGCCGCGCCGGCGAGCTCGGGCCGCTCCGCCCAGGAGGGCGCCCGTGGATCGGGAGGGCCGAGGCGCGCGAGGTCGGCGAGCGGGAGAGATCGGGTGAGGAGCCGGTGCGCGGCAGGGGTGATGGCAGGCGGCGCGCTCTCGCCGCGCGAGCGCCGGGCGCGCCGCTCGAGGGCGGCGGCGAGGTCGGCGAGGAGCGCGTCGCTGGCTGCCGGGAGGACCCGCGCGAGCCCCCCCTCGAGCGCCACCCGGAGCTCGGCCGGCGGCGCGCCCGCCCTCGCCGCCGCGAGCCGGCGCGGCAGCCGGCGGGGCGCGATCCGCAGCCGGGCGCGGTGGAAGGCGAGCGACGCGGCGAGGGCCCGCGCCGTGGCGGGGATCGCTCCCGCGCCGCCGGGGTCGACCAGGGCCGCGGCCACCGCCGTGCCCCCCAGGGCGCCGGCGAGGAGCGCCGCGAGCTTCCCGGCGTCCAGGTAGAGCCGCAGGCGAACGATCCGCACCGGCGGCCCCTCGGGGAGCGGCATCCCTAATTGATAGAGGGCGTAGCGGAGACCGGTCGCGACCGCGTGGCGGAGCAGCGTGACGCCGAGGTGAGAGAGCGGCGCGAGGGGGCCGGGGGTGAGGAGCGAGCGGCTCGCCGCCAGGGCGCCCGCCTCGCCGCCTGGCGCGGTCGATCGAGAGCCGGTCTCCACGGGTCGGGAAAGCTACCATGGCCTCCCGCAGGCGAGCTGCCGGCGGCAATCGAGCCTGGGTCGAGCCCGGTCGCCGGCCTTGACGCCGTCGGCTATTTGCTTAAGATAAGACCTTCTCTCAAAGGAGGTCCGTCATGGCCCAAACGATCGTCCGCCGGAGCCGTAGGCTGATCCTGCTGTCGTGCGCGCTCGGCGCGCTCGCCCTGCTCGGGCCGGGAGGCAGCATCCCGAAGACGGCCGGCGCCTGCGCGACCTGCTTCTCCGAGAGCGCCACCGCCTATTGGTACTGCCAGAGCCATCCGGTAGGCACCTGGTACCACGGCTGCAATTTCTCGGTCCGGTGCGGCAGTGGGACGTACAGCGCCAACGAGATCTACACCGACAACTGCGTCTTCTGAAGGGTGGCGGCGGGGTTTGACACCCTGGAAGCCGCTCGCTTACACTGCCTTGCGCGATACCGTCGGGGCGTAGCGCAGCCTGGTAGCGCACCTGCCTTGGGCGCAGGGGGTCCCCAGTTCAAATCTGGGCGCCCCGATACCGACGGCGCCCTCGGCGCTCCCCGTCGGGTCAGCAGACGGGGCCGCGCAACGGCTGCCTGTAGCTCAGTGGATAGAGCGGCGGCCTTCTAAGCCGCGGGTCGGGGGTTCGAATCCCTCCAGGCAGGCCACGTTCTCCGATAGACTAGACCCCCGCAAGCGGGCACGAGCCGCCCGGCTCCGTCCTCCACCTTGCGCCCTTAGCTCAGCTGGATAGAGCGACAGCCTCCGGAGCTGTAGGTCAGAGGTTCGAATCCTCTAGGGCGCACCATTTGTTTCAATGACTTACGCCGCGCCGCCGGCCGACCTCCTGGGCCACAGGCATCAAGCAGGCATCAACCGGCACGGTTTCGCGGGGATGCCCCTTTGGTGCCCGCCTCGTGGCTTGGAGTCAAGGGCGCGGGAACGCCCAGTACGCACCTCGGGAGCGGAGGTCCCCCCGGGATCGGGGGTCTTGCCGCTCGGTGCGCTAGCGCCCTCCAGCGCGCGAGAGACGCCGGACGCACCCAGAGCTAGGCTCCGCGACTGATCGGCCGCCTAGCGGGCTCCTACGGCGCCGGAAGAGGCCAAGCTGGGAGGCGGTGCACCTACGCGGGCGCACGGGCGGCGAGGATCCTGCTACCCAGGTTCTCCGGCCCCTGGCCCCGCCCGCGAGCGGCGGGGACCGCTCGGCCAAGCGAACCCGTGTAATGGAAGCGCCCCTCCGGGGGGGAGGGCCGCTCGCCGCATGCCCCTTCGTAGACGGGTGAAGCCCGCTTTCAATCAAAGGGAACTTCCTCACTGCCCCCGTGACAATGAAGCCGGAGGATCTCTACCTGTTCCGTAGAGGTATCTTTTGACGCGGAGACTCGGCGCCCGAGCCCAGGGGCATTATGCTCAGTAGGAGTATAATAGTGCTATAGATTCCCTCGTGGAACTGATCTTGTGGAGTGGAGTTTTGTCTTCTTCTCTCACTCGATGGCCCCCACCGGGCGGGCGCGAGTGAGTAGCGCTCGCCGGCTTGGTGCCCGCGGCGGTTTCTCCCTCGGCTCTGCGCCGGGCCGGCCAACGAGCGCTCAGGAAAGAAGCGATGCGCTACTTCCTGACCGCCGTCGAGAAGGTACGGCCGGAGGTCGTTACCAGTCTCCGCGACGAAGTGCTCCCGAAGGTCAGCACCTGGGCGCCCCTGCCCCCCCTGAGCCGTGGGACCCCGCTGGAAAGGTGTCCCCTGTTGGGGTAGGAAGGCCGATCGGCACCGAGGGGCCTGGAGTAGCCTTTAGCGTCTGCGGTGAGGTCGCTAAGACGCCTAAGCGCCGCTCGCTTTGGTCCTTGACCGAGGAGTTGTAGTAATGAGGCGTCCCCCCCGGGGGGAGACCCGGTTCGCCGCACCCCCTCTCATCGACAAGTGAAGCTCACGTTCAATCCAGGGAAACATACCGCTTAGCAGCCGGTAGTCCTTCAGAATAGTTGTGCCTCCGCAGAGACTCGCGTATGCTTCAGGCGATACTAGGTGGTTGCCCTCCGGGAGGCTGAAAACCCCGGCGCTTAGGGCCTTGCGATAAATGGCACGCCTTCCGGAAGGGCTTAAGACTCCGGCGCCATAGCCTCGACGTAAAGAGGACGCCCCGCCGGCAGGCTTCAAATTCCGGACGGTCGGGACTACCTTCAAAGCTCCCAAGACAGCATTTGTGTCGGAGTGGCTCGCTTGGGCGGGCTGACCTCCAGGCCAACCGGCCGGTCGCGAGACCGGCGTGTCTTAGGAGTAATTCATGCGAAAGAATAAATCGGCTCCGGCCGTTTTTGATGTGTCCAGCTTCTGCTCGGCGCACAGGATCTCGCGGTCATTCTTCTACCGGCTTCTCGGGGAGGGTCGCGGCCCGCGGCTTCTCAAGATCGGTAGGCGCACGCTCATTACTGCGGAGTCAGCCGCCGAATGGCGGGCGCTGCTGGAGAACGGCGAGCTGACGCGGGAGCCGTTGTGAATACCTCGTCGCCCGCGAGCCTTCTCAGTACTGCCCAAGCTGCCGCCCGTTGCGGCCTCTCCCCACGGACTCTGGAGAAGCTGAGGATCACAGGCGGCGGACCACCCTACGCGAAGTTGTCCCGCTCCGTCCGGTACGACCTTGCCGATCTGGACGCGTGGATCGCGAGCAACCGGCGAGCCTCCACCTCTGACACCAGAGCGGGAACCGCATGAGAGACCCGCACGCTCGCCAAGACGATGAGAAGCTCCGCCCGAGCACCATCCTCCTATCGGAGGACCCTGTAGAGGCGGCTCTGGCGGCCCTTGCGGCTGTTCCCGACGTGAAGGCGGCCGAGAGCCCGCTACGCCAGCTTCGCGAGGCCCTAGTTGGCGCTGACGCGCTTCGGCAGGCAACTGTACGCGCGCGCGCAGTCGAAGCGCTTGAGGGTGCCAAAGTCAGTGCGCCGGCGCGCCTTGTAGACGCGGCGCTAGTTCGCCAGGAGCCGCTGCCACAGCCTACCGGGCAGGGTCGTCCCCTCACCTTCGATCCGCCAGAGCCTTGGCCCGACCCCATAGCCGGCTCAGCCCTTCTCGACGAGCTTTCCGCTACGTTCCAGCGATTCCTTGCACTTCCCCCGCACGCCCACGTTGCGCTTGCACTTTGGACGATCCATGCTCACGCGCTCAAAGCTGCCGACGCGTCGCCAATCCTCGCACTGCTTTCGCCTGAGAAGCGGTGCGGGAAAACGACGACGATGTCACTCCTCAAGTATCTGGTGCCGCGGCCCCTTCCCACCTCCAATGTCACACCCGCTGCACTATTTCGGGTTATCGAAAGCACCTCGCCGACCCTCCTCATAGATGAGGCAGACACGTTCTTGAGCGCGCGCGAAGAGCTGCGCGGCGTGCTCAACGCAGGGCACACGCGAGAAACCGCCTTCGTGTTGCGCACCGTAGGAGACGACCACGAGCCGCGTAGCTTCTCAACCTGGGCAGCCAAAGCATTGGCGCTGATCGGTCGTCTACCCGACACCCTCATGGATAGAAGCATCATAGTTCCGATGCGTCGCCGCGCTCGAAACGAGAGCATCGAGCGCCTGCGGAGCAAGCCGGGGCAAGCCTTCGTGGAACTGTCGCGAAAGGCGGTACGGTGGGCAGACGACCACTTCGCGGAGCTGCGCGACGCTGATCCCAACATCCCCGAAGAGCTGAGCGACCGTGCCGCCGACAACTGGCGACCGCTCCTTGCTATTGCCGATGAGGCCGGCGGCGAGTGGCCTCTACAGGCGCGACGGGCTGCGCTCGCACTGACGGCGGGAATCGACTCCCAGGACGGCACGCGCGAGCAACTCCTCGCCGATATCCAAGCGACGTTCAAGGAACACGAGACGGACCGTCTGTTCACTGAGGAACTGTTGGAAGATCTTTGTGTGCGAGAGGACCGACCATGGCGAGAATGGAAACATGGACACCCGCTGAGCGCGATTCAGCTCTCCCGGTTGCTCAAGCCCTTCAAAATCGGGCCGCGCTCGGTACGTAGGGTAGAACACACCGCCAAAGGCTACCTTAGTGAGGACTTCGCCGATGCCTTCGCCCGCTACCTCCCGCCTGACCCGTCACAGCCGTCACAATCCAACGCCGACGGGATTTTGCGAGAGGATGAAATCCGTCACACCTCCGCCTATGTGACGGATCGCACAGCGGGCACAAACTCCCCTGAGATAAGGACTGTGACGGATGTGACGGATCAGGATGCAGGTTCTGATTGGGGGGAGGTGTAGATCCCGCGATGGACGCTCAGTCCATCCTGGCAGAGCTGGAAAGCCGCGGGGTCGAGTTGCAGGCCCTCGGCGGCCGTCTCCGCTTCCATCCGGCCCGGGCAGTACCACCCCATCTAGTCGAGGAACTGCGCTCCCGCAAGGCTGAGCTGTTGCGGCTTCTAACAGCTCCGGCTGTGGGCGATACCCTAGCAGGAGTTCGCGCGGCACAGCCCTCCATTCTCGCGGCAGAGGTGTGCGAGATGAAGCTGGAGGACTTCGCGCGCGCTAGCTTGGTCCTGGAGGTATGGAGCGAGACCCTGCGGGAGGTGGTTGTACTGGCGAGCGACAACGCCCTGCTAGATCCGGGTGAGCGCCGCTCCACGTATCGGGCGGCCGAGCTGAAAGAGATGCTGAGCTTTGATGCCGTCAGCCTGAAACGAGTACATCAGGTCAAGTTCCTGTTTCGTGGGACCATACTCCCCGCCTGAATCTGCGGAAGAGACTTGCCCTACACTCTACCGGCTTAGATTCATAGGCATATTAGCGTACTTGCCGCTCTGCGCTCAACCCGCCTACCGCGGGTGGAGCGCCGCGTACCAAGTTGCCGCAGCCGCAACGGCCGTAAAGATTGCCGCTACGGAAGCCGAGATCACAACTCCGAGGGTGTATCGGACATAGCGCACCGTAGCTTCGGCGGCCCGCTCGGCTGCATCCGCAGCACGTTCAGCGGCGGCGGTTCGGCGCCGCTCAAACTCTGCTTTGTAGATGTGTGCCTGCGCCGAATCGTCATGTCCCGCCTGCGCCAACAGGTCGGTGAGTTCTGCTAACGACTTCTTTTCCAGCTCCCATCTTTCGGTAGTCATTGCAGGGGATGGTAACTCATAACCTCAATCATCAGCGAGAAGCGGGGCTCGCCGCGAAGCAGTCGTGCTCTTGATAAAAGCGCGACTGGTGAGTGGGGCGCGCCCCGGTGTGGCGAGCACCGGGGCGAGAGACTACGTATGCTTGTATCGGTTGGGGTCGGCAGCGCGCCGTGCGATGTTCAGCTCGACCGATAGCCGGTCTACATCCGGGCCGGTGACCTCCTCCGGCACCGTCGCGCTCCACTTGATCTTGAACGTCGCCAGCTTGCGCGCGAGCGACTTGCAGCGGCCCATCTTCGGCAGGCTGATGAGCGTGCAGCCGGTCGGGGTGTGTACCAGGTGGAACGGCGTCACGAACCCCTGCCGGTAGATCCCGAACGGGCCGCCGACGATGCCGGCGACCTCGCGCGGTTGCAGCTCGCCGCCCGTCTCCGGCCGCTCCATGACGTGGAAGCGGTCGCGGCGCCACCGGAGCACCATCCGCGGCACCAGCCGGCCGAGCTGCCGGAGCCGTTCCGTCGCCAGGGTGGCGAGCCAGGTGCCGACGTTGCGGGCGCCCTCGTACTCGGCCGCCGCCTGCCAGCGCTCGGCCTGCTCGCCGGCGGCGCGTACTGCGAACGTGGTCACCTTGGGGCGGCCCACGGCTACAGATCCCGCTCGATCAGCTCGGCGAGCATGCCCACCGACGCGGCCTGCGCGCCTGCCAGGCGGGCGAGCGCTTCGTCCGCGGGGTCAAGCTGGGACTCGTCCGCCGATCGCCGCACCATGGCGAGGTAGCCTTCCAGGTGCCGGAGGTCGCCCGCGGCGGAGCGCATCTCGGAATGGGTCGAGGACTCGGGCTCGCGGCCGTAGGCGGCCGTCTCTAGGGCCATGTCGTGGAGCATGGCGCCCAGGTGTATCAGCGCGGCGCGATCCTCGGGGTCGGGGAACAGGCGGAGCGTCGTCTCGCGGAAGGCCGCGGACTCGTTCCAGGGTGGGGGGATAGACTGCGGGGAGCTGGGCATAGGGGTCTCTCCTGTGCTCGGTCAGGCTCCGGCGGGAGCTGTTACCTCTCGCCGGGGCCGTCTAGGTGTGAAACGGGGCGGCACGGTGCCGCCCCGACGTGTCTACGGTCGTCGGAAGGCGATCACCTCTCCGGTTGGCTGTCCGCCAAGCGCCGCCGCGATCTCGCCCGAAATCCGCGCCGCGCCGGCCTTCCGCGGGTCGTCGGCGAGGTGTGCATAGCGCGCCGTGGTGCCGGGGCTCGAATGCCCCAGGATCGCGCCCAGGACGGGCAGGCCGAGCCCGGCCGCCGCGCCCACGCTGGCGAAGCTGTGGCGGAGGTCGTGGAGGCGCACTCCGTCGAGCCCGGCCCGCTTCGTGATCCGCCTCCAAGCCTTGTCGATCCCCACCAGGGCGGCGCCATCGCGAGCGCCGGCGCACACGAAGGGGTTTCCCTCGAATCGAGGGGTACGCGCCAGCAGCTCAAGAACGGGCGGACCTACGGGCACCGCCTTGCGCCCTGTCTTGCTGTCGGGGAGGAAGAAACAGGAGCGCTCCGCATCGACGTACTCCCACCGCAGGCCGAGTACCTCGCTCCGGCGCATGCCGGTGAGCGCGAGGAGGCGGACGGCGACGACCACGCCGGGCAGCTCGCCGCCGGCGCTTTCAGCCTCCCTCAGAGCCTCGCCGAGCCGGTGGATTTCCTCGCCGGTCAGGAACCGCTCGCGCTTCTGCTCGGGGTACTTCTCGACGTAGCGGCAGGGGTTCGACCCCTCCGTCCGCAGTCCCCACCGCTCGGCCTGGTTCAGGATCGCCCGGAGGAGGGAAACCGTCCGGTTGGCTTCGGTCGGGGTGGTCGCGAGCGAGCGATGAAGCTTCGCCACGTCCGCGCGCTCGATGTCGGCCACCTTGCGCTTGCCGAGGGCGGGGAGGATGCGTTTCTCGATCAGCCGGCGGAACTCCGTCACCGTCCGCGGCTTGCCCTTGGGCATCAGGTGGTGCTCCAGGTAGTGGGCGGCGAGCAGCTCGACCGTCTCGCCCTTGCGCGCGCTCTCCCTCTCTTGGGCCGGGTCGCGCCCGTTATCGACCTGCGCGAGCAGGAGCTTGGCTTTCCGCTGCGCCTGGTCGAGGGTGAGGCGTCCATACTCCCCCACGTTCTGGCGACGGATGCGACCCTGGGCATTCCGGTACTGGATGACAAAAACCTTCCGCCCGCTCGGCCAGACCCGGAGCCCGAAGCCGTGAGGAGCGGAACCCCACAGGGTGAACTCCCCGGCCGGCCGCGGCTTCGCGGCGTCAATCGCTCTCTTGGTCAGCGGCTTCGTCGGCTTCGGCACCGTGTTCTCTCCTCGCCCGCAGGCATCGCACAGGCATCAGCAGGCATCAGAGAACAGGCTAGAACAGAGTAAGAGGGAGGGCAAGAGTGATCGTCTAAGTCACTCCATAGCAGTAGTTTGTAGTATTGAAGCGCTCTCGGTCGTAGAGCGAACGTCAGACTCCGGAGCTGTAGGTCAGAGGTTCGAATCCTCTAGGGCGCACCAAGTATCACCCTTAGAATCAAATAGTTACAGTCGGGGCTCGAAACGGCTCCGTGGCGCTCTGCGTCTCGGGGACCACTCGGGGACCACTGGTGCACCCGCTTCGCGCTTCCCCGCGCCTACAGCCGGGCCGGCCGCGCTGTTGTCCGCCCAAAAGACGACCGGCGCCGTGTGGCGCCGGGTTCAACTTCCGTCTCCTGTCCAGGAGCGGACCACCAGACGCCCCCGAAGCGGGGGCATGCACGCGCGCCCTGCATGTACACGCGCGAGCGTATCCCGCAATCCGGCTAGTCCGGGCTACGCGGGCGGCACGCAGTTGGTGGTACAGGAGCCGCAACGCGTGGTCACGATGCCGCAGCAGCTGACCACGGTGCACGGCTTCGAAGTGCCGTTGCCGCAGCTCCGACATTCCCCGAAGGCACCGCAGGGCACCACACAGGAGTCCGGTTGCGGTGCCGGAGTGAGACCCGGTGCCACCGGCTGGCTGAACACCGAGGCGAGCGCAGGCGAGACGGCGCAGGAGTCGCCCAGCGCCGCGAGAAACTCCGGGGCCGATGGCGGAGCCGCGAGGGCCGCGGAGGCGGCAAGCAGGAACAGCGCGGCTCCGATGCAGAATCGAGCGAGTGACCTCTTCATGATCGATTCTCCTTTCGAGTGCCAATAGGGCCTTAGAATGAAGACCCCATTAAGCAGGGTGCCCGATGGGCGCTAGGCGTTGACGAGATTCACGCCTGCCTTAGAATGCGTTCTCTCCGGTCTCACGACGCGGACCTCGACTCTCGCGGCGGTCGGTTTGGCTCTCGCCCTCGGCGTGCCGGGCCTGGCTCGGGCGGCGGCGCCGCAGTCGGAGCCGCGCTTCCCGCATCTCGATCTTGAAGCTCCGGCTGTACCGCGCGCGCGTGTCTGAGCCGCTCCTCGACCGGATTCACCTCCACGTCGAGGTGCCGGCCGTGACGCTATCGGAGTTGCGCGCGCCGGCCGGCGAGTCCAGCGCTACGGTTGCCGCTCGCGTCGCTGCCCCCGTGCGTGCCCAGCGACAATTAGTCCTGTGCGTCGCTCAGCGCGGGCAGGTGGACGACCGGAAGTTGGCGAGCACCTACGACCACCTGGAGGCGATCGACGACGCCGAGCTCCGTACCACGCGGGTACTTGTACCTCGCTACTCCGCCCAGGGTCCACAGAAGGTCGGGTACTCCCCCGCCCCGCCGCTCCACACGATCGCGTATGGAGAGCGGTTGTCAGGGCAGAGATAAGTCCCCCTACAGCACTCCAAAAGAGAGTTGCCCGGCACTATGTACTGTCCACCATCACAGCTGATGTAGCACGTATCTGTTTGCCAAGGATCAGCTTCGACGATCGCAAAGCTGCACATGGTGAGGACACCGGCAAGAAGCAGAACTCGAGACCGACTCTTCATAGTGATCCTCCAGGCAATAGGGTGGTTCAAAGACTCACTCAGGTAGCACGGCCGCGCCGCGCACTTCCACTCATTCTTAAGAGTGCAAGTCGAAGGATGACGCGAGCCGCGCAGAGAGATCCCATGCGCAGTGACAGGAAGTCCGAACCCTCAAGGTGAGGCTCCACGCCGTCGCTGAAGAGGCGCTCCGGTGTCGTCTCGAGCGAAGCGGTCTTTGGGCGCGCTGGTCAACGCCCTAAGACCGCTCACTCTTGCGCATCCAGACACCCCACGTGAGCGGCCCGGCTTCCTCATCGGTCAGTGGATGGCCCGCTACCTTGAGGGCCAGCTTCATCTGACCGTGATGGTAGCCCTCGTGCCAGAGCATATGCTGGAGCAGGAGGATCGGGTGGTCGTAGTGAAGGTTCATGTCCCGGCCTGCCTCCACCCTGCTCTTGACCGCGTCCCGCACCGCCTTGGCGCTGTCGTTCAGCATCTGCGCGATGCGACCACGGTCACGCTCGACCACCCACTCCTCCTCGGGCAGGTCTCTGGCGAGCTCGGGGGCGTCCTCGAAGACGAACACCAGCCGTACATAGTGGATGTGTGTGAACAGCTCCGCGATGGATGGGCTGCCCTCCATCGCGCGGGCCTCCAGCCCGCCCTCCGGGAGGGCGCGGAGCAGGTTGAGCAGGATGGTGTTGCTCCGGTCCCAGGAGTCCAGCAGAGCCTCAAGCAGGCGTTGGTCCGGCGCGTCCGACATATCCACGTCCCGTCCGTTGATGCGGAAGTGTGGCGAGCCTGGCACATGCGTGCCGCGTTCGTCGAGCCCCGAAGTACCCGCAGTAGCGGCACCCTCGAGGCCCGACCGGACCTCGTTCACGAGCCGCGACGAGCCGTGCACCCTGCTTGCGGGACGAGGCGGGGGGACGTCCAGGGCTCGGCGCCCCCCTTCGACTAGCCAACCAGCGGACAGTGGCCCCGGAGCGGCGTCACGCAGGCCATGCAACTGCCGCCACCGTCGGGTGGGGTGCCGCAGACGTTGCAGCAGAGCTTGCCTGTCGGGCAATCGGAGCTGAAGGTGCAGCCGGTCTTGAACAAGGGGGTGGGGGTCAGGTCGTTCGGCGCCTTGGCGGGCGGGCTCGCGAGGGCCGCCAGGAACTGCGCGGTCGTCGCAGCCTGCGCGGAGCTCGCCGGAGGCGTGGCCGCAGGTGCCTGAGCTGCGGCTGCGGCTTGCGCGAGCGGGACGATGGTGAGGAGGGCCAGGAGGACGAGAACGGACTTCTTCATACGTTCATCTCCTTGTTGCTGGGACCGGCAGGAAACGGCCGTCTCCCAAGAGAAGAGTACCTCGCCGCGGCCCGTGGCGCTCGGTGTCTCTGCCAGCGCGCCATCACAGCCCTGCGCCGCGTGCGGCCCGCCAGGTCTCTTCGGTGCGTAATCCTTCCCTCTTTCGCCGTATATACCGCGGATGCCGACCGAGACCATGAGCCTGCCCTTGCCGCCCTGCGTAAAGCCCGCCGAGAGCGCGCCGACGCAGATCGCCCGCGGCCTGCGCGCCCGCGACGTCGCGCTCCTCGGCGGTCTGGTCGAGCGCTACCAGGCGCAGCTCGTGCGCTACCTGATCTACCTGACCGGGCGGCGGGAGCACGTCGAGGACCTGGTGCAGGAGACCTGGCTGCGGGTGCTCGAGCGCGGCCGGCAGTACGACGGCCGCATGCGCTTCGAGCCCTGGCTCTTCGCCATCGCCCGCCACCTGGCGCTCGACCTGATGCGGCACCGGCGCGTGCTCAGCCTCGACGGCGCGTGGCAGGCCGGCCCGGCGGGCGACGACGGGAGCTTTCCGGCCTCCCTCCCCGCCGACGGCCCCTCGCCGTTCGAGGCTGCCGCGCGGAGCGAGGACGCCGCCCGTCTCGCCGCCTCGCTCGCGGCGCTCGAGCCGATCTATCGCGAGGCCCTGCTGCTTCGCTTCCAGGAGGAGATGTCGCTCCTGGAGATCGCGGGCGTCGTGGGGGCGCCGGTGTCGACGGTGGCGTCGCGGATCCAGCGCGGCTTAGCGGCGCTCCGCGCGCGCCTCGCGAAAGAGGAGGATGCCGATGGACGTTCATGAGGAGGCCCGCGCGCTCATCGCGAGCTGCCTGGCGGCCGACGCCGCCCCGGCCGAGCGGCTGCGTCTGGCCGAGCACCTCGCGGCCTGCCCCGAGTGCCGGCACGAGATGGAGCTCTCGCGGCGCTCCGTCCGCGCGCTCGGTGAGATCGCGTTCGCGGCCGTGCCCGGGCTCGACGGCCGGGTGCAGGCCGCGCTCGCCCGGCGCTCCCGCGCGCTGGCTGAACAGGGCGCACGCCGCAAGAGGCTCCTGGGATTCGTGGCCGCGCTCGCCATGACGGTGGCCGGCTCGCTCGCGGTCTGGAAGGGCGCCGCTGGACTGCCGACGGCGCGCGACCTGGCGCCGGCCGGGCTCGCCGCCATCGTCGCCATCTTCTGGGCGCTGCCGTCGTTCGCCGCGGCGATCCTGCTGCTGGCCTCGCCCGCTCTCGCCTCACCTTCTGGAAAGGAGCTTGGGTGATGCCCATCCCGCTTCTCGTGCTCGTCTTGCTCTGCGGCGTCTCCGTGCTCGGGTTCTTCGTCTTCCACGGCCCCGTTCGTCGCGTGGTGCCGCGGACCGCACGGCTCCTCGCGCTCCTCGCCTTGGCCGCGGTCTGGCTCTTGTTTGCCTTCTTCGGGGCAGTCGAGCACCAGCTGACGCTCGTCGACGCTCTGCCGGGCCTCGCCGGCAGCTTGTTCGTCGCCGCGTTCGTCCTCGCCCTGGGCTACGTCTACGGCGACGCCCTTCGGCGCGGCATGTCGCCCCGCCTCTGGACGCTGGCGGCGGCCCTGGTGCCCAACCTCGTCGGCTTCCTCCTGTACTTCCTGGTGCGCAATCCGCTCCTCGAGCCCTGCGGCTCGTGTGGGCGCGGGATGGCGGCCGGGCAGGCCTTCTGCCCAGCCTGCGGCCAGCCGGCCAAGGCTCAGGCTCAGCCCGACGCCGTGCGATGACCTGGGCCCGGCGCTGAGCCCTTTCTCACGCTGAGCTGGCCGCGCAGGCCGGCGCCGACGACGACGTGAGCGAGGCGAGGCCGGGCCGCGTGCGGCGCAAGAGCGACCCGCCGGTCGTCAACGAGCGCGCCACGCCGCACGGCGGGAACGCGCCGGCTCTTCGGCTGCCACGCCGGTCGGTGAAGGGAAGAGACGAGCTCTTCCGCTTACACGCCGGTCCGGAACCGGGAGAGCCGGGCTCTTCCGCTGACATCCCCGGCTCTAAGGGGAAAAGCTCAGCTCTTCCGCTTATGCGACCAGCCCTAAGCGGAAGAGGCGAGCTTTTCTCCTTACGCGCCCCACCCTAAGCGGAAGAGGCAAGCTCTTCCCCTTATGCGACCCGTCCTAAGCGGAAGAGCCGGACTTTTCCGCTTACACGACCCGGCGAACGGAGAAGAGGCGAGCTCTTCCGCTTACACGCCACGCGCCCACGGTGTAGCGGCCGCCGTCAGCCCCGCTGCTGGTAGAGGCCGAGGACGTTTCCTCCCGGGTCGCGGAAGCGCGCGGTGATCTCCGGCGCGTCGGCGCCGATCGGCTGCACGATCTCGCCGCCGTGGGCGACGATCGAGTCGAGGGTGGCGGCCGCGCTGTCGACCATCAGGTACACGAGGAGGCCGGGGGCCGAGGCGGCAGGCCGGCCGACGATCCACGTGCCGCTCACCTGGCCGGTGGTGTCGTCAAAGGCGGTGTGGCCGTCGCCGCGTTGCCGGATGCTCCAGCCGAAGACGCGCTGGTAGAACTCGGCCGAACGCGCAATGTCGGTGGCGGGCATCTCGATGTAGCAGATCTTGCCGTTTGCCAGCGTTGGGGGCATGGTTCTCCTAGAGAGAGCGTCGCGAATCATACGCAAAGGGTGGGCTCCCCTCCAAGGCAGATCTCGCGGGGGAGCCGCGCTACCCCGGCCCTTCGCCCATCAGCCCGCAGGTGTCTTCCACCAGGACCACCTGCCAGCTCTCGAGCATCGGCATCAGCAGGCTCTCGAGCTCGTCCTTCCACAGCTCGCCGTCATAGAACTTGCTCTTCATCGGCTCCCGCGACGCCAGGTCCGGGAAGCCCCGCATGAAGAAGAACGTGTCGGGATCCTCGATGGAGAGGAACGGCCCGATCACTTTCATCCCGATCTCCCGGTGCGCGGGGACGGACCTCGAGGTGAAGATCTCGAGGAACTCCGAGCGCTTGCCGGGCCGCGTCTTGTAGGTCCGCATCTCGATGATGGCAGTCATGGACTCACCTTAGCGGCGGATGCGCCGGCACCGTGCTCCAGACGGTCGGCGACCACGCGGAGAGCGAGCGCCTGTACCTTGGCCCTCCAGCCCGAAGACTAGACTATGCCCTCGGCGGTCCCTTTGAACAGGGCGCCGGTCCTCAACCCGCCCCCGCCGTATACAGCGCGATCACCCGCTCGAGCGTCCGCTGGCAGACGGCGCAGAAGGGGACCTCGTCGCGGGTGAACATGATGCAGTCGGACTGCGGGCGGTAGTAGCCCTTGGCGTGGTAGGTGGCGCCCTCGAAGGCGCCGACCTTGCCGCCGTAGGGCGGGCTCGCCAGGAGCGCCGTGTCGTGGCTCTTCTCGGCGCGGAAGAGGGCGTCCATCTCGGACTCCGGGCGCTTGTCGCGGCGGATCTGGCGGCGCTTCGCCTGGACATCCTTCTCATAGGCCTCGAACTCGTCCTTCTTCCACGGCGTCGGGAGCGGCGTCCCCGGCGTCACCAGGTCGCGCCACTTGAGGTGCTCGAGGTCGAGCGTCACGTTGGCCTCCCACGGCTCGACCGGCTTGCCCTCGGTCGGCACGTCGGAGGTGTAGTACTCGTCGGCGAGCCCGGCGAAGTGGTGGCCGAACTCGTGGACGAAGATGTAGGGCGCCCACAGGCTGTCGGCGGCGACGGTGCTGTAGAGGTTAAAGATGCCGCCGCCGCCGTAGGTGTTGCCGTTGACGAGGATCTCGACGAACTCGTAGGGGGCATACTGGGCGATGTCGCGGAAGGCCCGGTTCTCGAAGGTGAGGACGTAGCGCTCGGAGCCGAAGGTGTCGTAGGTGGTGCCCACCGGGTTGCGGCGGTGGATGCCGGTCGACGGGCGCGAGATGCCGGACTCGGGCGACGGCGGGCAGAGGCCCCAGACGTTGAAGTCGGCGCGGTGCTCTTTGAAGGGCGAGGTCGCGAAGAGGATCCCGACGAGCCGCCTGGCGTCGCGCTCGAACTTCTCCCGCTCGGCCGCGGTATAGCCGTCGCCGAGGATCAGGAGGTCGACCTTCGCCGCCGGGGCGCCGCTCTTCTGCAATGCCAGGAGGGGCGCCGGGGCGGGAGGCGCCCCGGTGTCGACGAACATGTCGTGGGGGTCGACGACGGTCGTCCAGATCTCCTTGAAGTCGTTGCTCGCGTCGCGCCGCTTGAGCACGATCTGGACCGGCCGCTCGGGAGCCGGGAAGCGCATCGACTCCGAGAAGGTGCGGTTCCTCTCCTTGGCCTCGTCGGTCTCCTCCCATTCCCCGTAGACCGAGGCGAAGCCGCGCGAGTAGAGGACGCGGTGGCTCTCGCGGTCGACCACCTCGAAGTAGTAGCGGCCGAGGTTGGTGTCGTCGATCGGCCGCGCCGGGTTGCCCGGCCAGGGGAGCGGCTCGACGACGACGCGGTCGAGGCTGAAGCGCTCCTCGGTCGCGTTGCCGGTGTGGTAGTAGTCGAGGCGCATGGTGCGCGGGGTGGCGGCGGACAGCGCCGGCGCGCCCGCGGCGAGAACGGACAGCGCGAGGCCGGCCCAAGCGGTTTTCATCGCTGGATCTCCCTCATCAGGTGGCTCTCAGGACGGCGCCTGAGCGCGGACGATCTCCAGGATCTGCTGGCCGTACTTGCGCGCCAGGGTCGGTCCGAAGCCGGAGACGGCGAGGAGGTCCTCTTCGCCCGCCGGCCGTGCCGCCGCGAGCCCGTGGAGGGTGCGGTCGGTCAGGATGCGGAACGCCGGGAGCCGGCTGCGCCTCGCCTCGGCGAGCCGCCAGGCCTTGAGGGCGGCCACGAGGGCGGCGCCCGCGGCATCCGTCGTCCCTCCCGCGGCGGACCCCGGCGCCGCGGCGCGGGCCGGGCGGGCGCCGTTGCCCTTCGCCGCCGCGCCCTTCTTGGCGCGGGCTCGCTGGCGCGGCTCGCCCGCGGCTGGCTCCTCGGCGAGGCGCAGGCCCTCGAGGAGCGCGGGACCCTGCCGTACGCCCTCGGGCGTCAGCGTGGCGCGCTGGAAGTGGATGCGGCGGCCGTCCTTCTCGAACTCGTCCTCGGTCACGGTCAGCAGGCCCGATGCGGCGAGACCGCCGAGCAGCCGCTCGAAGGCGCGCCGCTCGCCTCCGGTACCGCCGGTACCGCCGACACCGGCGAGCTCGCGGAAGAGCTGGCCCGTCGACTGGCCGTCGCGCTGGCGCAGAGCGAGGAGCACGCCGCGGGCGAGCGCCAGCTCCTCGGGCCGCGGCGCGCGGAAGCGGCGCACCGCGCAGTCGTCGGCGGCACAGGCGTCGCAGAGCCCGCACGGCGCGCCCGAGTCCTCGCGGTCGCCGAAGTGGCGCACCAGGTGGAGCATGCGGCAGCCGTGCGACTCGGCGTAGCGGGTCATGTCGGCGAGCTGGGCGAGCTTGTGCTCGCGCTGGGCGACGTAGGAGGCCTGCCAGCCGGCGCGACCGCGGACGGCGTTCTCCTCCGGGTCGATCACCGCGCCGCCGTGGATCCACAGCTTCTCGAGCGCCGTGGCGAAGACCTCCTCGTCGAGCTTGGTCTGCCGGCGCAGCGCGGCCGGCGTCTGCGGCTCGGCCGTCAGGGCGGCGAAGATCCGCGCCAGGTCCGCCGGCTCCGGGTAGTCGCGGCCGTGGAAGAACTCGTGGTTGCGCCGGTCGGCGAACGAGTAGAGGAGGACGGCGCGCGAGGGGAGGCCGTCGCGGCCGGCGCGGCCGATCTCCTGGTAGTAGCCTTCGAGGCTCCCCGGCAGGCCGGTGTGGACGACGGTGCGAACGTCGGGCTTGTCGACCCCCATGCCGAAGGCGATGGTGGCGACGATCACCTCGAGGCGGCCGGCGAGGAAGTCGGCCTGCACGCGGTCGCGCGCCGCGCCGGTCATCCCGGCGTGGTAGGCGGCGGCGGGCACGTGGACGGCGAGCTCGGCGCCCAGCGCGTCGGCCTCTTTGCGCGTCGGCGCGTAGACGATCGCCGGCCGCCGCGCCGGATCGGCCAAAAGTGCCCGGGCGGCCGCGCGGCGCGCCGAGGGCTTCGTCTCGGAGACCTCGACGGCGATGTTGGTGCGGCGGAAACCGTGGATGAAGCGGCCGGCGCCCGCGAGGCCGAGCTGGGCGACGATGTCGTCCTGGACGCGCGGCGTGGCGGTCGCGGTGAGCGCGATCGCCGGCGCCGGCCGGAGCGGCGGCAACCGCTCGCCGAGCATCCGGTACTCGGGGCGGAAGTCGTGGCCCCATTGGGAGATGCAGTGCGCTTCGTCGATCGCGACGAGGGCCGGCTTGCGCCGCGCGAGGAGCTCCGGGAAGCCCGGCACGGCGAGGCGCTCGGGGGCGATGAAGAGGAAGTCGAGCCGGCCCTCGAGGTAGTCGCCCGCCACCCGCCGCGACTCGGCGCGGTCGCGCCCGGAGTGGATGCGCTCGGCGCGCAGGCCGAGCTCGCGGAGCTTGGCGACCTGGTCCTCCATGAGGGCGATCAAGGGTGAGATGACGAGCGTGGTGCCGCCGCGCGCGAGGCCGGGGAGCTGGTAGCAGAGCGACTTGCCGGCCCCGGTCGGCATCACCAGGAGGACGTCGCGCCCCTCGGTGACGGCGCGGCAGACCGCCTCCTGGAAGGGGCGGAAGGTGGGGAGGCGG